>Ga0209488_10003280_pt1 | contig 13046 bp, 15 predicted proteins | sample Rivendell_Oct201_8_FD_188349 | JGI IMG/M metagenome (GOLD analysis project Ga0209488, IMG submission 188349) | Vadose zone soil microbial communities from the Eel River Critical Zone Observatory, Northern California, USA -... | ecosystem: Environmental > Terrestrial > Soil > Vadose zone >...
TAAAACGGGCAAACGGAAGTTGGCTAGATACGAAGCATTTGTAAAACGTCTTGTAGCATGGAGTTTCCACCCAACCTCTCTACCTCATCGAGGACACGCTTCTCCAGGACTACCAGGACCTCACGGGTATACTCGAAAGATTTTGAGTGATCACGAAGGTAATCTATCGCGTGGTGTTTCAGGGTCGGGGTGGCCGGCCTCTTCTGAAGGACGTCTGCGGGGATATCATATCATCAGCCACGTTAAAATCCCCCAAACTGGGATAGAGGCATCGCACTGAGTAATCGTCTGTTTGTCGTGTCCGCGTGAATGCCGTGCACCACGGGAAAGGAAAATTTTCCCTCGGAAAGATCCTCAGCGAACCCCTTGTTCGTCGTATACTAATGCTGGATGAGATTCCATGGCTGGTTTTCAGAGATGGTAGCAGACCTGGTCGTTCTGAAGGTTCATATAGTCGTCCCTGATTTGAAAATAGATTCCAACCAAGTTGACAAGAGGGACGTAGTCACTGGAATGGGATTTAGGGACTCATTTAAACACAAATCACGAAGCAGCGAACACGTTTGTGTTATGGGTAGCACAGGCCATCATGAGCTTGACAGCTAGGCGGAATAACCCGCCGGTTTCTGTCAAGAAATATAAGGAACTGTGAGCCACAACCGATGCTTTTGCTGCTCAACTATCGTTAACCATTGCGATATATTCATCCTCGGTAGGGCATCGCAATGAGTCTCGCCATAGTAGATCAAGACCTTGGCCACGATGGAGGTTCAGCAATTCAGCTGTCGACGCGAAAGCCTCATCAGCGCCGCATCCAAAGGTGTAGCTAAGCGTATGCACTGGTCACGATCCGATCCATATCTCTCTCAGAGTATAATCTGTTTTGAACGTCATCAGACGCGTTTCCTTTTGCTTTGAGGTCAAGAATTTCTTGAAAGGCCAGAAAGTACACGTAATTGGCGGAATTGATGGTCTGTGGGACACCGTAAATCTTGTGCGCAACTTGACGACAAAAGAGTGGCAGGAATTGAGTCTCGACAATGGAGGGAATGCAATCGCGAATGAGATACCTGGTCGCCCACGACGCAGCTGCGAGTTATCTTCTATATCGTCGATGCTACGGCAATTAGGAGTAAGATATACCACAGAGAAGTAAAGGCGCACAGGAGGCTAGCATTGTGTAACATTGCGATCACACCGCCGATGATTTGCAACTTGGACTCCGGGACGCGAAGCCAGGCGTTGAAAGCGCGCATCATTCCTCCGCGAAAGTCCTTCCCCGGAGTTGAGGTAATATAGGCGAATGGTTCCATCAACGCCTGAATCATGAAGAAGTTCGATGAGAACCATCGCGATATTCGTGTAAGCGGAGAAATTGTTACGTTTTCATTGCTCTCTGTGTAAGACGAAGACTGGGCAAGTTGGGAGAGGATGTCATGATATTTCTCAGCCATGTTCTGAGGACTCGGTGGTGAGGAAAGTACTATGAATAAGAGATCTAGGTCGAGAGCATTCGAATCGAGGAAGGTCACAGCCACAGAATGCGATCGTCATTGGGATCCAGTGCTGGCTCGACCCCTCACGCCGCAGCGTTGCTATCGTGCTCATATCACGTGGCGCGTCAACCACCCTGGCTTCAACAACCATCCCATCAATAAGCAAGGACCGGCCGATCACAGCCAGGTCCGTGATCGCTTCCACGACGACTTGGTAGTTTTGAGTTGGCCCATGGGAAAGCGACCGGATCACCATTCGGTTGACGACTGCAACACGACTGGTATTACACTTACCCTGGGCCCCCCATCTTCCTCTAGCCCCTTTTTGACGTTCCTTAGGATCATTTTTAGCGTATAGTAGGAGGCTCGTTGGTCGTGGCATCTCGGTTTTAAGATCGAGTTTTCAAATAGCAGAGGACTACTACGACGAACGCTTCTCTTCTATTTGCAACCTGGCCATAGGACTGAGTATGACAAAAGGCATTCTGCATATACCCACGAGAGCGAAAGAATTGAATCCCGTTCCTGGTTTTCTAGGTTTTGTGTGTACAAGAACTTTGCGTCACCCAGTGCGATGGTTTCTCTTCCGTTTTCCCTGGTCCCTCTCTTCCGAACTCACTTGCGTCCTAGTGACTCGCTACAGCAACAAAAGGAACGAAGGCAGTAGTCTACCATAGAGACTCCAGTTAAAAGGCTGTCGTTACTTTCGAGAAGACTAGTACTGGTCCACGCGCTGGTTGACCATGCATGGTACATTCCGTTCAGAGACTTGCTCGTTTCATGATCGAATGAAAGCTGACAAAGACTATGAGTTAAATTCCGGTCCGATGGAGATGTTTATACAGGTGGGCCAGGACGAACGATGGCCTTTACCGACATTATCACCCGTTCACTCCAGTAGCTCGTGCTGACATCGCGGTTGTGGCCTGGCCAAATGGATTTACGGTATCGTTGGCTGGCGGCCTCCAGGTCTCTCCCCTTCTATAAGCCTCAATACATTCCCTTATCCCTGCTGACAGCACTCTGAGCGAACGCGATCGGATTGTCTCCCGGACGGATTCAACGAGAACGAGATCCTCGAAATCCATGAGGCGGGCCTCATCAAGGGTGACTGGCTCTGACCTCTCACACAACTCTTGCAGAGCTGGGAGTATCCACTCCTCGACGGCATATTTTCGTCCCAGGATGAGTCGCTGATAGGCTGTGGGGGGCTTCAAACAACGGATGGCCATATCGCGGATGCTTGTGAAACCCCACCGAGTGGCCAGGTCCAAGATGGATGACAGCTCTTCGAACGAGCGTTCCTCCGATGCGTTAAAATTTCTAAACAAGAAAAATAAAGTCAATGACGGGACTATAGCGAACTTTAACGCAGGCACGTACAGAGGATATAGAACAGATAGAAACGCGTCGAAATCCTTAGACTTCACATTTTCGAGAGAAATAACGGGAGGGAAGGCACCTTCCTGCGGTGCTGGGAGCCGTGAGAGTCGTGTCATGAATTCATTCGAATCACGGCAAAAGAAATAGCGATGAACGCGATATAGTATACTATCGACCTGTGGTGCCACACCATAAGTTCAATAAAGCTCGGTATCAGGACATATTGGACGAACGAGAAACGTGATGTTTCCATCTTCAAAAAAGAAGCGCTTGTGCAAACTGAATGGACCTGGCTTAACCGATAGCGGTGTGTTCGCGTCCATCGATTCCACGCCGGGCGAACTCAATGACCGGGAGGAGACGTTGTCCCCGATGATCATGCTAGATAAGCTGGAAGGCACTGTGTCGATAATGTCGGAGGCGACGGTATAGCCAGATGGTGACACAGGTGACACGGCGGTGGATGGATGCTGGTCTTTGTCCGGACTGGGGTGCACGTATGGGCTCATTTTTCTAGCGGTGTGGGTGAAGGAACTAGCGGATCGATTTATACAGCCTGAGACTGTCCAGCGTTTATAAGAGACACTTCAGTGTCAAATGTCCATCGATGAGTACACCGATCTTCCTCGTGGGAATGACACGTGAGTAGAATTAACTTGCACAACGTAATGGGATGGAGAAATTGAAGTGGAAGTGACAGTGATGCTTTAAAATTGAGGAGCTTAAGGTCGCCTTAGACTCGGTGGGTGTGCTCAAGGATACTTCAATTTGTAGCTGTAGGATTGGGTCCTCAACCGTGACCTTGACTCGGACCGGCTAGCGGCCGTCCCTCCGAGTCTCCGTTATATATTCCAGGCGTGTTGGTAAAAGAAAGGATTTTCTGCCGTCACGATCTGTCATCTGTAATACCGTATCCATCATGATCGGGTACTGTGTGGGTGAACCTTGAAACGCATGGAAAGCAAAACAGATCTCGCAGGCTAGATAAGCCAAATGCCACCCCACACCGGGGACATTGACCACCCTGACATTCCCTTACTTAGTATGCTAGCCATTTCATGGCCACTAGTTTCGATTCTCTTGAATCCGCATGTAGGTTCCTGAGGCGAGCTTCTGCTCCTGTCTCCTTGAAATCACGGCGATAGTATATTGTATTATCACCTGTACAGAATGATGACCCTCGTGCTCGAAAATCTAGACTCCTAGTTTGCAACATCTCCTGTACATCTCCGAGAATGTAACACTACTCCTCTCGCACGCTTTGTTTAGCTTTCTTGCCCTTCTTCTTCTTTGTCGTCAGAGAGGCCCAATCATCACCATCAGGCGCAGTGGCGGAGCTATTTGGGAAATTGACAGCCCCTCCTTGGAGAGGTATTTGTGATGAAAATGAAAAGGATGCCGAGTCTTGCTGCCAATGACCCGGAAGGAGATCCACCGAACGAGGTTGAGGGGCAGTGGTGCCCGGTGGATCGGATACTGGACTCGGCGGCCTTTCAAGTTCGCCCTTCCGCACCTGGATATGATCCCTGATCCCCGCACCCCGCACCGTGAGACTAGACGATCGAACTCTCTGCCGGACGGTCCCAACAAGCACGTAGTCTTCAAGTTTCAAGAGACGAGCCTCGTCAAGGCTAAGTGGCTCCGGCCTCGCGCACAAATCCAAAAGAGCCGGGACTACCCATTGCTCGATCTCGTATTTGCGCGCCACGACGATTCGTTGCAACGGTTTGGGGGGTTTTACGCAACGGATGGCCAAGTCGCGGATGCTTGTGAAACCCCATCGAGTCGAAAGCTCCAAGATAGAGGTCCACTCTTTGAAAGAGCGTTTCTCCAGGGTATTGTAATTTCTAAGCAAACGTTTAGAACGTACGTCTGCTCGTAAATCGAACATACGTACTGAGGATACAGAATGGACAGGAGGGCATCAAAGTCCACGGATTCCACGTCGTCTAGAGGAATAACTGGGGGAGACGAGGGCCCTTCCTCGTCTGGAAGGCGTGACAGCCGATCCTTCAATTCATTCGAATGGCGGCAGAATAAGTACCGATGGAGGCGATAGAGTATGCCCCGGACCTACGTAGATTGCCCCACGTCAATACACATCAATATTAATACGATACGCACGACTCGGGGACTCATCAGAAATGTGACATTTCCGTCCTCAAAGAAGAAGCGATTATGCCGTACATGCGGAAGATCTGCCGACTTCGACAGCGGGGTCTTCGCGTTCACGGATTTGTCGGATGATGCTGGCGGCTTTACAGGGTCACCGTCTTCGGAGGCCACCAGTTTGCTTTGAGACGGACCAAGAGAATCGAAGGGGATGATGTTCAATGTAGCCCAGAAAGTTGGAGTTAAGGTAGTCCGGAAATCGCGTTCCAATACGTTATCGGGAACTACGTATGGACTCATTTTGGCCAGGAGAAAATGGGGGGTTCTGACTGGATGCAAGGACCGACAGTTCAACGTTCCAGAGTTATATCAGCGCCAGCGCCTCTTGTGTTTTCTGTTGTTTGCTGGCCTCGAGGCGACGAGCGAGCTTCTGATACACGATATCGCGCTGAAACATATTTGGGGATGAACGATGGATGATTATGCTGGCACAGACAAAGAGACTGAACGCGGTGCGAATCGAATTGCTAAAAATGGTACCAGAATGATAAGCCTTTTCCAGAAAAGGGGCAAATAATATCGAATACTAGGATACGTGTCTGGGAATAGGTAAAATGCGAGTCTGTCATATTATCAACAGCCTGAGGAACGCCAAAGTTATGGAACGAATCAGTGATATGAGGTCGTACATCAGAACAAACATATGGGTTTCATGGGCATATACTTACAGAATGAGGGATGAGCATAAGTACATAGATGAGCTTACAATAATTATCGCACTGTTCCTGCGATTGTCGTAAAGGTTGTCCCATTTCATCAGAGGAGCCTCAAGTTCAGGGCTTTTGCCTCCTAAATGCACGGGTGAATGACCAAACCCGCAAACGTTGACCACCGTCATTCGGGTCTGCAGGATCAGGTGGAAGAGGTAGTCGTTCCAAACAATGGGCATGTCTGAACTTGTCTTGCGCATGTTCGAGGGGAATGAGGCCGGTCGGGAATAGCGTGGTGAAAGGGACTTGCTGTTGGAATGATTCAACAAATGAAAAGCAAACTCAGTCAATGATTGTTCATTACCTCTCTCGCACTTGGGGTAGGAGTCTCGGGGTGAGCATGGGGAGGAGGCGGAATGGTAGGCATGGCCAACTTCGGATGGGCCCTCCGTTCTGCGAGGCCGGCCCTCCGATACGCGTCACGTAAATTGACCTGCGTGGTAGACCTTAAGATTGGCCTCGGAGGGTGCCGTTCATACTGAACACCAGCTCGAGGCGCTCGTTGAGGGGCGCTGGATGCTTCTTGATGCGTTTTCGAACGGTCGATTCGGAGCGGCCGGGTTGTGGGCGGGGGGATCATCGGTCTCGCCATTGTCGCGGATACGGGAGGTAGAGGGTGGGCGAGAGTGGGCGAGGAGGTTCGTGAAAGGGGTGGCTTGGACCAGTTGGTGTTTAATGGCACGCGCTGTACCACTGGCAGCGGAAGATTAGGAGCGGTACGTGTCGAGGACCACTCTTGAAGGGACGCGTCCGAAGCGGATTCGGGGGGCGCTGGGATATCCTCTTCATCTGTAATGACGAATCCGGAAAGGCGCTCAAAGGGGCCATCGTCACATTGATTTGCATTTTCCTCAAGGGTGAAACCTTCAGTGGATGTGGTAGTATGTGCCACGGAAACGCGCTCAGCAGCCTCATCAAGGGGGTCTCCGTTTCCCCCAAGACCATGACCACTGAACAACGGCGACATATATACCTCTAGTTCGCCCAAGTCCGCTGGATTGCGGAGGTCTTCGCTGCTCAGGTCGAATGAAAGACTCGATACGCTCACTGATTGCGGAAGCGACGGGCAGCTGGACCGGCGGCGTACGCGACGGATGGCACTAAATGACTTGTCGAATGTGCTGAAACGGGGACCCTGGATAGCCAACGACATAGCGGGCTGCACAGGAATTGCACAGGGATTAATGGGAGGGGCACGCAGGGCTCAATTTCGCGGAATAAAAAGAGGTGTAGGGATATATGAGGTCACCAGCCACAATCCATGAGGGTGGTGTCTCGGAACAATGTAGACATTTGTGGGTGCCGACTGGCACGGCACGCAGCTGCGTTTGTGGCACAGAGGGCACAGAAAAGAAGGGTGGCTCGCTTAAACACCTACTTCCTCAATGTCCCACTCCAATCAGCGTGGAAAACAGCCACAGCCGCAAGCGGGAGACACAGGCTACATAGATATTCCTAGGGTCTTCGTAGACGGAATTCCACACTGCCGAGCGTGAGGCCGCTCTTCCCTTCGGCCATTCTCGCAGTCTCTTCTAGTGCACCCCAGCATTGGCCATGGAAACGCTCAGCCTGTATTTGAGAGGAACGGGCTGGGCGAACTGGTTTATATTCTTGCTGATGTGGATCCCAGCTTCCTGTTGCACTGAAATAGCGGGTTCTCTCTTGATATCGTTGGAAACAAAAGTGAAGGAAGGAGAGATTCCGCGTCAGTTTGTGTGCGAGACCTCGAGACTGTGCTGATGTAATCAGCAACGAAAGAGTCCTGTCCACTAAAAAGAAATCAACTTTGACGATAGAGTGTCCTACTTGGGGACTCACTACTCCGCTCCCATAGACGATACCACCTTTCAAGCCGTCCCTTCTCTGGATATTCCAGGGTTGGACTTTGAAGTTTGTGGATAACGACGGCTGCTTCTCGGAAGGTGGGCCTCCAAAGTGTTCGGATATGACGTGTCGCCGCTCGGTGATGCAGCACAGACACAGAAGAAGTACGTAGGAATAAACGATATAGACCGGTGAAAGACGGTGGCAGCATGTGTGGTTTGAGATATTTGAAATCGTCGGAATCAAACGACAAGGAAACTCCCGAACCTGAGGTCATCCTCATCCCCCGTTCTCGGTAGGAAAACGGACTACCAACTGAACAAACCACAGTGGTGTCGACGATACGCTCAGGGTACTAGTACATCGCCTCATAAACTTTTGTGGTCTGTTTTTAACTCATCTAGGCAAAGCCGCGCAGATGCCAACTGTTATCATGTCCCCCGATCCCAGCGGCCTTAGCGCTACCCGAAGCAGTCGATTCACTACTTTGGCCCTCTCATAGTGACTATCTGTTTTTTGTCAGCCCCATCCGATGAAACAGGTGTGAAACGTACAGAAGGGAGAGTAGTCCGCCTCGCTCGGCAGTAACGAACAATCCTCACGCGACGTGCCGTCAAGATTACTGCCTCTTCACAATCCCAAACGCTACCCTCTCGATCATGACCCACAACTTGGGTTTTCTCATTATTTCTTACAGTGTCCGTACACTGCTCGCGGGGCATCTAGACGTTGTGTCAGCTCGGACTCGGATGGCAGAACAGCGCATGGGTTAGCCACCTTTTCTGGTGGGGCCTGGATCATCGCACGGCGTTGATCTTCTGGCTGTTCATAATTACCTTCTCGTCTTATATCTGGGTAGGACACTTCTCCGTGGTATTCTGACTTCTTTGTATGGTTCTTCTCGAGGGCAACGTTGGACTTCGCGACACACTCCGCCACCACGGTCACATTTCATCGATGTGTCTGTGGCCGGCATTGTCGGTTATGTACTCATCACCACAACCTAACCACGTACATTTCGCATAAGTTCGCTCGTTTTCACCGCTGGGCCGTGTTCAACCCAGTCTCTCGTATCAGTGCACAACCTCCCTCACCATGAATTCTATGGACGCTCAACGTTATCATCCTGATCTTTCCAAGCGTCATTCTGTCAGTTTTCCAGCCTTCTCAGCTTAATTTCTGACACTGATTGTTTCAAAAGCCCGCTTCCGAAGAGAACAAGACCGACGACGCTTGCGGCGCTCGCGTTGTGAACCAACCAGTCGTCCAAGATGCTTCTTTAATTGAAGACCCACACTTCCCTCTTCTTACAGCGCGTGTAGCCCTTAGGCTCCTCAATCCCATTCACACCCAGAAATGCGACGCTCTGGCCGTCCCGCTGCCCCTTTCCCCACCTCTTTCACCTTCGCGTAACGACTTCTGCGAAGACACGTTCCCTACACCCGATACCCTCAATATGGGCTCGTTTATTAAGTTCCCGAGCTCCTCCGAGGACGACCCTAGGTCGTGTCAGCTCCCTGTTCCATCCATTGTGGCACCATCGCCCAAGCCGGCGACCCACAATTTCGTACAGCCTGGGCGACCACTCTTCCATCGAGACGAGAGCCCAGAAAGTATCTTCTCGCGTCGCGATAGCCCTCCGCCGATGTCTCCGCCACTTAGTCCCCAGTGGCCCACAAGCCCTCACTTTTGGAGAAGCGCTTGCTCGAGTCCTTTGGGATGGCTCGATCGTCCCTTAAGCCCGCACTATCACCCCTTTGATAGCTCGGCTTCCGACCGCTGGGAATCGATGTCTTGTCCCACAAGCCCTGTTCTCCGGCCGTCGAAGCCTCTTCCCTCACCTGCTAGCCCATCTCCATGTCACGTACCCCTTCAAATTGTCAGGCGCCGACTTCGGGTCTTGAGTTCCGAGTCAGGCGTGACTCGTGGGACGTCGCCTGTCCCTTCACGCCCCATGAGTCCCATGTCGGTGCCAACTTCTCCGATCCTGCAGGCTTTCAATATTAACAACTGGATGCCAGAAAGTGACCCTACTGAAGGCATTGATGTTATCGAAATTTTTGTCACGAAGGAGATCAGTATTTGTATTGAAGAGACAACGTGATAGATGAAGTGGCGCAGAACCCAACTGCCAGTGGCGGACTGAGATTGATGAGCGAACATAGTTCGTTGCACTTTCCTTTGTATTTTTATGTACTGGCTGTCAATTTAAATTGTTTATTTGTTACGTTGAGTCATGCGAAAGGTCTGACCGGCCTCACCCCGAGGAATGTGCGCGGCTGTGGCTGTATATATTGTGCTCTGACTCGGGTACTGCTCAACGTGGCCAGTGTGCTGCGCCGTCACTGGACACGTACATATGCAAGCCTAAACAACAACCACAACCATTACTGTCATCGTCTGCCTGTCGCCTTTGTCGGTGGTGGCTGTTCGGCTGAATGACCCAACCTCGTGAGTACCACGTCCCACCTCCTTTCCTTTTGGGGTTCACTGGGTGACTCTCTTTCCCTTTCTCCGTCATCCCCCAGTGCTCCACCTCATCTGATGCCAGACGACTCTCTTTCATTTGACGATGAAGATTGGGAGGTCATTCCAGACGATTGGTGGCATACACCGCTCAGCCTAGCCCCATGTCCTTTGTCTTGGATCGACCGCCAGTCCAGGCAGCGACGACGCTCCGAAGTCGCAGCGAAGAATTCTCATTATTGGCACGAATCTCTACTCCTCATCGCCAAGAACGTACAAGGGGCCGGCGTTTGCGAGAGTTGTCGACAGTGGCACTATATGCGCGGTGGAGGGGTGTTCGTTTGCGATGCCATGAGGGGGGCCGGAGTTCAGGGAGACCTAGAGTTGAACGTGGATCTCGTCGGGGTCAAGATGGTGCTGGCCATGGTGGAGCAACTCGAGCGCGCCGTCGGGATTGCCACGACAGATCATCACACGAGTACTGCAGGCGAGATTGCGATCCTCGCCCGACGCGTCTCCCTCCTGCTTAGCGACGCGCTCCCCGTAGCACCCGCAGCAGAAGGCTCTTGGGGGGAACATGCAGCGACCTTCCTCGATGGCTGCGGAATCGCCCCCCATGGCGCAGCGATCTTCCGCCCAGACATCGACGCAGATCCGCCGCCCGCAGATGGCATCACTTCGATACTCGACCTCGACCTCGACCCCCCACGAAGGAAGCCGCCTCGCTTTGCACGCGAGGTCATCGACCTTACGGATTCGGAGCAATCGGTGGCATCAGAGGCGCCACCTGCCACCCCGAAACCCTCGGAATCTTTTGTCCCCAGTGGGAGTGACGGCACGACGTCCGGTACGTTGATGGCCCTTTGTAGTTTCCAAATTTTGACCAGCGCATGCTCCTCCCCTCGTTGCTTTGCAGGAGATCTACCCAAGTTTCACCTTCCCCGGGTTCCGTCATCTCCTTCAATCTCATATTCATCCACTTCTCCCCTCACTTCCGACGGGTTGTGCTCAGAATTCTCACACACCCGATGTAGTTCCTTGCCACCCGGCGGCGACCTCCACAAGGAGGACTACGACATTGACGATGTGTCGGAATCTTCACGATCGGAGGATGCTGAGATCCCGCTATTCTTGGTTACGTCCTCGGACCGCCTGATCAGACAGCACTCGCGTACTCGCGAGATCATTGATAGATTACGCTCCGCCACCGTCCCCCGTGGGCGCGCAAGGACGTCGACCGTGCGCGGCGGGAACGGCAACCCAAGCACGCCTGTTAAGAACCCGCGCGCCGGACTTAACAACGCGACGGTCAAGCAATTGTTTCAGAAGGGCAGCGACGGCTGGATTCGTCTGGCGGATGACGCCGAGCACGCCACATCCAAGGCGCAGGATCCCTCTCAACCTGGTCACGCCGAAGATGAATCACGTAATCCTAGAGAAGACCACTCGATGCCATCCGAAAGCGAAGAAGCGAACGTCTCCCCGCCCGCGCCGAAATCGACGCGCGAATCGAGGAAGAGACAGGCGCAGAGCAAGCATGTTCGACGCGCTTCTGGCTGGGTCGACAAATCATCGCCCGCTGCCGTCGGTCCTCCCCGCAGTGCGCATGGCCCCCGACCGGCCCTCAGTCTGGTGCAGCCGGCCGCGCCAGCGTCGGTGGGCACGTTCACGTTCCCGCCGCCTGCGTACTACGCATATCCGAGTCTTCCCATGCCGCCGTACCCACCAATGGTTTCATTTGGCCCGCCTCCGTACCGAGGGTACCTGCCTCGCGCGGGGTATCCCCATCCGTCGCCTCCGTTCCCATGCCCGCCTCCCCATCAGCATCAGCATCCATATGCGCATTTATACATGTACCAACTGCACCGTGCTCCACACACGAATCCTCCAGTCATTACCGGCGCGACTGGGATACGCCATGCGCAATGGTAAAAAACATTGTCCCACTAGTGTTTCTCAAAGCAATGTTTAACTTTCGGTCTCCTCCAACATCGCATCTTCTCAAGTCGCTCATCATCCACTATCTCTGCATGGACCCTCGTCCTCTATTGTGTACTCCTATGTTTTGTCTCTTCTCTTGGCTCTTGCCTACATGCCCATCGCCAAGTTCCTGTTCTTCGCTGGCGACTCTTCTCTTATTGTGTAGTTCGTTGTTCTCCGATACAGTATGCAGATTTTTTGGTTAGCTTGTGCCTGTCCGCCCGCAATTGCCCCATTGAGTTAATGATCACTCGCTCCTAAGTCGCGACAACCTGCGACAACCTGACCCATGCCATCTGCCGAGCAAGTCCAGGTTGGGCTCTCAGGCTCCTGCAGCGCAACAACTTGAACTACGCTATTCACCTTCCCTGTCCCGTCTGTGCTAGCATCCAGTCATCATGCAGAGCTTGAAGAATGAGAAACGCCTGGCCGGAGTAATTGCAGCCGCATTCAAGTTGGAAGCACCCTCTTTAAGAATATGTATAGCCACTTTAAGCTATTGCCCAGTGGCGAAAGCCGAAAGTGCATATATGCACCTGGGCTGGCCATGGGCTGTGCGGCAGTGTGTTGACACCCAAGCCTATTGCTCCATTTCTTTTCACCCTTTCCCCTTCTATCCTATTGACCAGATGTCTGCCCCCCTCTCCTGGAATGCCATTCTCTTCCCTGACCAGCAAACGGCTCGCATCGTGCCTCAGCTAGTCGATGAAACGATTGGAACATCCCATGCCGCAACCTCAACGTTTCATCCCAATCATTTAGACATCACAAAACTTCCGGTTCGCGTACGCCTTCTTCCAGAATTGCCAGGGAGGATGGACGACCACTTGCGTCTCATTGTCAACGACCACTATACCGAGCAAGCGGCTGCTACCGAGCTCTTGAACGGGAATGCCCGTTTGTCACCGTCAGGTGGTCACTAGACTCGTTGACTAAGCGCGTATCACGTGCGCAAGGCTCCAAGCCTTTGTCGTTAATGAATCCTAGCCCGAAGGCAAAAAGAAGAGCGACGATC
>Ga0209488_10003282_pt1 | contig 13044 bp, 16 predicted proteins | sample Rivendell_Oct201_8_FD_188349 | JGI IMG/M metagenome (GOLD analysis project Ga0209488, IMG submission 188349) | Vadose zone soil microbial communities from the Eel River Critical Zone Observatory, Northern California, USA -... | ecosystem: Environmental > Terrestrial > Soil > Vadose zone >...
GGACTCGTACGAGCTCGTACGAGTGAAAAAGTCGAAAAGTCGACAAGGAACCTAGAATCCAAAAAAAGTTGATTCCCAAATGCATTTTCAGGAGGAGTGCAGCACAAAAAAACCCTCTATTTTTTTTCGAAAAGTAGACAAGTAAATAAGTAAATGGATATTTTCCTGATGAAGCTGACGGGCCCTGCAACACAGCGACACACCAGCCAAGCCTGAGGACGTCACGGTCTTCCTTCAGCTTGTATCCGAGTCATCATCACACCAACTAGTAATAATACTGTAGTACTGCTGGCCCCCTAACATCGAGGCACGCATACTATTGGCGCCGCGCTGACTCTCCTGCCCTCTCTCATTCCTCTTCTCTCACTCCGCCATTTGCCCCATGATGTCATACTTGTCAACGCTTCTGCACACACTTGATACTTATCTGAGTTGGTTTAAATGTGTCGCGGGTTTCAGTGTTGATTCTGAGAAGCCCGGCACGGTGGCGGACAGTCCGCGAGATCATCTGCAATTAAATGCAAATAGATGCACCCCCTCTTTTGCACCTCTTTTGAACCCGCCCTGTCACAGCGATGTCCGCGATCGCTCCACTTTTACAATGCCTTGTTCTAGTCGGAACGGAATGAACCCAGCATTCCCTTTTGTGGAATGGGTACACGGCTCTACTCGGTCGCGGTGGCTGGGGACATTTCTGTCATACCACTTGCAAATGCACATTACCACGCGATAATTCACAAAACCACGAGGGGTCACCCAGATCCCAACGTTGACTCGGACCCGGACGCAAAAGGGACAGTTCTGACGTGCTCTGTTCTCAAACTCGTCAATCGCTCCGCACACGCACCTTGCACGGGTCAGGCTTTTCAGGATCTGACGGTCCTCGGACCAAGCTTTGAGTCCTCCATAAATGTGAATGATTGATCATTGGGGTACTACACTTTTTTTTCGGGAGAGTACATTGCGCACAGGCAACAGAAAGCGCGGCATACCCATAAAGGTGGTAGAAAATACTCTTGATGGCTTGGTCACGAGAAGAGAACTGCTGGTCTTCTAGATTAGTATCGATGTACCATGGGGAATTAGCCAGGGGGGAAGTCTCTATCTCTGAGTCAAAGTAGCTAGAGGTTGAGGTCGAAAACGTAGCTGACGGTGAATTGCGGGGAGATTGAGTGGTGGATTGCCGCCGCCGCCGAAGATGAACGGAAGATTACCACGAGGCGACGGCATCCAACTGAGCCGAACTGTGTGGGTGCCCTACCACCGAATTGGTATCTGAAAAGGTCAAGAAGATCCGACCGGACAAGTCATTGAGCTAGGGAACACTGATACATGAGGGAGAAGCTTCGGGAAGATGTTGAGTCTTGGCAGAGGGAAATGGAGTCGGCGAATCCTGGTGGATTTCAGGTCAGGTGAAATTTTAGTGGGCAATCTTCAGATTTGTCCTCGCGGTTGGCTACGGGAATGAAGAAAAACAGCAGACAGTTGTCCTCGGGTCGTTGGCTGTGCATGCACTAAGGGTTCAGACATTTGACGTAAATCGGCACACCTCAAGGCGGAGAGGTGGATGATAGGGAGCGGCAGATAAGACGGAGGAGAAGATTGGTAGGTTCTATCGAAAATGCGGAGGACTGAGCTGAGAAGGGACATTAATATGCGATCGTTGGCGGGGCAAGTGCTGCCATGGGGTCACGGGTTGTCAGTGGCGCTCTCGCATGATGTCATGAATGATCGAAAGACAACCGACGGTTACTGCGTGAGGGAGGGTCAAGCCCAAGAAGTTGAATTAGTTAATTGGATTTGCAGGGGAATTGCCGTGACCCGTGACATTCCAGGGAGATTGTTTATCTTTGTTTGGCAACTCGTGTCCTGTGTGCGCGCCCGTCGAGTTTGTGCGCCGTAAGAAAGCAAGTGAGGACGGGGGAAAACGCTCAACAGCATCTATTCCTTTGTCTCTACCCTCGTCCCACAATTATGGACCCAGAGGTTCGCTCTGACCCCTTTCTTGATCATCTCGTCCTCGTCCTTTCTATCTATGAGCTCGGCCCCTTCCCCGCTCCCGTTCCCAGATACGATGGCCCATCAACTTGGCAGACCGATAACATCCTCCGCGCCTTGAAGACAATGGCTCGCAGGATGTATACTGCAGAGGATACCCTAGCTAGCATAAAGGCATCCGAGAATTGGGAGAATGGCCCTCACACTAAGAAACGTCGCAGCGTGGGCGGCACTCCGCCCGTCTCCAATCCCTCCGCCAACTCGTCCCAGGGCGATCTCTCCCCTTCTTCTCCTTCCCTCCTTCCCTCCTCCTCCAACGGTTCCACCGCCTCTGGTTACTCCAGCACAACCATCCGCTCGACTTCTGGCACTCCGGTCCTCCACAGCGCCTCTCCCCCCTCTCTATTCCCTCCTTACAATCTCCCATCCTTCACTCCCGACTTTGAGCAGGATGTCAGCATGTCTGATAGCAGCTCTGATCAAGAACCCTCTCCTCACTCGCCTCATTACCTTGATCGTGTAGCCCCTCCAACTTCGATCCCTCTCGATGGCATTCGGACAACCGTCGATCGCTCCCATGGTTCCCTCCGCTTTGGCAATGGCACCTCCATCTCTGCACCTCCTACGTCCCACGGCGAATTGCCTCCGTGTCCCACCTGTGGCAGAGCTGTCAACGACGCCATCTCCTTCAGCAAGGCATCATCCACCCTCAAGTCCTCTTCCACTTCTTCTTCCGGCGGCTCTCCCCTCGTCGTACCTCCTGGTGGTCCTCTCGCTATCGCCGCATTTGAAAGCGGTATGAGTGCAGTCGAGGAGCTCCGTCTCCTAAAGGCTCAAGTACAGGACGTCGCCCGTGTCTGTAATGCCGTCGCTCGCGGCGACTTGTCCCAGAAGATCACCGTACCCGTTCAAGGTGTCGTCATGGTCCAGCTCAAAGACGTCATCAATGGAATGGTCGACAAACTCGGTCAGTTTGCAAGGGAGGTCACTCGTGTATCTCAGGAAGTCGGAACCGAGGGGTGCGTCTCCTCTTTTTCCCACTCTCTATCCCTCACCTCTTGCGCTCCAGTAAACTCGGCGGTCAAGCCCTCGTACTTGACGTCGAAGGCACATGGCGAGAGCTCACCGGTGTCGTCAACAAGCTTGCTGCCAATCTCACCAATCAAGTCCGGAATATCTTACGTGTCACCAAAGCCGTCGCCCTAGGCGATTTGTCCAAGCAGATTGATGTCGACGCCCGCGGTGAGATTCTCGACCTGAAAAATACCGTCAATGGCATGGTGGTCCGGCTCCGCGCTCTCGCTGCAGAAGTCACCCGTGTCACACTCGAGGTTGGTTCACAAGGTATCTTGGGAGGGCAGGCACACGTGCCCGATGTCGAAGGTGTATGGCTCGAATTGACACGGAACGTACGTCACTCCTACCTATTTTTTGTACATCCTTTTGACTTTTGTTCATAGGTCAATCGCATGTGTTCGAGTTTAACGGACCAAGTGCGCTCGATCGCTACCGTCACGACCGCGGTCGCCAAAGGTGATTTGACCCGCAAGATCGAGATTCAAGTCGAGGGTGAGATGGCGACCTTGAAGACAACGGTCAACTCCATGGTGGACCAGTTGAGTGCCTTTGCCTCAGAGGTCACCCGTGTCGCGCTCGAGGTCGGCACCCAAGGTATTTTGGGCGGTCAGGCACGTGTGGAGGGTGTACAGGGTACCTGGGCGGATTTGACCCTCAACGTGAATGTGAGTTCTGTCCCTCATGTATTCGCCGAACCATTTGACACTTTCCCGTGTAGAAAATGGCAAGTAATTTGACAAATCAGGTGCGCTCGATCTCCGAAGTCACAAAGGCCGTTGCACTTGGCGACTTGTCCAAGCAAGTCGAAGTCGACGTACAAGGCGAGATGCTTGATTTGAAGATGACGGTCAATTCCATGGTGAACCAACTGTCGACACTTGCTAACGAGGTCACGCGTGTGTCCCTAGAAGTCGGGACAGAGGGTATGCTGGGCGGACAAGCATCCGTTCCGGATGTGCAGGGCATGTGGAAGGTCCATTGGACAATCGTATGCACGAACAGCGCGCTCACCAAGTCCACAGGTGTTGACCGACAACGTAAATTTGATGGCCATGAATTTGACGAACCAAGTGCGCTCCATCGCCGAGGTAACCAAAGCAGTGGCAAGCGGAGACCTGACAAAGAAGGTCGTAGTCGATGTACGCGGTGAAATGCTTGACCTGAAGGAAACTGTCAACGGCATGACCGAGAGCTTGAGTGTCTTTGCTGACGAAGTGACTCGTGTCGCACGAGAGGTCGGAACGGAGGGTCGACTGGGCGGCCAGGCAAACGTGACAAACGTCGGCGGAATGTGGAAGGTTCGCCCTTATCACTCATCCTTCTTTCGACTGACATGGGTTTTCCTGACCGCAGGACCTGACGGACTGTGTGAACGTTATGGCTGCCAATGTGAGTTGCACGCGACCGATGGTTTTCTTATGGGTCTTCACCGAGGAGAACAGTTGACTTTACAAGTCCGAACCATCGCTGTGGCTACGGTATGTGACAGCTCCCGCGCGGCACCCTCGAAAATGACAATGCTTGTTACAGACGGCCGTTGCTCGAGGAGATTTAACCCAAAAAGTGACGGGCGTTTCTGTGTCTGGAGAAATCCTGCACCTGGTGAACACGATCAATGACATGATTGACCAATTGGGATTCTTCGCTTCAGAGGTTAAAAAGGTGGCACGCGAAGTGGGTACTGAGGGTAAACTCGGTGTACAAGCTGAAGTCGGCAACGTCCAAGGAATTTGGCAAGAAATCACGTACGTCATCCTTTTGTCTCGTGTTGAGGTATTAATGCCTTGACGTCATTTCCAAAGAATGTCAGTCAACACGATGGCTGGCAATTTGACCACCCAAGTCCGTGGGTTCGCTCAGATATCGGCTGCCGCTATGGACGGAGATTTCACACGCTTCATCACCGTCGAAGCCAGCGGTGAGATGGACTCTTTGAAGACGCAAATCAACCAAATGGTCTTCAATTTGCGCGACAGTATCCAGAAGAATACTGCTGCTAGGGAAGCCGCTGAACTTGCAAACCGTAGTAAATCCGAGTTCCTAGCCAACATGTCCCATGAGATAAGGTTCGTCTGATGGAAACATTCTTTTTTCTTCATTCATTCTCTGAGCCACCCACGTCAGGACGCCCATGAATGGTATCATTGGTATGACAGAGCTCACCCTTGATAGCGACTTGAACCGGTCACAGCGGGAGAGTTTGTTGCTCGTTCACAGCCTCGCACGGTCTCTGTTGTTGATCATTGATGACATTCTGGATATCTCAAAGAGTGAGTTCCACTGGAAGCGTTCCGGCGCGACTTGATTGATGAAACACACGTCCGATCAGTCGAAGCTGGTCGGATGACCATGGAGCAAGTCTCCTTCTCGTTCCGACAGACCGTTTTCGGAATACTTAAAACCCTCGTCGTCCGCGCGTCGCAGAACAACTTGGACCTCACGTACGACGTTGACCCCGACATCCCCGACCAGCTCATTGGTGATTCCCTCCGCCTCCGACAAGTCATCACCAACCTGGTAGGCAACGCGATCAAGTTCACTCCGTCCAAGGTCTCCAAGAAAGGCCACGTCGCGCTCAGTTGCCGTTTACTCGCCCTCGACGATTCCAGCGTGACCCTCGAGTTCTGCGTTTTGGACACTGGCATTGGTATAGCCAAGGACAAGTTGAACCTCATCTTTGACACCTTTGCACAGGCCGACGGTTCGACGACCAGGGTGTGTCCCGCACTTATTATCTGACCCTCTTTCACTCACCGATTTACCGATTTTTCTCTGAAGGAATACGGGGGTACGGGTTTAGGGCTATCCATTTCGAAACGCCTCGTCGCCCTTATGACTGGCAGCATGTGGGTCGAAAGCGAGGTCAGCAAGGGCAGCAAGTTCTTCTTCACTATCACGTCGCAAGTAGGTACGCTATCCATGGACGCAACGCTGGCCAAGATGATGCCATTTGGGAACCGCAATATCTTATTCGTGGACACACTATACGATGGTACTGGCGTTGTGGAGAGGATACAGGAGCTTGGATTGAGGCCTCACGTGATCCACGATCCGCTCCAGGTCGCAGACAAGGCGACATGCCCGCACATTGATTCTATCGTCGTCGATTCGCTCAACGTGGTACGCTTCAATACTGCTCTTTCGACGTTCACTTCCTGACGTCGCGTGACAGACTGAGACGATCCGTGAGTATGAGCATCTGCGGTACATTCCCATTGTGTTATTAGCACCGGTGCGCTCCACATCGTGTGACCCCTGACCACCCTGCGCTAACGTTACGGGGGTAATTTCCGTCCAAGCAGAACCTTCCTCGCTTGAATTGTACGTAACGGTGCCCATCAGATAACACTGGGTGACCTGCTGACCTGTTGATCCGCGCCCGTAGTGAAATGGTGTTTGGATAACAGCATAAGCTCCGAGGTGACGACACCTGTGAGCGCCCAGGACCTGTCATCGGCGCTCATCTCTGCCCTCGAGTCGAGCACTGTCAGTCCCGCGGCAGCGACGAACGACGTGACATTCGACATCCTACTTGCGGAAGACAACCTCGTTAACCAGAAGTTGGCCGTCAAAATCCTCGAGAAGTACGGGCACACAGTCGAAATCGCGGAGAATGGGTCGCTTGCGGTAGACGCGTTTAAGGCGCGCGTGCAGCGGAACCGGCCGTTTGACATCATCCTCGTGCGTGTAACGGCCTCTGCCCTGGGTGCCTTGCTTGAAGTAAATTGATTTTATCTCATATGACAGATGGATGTATCCATGCCGTTTATGGGCGGTATGGAGGCGACAGAGTTGATCCGCGCGTACGAGATGCATAATAACCTTGTGCCAACACCGATAATTGCGTTAACTGCGCATGCAAGTGCGTATTCTTCCTTCTGAGATGACGTATGAACCGTGACAATCTATCCCTTTTCTAGTGATTGGCGATAGGGAACGATGTCTCGACGCGGGCATGGTACGTCTCGTCTTAACTAGTTCTTATTTTGGGAGCTCTAAGCTTTATTTGATGGTAATACGTAGGATGATCACATCACGAGTATGTCACCATTTTCATCCTCACAGCCGATACGTTGACTAACGGGTTATGCGATGCAGAACCTTTACGTCGTGGTGACCTTCTCAACTCGATCAGCAAGCTTGCAGGCGAGCGAGTAAGGCAACGGCGACATCCCATTCCCGTGGATTTCCGATAATGAACCCCTCACACTGGCTCTCGTTCGTTATAATCCTCTTCTTTTCTGCCTCTCATGTCCAATTGAACGTACCGTTCACGTCACTTACACCCATAATCGCTTTGTGAGCTGTATCATGCCCACCTGTTCTAACTACTATCTGCATACGACCCCTAACTCACACGACACACGACTGGCTGCCTCGGGTAGTGCATTCGTTCGCGCTTGCAGAGATTTGAAGGAGTGGTTGATGTTTAAAGGGACGGTTTACCTCTTCACTCATGCCATGCCATGCTGGTCGTTCCCGTGGGAGGCCTTCCGCATATATATATGTGTATATACCAGTCCTTTCCCCCCTCTTCTCTGATATGCCGTACCCAAGAAATTGAAAGATGCTCTTGTACTTTTTGTATTAACCATTTTCCTCCTACAGGCGGAATTTTGTTTCTCTCTTCCATGCCGTCTCTAATAATATCAATTTGCATTCGCTCATCTACGCTAATGGAAAACGAAACATCTACAATGTATGAACGTGATGCTTCTTTCAGGCAAGACCAATAAACAACACCAAGGAATTTACAGAAATGCGGCGGGGATACGAACTCCCATGGCATCGACGAACGTACCTTCAGGCATCAGGGACTTTTCCGGAGAACAACAAACACTTGGCGTGTAATTCGGGATGAAAGCTTGGGTGTACAAAACGGGTCAGGTCAGCCCGAAGAGCTCAGGCCAAAGGAATCCAAATCAAATGAAGAGAACGCGTCGTCACCGGTCGTCCGTATCCTCCCAACTGCATCCGAGTCGGTCCCAGTCACACCATCTGTGGGAAGCTAGTACAAACTCCTGAAATTTGACCATTGTCTAGCTCAGGTTGGGCAACCGGGGTGTCGTTGGGTTGGGACGGCGGTGATGTGTGAGGCCGGGGCACGAGCGGTTCTCGCAATGTATTTATTCAACAGCATGCATCTTGCACATACAGAATGTTTCTCAAAAAATCAGCGTATCGCAATTGACGTTGTCTGCTTGAAAGAGGAAACCATATAAGGGGGACGAGTTTGATTTCCGAGGTGCTTGCGCTGCCCAGGTTAGTAGTAGCAGGTCCTTCATCACGACCTCGCCTGCAGAGTTCATGCCCCACACCAAATCTGGCACTGCCAGCTCCTCGAAGGATCCACTGTGATACGGCACTGACCGCAGCCCAGGCCCGAGTGAATTCCGAGTCTTGTGGCTGCCAGTAGATGTGCCGACTTTGCATCCACTCCAACTGAGTGGTTCCTAGTACCAGTCGGCTTCACTTCTTCACGAGCGAGATGACAAAGCAATGTTGCCTCCAGAACGTGTCTGTCGCTGCCTGGAGTCAAGATGTGTCAGGAATTCTTGAAACCACCAGCGTTCGTTGCAGTCAAGCCATTTCCAAGAGTTCAAGACCCACTGCTGCTCTACGCGAAGGTCCACAAAGAGGTAAAATCACTTCCGTTGATCTCCAGCACACCGGCATCAAGATCCGTGTATATGGGGAAGAGCAACTGCGAGCGTGTCAGCCCAGCCATGCTTCATGCAAGGGGTGGTAGACGTTTTGTGAAGGATGAGACGACGGTCAACTTTGACTTCTCGGGGGGTCTAATTGGTGGGCCATGGATCGACGAGGGGGGAGATGATGGCTCAAGTTGCTGTGATGTGACGAGAAAGGTGAGAGGGTTGCTTGGCCGAGTGGCAGAATCTGCGGCCACAACAGCAGATTGCCTGGGAGACTTCAAGTTGGAGACGGTGGTGGGCTCGCCATGACTGGCACTTTATACATCATGAAATTGTCATGACAGAGGTTAAACATGATATATGGTTCTGTAAGACAACCCAGCACCACGTCAAAATAGAAAACCCAGGGTATGCGGGATTGCCGCCTTTGGCGACAATCACCCAGGCTTGTATAACCAATTTATCCTCTTCATTGCTATGCTATCTTTTATTGTTATCCCTTACACTTGCATCGCTTCTACTACTTCACCTGTCTTCGCTGCTTTCAGTTTAGTGCAACATTTTCATTTATATAAACCTTCCTGTACCTATGACGAGAAGGATACGAGACAGACACATAACAGAAATATGATCCCCTTTGACCCCTCCTCCTAATCTCTCCTCTCCTGAACTCACGCAGCGCAACAACCTACGCGCTTACAGTATGTGCAAAGCAAACAAGATGGAAGCCAAGTAGCGAACATAACTCCGAGTCGGAGGCAGCACCAGACATGTCAAACTCGGGTGGCATTTTACTAACAACATCCAAGGTTCCAGTCACGATCAGAGTCCCCGATATCAGTCAAATATGTTGAGAAGATCGTCATCACTGAGTTAGTGGACAGGCATGGTTTTGCTCGAAACCACTGCCAGAATCCCGCCGCTCATTCCCAAACAAAGACACGGTAGGTCCCTTGCACGGACTTGCCTTCCAACCACATCCACGGGACCTATGACACTGACATCCTAGGCAGCCGACGACGTGTCCACTGGCAGTTGAAAAGGTGGGAATGAATTTGAATCGCAGTTTGGAGTTTGGAACAAGGCAAAACACAACCACGGCCAACCGGTCACCCGGGCCGCAGCACGGTCCGAGGCCGAGGCAGCTGAGTTCACTGGCACCCGTTGCCACTCATACTGTGACATCTAGCACGCTTGCGCACATTGGCCTGTTGATTGACAGGCGTTTCTGAGGCCCCCGGTACCCAGCAATATCCTGCAGTCCCCAGCCTTAGAATTCAGGGACTGTTACTAAGTCCATCCGCGCCGCGTGACTTTTCCGAGCGTTCCCGCACGTGGGACTTTCTCTCTCATTCCTCATTTTTCGTGTGCGGGTTAGGGAGAGATTGTGAGGATTATTGGCGTGAAGGAGAGGGGACAAATCACTTTGACTACGATATATGGATCTTCAATTACGAGTGATACACTACACGAAATACTAATAATAACGCTAACGTACTACCAGTGCTCACTGCAATCGAGAATCGAGACCCCCGCGCTACAGGTGATGGGGTATCAATCGACATCCATGGGTTGTTCAGGCGAAAACCCGAACCGTTCCAGCCTCTCCAATGCCACTGTGAGTACGCGGACATCGTTCTCCTTGGTGATTCGAAGACCCTCCGTCGTTATCCCACGAATCAAATCCTTGTTTAGCATCCAGGTCGGGTAGTAAACCCTCCCAGATTCTCCTCCCCAGTCGAAATCGACCAGCATTATGTTCTCCGGATGTCCGGCTGGGATGGTGAAATTTGCAACACGCAAGTCGCCATGCACCCACCCTTTGTTGTGGAAATCCGTCACCAGCATTTTAAGGTCATTGCTCCATTTGGCCCGGTGCTTTGTTGTGGGTTGCGGGGAATCTTTCGCAACCCCCTCGATGTATTCCATCACTACCACCTGCCATTCTCCCGGTACCGTCCCGTAGCCGAGCAGTTTCGGCGCACGACCTTGGTCTGCGCAGAAGGAATGAAGTGACGGGAAATAGCTTCGAGTGAACTTGACTACAACGCGTCCGGTCGGATCGTCCCGAGTTGTGGCGAAGTACACAAACCGATCCGCGTTCCATCCTCTCACGCCTTGGAACGCCACACCCTGAAGTTCGAAGGCGATATTCCTGTTGGCGGCTGGCGGCCACGCTGGTACTTCTCGAACATATGGAATGTTCTTGGTTTGAAGCGCCGGAGGCTGGAGGCTTACCAATTGTTGCATGTCCTCACGCATATTAGACCGGAGAACGCAAGCCGCGCAGAATGCTTGGAGAAGTGCAGGTCGGGCCGAATTGTCACCGGATGGCGATCGGGTTGGAAGCAACGGCGTGAGCGCCACGAATCTGGGCCTGCCGAGAGTGACAAGGGCGCCGAACCCAATATATGAGCCTGAAAGGAAGAATGTAAGAGGTGTAAGCAGTTGGTCCTGTGTGACGATTTACTGATGATCGAGATTCCTAGCGCGGGGAGTAGGGAGCACTCATGCAGGAAGTTGTGAGACCCAGATATCAAGTGCTGGGCGAGAATTTGAAGGTAATATGACGTGAGCTGTATTTCGGGGTCGGTGCCACCAGCCCCAAACTCATTCTTCATTTCGACGATAATGTCCGGTGTTTGACCGGGTCCGAGTGCATGGCCGTCGGTCCGGCGGTCCCTTGAGATCGTAGCTGGCATAATGGGCGGAAAATCGAACCGCTGGGAAGGGGACTGGGGAGAGGAGCAACTGAAGATGTTGTTCAGGACGGGGATGAGTTTATCCCGGCGCTGAGCCTCGCTGTCGTAGTGCTTGCACATCAGTGACGCGAATTCGTCAACAAGGGGTCCGATTCGCATCATATTGACGTCCATGGTCTCCGGAGGGTTGCGAATGTGGTCATGGAATTGACCGAAGGGGCGCCAGAGGAGAGCGATAGGGGTGACCCAGATATCTTTAGTCGGGCGATCATTCAGAAGACGGATCACAGAATCCTTTTGATACACACGGAAAGCGCTCGGATGTGCGGCATCAGACGGGGATTCCGTGGCGTAGGGAGAAGTCGTGGCAAATGCCCTGAAAGGGGCAATCCCGGTGGTGCCAAGTCCAAACTGGGCGGGGGATTGCACCGGGACGTGTGGCAATTGAACGACCATATGGACGTGTTTACGGGGCAATGGGTCTGAAAAATGGTCCTCCAGCAGGGAGCCGTCGTCTAGTTGCGTAGCTCCGCGATTAGCTTGCGTGTCCAAGTGTAACTGTTGCACGTGGCCGGGAAGATTATTAGGGTCGGTAGGGAAATACACATGGGGCCGCCAAGGAATTAGTTGGCTTGGCCTGATGTGGTTCGGAATCAAGTGCGACATCGCATTCGCAAAGTCAGTTAAGAAGATAGAGACGTATGAATCTCTGGCCATGGGCATACAAACCACGCGACCCAGCACTTCGCTGGTGTCCGTGACAAGGACGCAGAGAATTTCCAGGTTATGATGCATTGCTGAGGAAGACATGACGGAAGTTTTGCTCTCTATTGGCTTGGGACGACTCGGAGTGGCAGAAGTGGAAGTGGAAAAGAGAATGGAAGAGAGCACCCCCATGTCATCCCACTTGTCCGTGTTATCTAAGCGTTACCTTGAATCACATGATATTCTACCACTGGTTTTTCTCGATTGGGCCTTAAGACGGCAACTCCGTCATACCCAGGGTTTTCTCGATTAGGTCTTAAGACCGATTTTGACCGATTTGCATCGACTTGACCGATTAACACCGAAGCGACCGATTTGAGGGCACGTGATGCACGTGACCCGGACGTCAGTCGAAGTCCCAGAGGCAGCAGACAGCAGTGTTGAGGGGGCGTGAAAAACACATGGTACACGGGACTTTTTCCATCGCTTTCGCTCGGTACACAATTCTATCAAAAACTATCCACACGAGCAGGACACCAGCAGCCCCAAACCTTCAAGGTATGACTCAGAACTGCACGAACCATCCGAGACAACGTGAGCGTCAGTCAGTCATCACGCAAGCAGTCGAGGCGAAGGTGCTTGCATCCGTTGCGGAGCACAATGAGGCTGTCGGGAGTGGACGGCGGGATGAGCAGGTCATACAACCTAAAGAGCACGCTGCCGTCCTCGTCGATGGTCGTCCTCCTCTGGACCACCTTCCCGAAGGCCTCGTACTCCACAGGGAGATCAGCACTCTCCTCTTCACGTACGACAACCCTTTCATACATTTCTCGCAACGTCTTCAGGAATTCGATGGGATAAAAGTGCGTCCCTTTCCCATAGATTCCCTGTGGCTGTGGCCAGTCAGG
>Ga0209488_10003283_pt1 | contig 13042 bp, 8 predicted proteins | sample Rivendell_Oct201_8_FD_188349 | JGI IMG/M metagenome (GOLD analysis project Ga0209488, IMG submission 188349) | Vadose zone soil microbial communities from the Eel River Critical Zone Observatory, Northern California, USA -... | ecosystem: Environmental > Terrestrial > Soil > Vadose zone >...
TCGTCGTCGCCGATCTCGACAAGCGCGCCAACGCGGTGGCGATCACCTGCGACCAGCCGACCGACGGCCTGTACGTGTTGCTCGACGATCGCGTGCTCGACCTCGCCAAGGAGATCGCGGTCACCGTCAACGGCGCCGAGGTGTTCCGCGGCAAGGCTGCGCCCGAACTCGGCACGCTGCTGCTGACCAGCGGGCATCCCGACCCGCGGCTGCAGTTCACGGCACGGGTGCGCGCGTTCGCGGCCAAGGATGGTTGAGACCGCTACGACGCGTGGTGCTGCACATGACCTTCCCGGCGAAACTGGTGCTCGCGCTCGAGATCCTGCTGCCGTCGACTCGGCGACTCCGCTGGTATGCGCGTTGGTCGTTGGCAGTCGTGCTGGCGGCGTTGCCGGTCCACACGCTCATGTTCGCCTTCACCGACACTCAGTTCGTGCTCTTGTTGGGCGCCGGGCTGCTCGGTGTATTCGCGCTGCTGGCCCTCGGGCTCGCGGTCGTGGGCGATTTCCTGCGGCTGCTGCTGCATCGGCGCATCACGTTCGCCAGCGCTGCACCCACGTGGACCACCGCGATGGCCGTCCTGGTTCCGGTTGCGTGGTTCGCGACGTTGGGCACGCATGTCGATGCGCGCCTGTGGTTGTGGTGGAACGAGTCGGCGATGCTTCAGGTGGTGCAGGGCTCGGCTCGAGCCGGCGGAGGTTTTCAGGTGCTGACCCTGGGTTCACCAGCCGCGACCCTGTTCTTCGTGCGCAATGGCTGGGACCGATCTGGCATCGCCTACGATCCTGACCACATCCTGGGGAAGCAGAGGTTCGAGGGCATGCGGCCGATGCTGGTGGCGGACCTGCGCGGCCCGTGGCGCCTGTGGCGCGAGTTCGACTGAACAACCGGAGCGAGTCGTTCAAACACCGCGTGCGTGATCCGCGGCGGATCAACATCAACCGGTGCGTGTACGTCCCCGTCGCGTCGTGGCTCGAACGGTACTCGCCACTCGAATCCCCGCACGCGCAAGCTGATCGACGCGAACGTTCAGCGGATCAGGCTCACGCTCGGATTGGTGGCCTGCCAACCGGTCACCGGCCCGTTGCACACCGCCTGCCAGGTGACGCGGAGACCCTGCAGCTGCGGCAGGTTGGGTACGGCCTTCGTGCTGGTGATCGGCGCACCAGCCTGCTGCACACCGAAGCTGTCGAAGTAGTACGCCGTCGGGTCGAGCCAGAACGCGTCGCGGAAGCCCGGGACCAGCGTCGGCGGGCCGGGCATCCCGAGCAACAGCGCGACCAGGTCACCGGGCAACGTGGAAACCGTGGCGACGAGGTTGCCACCGACCGCGGCGTCGCTGGAGGTCAAAGCAGGCATTGGCGCGACCTGCGGTGTGACGCCGACGATAGGCGACGCTGCTGGCGCGGATCTGAGGACAACACCCGGGTCGACACGGAGCACGTTGGCTGTTCCGAATCCAAAGACGGCCGGCGGCGAAAAGAAGTTCGAGTACCCCATCCCCCCCGAAACGCTGCCGCGCACGAGCCGCAGATCTGCGTCCACCATGATTATCCCTGCCGCCGCGGACAGGAAGGTGAGCATTGCGGACAAACCATCTCCGCCGCTGATCGTCGTGCCGACTGCTTGCACTACGCCACGAGTCACATCCAGTCCGACTCCGCCGTTCTGGGTATAGAGCTGGTAGCTGTCGCCCGCCAAGAACCCGCCTTCGATGACCGCCACGCAGTCGGTCATCGTTGTCGTGCCTCCCAGACTGCAAGAGCGCACCATCAGCTGGCTGCAGTTCGCGGCGTTGACCGCCCGCGCGCAACCGATGCACCGGACCAACGGCGTCACCAGTCCTTCGAGCAGCACGGGACCGGCGCAATTGGTGAGTTCGAGCAAGTACGGCCCGGCGATGCTGGTCGTCGGCCAGGTCAGCGCGCGCAGCACGAACGACTGTTGTGCCAGCGTGCCATTGACCGTCACGGCACCGGTCACCGCGACACCAGGGTCGCACAGGATCGTCAGCCCCTTGCCGTTGATCGCGAACGACATGTAGCTGCCCGCGCGCACCAGCAAGGTCGAGCCGTCGGGCACGGCAGGCACCGCCGCGGCGATCTGCGTGAAGTTCGTTCCGGGCCCGTTGTTGACGTCGACGATGAAGGTCTGCGCCGGCAGCGACGCCACGAGCAGGAGGACCGCAAGGCCTCGACGGTGCATGGTCGGCGCATGGTATCCGCGCACAGCACCTGGTGCGGCAGAGGCAAGACCAACTCCGTCCAGGACCACACCGGGCCAAGATCAATCCAAAGCCCTGTCGAAGCCGCGGAAGCCGCATGTTTGCTGGCCTGGCGGGCAGTGGTCATTTTGTATCAGAGCCCGCGACCGGCTCGCAGCAGCTCACCGCCGCAGCAGCACCACGCGGTTCGAGTTCGTCCCCTTGCGGTTGTTGTCGATGCCCCAGCAGTTCGCGGTCTTGGTGAACTGCTGCTGGTTGACCAGCACCAGCTCCGGTTCGAACCCGGCCGCGACGGCGCACGGGATCACCGTCTCTTCGAGCCGCACGCTGCCGCCCTTCACTTCGCCGACTTCGAACGCCACTGCGCCGCCGGGAGCCAGCACGCGGTGCAGCTCGTGGAATACCGCGGTCATCGCCGCGGCCCACAGCGGCAGCGTGCGCGCCATCGTGATCGGCACCGCATCGGCGTCGACGCCGCAGAACCAGCAGCGCAGCCAGTTGTCCTGGCTGTAGTGCACGACATCGAGGAACGGCGGCGAGGTGACGACCAGCTGCACCGAACGATCGGCGATCGCAGCCGTGCGGTCGGCGGGCGAGGTCGACAGCAGGGAACGGTCGGCGACCGCGGCCAGCGCCGTTCGCGACGCGGCATCGCAGTCCGCCAGCAGCGACCGGCTCTTCTTCAGCACGATCTCCGGCACCGAGCGTCGCGGCGGCAGCTGCTGGCGCTTGTGGTTGATCTTCTGCTGCGCCGCCACCGACACCGCCTGGTTGGGCGGCAGCGTGTAGACCGAGAAGAAGCCCGGCGAATGGCCGGTCAGCCGGTTGACCGCGACCATGCGGATCCAGTCGTCGACCGGGTCCAGCGCGCCGGCCGCGGCCCGCGCCAGCAGGTGTGCGCGCAAGGCACAGATCTCGCGCAAGGTGTCGCGGTGGAAGAACACCAGCAGTTCTTCCGGCAGTTCGCCGGCGGCGCCGAGGTCGAGGGCCGTGAGCCGCTGCTCGATCGCCGCCAGTGCCGGCGGCACGAGGCGCGGCCGCAGCAGCATCGCCGCCAGCGGACTGATGTCGTTGGCGAACGGCACGCGCCCGCGCAGCGCCGCGGCCAGCGCCGTCGTGCCGCGGCCGCTGAACGGGTCGTAGACGACGTCGCCGGGCTGCGTCAGCCGGTCGATGAAGAACGCCGGCAGCTCTTGCTTGAAGCAGGCACGGTAGCTGACCTCGTGCAGGCTGTGCCCCGCGCGCTGCGCGCTGGTCCAGAACTCGTTCCGGTAGGTGTCGACCGTGCGCCGCAGCGTGCCGGCGCCGCCCGGCGTGGTGGTGAACTCCGTCCGGCCGCCGAACTGCCGGAACGCCAGCAGCTCCTGCGCCAGCGGCGACGGCCGGGCCGGCTGTTGTCGTAGTTCGGCGAACAGCAGCGGCTGTGCCTCCAGCGCTGCCCGCCGCGATCTGCCGCCACCCGACCGCGCCCTCGCCGTGCCGTCTGCCATCGGCCGAGATCCTACGCCGGCGGCACCCGGCGGCGCAGTTCTTCTCGCGCGCACGCGCGCGTACGCGCGGGCGCAGTGCGCGCGCGCGCGAGGCCGCGACGGTGAACTATCCTTCAGCCGCGCGCGATGGCTTGCCGAGATCCTTGACAGTTCCCCCTCCTTCCCTACTTAGTCGGTCCGCCCACACCACATGGCCAGCAGCAAGAAGCACGGCAAGCCGCTCGTGATCGTCGAATCACCGGCCAAGGCCCGGACGATCGCCAAGTTCCTCGGCAGCGACTACGTGATCGAGGCGAGCATCGGCCACATCCGCGATCTGCCGGCCAACGCCGCCGAGATCCCGCCGGCGCTCAAGAAGGAGAAGTGGGCGCGGCTCGGCATCGACGTCGACAAGGAGTTCAGGCCGCTCTACGTCGTGCCGAAGGAGAAGAAGGAGCAGATCAAGAAGCTCCGGGACGCCCTCAAGCACGCGCCGGTGCTGTACCTGGCGACCGACGAAGACCGCGAGGGCGAATCGATCTCCTGGCACCTGGTGCAGGAACTGCAGCCGAAGTGCACGATCAAGCGGTTGGTGTTCCACGAGATCACCAAGCCCGCGATCCTCGAAGCGCTCAAGCACCCGCGGCAGATCGACAGCGACCTGGTCGAGGCGCAGGAGACCCGGCGCATCGTCGACCGGCTGTACGGCTACACCGTGTCGCCGCTGCTGTGGAAGAAGGTGCGGCCGCAGTTGTCCGCCGGCCGCGTGCAGAGCGTCGCCGTGCGGCTGATCGTCGAGCGCGAGCGCGAGCGCATGCGCTTCAAGCCGGCCGACTACTGGAGCCTGGAAGGCGTGTTCGCCGGCCAGGGCGACGACCAGACGCCGTTCAGCGCCAACCTGGTCGGCCTCGGCCAGGGCCGCGTCGCCACCAGCCGCGACTTCGACCCGGACACCGGCGTGCTGAAGAACGGCGGCAAGGGCCTGCTGCTGGTCGGCGAGTCGCAGGCGATCGCGCTCGCCAACGAGCTGGCCGGCAAGACCGCGACCGTCACCGAAGTCGAGCAGAAGCCGTACGTCGAGCGCCCGTACCCGCCGTTCACCACCTCGACGCTGCAACAGGAGGCGGCGCGCAAGCTGCGCTTCGGCGCGCAGCGGACGATGCGCGCGGCGCAGCGGCTGTACGAGAACGGCCACATCACCTACATGCGCACCGACTCGACCACGCTCAGCGAGCAGGCGGTCGCGGCGGCGCGGTCCTTGATCGGGCGCGAGTTCGGCGCCCAGTACCTGCCCGATGCACCGCGGCAGTACCAGACCAAGGTCAAGAACGCGCAGGAAGCACACGAGGCGATCCGGCCGGCCGGCAGCGAGTTCACCGCGCCGGCGCAGCTCGGCGGCGACATGGGCGACGACGAGCGCAAGGTCTACGAGCTGATCTGGCGGCGCACGGTCGCCAGCCAGATGAAGGATGCCCGCGGCCAGCGCACGACGCTGACGCTGCAGATGGACGCAGGCCTGCCCGGCAAGGCGCGCTTCACCGCCAGCGGCAAGACCATCGAGTTCGCCGGCTATCGGCTCGCCTACGTCGAGGATCTCGACGAAGCCGACGCCGAACTGGCCGAGGCCGAGCGCGTGCTGCCGAACCTCGCCGCCGGCCAGCTGGCGACCGCCACCGAACTGAAGCCCGAGGGCCACACCACGCAGCCGCCGCAGCGCATCAGCGAGGCCGGCCTGATCAAGGAACTCGAAGCCCGCGGCATCGGTCGGCCGAGCACCTACGCCTCGATCATCGAGACGATCGTGCGCCGCGAGTACGTGTTCCGCAAAGGCACGGCGCTGATCCCGACCTTCACCGCGTTCGCCGTCGTCGATCTGCTGACCAAGCACCTCGGCTGGCTGGTGGACTATCAGTTCACCGCCAAGATGGAGGACGACCTCGACGAGATCAGCAACGGCCGGGCGAAGCGGCTCGACTACCTCAAGCTGTTCTTCCTCGGCAACGGCGCGCCCGGCCTGCGCGACAAGGTGCTCGGCGTCGAGCAGGACATCGACCCGCGCAAGATCTGCTCGCTGCCGCTCGGCAAGAACCAGAAGGGCGAGAAGGTCGAGGTACGGGTCGGCCGCTACGGCCCGTTCCTGTCCTGCGGCGAACAGCGCGTCAGCGTGCCGGACGAGACCCCGCCGGACGAGATGACGCTGCAGCGGGGCATCGAGCTGCTGCTGAAGGGCGGCGACGGGCCGAAGAGCCTCGGCAAGGATCCGGTCTCCGGTCTGCCGGTGTTCGTCAAGATCGGCCGCTTCGGCCCGTACTTCCAGCTCGGCGACGCCAAGAAGCCGGATGGCAAGAAGACCGACGACAAGCCGAAGATGGCCTCGCTGCTGGCTGGCATGCAACCGGAGACGGCGACGCTCGAGCAGGCGCTGGCCGTGCTGGCGCTGCCGCGCACGGTCGGCACCAGCAGACACCCGACGACCGGCAAGGACGAGCCGGTGCTCGCCACCAACGGCAAGTTCGGTCCGTATCTGAAGTGGAACAGCGACACGCGCAGCATCCCGGCCGAATTCACGCCGCTGACGGTCGACCTCGCCACGGCGCTGCGGCTGTTCGCCGAACCCAAGAAGGGCCGCGGCGCCGGCGGGCGCGGCCAGGCCAAGGTGCTCAAGGAACTCGGCGCGCATCCGCAGTCCAAGGCGGCGGTGCGGCTGCTCGATGGCCGCTACGGGCCGTACGTCAGCGACGGCAAGACGCACGCGTCGTTGCCCAAGGGCGAGGACCAGCAGGCACTCGATCTGCCGCGCGCACTCGACCTGCTGGCGGCGCGGGCGGCGCGCGGCCCGGCGAAGAAGAGCCGGCGGCCGGCGCGCAAGGTCGCGGGCAAGGCCGGCGGCTAGGCCGTCCGGGCAAACTTCACCGGCGTTCTTTCCTGGCGGCTCGCTAGCATTCGCCGCCTGCGTCGCCGCTGGTGCACGGTGAACATGTCCGCTCACCCGTGCCCATCGACCAACTGTACCGCAATCTCTGGATCGCCAACTCCGCCGTCTGGGCGCTGAGCAGCGCCGTCCTGGCGCTGATCCTGCTGAAGCTGTACCGGATCCAGCGGCAGCCGTTCCTCGCCAGCTGGGCCGGCAGCTTCTTCGCGTTCGGCATCGCCCAGCTGCTCGGCGGCGTGATCACGCGCCTGTTGATCGACGGCTCACCCGACTCGCTGCTGCGCACCGTGGTCTCGGCCGCATCGCAGATCGCCTACTACCTGCAGGCCGGGTTGCTGCTGTTCGGCACGCTGCAACTGCGGACCAGGTCGCCGCTGTCGCGCGGCGCCCGGCGCGAACTGCTGGTCATCGCGTTCGCCGCCGGCCTGCTGGCGACCGTGCTCACGCTCGGCACCGACACTTCCACCCGCCTCCTGGTACGCGTCGGCGTGCGCTGCCTGATCACCGGCACGGTGTTCGTCGCCGCGGCGGTGCTGGTGCGGTCGTGCGTCGACCGGCCGCGCAGCCTCGGCGCCCGCATCGTCGCCGGCAGCTTCCTCGCCTATGGCCTGCTGGCGCTCTACTACGGCAGCTGCTGCCTCGGCGCGTTCAACGACTGGCAGCTGTTCGACTGCACCAACTATCTGGGCGCGGTCGACACGTTGGCGCAGTGCCTGGTCGGTTTCGGACTGGTGATCTGGGCGCTCGAGCAGCAGCACGCGGTGGCGGCCGAACGCACGCACCAGCTGGCCGGCAAGACCCTCGAACTGCTGCAGGTGCAGAAGATGGAGGCCGTCGGCCGGCTCGCCGGCGGGGTCGCGCACGACTTCAACAACATGCTGACCGTGATCGTCGGCAACAGCGATCTGTTGCTGCGCCAGCAGGCGCTGCCGCACGATTGCCGGCGCAGCGTGCAGGAGGTCCGGCAGGCGGCGCTGCAGTCGGCGAAGCTGACGGCGCAGCTGCTGACCTTGTCGCGCAACCGGCAAGGTCCGCTGCGGGTGCTCGACCTCAACCTGGCCGTGACGGAGATGGCGGACATGCTGCGCCGTCTGATCGGCGAGAACATCCGCCTCGAGACCCGGATCGCCGCCACCGCCTGCAAGGTGCGCCTGCCCCGCGGCCAGGCCGAGCAGATCCTGCTCAACCTGGTGGTCAACGCCTGCGAGGCGATCACCGGCCAGGGCAGCGTGCGCATCGTCACGGCGTTGGCGACCGCGCCGGCGCGCACGGTGGTGCTCAGCGTGCAGGACGACGGCGCCGGCATGACGCCCGAGGTGCAAGCGCACGCGTTCGAACCGTTCTTCACCACCAAGACCGGCAGCAACAGCGGACTCGGCCTGTCGACGGTCTACGGCATCGTCGGGCAGAGCGATGGCCAGATCGCACTGCACAGCGATCCCGGTCGCGGTACGACGGTGACGATCCGCTGGCCCGAAGCGCCGGCGCCGATCGACGACCCCGATACCGAACCAACCCCGGCCGCGACCGCCCCGCCGCGCTGCACGATCCTGCTCGCCGAAGACGACCCGCTGGTGCGTTCGGTGACGGCGCGCACGCTGCGCGAAGCCGGTTTCGTGGTGCTCGAAGCCGCCGATCCCGGTCACGCGGCGGCGACCGCGCGCACGCATGCGGGCGCGATCGACGTGCTGTTGTCCGACGTGGTGATGCCGGGCATGAACGGCCCGCAGCTGGCGACCAGGGTGCAGGCGTGCCAGCCGGACGTGCAGGTGCTGTTCATGTCGGGCTATGTCGACGACAGCGCGCACGTGCACCTGCCGGCCGAAGCACCGCTGTTGCCAAAGCCGTTCAGCGGCCAGGAGCTGCTCGACTTCCTCGGCGCCCACGTGCGCTGGTCGAGCGACGTGGTCTGAAGTGCGCCCGCAATAGCCGTGTGCTGCTGACGCGAGGCCCGCGATGACTGCTGGCTCGCCCGCCGTCGGCAAACGGCACCCGGATCATGACGCAACGCCGTAGCGGCAGCCTTTGCCGACTGCGAGCCCGAGCGACCCTTGGCGCTGCGTGCGGCGCAGCCCATGATGCGCGGCCCACACCACCGCCCATGACCACCGCCATCGACCCGGGCCTGGACCTGTTCGCCGCGATCGACCGCCTGCGCCGCCAGCGCAAGGCGCTGATCCTGGCGCACTACTACCAGGATGCCGACATCCAGGACATCGCCGACCACCTCGGCGATTCGCTGGAGCTGGCCAAACGCGCGCGCGACGCCAAAGACGCCGAGGTGATCCTGTTCTGCGGCGTGCACTTCATGGCCGAGACGGCCAAGATCCTGAACCCGAGCAAGATCGTCGTCATCCCCGACGAGAAGGCCGGCTGTTCGCTGGCCGAGGCCTGCCCGGCCGACCAGCTGCGCGCGTGGAAGCAGCGGCACCCCGACCACTACGTGGTCATGTACATCAACTGCTCGGCGGCGACCAAGGCCGAGAGCGACATCATCTGCACGTCGAGCAACGCCGAGCAGATCATCCGCGCGGTGCCCGAGGGCCGGCCGATCCTGTTCGGTCCCGACAAGAACCTCGGCGCGTTCCTGGCCAAGAAGTCCGGCCGGGCGATGGACCTGTGGCCGGGCGCCTGCATGGTGCACGAGACCTTCAGCGAGCGGAAGATCGCCGAGCTGAAGGCGCGCCATCCGGAGGCGAAGTTCATCGCCCATCCCGAGTGCGAGGACCACGTGCTGCGGCTCGCGGACTACGTCGGTTCGACCTCGCGCCTGCTCGAGTTCGTGCAGCGCGACTCCGGCACCACGTACATCGTCGGCACCGAGACCGGCATCCTGCACACGATGCACAAGGCGGCGCCGCACAAGCAGCTGATCCCGGTGCCGTACGAGGACCGCACGGCCGCCTGCACCGGCTGCAACACCTGCCCGCACATGAAGCTCAACACGCTGGAGAAGATCTACCTGGCGCTGCGCGACCTGCGGCCGCGGATCGAGCTGCCCGAGGAGCTGCGGCTGCGGGCGCTGGTGCCGCTGCAGCGGATGCTGGCGTTGAGCTGACGGCGAAGGGTGCACGAGCCGACAGATCGAGGTCGTGACGTGCAACCGGCCGCGCCGGGCGGCAACATGGCACGGCTGGAGCGATCTCGACGATGGCAGAAGCGACCAAGACCGGCGTCACCAATCCCCTGGCCGAGGAACTGAGCAGCTCGCGGCACGCCAAGCCGTGCGCGCTGGTGATCTTCGGCGCCACCGGCGACCTCACCAAGCGCAAGCTGGTGCCCTCCTTGATGGGCCTGGCCAAGGACGGACTGCTGCCGCCGGGCTTCGCCGTCGTCGGCTTCGCGCGCCGGCCGTGGACCGACGCCGCGTTCCGCGCCGAGCTGGCCGAGGGCGTGCAGCAGTTCGGTCGCTCGGAGACGGCCGCGGCATTCGCGCAGTGGCAGGACGCGATCGTGTTCCACCAGTCGGACTTCACCGACAAGGCCGGCTATGTCGCGTTGAAGCGCCGGCTCGAGCAGCTCGACCGCGAGCGCGGCACCAGGGGCAACCGCGTGTACTACCTGGCGACGCCGCCGAGCGCCTACTCGGGCATCCTGCAGCAGCTCGCGGCCACCGGCCTGTCACAGGAGACCGGCGGCCAGTTCGCACGGGTGATCGTCGAGAAGCCGTTCGGCCACGATCTCGCCACCGCGGTGGCGCTCAACGACCAGGTGCGCGCCGCGTTCAGCGAGCAGCAGGTGTTCCGCATCGACCACTACCTCGGCAAGGAGACGGTGCAGAACATCCTCGCCCTGCGGTTCGGCAACGGCATCTTCGAGCCGCTGTGGAACGAGAAGTTCGTCGACCACGTGCAGATCACCGTCGCCGAGTCGATCGGCGTCGAGGCGCGCGGCGCCTACTTCGAGGAGTCGGGCATCGTGCGCGACATGATCCAGAACCACCTGATGCAGGTGCTGACGCTGGTGGCGATGGAGCCGCCGGTGGCGCTCGGCGCCGACGCGGTGCGCGACGAGAAGGTCAAGGTGCTGCGCGCGATCCGCAGCCTGGCGCCGGCCGAAGTGCCGGCGGCGAGCGTGCGCGGCCAGTACGGCGCCGGGTTCTGCGACGGCGAACCGGCCAAGGGCTATCGCCAGGAGGACGGCGTGGCCGCGGCTTCGCTGACCGAGACCTATGCCGCGATCCGCCTGCAGGTGCAGAACTGGCGCTGGGCCGGCACGCCGTTCCTGCTGCGCGCCGGCAAGCGGCTGCCGCGGCGCGTCACCGAAGTGGCGATCCACTTCAAGCGCCCGCCGCACCTGTTGTTCGACGGCGCCCGCGAGCTGCAGCCGAACGTGCTGCTGCTGCGCATCCAGCCCGACGAAGGCATCTCGCTGCGCTTCGGTTCCAAGGTGCCCGGCCCCGACCTGCGGATCCGCGACGTGCGCATGGACTTCCGCTACGGCGCCGCGTTCGGCGGCGAGTCGGCCGATTCGTACGAACGGCTGCTGCTCGACGCGATGCTCGGCGACAGCACGCTGTTCGCGCGCCGCGACGAAGTCGAAGAAGCGTGGCGCATCATCGATTCGATCGTGCTCGGTTGGCAACGGCTCGACATGCAGCCGCAGCCGTACGCGGCCGGCACCTGGGGTCCGGCCGCCGCCGAGGCGCTGGTCGGTCCCGGCCGGGCGTGGAGGAAACCGTGACGCCGCTGCAGCGGACGCCGGCGCAGGCGGTGGCGCTGACCCGACTGCCCGAGGCGCTGCGCGCGCTGTGGCAGCAGTGCCGGCGAGGCGATCCCGAGGGCTCGATCAGCCGTTCGTTGATCGCCAACTTCGTCGGCGTCGCCGAGGCGGGTGGCGCCGTGCAACTGGCGACCGTGCTCGATTGCCTGCTGCAGCGGCTGCCCTGCCGTGCCTTCCTGGTGACGGTCGATCCGGCACAACCGCAGATCCAGGCCACGGTCTGCGGCGCCTCGCGCGGGCGCGGCGCCAACTGTGAACTGCTGCTCGAGCAGATCGAGCTGCGCACCAGCTGGCCGGCGTTCGAGAAGGTCGCCGGCCTGGTCCGGCCGCTGCTCGCCAACGACCTGCCGACGCACCTGTTCTGGGCCGCGGGCGGGCCGGAGTCGCCGCGCCACTTCGCCGTGCTGCGCGAACTGGCGGACCACGTGGTGGTCGACTCGGCGGCGTTCGGCGCGCCGGCCGCCGATCTGCTGTCGGTCGACCAGGGTGCGCGCGCCGACCACCTGACCGATCTGAGCTGGCTGCGCCTCAAGCCGTGGCGCCGTGCGCTGGCCGAAGCGTTCGAGCGGTTCACCTGGAACGCGCGGCTGCCGACCACCGTCACGCTGCGGCACGGCCACACGCCCGGCGCAGTCGCCAAAGCACGACTGCTCGGCCGCTGGCTCGAGCAGAAGGTGCTCGCGACCGTGAGCCGCGACGACCGCGGCGACGGCCCGGGCCTCGACTCGGTCGAGCTGCGCCATGGCGAAGTGCTGGTCACGGCGCAGGCGACCGCCGCCGGCCGCATCGAGGTGCACGTCGCCACCGCCGAGTCGTGTTTCCTGCCGTTCGAGCTGCCGGCCTCCAACGGCAGCGTCGGCGATCTGCTGGCGGCGGCGATCGATCTGGCGTGAGCTGCGCGGGTTGCCGGGCGCGATCGTGATCGGCCGGTCTGTCCGTCGGTGGCTCCACCGTATCGGCACGATCCGCCTCGGCGCCACCCCGGGAGTGTCTCCAGGATCCTGGCTTCGATGCCGATGTTCACTCACTGCTCCATGTTCACAATACATGAACATGCATGGTAGGATGAACAATCATGGTTCCACCCGCCAGAACTGTCGCGGCGCCGATCCGAGCAGCCACCACCCCACCATTGGTCGAACGCTGCGTCCGCGCCCTGGGGGCTGGCCTGCCTCTTGGCGGCTGGTCCTACCGACCCGGGCCGACGAGCCAACCGCAGGTCGATGGCCATCTCGACCTGCGCCTCGCGGACCGTCGCGTCCGGTTTGCCATTGCCGCCCGTTGGCGCCTCGGACCGGACCATCTCGGTCCACTGCAGCAACTGGCGCGGCGGCTCGCCAAAGCCGATGAACACCTGCTGGTCTGCACCGACCGGGTGCCACCAGCAGTGGCCGACGAACTGCGCGCCCTTCGCATCGCCTACCTCGACGCCGGCGGCAACGCCTGGCTGGACGTCGACGGCCTGTTCGTCTGGGTCGCAGGGCGCGCACCTGCGGCACCCGTACGGCACCGGACCCGGCTGCGAGGTACCGACCTGCGGCTGCTCGGCGCCTTTCTGTGCGCCGGCAAGGACACCTCATGGAACCAGCGCCAGTGGGCCGCGCGCGCCGGCATCGCGCTCGGGGCGGTGGGCAGGAGCTTGCGCGCGTTGACGGCGCACGGGCTGCTACAGGAACGCGGTGCGCATCTGCATTC
>Ga0209488_10003285_pt1 | contig 13036 bp, 12 predicted proteins | sample Rivendell_Oct201_8_FD_188349 | JGI IMG/M metagenome (GOLD analysis project Ga0209488, IMG submission 188349) | Vadose zone soil microbial communities from the Eel River Critical Zone Observatory, Northern California, USA -... | ecosystem: Environmental > Terrestrial > Soil > Vadose zone >...
TGATCGGGATGACGATCGCTGCGATGCACGATTCGCCGATCAAGAGGCTGGTGCTGAACGACGTCGGGCCGGTGCTGACGGCGGTGTCGCTCGAGCGCTTGAGCTCCTACGTCGGCAAGTGGCCGCCCCTTCCGACGATCGAAGCGGCCGAGCTGTTCGTGCGCTCGACCAGCGCGTCCTTCGGCCCGCACACAGACGCCGAGTGGCGTTTCCTCACCGAGCATGTCGTGCGAAAGAATGCGGACGGGTCGCTGCGCATGCACTACGACCCGGCAATTGCCGTGCCGTTCAACGCCGAGCTGTCGCGCAAGGACGTGGAGCTTTGGACCTTCTACGACGCGATCCGCTGCCCGACGCTTCTGCTGCGCGGCGAGCAGTCGGACCTCCTCAGGCGCGACACCGCGGAGCAGATGGCTGTACGCGGCCCGCGTGCCAAAGTCGTCGAAATCGCCGGGGTCGGCCACGCGCCGACCTTGCTCCACGACGACCAGATCGCGATCGTGCGGGAGTTTCTGCTGGAACAGTAGCAGTCAGGGCGAATTGATTTTGCTATCATCTGTTCTCCCAAAGGAGGTTCCGATGTCGATGATCCGCCATTGCTGCGGTTGCATGGGACGCGCGTCAGTAGCACTTGGTCTCGCTATTGCGTCGGCAGTCGCCCTGGCCGGAGGCGTCAGCGTGAAGATAGATACCTCGAGTCCTGACAAGGGTCCGTTCCCGAGTGACCGTTTCACACGGCTCGACTTCTCCCAGAACACGTTCCTGCACGTGCGGCTGCCGAAACCCGACTGCAACGCGCGGCCGTCGGACTGCGCGGACATCGATGTCCTCAACACGCTCGATGGCTTCAACGTGCAACCGCGCATCACGGTGCCGTTTACCGGCGCGATCGACGTGAACACGGTCGACAGCGAGACGGTGTTTCTGATCAACCTGGGCGATACCCTGTCAGGGGACGGCTTCGGCCAGCGCGTCGGGATCAACCAGGTTTCATGGAATCCGGGCACGAACACGCTGGTCTTCGAGTCCGACGAACAGCTGAACGAGCACACGCGCTATGTGCTGGTCGTGACCGACGGGGTGCGCGACGCGGCGGGCGATCCGATAGAGGCTGGCCGCTGGGATCGCTTCGATTTCGACGATCGCGACGCGCGGCGCCACGTCCCCGCGCACCGCCGCATCGCGGCATTGAGCGTTTTCACGACGCAGAGCACGACCGCCGATCTGGAGAAGATCCGCGACCAGATCAAGCACTCGCAACCCGCGCCCGCGGAGTTCGTGGTCGGCCAAAGCCAGAGCGGTGCGGTGCGCGCGGTGTTTCCGCTCGCGGAGGTCCTGGGGATCCAGTTCAGCCGGCAGACCGGCACCGCGCCGGTCTTTGCGACGAGTTTTCTCCCCACACCGGCGCTGAACGTCGTGCCGGGTTCGGTCGCACAGATCGCATTTGGAAAGTTCCGTTCGCCGGATTACCAGACCGCTGAAAAATTCATCCCGGCGACACCGACCCGGACCGGTCGACCGGTGCCGCAATCGACAAACGACATTCACTTCGAGCTGTTCCTGCCGGCCGGGCCGAAGCCCGCAGGCGGCTGGCCGGTCGCGATCTTCGGACACGGCTTCACCGACAGCATGTACGGCGCGCCCTGGGCGGTGGCATCGGTGCTCGCGTCCCGGGGGATTGCGACCATCGCGATCAACGTGGTGGGACACGGCGGCGGCGCACTCGGCACCCTGGCGGTGCTGCGCACGAACGGCGAGGCCGTGGTGGTTCCGGCCGGCGGTCGCGGCATCGATCAGGACGGGAACGGCACGATCGATTCGACGGAAGGTGTAAATGCAGCCCCGCCGCGCAACCTCATAGGCAGTCGCGACGGCCTGCGCCAGACGGTGATCGACCTGATGCAACTCGTTCGCCAGATCGAGGTGGGCATCGACGTCGACGGTGATGGCGCAGCGGATCTGAACGATTCACGGATCTTCTACGCAGGGCAGTCGTTCGGCGGAATCTACGGCACGATCCTGCTCGGCGTGGAGTCGAACATCCAGGCCGGTGTTCCGAACGTGGCGGGTGGTTCGATCGCGGAAGTCGCACGGCTGGGCGGGTTCCGCCCACTGATCGGAATTGCGCTCGCGACCCGCCTACCGTCGCTGATCAACGTCAGCGATCCAAGCGGGATCGCGTTCAACGAGAACATCCCGCTGCGCGACCAGCCGCCGGTCGTGAACGACGTGGCGGGTGCGGCGGAGATCCAGAAATACCTCGACAACAGCGAATGGGCTCAGCAGGCCGGGAATCCCGTCGCGTACGCGCCTTACATTCGCAAGCACCCCCTGCGAGGCAACGCGCCGAAGCCGGTGATCTTCCAGTTCGCGAAAGGCGACCAGACGGTGCCCAATCCCACCGCCAGCGCGGTCATCCGCGCGGGTGATCTCACGGGGCAGACGACCTACTTTCGGAACGATCTCGCGTTCGCAGTCAACCCGGCGATACCGAAGAATCCGCACACGTTCCTGACGAACATCGCGAGCCCCGCAGGGGCGCCCTACGCGGTGGGCGCGCAGAGTCAGATCGCCGTGTTCTTCGCTTCCGACGGCGTACTGGTCGTCGACCCTGACGGCATAGGGCCATTTTTCGAAGTCCCGATCGCAGGTCCGCTGCCCGAGACCTTGAACTTCATTCCCTGAATTCAGCCCGGGGGCAGTGTCAGCCGCTCGCGCGTCCCGCCGGATCCTGGCGGTAGAAAAGCGCGAACTGCCGGTATAGCTCCGGCCAATCGCGCGCGAGCACCGCGGACTCGGTGAAGAAGGCTTCGCTCATCACGGCGAAGAACTCGGCGGGGTGCTCGGCGGCGTATTCGTCGATGAAAGTCGGCCGGCCCGAGTCGACCTCGCTGCAAAAACGTTCATAGGCTCCGTCGAGGATCCTGCGCCATTCCGCCGCGTCCATTCCGGGGCGCGCCGCCGGAAAATCCGCATCGCCCGCTCCATCCATGTGGATCTTGTGTGCGAATTCGTGGATCACCACGTTGTAGCCGCGCTCGGACGATCCGACGTCCTCCCAGGAGAGGATCACCGGCCCGCCCGGCCAGGCCTCCCCGGCGAGCTCCTCGTCGAAGGTGTGCACGATTCCGTCCTCGTCCATTTCCTCCTTGCGGACGCGGAATTCGCCGGGATAGACGACGACGCCGACCCAGCCGTTGTAGACGTCCACGCCGAGATTGAGAATCGGCAGGCAGGCCTGCGCGGCGATCGACAGGCGCACTTCGTCGGTGAGTCGAAAGCCCTGCGCGCCGTGCATTTCCTTCTCGGCGAGAAAGAGGACGACGAGCTCCTTCAGCCGGGCCGATTCCTCCTTCGACAGGCCGCGCAGGTAGGAGAGCCTCGAGGCGACGCGTTCCCACAGCCCTTCGTCGAGGCGCGCCCTTCTCAGCAAGCGCTTGCGGCGCCAGTTGCGTAGGAAGCCCATTTAGCGTTTCGACGTGAGCACCACGCCGCCGAGCACGAGGGCAAATCCGGCAAGATGATAGAGATACAACTGCTCGCCGAGCAGAATCACCGCGAAAAGCGTGCCGAACACCGGGATGATCGGATTGAAGAAGCCCGCGACGTTGGGTCCCACCATAGGCACTGCGCGATTCCAGCAGATATAGGCGACGACCGACGGAAAGACGGCGAGGTACGCTATCGCGGCCAGCGTTTTCGCCGATACGACCATGGTCCCGCCCGCGGCGATCTCCTCGATATAGAACGGGATCGAGAACGCTGCTCCCGCGGCAACCGTGACGAAAACGAAGGACAGCGGCTGAAGCGGCGGGCGCCATTTCAGCAGCACCGTATAAATCGCCCAAAGGAGCGCGCCGGCCAGAAGCAGGAGATCGCCCGGATTGATCGAAAGCCTGGCAAGCGCCGAGACGTCGCCCGCGCTCATGATGCAGGCGACGCCGGCAAGCGAGAAGGCTATTCCCGCGAGCTGCCTGCGGCTGACGGTGAGTTTGAGCAGCCACCAGGAGAGCGGGATTATGAAAAGCGGCAACGAGGCGTTGAGCAGGGTGGCGTTGACCGCCGTCGTGTAACGAACGCCCCAGTAGCCGAACATGGTGAACCCCGCGGTACCGACCACCCCGAAGGCGGCGAGCGCCGGAAGATGGCGCCGGATGAGCGGCGCGTCTTCGTGCAGCTGCGCGGTGGCAAACGGGAAGATCAAGGCCGCGGCGATCGCCCAGCGCCAGAAGACCAGCGCGAAGGGCGGCACGTCGAGGTAGACCGCGCGCGCCGCCACCCAGTTGCCGCCCCAGGATGCGGTGGCGACCAATAGCAGCAGGGTGGGCAGCATCCGCCGCTGCGGGAAGGTGTCGGGCACGGGAGTCTTGGAAAAAAGCGGATTATCCGGGACGGCGCTCTCCAGCGCCATAGCGTGGGATAAACTTCGAGTATGGTTTCCACCACGCGCTCCGATATCGCCGAAATCGGCGAGTCCGATGTCCTCAACGCCGCAATCTCGGACGAGGACCGGCGCACGCTCGCCCGCGCCCTCGACTTCGCCGCAAACCTCTACGGCAAAGAACTGCTCGGCACGGGCGAGCCGGCCTATGAGCACGCCGTCGGCCTTGCGCGCAACGTCGCCGAGCTGCGCCTGGACGCGGACGCGCGCGTCGCCGGCCTGCTCTTTGCCGCCCCCGTCTATCTCCCCGAGGCGGAAGAAAAGCTGAAGGCCTCCTTCGGCGCGGCGGTCGCCTCGCTCGTCGCCGGCATCAGCCGACTCAACCAGCTGCGGGTCGTCATGAAGACGGCGGCCCTGGGCAAGGAGTCCGGGCCGCAGGCGGAGGTGCTGCGCAAGATGCTGCTCGCCATGGTGGAGGACGTCCGCGTGGTGCTGCTGCGCCTAGCGAGCCGCACGCAGACGTTGCGCTGGCTCGCGCGCGCCCCGGATGCCGAGCGAGTGCAGCTGGCGCGCGAGACGCTCGACATCTACGCCCCGCTCGCCAACCGGCTCGGCGTCTGGCAACTCAAGTGGGAGCTGGAAGACCTGTCGTTCCGCTACCTCGAGCCCGAGCTCTACAACCGAATCGCCGGCCTTCTCGAGGGCCGCCGCAGCGAGCGCGAGCGCTTCGTCGAGCAGGCGATCGCCGAGCTCGCCGACGAGCTCGCCCGCGCCGGAATCCGGGCAGAAATCACCGGACGGCCGAAACACCTCTACAGCATCTACAGCAAGATGCGCGCAAAGTCGCTCGATTTCTCGCAAATTCACGACGTGAGCGGCCTGCGCGTGCTGGTGGACGAGGCGAACGATTGCTACACGGTGCTCGGCGTCGTGCATAACCTGTGGGCGCCGATCCCCAGGGAATTCGACGACTATATCTCGCGGCCAAAAGCGAACCTCTACCGCTCGCTGCACACCGCGGTGATCGGTCCGGAGGGGAAGGCGCTGGAAGTGCAGATCCGCACCCTCGAGATGCACCGCGATGCGGAGCTGGGCGTCGCCGCGCACTGGCGCTACAAGGAAGGGGCAAAGCGCGCAACCGGCAAAGGCGATCCCTTCGACGAGAAAATCGCCTGGCTGCGGCAGATGCTCGCTTGGCGCGACGAAATCGTCGACGCGTCGGACTGGATCGAGCAGTCCAAGCACGCCGTGCTCGACGACACCGTCTACGTGCTTACGCCGCAGGGCAAGGTCATCGACCTGCCGCAAGGGGCGACTCCCGTGGACTTCGCGTACGCGCTGCACTCGGACATCGGGCACCGCTGCCGCGGCGCCAAAGTGAACGGGGCCATCGTCCCCCTCGATTATCAGTTGAAGAACGCGGAAGCGGTGGAGATCATTACCGCCAAAACGGGAGGCCCGAGCCGCGACTGGCTCAATCCCGTGCTCGCGTATATCAGGAGCTCGCGTGCGCGCAACAAGGTGCGCCAGTGGTTCAACAGCCGCGAGATCGCGAGCGTCGTCGCGGCCGGCCGCGCCGCGGTGGAGCGCGAGCTGCAGCGCGAAGGAAAGCGCGCGAGCCTCGAGGATCTTGCGAAGCGCCTCGGCTTCGGCGCGCCCGACGAGCTTTTCGCTGCGGTCGGGCGCGAGGAAGTGGGCTCGCGGCAGCTGCAGACCGCGCTGCGCGGCGAGACGGAACGCGCGCATTCGCAGGACATTCCGCCGCACCGTGCTCGGGCCGGACAATCGAGCAGCGGAATTCTCGTCGTGGGCGTCGAGCGCCTTCTCACGCAGCTTGCGCGCTGCTGCAAGCCCGCGCCGCCCGACCGGATTTCGGGATTCGTCACCAAGGGACGCGGCGTCTCGGTACACCGCCGCGACTGCACCAGCCTCGCGCGCCTCGTCGAGCGCTTTCCCGAGCGCATCATCGGCGCCGATTGGGGCAAGCGCGGTGCCCAGGCGTACCCCGTGGACATCGTCGTCCGCGGGAACGACCGCCAAGGGCTGCTGCGCGACGTGACCGAAACACTGGGGCGGGAGAAGACCAACGTGATCGCGGCGAAGACGCAGACCCGCAACGACATCGCATCCATGTACTTCACCGTCGAAGTCGAAGACATCGACCAGTTGCAGCGCGCGCTGTCCGCAATCGAGGACGTGCGCGGAGTTCTCGCCGCGGCACGGCGCTGACCCTGGGGCCGGCGGCCCTACGAACACGCAAGGGCGTCCGGGTCGCGCATCCGAACGGTGCGGGAGATGGGGAGTAATCATCCCGCATGCCCCAAAGACCGACCCGCCCGCTCGAACCCGGCCCAGAAATTGCTGCCTTTCCCTCCGCTACCCGAACGGGAGGGAACGTGAAAATCTTGCCCAAAGAGGAGTTCAGGGATCTCGCTGCGAAGAACGGCTGGTCCGACGCTTTTGCGGAGGGCTATCTCGATGGCACCGCGGCACGAAGATACGGTACGCAAACTCCAAAGTATCCCCTGGGCGACCTGGACGAGTATCGGCAGGGATTTCTGGCCGGCTACTCCTTAACAAGGATGAAAAGATGCTGAGGCACGATCTGACCCCAGGGCTCGCAGCCGGGCGCGTCCCCTCGAATCAGCGTCACTGGCACGGTGCTTGCTGAACTAGGGGAGAGCATCAATTTGGGGAAGCGGTCATGGGAACGGTGACGGAGTTCAGGACCCTCGGGAAGGAAAGTCCTTCGGCGGCTTACGCGAGCGGATTTGCCGACGGGCGTTCGGCTCGCGGCGAGGGCAGCGTGCTGACTCTCTATCTTCAGGTCGGAATCGACGATTACGCCAGAGGCTTCCGCGCCGGGTTTTTTCCTCAGCTGAACCACTCCGGGACCGTCGACGAACGATAGCTTCTTCGCATCACGGGCCGGTGGAGGAGGATCAGCGCGGAGTGTGCGGGATCCAACACCTTTGACGCCCAGCCAACATGAAGCCCAGGCGCGAAGCCCGGGCTTTTTTTGGTCGGGATGTCTCGGCTCAATGCATGGGCAGCAGCCGGTGCGCCGCGCCCTCGAGGATGCGCGCAGTCCGGCGCATCGCGCGCGCGGCGGCTCGACAGATCTTTGCAAGCGCGTGCTTGGCAGAGGCCCAGGCCTCGATGCCCAGGTCGAGCAGCGCCTCGAAGCGTTCCGCGGCCTCGAAACTCGCCGCGTAGCGAACCCGCACGCTGGGCGGCAAGGAAGCAAGGGCGTCCTTCCAGAACAATGTAGTCATGGTCTTCCTCTTTAGTGTCATGGTTCTGTTCAGGCAGACGGTCTATGCCGACGTCATAGCGATTTCTGTGCCACGCCTGATTATTTCCTTGTGAATTCAGGGCCAACGCCGTCGATGGCCCGCAAAAGCGTCGTCAAATTGCGACGCGGACCGCTGCGGGTTTTGCAATCGACTGATTTCTGGATTGTTCTGGTGTCGCCCGCCGGCAACAGCGGCCGAAGATGAGTGGGCCCGGCTGGTAGAATTCGCCGCGTGTACCTGCGCTCCCCCGCAATCCGACTCTGATCTTTCAATAGCCAAAGTGCTAGAGTAAAAGTGCGCATTCTGCTCAGCAACGACGACGGGTACTTCGCGCCCGGCATCGCAATCCTTGCAGAAGCGCTCTCCGGCCTTGCGAGCATCACCGTGGTCGCACCCGAGCGCGACCGCAGCGGCGCCTCCAACTCGCTCACCCTGGATCGACCTCTTTCGGTGCGCAAATCCGCGAACGGCTTCCAGTTCGTAAACGGCACGCCGACGGACTGTGTCCACCTCGCCGTCACCGGATTGCTCGAGGAGATGCCCGACATGATCATCTCCGGCATCAATCTGGGCGCGAACATGGGCGATGACACCATCTACTCGGGCACCGTCGCAGCAGCAACCGAAGGCTACCTGCTCGGCATTCCGTCGCTGGCGATCTCGCTCGCGAGCAAGGCGGGAAAGCACTACGCCACAGCGGCGCGCGTCACGCTCGAGCTGGTCGAGCGCTTCCAGAAACGGCCTCCGCGCGAGCCCGTATTGCTCAACGTGAACGTGCCCGACGTTTCCTACGAGGCCCTGAAGGGTTTCGAAGTAACGCGCCTCGGCAGACGCCACAAGGCCGAGCCCATGATCAAGACCAAGACTCCCCGCAACGAGACGGTCTACTGGGTGGGTGCCGCGGGGAGCGCGCAGGACGCCGGGCCGGGAACCGATTTTCACGCTGTCGCGTCCGACTGCGTGTCGCTCACGCCGCTGCAGATGGACCTTACGCACCGGCAGCAGATCCCCGTGATCAAAACGTGGCTGACGAAATAGTGCTCCAGAAAACCCGCGGCATCGGGATGACTTCGCAGCGCACGCGCGACCGCATGGTCGCGCGCCTGCGCGAGAAGGGCATACGCGACGAGTCGGTGCTCGCCGCGATGGCGGCCGTTCCGCGCCATATTTTTATCGAGGAAGCGCTCGCTAGCCGCGCCTATGAGGATACCGCCCTGCCGATCGGCTTCGAGCAGACCATCTCGCAGCCCTTCGTGGTGGCGCGCATGATCGAAGCCTTGCGCGGAGAAGCGCCTCTGGGAAACGTGCTCGAAATCGGTACCGGCTGCGGCTATCAGGCGGCATTGCTCGCGCGGCTGGCGAAGGAAGTCTATTCGCTCGAGCGCATTGCGGGATTGCTGGAAAAGGCGCGCGGCAACTTGCGCCCTTTGCGTCTGTCAAACCTGAGGTTGGTGCACGCCGACGGCACGCGGGGATTGCCCGAAGCGGCGCCCTTCGACGGCATCATCGTCGCGGCGGCCGCGCCCAGGATTCCCGCCGCGCTTTTGCAGCAGCTAGCGCCGGATGGCAGAATGATCGTGCCCGTGGGAAGCGGCGATCAGGCGCTGTGCCTCATCGAGAGGACTTCGAGCGGATTGACGGAAAAATGGCTCGACGCCGTGCGTTTCGTGCCTTTGAGAGGAGGCAAGCAGTGAAGCTGGCCGGGATTTTTTTCGCGGTGCTCGCGTGTGCTGTGGCCGGATGCGCGGGCCCGTATCGGGCCCCGGTCGTCGAACGGAACGTCGCGCGCCCCTCCGCCGCGAAACCCGCGCCGCTGCCCGCGGAGCAAAGGCCCGAGAGCTACACCGTCAAGCGCGGCGATACCCTTTACAGCATCGCGCTCGACAATGGCCTCGATTATCGGGAACTCGCCGCCTGGAACAACATCACCGATCCCGCCGCGATCAAGGCGGGGCTGGTGTTGCGCATGCGGCCGCCGGGGTCGGTAGTGTCGCAGGCGGAGGCCGGGACGCAAGTCCAGCCGGAGGCACGCGTGCAGGTGCAGCCAGTGATCGTACCGGGCTCAGTCGAGGCGCGCTCGCTCGGCGGGGATTCGCGCGCAGGCGCAGAGCCGCGGACAGGAACGGAGCCGCCCCGGGGCGGGGGCGACCTTCTCAAGACCGGCCCCAAGGCGATGAAGCTGCCTTATTCCGAGGAAAACCTCGCGATGCTGTTGCGGCAGTCCCCGCCGCAGCCGAAGGCCGAGCCGCTGACCCCGCAGCCGGGCGCCGAGGATGGGCAAGACACGGTGGCGTGGATCTGGCCGGCCACGGGCCGCGTTCTCGCGGGATTCTCCGAAGCGACCAACAAGGGTGTGGACATCCTCGGCAAGATCGGTGATCCGGTCTTTGCCTCGGCGTCTGGACGCGTCGTCTACAGCGGTGTGGGGCTGCGCGGCTACGGCAAACTCGTCATCATCAAACACAACCAGACCTATCTGTCCGCCTATGCCCACAACAGCAACCTGCTGGTGAAGGAAGGACAGAATGTAGTGAGGGGCCAGAAGATCGCCGAAATCGGCAATACCGATTCCTCACAGGCGAAGCTTCACTTCGAGATCCGGCGTCTCGGCAAACCGGTCGACCCCCTGAAGTTCCTGCCGGACCGGCCGTCGTGAATTCGCGCGCGCCGGAGCACGAACTCCAGACGGATTGGGCCGGGAGTGACCTCGCCGGCGCCGTCGAGCCGGCCCCCGCGGTTTCCGAGGAGCCCGGGCGCGTGGCGCCTGACGGGGCGGCGGAAGCGCCGTCGCGCGCGGAGCCGGGTGAGGATGCACCGGAAGCCGACGCCCTCAGCGACGCGACCCAGCTCTATCTGCATCAGATCGGTCTCAATCGATTGTTCACGCCGGCGGAGGAGCTGCATTTTGCCCGGCGTACCGTCGCCGGGGATTTCTCCGCCCGGCAGAAAATGATCGAGCACAACCTGCGCCTGGTGGTCAACGTCGCCAAGGCTTACCTCAACCGAGGCATGCCGCTTCTGGACCTCGTGGAGGAAGGCAACCTCGGGCTGATGCACGCGCTCGACAAGTTCGATCCGGAACGTGGTTTCCGGTTTTCCACGTATGCCACCTGGTGGATCCGGCAGAACATCGAGCGCGCCATCATGAACCAGTCGCGCACGATCCGGCTGCCGGTTCACGTGGTAAAGGAGCTGAACACCGTGCTTCGCGCGAAGCGCCATCTGGAGGCGCATGCCGAGCGCGAGCCGACCGTGGACGACATCGCGCACCTCGTCGGCAAGGACACCGATGAAGTGCGCCGGTTGCTGTCGCGCAGCGAGCACATCGCCTCGCTCGACGCGCCGCTCGATGTCGATCCGCTGCTCTCGATCGGCGAGTCGATCGCCGACGAGAGCAGCACGAGCCCGGAGCTGCAGCTGCATGCGACCGAAATCGAGTCACTCGTTCGCGAATGGCTCGTGCAGTTGAACGACAAGCAGCGCGCCGTCATCGAGCGGCGTTTCGGCTTGAACGGAAAGGAATTGCTCACGCTCCAGCAGCTCGCCTCGCAGCTCATGCTCACGCGCGAACGCGTGCGCCAGATTCAGCTCGAGGCGCTTGCGCAGCTGCGGCGCATCCTGCGCCGGCGCGGGCTTTCGAGGGACGTGCTTCTCTAGAGCTTCAGCGGACGTCGTCCGTGATGGTCTTGGGTGGATTGCGCTTCAAAGCAGTGCTGTCGTCTTCTTCGTCGATGGCTTGCGCGAACTCGATGTTCTTAGTGAGCTCCTCCAGGTACAGGTCCTGCCCGCCGAAGTGATCCCGCGCATACTTGTGGGCGCCGCCGAGGTCCGCGTCGAGGCGCCGGCTCGCGCCCTGGTAGAAATGCGGGGTTTTCCTCACCAGGTCTTCTCCCGATTCGTACAGGACTTCTTCGCCTCCGTCCGGAAGCCGCTTGCGGGCGATGCCGCCGGCGAGGAATTCCGGATAGAGCCGGTCTCGGCATTTTTCCAGGTAGCAGCGGTCCGACATCTGCGCGATGATGTCCGCGGAGCCGAGCAGGCTGCCGAGCAGCTTGTAGCCGAGAGACGGCACGTTGATTTCGGTCACCGGGATCTCGTAACCGGTGAAGTGGATCAGCGAGGCGGCGACGTCGGCCACCCCGCCCATGCCGATCTTGGGCAGGTAATCCCTTAGAAAGCGCGCGCCGCGGGAGACGTGGGTCAGCGTCAGCTCCCCTCCGTTCTTGTGCTGCCTGTCGTCGAGCGTTCGAATGTAACCGCAGTCGTGGAACAGGGCCGTGATCACGCCCAGCTGGAACATCGCCGCGTCGAGCGGCTCCAGGCCCATTCGGGCGCGCTCGTAACCGTCGATCAGCCGCGCCATCGCGAGCGTGACCTCGAGCACGTGCTGGATGTCGTGATAAGCGGTGTCGCAGGCGTGGTAGCCCGGGCGGTCCCCGCGATACATCGTGGTGAGGTCCCGGAAAGCCCGGTCGATCTGGGCAGTCGCCGACCGGGGATACAGCTCGAGGAAAATCCGGTTCACCTCCGAGTTGACGAGTGCCGGGTCGGTGGTGTTCACCCGGCAAGAAACGTCGTATTCGTTGCCGCGACGGTTCGCTTGCACTTGAATTTGCGTCCTCCGGCTGGTTTGCCCCTTTGGGGGCAAACAAATGCAAATTCTACCGCCGATTTTCAGGCGAAAACGTGAATTCTTGGCATTCGCGCCTGTTTTCTCCGAGATCAGTTCCGCTAGGTCTTGAGAGTAAAGGGGTTGAAATCCGTATCCCTGTCGTAGTAGTCCTCCTGTTCGGCGCGCTTCAGCCAGCCCACCACGGCATAGGTCAGCGGAGTAAACGCCACTTCCAACCCGACCTTGGAAACGAACTGGACCAGCATGATCTGCGGCAGCCTGTCATCGGGAATCAGTCCGCTTCCATAGAACGCGAGCGGATAGAAGATCAGGGAATCGACGCCCTCGCCGAAGATCGTCGAGCCGATGGTGCGCGTCCACAGCCAGCGGCCCCGCGTGAGAATTTTCATTTTCGCCAGCACGAACGAGTTGACGAATTCCCCGCACAGGAACGCGATCAGGGAAGCCGCTGCGATGCGCCAGGTCGAGCCGAAGGCGATTTCGTAGGCCTCCTGGTTCTTCCAAAAGGGCGCCGGGGGCAAGCCGACCACGATCCAGGCCATGAAAGCTGCGAAGGCGAGACCTGCGAAGCCGGCCCAGATCACGCGTCGGGAACGGGCGTAGCCATAGACCTCGGTGAGGATGTCGCCGAACACGTAGGAAATCGGAAAAAACAGCACGCCAGCCCCGAACGACACCGCCCCGATCAGCGGAAGCTGGATTTGAGAAATCTTGGCAGGGCCGATC
>Ga0209488_10003286_pt1 | contig 13035 bp, 14 predicted proteins | sample Rivendell_Oct201_8_FD_188349 | JGI IMG/M metagenome (GOLD analysis project Ga0209488, IMG submission 188349) | Vadose zone soil microbial communities from the Eel River Critical Zone Observatory, Northern California, USA -... | ecosystem: Environmental > Terrestrial > Soil > Vadose zone >...
AAATTACGCGTCTCGTTCGACCGCGCATTGCAGAGGCCTTGGAGAACGTAAACCCAGATTTGTCGGACTCCGAGTTCATCGAATTGGACGACCCGTTGGAGGCACAAACGCCAGGAGCCCATTCCGAACCCGGCGATGCTGGGACACCAGGCGGAGGGCCGGACGGCGACGAAAGCGATGAAGATGGGGAAGAAGGCGAGGCAGATGGGGACATCGACGAGGAACTTGCCGCGGAACTCGATCGCGAGCTCGAGGGCGATGACGATGAAGAAGACGACGAAGACGAGAGCGAGGACGAGGAAGATGAAGATGAGGACGAGGACGATGAAACACAGCAGGCTCGTCAGCTCCTGAACGAGGAGATTGCCGACCTCGAATTTGCCGTGCGCAAGAAGGAGGCCGAGGTCGCGAGCACAGGCAATCCACTGATCCGTAAGCGCTTCGAGGATGCGCTGAAGAAGCTCCGCGCCGATCTTGAGGCGAAGATGAGCCAGAAGGACGAGATAATTGAGATGGTTAGGCTTCGCAAGGCTGGTGGTGATCCAGAGCCGGACGAGGGTGAGGGCGAGGGCGAGGCTGGGGATGAGGCAGATGGCGATGAAGGTGTTGAACCGGGGGAGGACGCCGTCGAGAGGGAGGAAACAGGTCCTGTTCCAATGCCGGGCATCGAGATACCAGCCATGCAACTCAATGGCGCGGATGGTGCTCAGTTACCTCCACCAGACGGGGACTTGTTTGGACCGGAAGACGGCATGGATATAGGGTAAATGAGGTACACTCGTATTAATATTGTGACTTTTCTCGATGCTGCCGACGTCGTGCGTGATCACTTGGTCTTGTCTTCCCACTGTCATGTGTGCTCCCAGTTTGCAGTATCGTAATGAGTCAGGCAAGCCTGAAGATTGTTCACAGAACACGGCCCTTCCATGCTTCAATATCTTCTGTCACACCTCTTTTCTACCCTCACACACCCCCTGCAATCAAGTAGGATTGCCTAGGTACTATGGCGCCTATCTGTCCATCCCAGGATACTTGCCAGTGAGGCGGTGTACCCACATAAACTTGGACCCAATTCCTAGTAGTACCGACCACTGGCAACTACTCCCCATCAGCCCACTGTCTCCCATGTCCACATCCCGCAACAAAAATGACACTGTTTCTACTTTCCAATCCATATTTGACGCTGCCTCCAAAGAATACGAGAAAAAGACTGGTCAAGACCTCCGCACCCATACCCTCGCCGCCAAGTTCGACCACTGCAACTCCCCCGATGCTGTCCTAGACATATTTCGAAAACAAGCAGACGCACTCGATCAAGCTGGAAAGTCTGATCAGGGGTTGATCAAGTGGCTCAGCCCAGCAGTTCATCTTCTCCACATGTTTTCCGCAGCGATCGCTGAGGGAGTCGGTCTAGTAAGCCTCACTGAATACCTTCTCTGTTTATCAGTATTCCATAAAACATTTGAACTTCAGGTGTTCTCTCCTGCAAAAGTAATATTTACTGGAATTGACGTCCTCCTCAGGGTAAATCTTCTGGGTATTTTTATCATCTGTTCTTCTGACATCGTACCTTTCAGGCGGCTAAAGACGTCGTCGCAAGCCGTGGTGTCCTCATCGACCTTTTTGAGCGCATGCAGTCTTTCCTCGCCCGTCTCAATATCTATTCTGGTATCCCACTTACGACGGAAATGACGACCATGCTCGGAAAGATAATGGCAGAGATTCTCACCATACTCGCACTTTCGACGAAAGAGATGCAGGAGAGAAGAATCAGTGAGTACTTTGCACGGGGTGTTGTCATTTTCTTACCTTCCAAAAGAGAAATTTGTGAAACGGGTGGTGGGAAGAACAGACGTTGCGAATGCGCTGCAAAGATTGGATAAACTGACGCACGAGGAGACGCTGATGACAGTGGTGAAGAATTTGGAAATGGTGCACGGTATTAAAGATGGTGCGCATCGCTTCCTCGACCATTCATACGTTTCCCACACTCATCACCTGTTCTTGTACTGATAAACAGCTGCGGAGACGTTGAAACGTTCGTTGCATCATAACAGTCCCACGATTCCATACTTAAGTTAACACTGACCTGTAGGCAATCAGTCTCGGGAGCGCCTTCAAAGCTGGCTTTCTCCTCCGGATCCCTCCGTTAACCATAACACTGCTTGTGCCTCCCACTACGACACGACAGGAACGTGGTTCGTCCATGGCAGTCTTTTCGACGAATGGAAATCAAAGGGGTCTTTTTTGTGGATATATGGAAAACGTATACCCATTATCTTCGTTTATATGTTCATTACCACTGACTCATGACATCTTGGTTTTACAGCCGGTTGTGGAAAGACTATACTTGCGTACGTTATTTCCCGAATTCTTAAGTCCTCAGGAATTTATTTTTTCGGCTAGCTCTGCCATAATAGAAGACGTCAAGGCCATGTGCGACGGAGGATTGGGGACATTCGCCTATTTTTATTTCGATTTCAAGGATTCCTCAAAGCGTGACATCCGCAGCCTACTCTCTTCCATCCTGGTTCAACTTTCTGACCAATCCGACAAATCCTCGTCCATTCTTTCTCACTTGTACACCGCTCACCGCGATGGGACCAATCAGCCAAGTGAGACTGCCCTTACCAAATGTCTGCAAGATATGCTGAATGTGGAGGGACAACGGCCAACGTTTATCATCGTGGATGCCGTAGACGAGTGTCCGAGTGCTTCTGGTATACCATCTGCACGCGAGAAGGTTCTTAATCTGGTGGAGGATTTGGTAAACTCACACCCGGATCTACGGATTTGCGTTACGAGTCGACCCGAACAAGACATCCGAATTGTCCTTGAACCCCTGGCATCTCGCCGTTTCTCCCTTCACGACCAAGAAGGACAAAAGGATGACATTGCTGATTATGTCCGCTTTGTTGTCCACTCGGACCGAACAATGGGGAGATGGAGACCAGAGGATAAGAAACTGGTCATCGATACTCTCATAAAGAGAGCGAACGGAATGTAAGATTTCCTTTCCCCAGTTATGCGTGACAATTCCTGATGAAATGATTCAGGTTTCGATGGGTTTTCTGCCAACTCGAGACGCTGCGTCGGTGTTTCCCTCAAAATATTCGGCGGATCCTAGACGGACTTCCAAAAACGCTTGATGAGACATACGAGCGGACGTTGGTAGAGATTCCTGAAGAAAAATGGAAACACGCCCATCGTCTGTTGCAGTGCATCACGGTGTCTTCTCGTCCGCTACGTGTCGAAGAACTTGGGGAAGTTCTTTCGATCCAATTCGACTCTGCAACAACGCCTAAACTGATCACGGGTTGGCGCTCAGAGAACACGGAAGATACCGTACTATCAGCATGTTCGAGTCTAATTGCCATCGTCAAAGTTGAGAATTCTCTGGTGGTGCAGTTTTCGCACTTCTCCGTAAAGGAGTTCTTGATGTCCAATCGACTCGCCACGGCACAAATGGGGAATCTGTCACGGTACCACATCGCTCTGGAGCCCGCGCACGAAATCCTGGTGCAAGCTTGTTTGAGCACCCTACTAGAGCTGGACGAGCACATCGACAAGAAAGGACTGAAGAGTTATCCGTTGGCATTCTACGCGGCTCAGTATTGGTTCGAACATGCGCGGTTCGGGGATGTGTCATACTCGATAGAAGATATGATGGGACAATTCTTTGACCCTGGAAAGTCACATCTTTCGGCCTGGATCTGGATACACGATCCGGATAAACCCTGGCAGAGTCCATCTGTAAAGGGCCTCATTGAACGCCCATCGGAACCCCAGGCGACCTCGTTGTATTATTCTGCGGCATGTGGTCTCCGCCGTGCGACAGGGCAGCTCGTATCTGTCCATTCGAATGATGTAAATCCCCGGGAGGACTCCATTCCCGCTCCATTGTGGGCGGCAACAAATAAAGGATTTGTTGATATCGCAAGCCTGTTACTTCAACACGGGGCAAACCCAAACTACGCACGCGGCTCGGGCCCAGGCAGATGGACTTTGTTGCACCTTGCATTGTATCATGGGTTCACCAAGATCATCCAGCTTTTACTCGAGCACGGAGCAGACGTGAATCTCACCAGCGCTAATGGACGGAGCCCGCTACAGATAGCATTGACGGAAGGGCACGTTAGCGCGATGCAGCTGTTACTAGAGTATGGCGCCAATGTGAAATACAACGCACCCGCGTTTGGTCGGACCCTGTTGATCCAAGCAGTCCAATGGGGGCCCGTTGAAGCCGTACGTTTACTACTTCAACACTGCGCCGATGTCGATGGCAAGGATAACCATGGCAAAACAGCCTTAGTTTGGGCGTTGTCCAAAAAGGACGTTGGCGCGATACAGCTGTTACTAGAGTATGGCGCCAATGTGGACCACTACGAATCCGACTATGGTCGCCGTTCGACTCCGTTGTTGACCGATGAAGTCCAAAGCGGGCTCGTTGAAGCCTTATCTTGGGCTTCGTACAATGGGAACCTCGAGATGGTGCGGGCCCTTCTTGAATGGGGCGTTGACGTGCACGTACGGGACGGCTTCAATCGGACACCGTTTCAGATTGCGTTACAGTTCGGGCGTCAAGATATCGTACAACTACTGTTGGAGCACGGTGCACGGGTAGAGGAGAATGTACCAACTATCATGTCTACACCGTGATCTACTGGTTATGGTACGGATAGCGTTACAGCCGTTTGCAAAACGATAGGCCTAGACGCTGACAAATACATGCATAAGGTGGAGTCTGAATTTGAAACTGAGCCTGACCTCAAGGCGAGAAGGATTGCTCTCATCCTTAGTCCGCTCGTCGTTCGTTCCCAGACCCCTTGTCGGAGACTCTAAATTCAGAGTCCGCCTGTCCATGCAAACGGCTGTAATTACTATTATGTCAGGACCCAGATGATAGCGCACTCACTGGCAGAAAAGCCAGCCACCTCAAATTGAATATCCACATAAAGATGGGGTTTCCTAAACATCTGGGTAGAGCATCGTGGTTAGTTTATAGCCTTCCGTTCCAACTGAACTTCCCGACGGCAAATCTCTGGCATGCTGGATGCCCAGGTTGAAATCATCAATTACCACATACTTGACGAACCAGTGTCGAGGCTTGCACCAGGAAACCTGCCACAAACCTTTTTGGGCACGTACGAGCTCGTACGGGTGGAAAAGTCAGGAAGTTGAAAAGGGACCTAGAACTCAAAAACAGTTGATTCCCGAATTCATTTTCAGGAGGAGAGAAGTTCAAAAAACCCCTCTTTTTTTTCAAAAGTAGAAAAGTTAAAAAGTTGATGGATATTTTCCTGATGACTGGGTGTGTCATGGCACTGCGTCTGCTCATATTACGCCTGTCACCGCGCATCAATCATAAAGTGGGCGTCGCTATCGCTTCTGCCAGTGACCGAGGAATCACGCGCAGAAGGGGGAAACCGACGAGATCCCCCTTGCTCGCTTTTGTCCAGTTCCTTTGACATATACACATACCCCTCCTAATCGGCGCACGGGGGGGAATAGAGCGCTTTCTTTCTCAGAAACACCCGAATCTTTTGCTCTGCTCCTCCCCATCTCCGAGTTCGTCAGTCGAGCTCCGAACACGAAACACCACGCTGCAGTGCGCCGCGATTGGCAATCGTTTCGAAAGCAAAGACTTCTTTCTCAATGTTCTGCCTTGTCCGCCTCCTCCTTGGCTATTTCCCTTCTGGTCCGCCTTACGGACTCACTCAGGATTCACTCACGTGTGTCTATCACGTGCATCGCTGAGCATACTAGGATGATAGCGAGTATCCGAAAGAATTATGAGCTAGAGCAGGACGGGAGCGAGATTAGGATGGTATTGAGACTGCAGTGGCATAAGGCACATAGCCACAGATGCGCACTTGGTCACAGGGCCAGTGTCATACATTTCTGTTGATGACAACTTGAATCGTCCCTTGCTATCCTCGTATACGCATCACACACGAAGTATCGATCATCTTCGCACCTTTTCGGAGTCTAAATTATGGCCCATACTAAGGTCTGTCATGATCTGCCCACAATAGATGGACAACGATGAGGTAAGGGTTTTGCTATTACGGCGAGAGCGAGGAAATAAAGGCGGCTTGGAGTACAAATGGAACGTAAACGAGGCAAACCAGTGGCGAAAACCAAACACCCAACACCTGCCAGTCCCATATCCCCTGCTTGACTTCTGCGTTGGAGGCAAGCCAGCCGAAAGCAAGCGCTGTGTAGAGGGCACATTTTATGCCACGTGCTGGTAAAGATTCCGAGGGAGAAGCTAAAGACAAGGGAATGCCGAGAGTGACCGCAAGGAGAGCAGCGAGGGAGAAATTAAGAACCGACGAAACAGAGATGAGAGTGCTCGCAAGGCACATGTTGATAGCCTTCAAGAGGATGTGAAGGGGTGCAGTCGACACAGAATCACCACGCGAAGGGAATTTCCACGGAGCAAGCACCAGGGTTGTCCAACACACCAGCGGGGTTGTGAAGCTCTGACGTAATCATGAGCATGAAAGAATTGAATGAGACGAAGACCACAGAACATACCAGTTTGCTGATATCGAGCCACGCTCGAGAAATGGTGACAAAGAGTATCAAACCAATCAAATGCGAGGCAGCCATCACCACGAAGGCATCCAGGAGATCTCTCCTTCGAGTGACCCACTTCTTTGATACAACAACGTTGCCCTTCCCAGGTCCATCTTCCAATTCCACCCAACCTGCCCTTATCCATTCCCGGAGACCACCAAACATCAGGGTCGCGGCCACGAGCACTGCACTAGGGAGATAACTCCCGATCTTGAGGAAAGTTGAAGGAGTAGTCATTATGTAGAGGAAGAATGATGCGTGTAGTCGCTCGAGTAAGTTGCTCATAGTACGGAGCGTAGATTCGACGGTGCTGTAGAATCTGAATCAGAGAACGGAGATTCTTATGGTCTATGACACACACCGGCCAAGGGCGTGAAATCCGTGGGGCCCATTAGATGGAACGGCAAAGAGCGTGATCGCATCAACGCGATACCTAAATCGACGTCTCAGAGAGGCGTCCAAACCCACAGAAGAACTCACTGATGAAATGACCCGTGCGGGCCACTTGCTCTGCCTCTAGCCTGATATGCAAAGTGTCGCAGAATATTTTTGGCCCGATAACCGTACTCTAGGACAATTCCGTGCCCCCAAAGCCAGTTTGGGAGCCAAGATGGATAAAAATTCCGAATTTCTTCACGTCCTGGGAACTCGGAAGGTTCGTAGTGATCATAGAGAAGCACAGGTACGCTGCCGGTATACTGAGAAATAGCCTTAAATGAGTTGATAAGGTCCTGGTTTGGTAATCGCCCATTGAGTCCTTCTATGTTAGATATTGCGCTCAGAGGCAAGCCTTCAGTGAAACGGCAAGTCGCACCTCGAAAAACACCCAGATGAGAGAATGAGTGACCAGGATAATCGATGTTGAGAGCCGTCCATATCACGCCGGATGTGAGAGACAATGGCTCAACATCCCAAGCTACGTGGCCATTTAGAAAGTTATCCTCGAATACGTCGGAGAACATACTGGTATCAGAAGGCTTATGGTATGCACCCAACCACACGTGCATGCCGTCAAGGTGGTTGTCGCTGATGACAAAGATGATGTCTTTGGACCAGTGCGAGTATTCTGGGGATGAATTCATATCAGAATATGCGGATGCGGGATGACATTTACAAACGTTTCAAGAACGCAGCTAAGGAGAGCACAATGGACACCCCCCTCAAGTTCTCTCCACCAGTCATGCTTTTCCATGAGGCGCTGACGACCATTGCTTCAGATCCAGATGTTCTAGGTGCAGAAAAAACAGCGTAGGCATTGGTACCCTTCACGGTCTCAAGAGTATTATCAGACCCAGAGTATTTGATAAAAGATCAAACTTACTCCGCGTGGCGTTTGGATAGAATAGTTTTGTGTAGCTGATGGTAAGCCGTATTTTGCGAATTCCGTTGCAAAGAAAGTCGCGCGCCTGCGTAACTGCGTGGGTGAGTTGTTCAGTTCAGGAAGCGTGGGTTGACTGACTCTGTGCTTGACGAGTTACGGTCCCGCAGTGAGGTCACATCCTCCAAGAGTCTGTCCGCACGATGCACGTCGACCCAGTTCCAATACGTGTTAACCTACAAGTGAACACAATCGGTACGCATGGAGCAAAGAGAAGCGGGAGACGGCACCTGACTCGGTTGAAGTGCGTTTTCATCAACATAAGTGTCTACTCCAAGTTCGGACAAGGGAAGTGCGAGTAGCCAAAGATATCCTATTGCCAGAAGACACAATCTGTACTTTGATGAAGCAATGTGGAGAGGTGAGAAACGTATCCCGCACCTGAGCACATTCAGATAGCGCCAGACCACAGCGATCATCGTTTTCCGTTTCCGTATTCGTGCGCCATTATCTCCGGGCTTGAGTAACTTCTTGATACGATCTCTCAAGCCATTTGGCGGAGCCAGTGGCTGTCGGGACGGCGATGCACTGGAGGACATTATAGAACTAAGTCACTCTCGGCTTGGTCAGTCACGCAATGGACAAACCGGCCGGCCCGGTTTCGGCCCGAGCCCGTTGAGCGCGAATCGGCGCGGCGCGCCAGCATCGAACATCGAACGAAATCCATCACTGCCCCATCTGTGACTGGCCTTACCTAGCTTTCGATTCACGCGGCCGTCATGAATACAAAGCGAAAAAGACGCCAAAATCAGCAGTACGAGGGTCTTGCCGCCGGGGAGAGATTCAAGAGACACAAGCTTGATTCAGATCTGGGAGGCGAGTGGGATTCCCCCTGGGGATGGGTCGGGACGAGTGTTACGGACGCGTCGGGAATTACTGAGGAGCATCTTCTCGCTACGTGCGGCTTCTCTCGCAAGTCGCGTCACTCATTTTGTGCCAACAAGCATCGAAAGCGCCCAGCGAAGATTGTTGACTCTCCGGAAGTCGTTGTATCAGGGAAGGAGCCTGCAGGTGATGTCGTCATCATCTCAGACGACGAAAGCTCCACATGCAGCAAAAAGTATTGTTCCAAGAACCCAAATTGTCTGAATTACCTTGCTCAGAATCGCTGGGAGGATGCAGGTCAGCGGACTCTCACGTCACACGGCTGGATGCTAACAGTTTCTCAGAGGCCACATTGAAAGCGTATTTATCTGCAACAGATCTTGGTCCAGACCCTAGTTACCAGACTAGGAAGCCTGGTTTACCTGTAGGCCTCAAGGTACGTCAACCTCAACTGAATGTACATTCGAGTCTGACTCAGTTTCGGTTCAGAATCTCGGGGCTACATGTTATGCAAATGCATATATTCAGGTAACCCTTGATCATTTGGTAGATTTATGACACTCATTTAGTGCAGGTCTGGTTCCAAGATATCTGTTTCCGCAACGGAGTATATCAATGTTTCCCAGTCGATGAGAGAGACCACTCTTTCGACGTATGCATCCCTTTATCTTTCCTATCGCGGAAGTTGACCCCTATTTGTAGGATTCTCCTATTTTCCAACTTCAGACGACATTTGCCGCACTCCAAGAAAGTCGTATGAAGGTTTTCAATCCAGAGAAACTTGTGGGGAGCTTACAGCTTCGAACAAATGAGCAGCAAGATGCCCAGGAGTAAGCGACTTTCATGTTGATGGTGATGGGCTACTCATTACCCGCATAGATTTTCTAAGTTGTTTATCACCCACCTGGATGATGAGTTCAAGAAGCAGCCCAATGCTGCTCTGAAGCATCTTGTTTCGAATCAAGTAAGTAAGTCTCGGTCCTGATTGCCTACTTTCATCCTTCTAAGCAATGTCATGCAGTTCGAAGGAACACAGATATACGCCACAACCTGCTTGCGGTGTGGAGCTCGTTCTGAGAATAACTCAGACTTTCTTGAAATAGAGGTTAATCTTGAGGTACGTTACATAGTGGTCGCATTAATGTTAAATTATGGGTCGACCCCGCATGATAGGATAATGCCTCACTCGAAAGCTGCATCGAAGTACTTCTTCAACCTGAGACATTATCTGGGGATAATAAGTAATGTGTTCTGCGACTCCTTGCATTGACTTCGCTGAACCCTTCATCAGATACCGGTGTTCCAGATGCCAGTCGCTTGAAGACGCTACTCGACAGCTCATTCTCCAAAAGCTCCCTCCTGTTCTCCACTTCTCGTTACTCCGTTTTGTTTTCGATGTTATGACCCTGGAACGGAAGAAGAGAAAGCATAATGTCTCATTTCCAGTGGTGCTCGATATGAACAAATTCCTTCCGGAGCAAGACTCAACCAACCAAGAAAACACATATGAACTTAAAGGTGTTCTCATCCATAAAGGTTCCAGTGCGTACCATGGTCACTACGAAGCCATGGTGTTTGATGTTACGTAGGTTTGCTGACCAAATCAAAGAAGCAGCACGCTGAGCTCTCATAGGCATGACCACTGGTTCACATTCAATGATGAGGTTGTCTCAAAAATGAAGCCTCCGGGTTCCGAGCCTCCCACAAATGATAAGGGCAAAGCGTGCGTCTACATTCCGCCCCGACTACGTATAGCTCATTACCGATGATCAGGCGGCCTAAACCTCCCAAGAAGCGCCGACGGGTCGAAGATAGTAGCGAGGATGAAATAGCAGAGTTTGTCCCAAGCTTAACAGACTGTCTGATTATGATGCTCACAGCTGTATTAGGATACAATCCCCGACATCAGCAGGGTGCGCCTTCCCAGCTTCTAGTGAGGTTCAGTGATTCACTGTTGGTCTCTAGGCGAATGACGTCAAGGGATGCTTATATGCTTGTATATATGCGTCGTGGGGCTGCACCTGGGGAAGCGGCGAATATTCACCAACCCCCACAGCGTGCCCTTGATGTCGTGCTCCAAATGAATCAAAGTCACGCCAATGCCTGCGCTACCTTCGCTGCAAGGTCAGTAGCTTGAGTCCCACTTGCTGGGGGTGCTAACGGGACACCTCAGACGAGAAGAACTTAGAACTGAATCCCTCGAACTTAGGTCAAAGATGCAGGACATCTATCGGTCTTGGAGCGTCACATCCTGTGACCAGGTAGGTTGAAGATTTTATGGTCCTCATGTATTTTTTTTTCACGTCAATGGCAGCCATCGCTTGTAGTTAGCCAGCAGGCCTTGAACACATTTCTTTTCCGACCGTTCGATAGACATTCGAGCGGTTCAACCGATCACGCCGATCAGACCGGACATAGCGATGACCACACGAGTTTGAACGGTCTGAAAAGCTCTGGTGACGAAGAGTCTATGCGACGACCGACTTATCTCACGGAAGGGGAAATCTCCATTGAGGAAATACTGTGCCCGCATGGTAGGCTTGATCCTGGGAAAGCCGCAAATATGAAGCGAATTGACCGTGTTCGTCCTATCTACAAAACTACTAGTCTTATTGATGTTCAAAATAATACAGGCTACGTATGAAACGCTCATACTGGCATCTGGTGCGTCCTTCAATCCGACACTAGAGCCAACGGATGTCTGCCGCAAATGCGTCGAAGACACCTTTCTTGGTGGGTTTAATAAAGCGATCCCTCGATCGAAGTAACGGGAACGTACCGTCTAGAGAAATTATATCAATATGAACATCCGAAGCATGTTGCTCAGTTCGATGCCGTTGCCAACGAGCCGGATTCCATTTGCTATTGGATCTCTAGGCATTGGTTGAAAGGTGAATATTATATTTCTGGAGCTCGTAGTTTTTATGTTACCTCCAATGTAGATTGGAGACAGATGAGGCCAAAGATGCACGTGCCATGTCAAAATGACTCTGCTCCCGACGCCCAAATCTTCCGGGATCATGTCATGTGTGAACATGATGGCTTGGCACTTAACATTTCCGCCCGGACGCGCATTTCTCAGAAGGTGAGCCAACGATCATTGCGTCCTAAGCGTGGATGGTATTTTTATGATACCTAGGCTTTTGCGCTGCTCAAAACACTCTTTCCCTCATGGGTCACGTTGTCCGATGCTGTTGGCCCATGTGCTGTGTGTGATACCCTCGCAGAGAACTCCCGTGAGGACAAAAGAGAGCTGCGGAAAAAGGCGGAAGATGAGAAGGTGGACTGCTTGTATTTTCTTAATGTCGCCGGCTGACCCCTCGGGCAGGCGAAACTCAAACATATGCAAGATAATGCGCTAACTGGAAACACAGCGCTTCTCGAAAACGTTCCTTGCGCTCTCGTCCCCGCAACCTTCGTGCGCGAATGGAAGCTTTGGATACTCCGGCCCGGACACCACCCCCGTCCAGCCAGCCTGGACAATTCCCCGTTCTTGTGCGATCACGGCCTCTTGGCACTTGATCTCAATGGGGGAGATCTGGACCGGTCGGTATGCCTGGTCCGTCGCTCGGACTGGGATACCTTGAAGGAACTGTAAGTAATAGTATGCGCGATCCAGGGCCGATGCTCATCCGTGCAAAAACAGTTACGACGCGTCTCCTCTTATAACGGTAGAAAATCAACATGTCGCCCACGAAGGTATATTCAATTCTAAATTTATTCATGACCCACCACTATGCGAAGAATGTCGAATTAAGCGGTGCGTGCTCTCTCCCATCAGCCGCATGCACGGAATTGACAGTTTCGTAGGAAAACGGACTACGATTTAACGGAGATCACGATTCGCGTCTTGGGTAGCGAAGATCCCGACCCAACGCCAGGCACTTACACCAAGAATCCAGGACCGATTATGATAGACAGTCGCCAGACAAGCATTCTCACATATCGATCCCGGAACGCGGAGCCTCAACGACAGTCAAAACGGATACGCACTGTGAAACGGAGAGTGCGACGGATAGGAATTTCGAAACAGATGTCTGTTAAAGACATCAAACTTCTGGTACGTCACACGGGTTAGCATAGCCGAGGCCTGACTTATCCCCTTATGCTCGGTTTGGTAGCTACAGGAGGAGCTAGATATTCCAACCATCTGCCAGCGGCTGTTCTACCAAGGCCACGAGTTGGCGGATAGCAGCGCGAGCGTGGAGTCCCTGAGCATTCTCGCTAATGATGTTCTGGACTTGCGCGAG
>Ga0209488_10003287_pt1 | contig 13034 bp, 12 predicted proteins | sample Rivendell_Oct201_8_FD_188349 | JGI IMG/M metagenome (GOLD analysis project Ga0209488, IMG submission 188349) | Vadose zone soil microbial communities from the Eel River Critical Zone Observatory, Northern California, USA -... | ecosystem: Environmental > Terrestrial > Soil > Vadose zone >...
GCGCCGTCGCCTCCAAAATGGAGTGTGATCCGACAGATGGTAAAAGCCAGGACACTTATAGGGAACAGGTTTACAGCGAGAGTCATGGTCAATCATCTGGCAGGGCACTTTGAGTAGCTCGCTGCCGAGGGGAGTGAAGAATGTTGACGGCCTTTGAAGTCATATTCTGGGCGTCGATTGGAATCCTTTTCTATACTTATTTGGGATACCCGCTCCTTCTCGCCATTGTTTCGCGGCTGTTTTCTCGCCGTAGTCTAGTACCGGGCTATACACCCAGTCTGTCTATACTCATTGCCGCTTACAATGAAGAGGCCGGAATCCGGACGAAGATTGAGCGCACACTAGCTCTCGCTTACCCTCGCGAAAAGATAGAAATCCTAGTCTTATCAGACGGCTCGACAGATCGAACAGACGAGATCGTTAACTCGATTTCGGATCCCAGAGTTCGGTTACTTCGTGTTGAGGGACGCAAAGGCAAAACAAACGCGCAGAATGAAGGTGTACTGAGTGCGCGAGGTGAGGTCCTGGTCTTTTCGGACGCCACCACAATTTATCACCCGCAAGCCCTGCTTTACCTAGCCTGTAATTATTCCGACCCGCAGGTAGGAGCGGCGAGCGGCAGATATCAATATTTTGATTCGCATGGCACATCACCGACTGGACTGGGAGCGGTCGCATTTTGGAATTACGAAAACTTTATAAAGATGATGCAATCGCGGATTCGTACGATCAGCGGCTGCTGCGGCTGTATTTACTCCATACGGCGGAAAGCATATACAGCACTTGCACCCGATGTGATCAGTGACCTCGTCCAGCCGTTGCACGTTATCCAGCAGGGCTATCGGGTTGTGTTTGAGGATCGCGCGGTTGCCTACGAAGAGACAACGCAGTCGACGTCGGAGGAATTCTCGATGCGTGTGCGAGTTGTTACCCGCGGCATGCGAGGCTTGCTAAGCGTACCCAGGCTGCTTATGCCGTGGAGGTTCGGCTGGATATCTTTCCAGCTTTGGTCGCATAAACTGCTTCGGTGGTTGGTTCCTTTCTTCCTGTTGTTGGTTTTGGCCAGTAATGTCTTTTTGGCGGAAACGCCCTTTTACTGGCCTTTGCTGCTGGCTCAGGCCGTGTTCTACGCCCTAACGTGTGTTTCACTATTTATTCCTCTGCAGCGCGTTTGGAAGCCATTGGGTATTCCGCTTTATTTCTGCACTCTTAACGCTGCCGCCTTCCTGAGCGTCCTGGAAGTCTTACGCGGGAAGAAGTACGTCGTGTGGGAGACCGTGAGGACCTGACCTGCGATGCGTATCGAATTCCTTACCCAAGACGATCCGCTTTATGTTCTGCCGTTTTTCGAGGAGTTTGTCGGCGCGTATGCGTCCGAGTTCGAGATCCTGCAAATCTCCTGTTCGCCAACCATGGGCAAGCGCTCGCGGGTGCAGATGCTTAAGGAACTAACGCAGTTGTACAGCGTGTGGGGCATGGGTCGCCTAGTTTCGCGCTTGGTCAGATCGAAAGTACTTGGAGCACTTCCGAAGCGGAGGGGTGCTGGAAAATATGCTTCACTGTCGCAACTATGCGAGGCCTACAACATCCCCTGCGTCAGGATAGGCAATCCAAATGGACAGGAGTTTGTAGATGAGGTGCGGCGGCGTTCACCAGAAGTTCTAGTATCTGTCGCGTGCCCTTTTATTCTGAAACAACCGCTGCTGTCGATCGCCTCGCGGGGAGCGATAAACATCCATCATGCTCCATTGCCGAAGTATCGAGGGATGATGCCTACGTTTTGGCAGATGTACCACGGCGAAAGGAGCACCGGATTAACTATCCATTCCATGGTTGAAAAATTGGACCAAGGAGAAGCATTGCTGCAAGAGGAACAGCCCATCCAGCCGGGGGAATCCTTGGACCATCTGATTCGCCGATCGAAGCGGCACGGAGCGCATTGTATGGCGAAGGTTCTGCGGCAAATCGCCGACAATTCGATAATACCGTCAGTTTTAGATCATGCCCGGGGCAGCTATTTTACTTTTCCGACCGCTGCCGAGATCCACGAATTTCGGCGACGAGGACTTAAGGCAATCTGAGTCTCTACTCCGTAATTCAGAAGCATTGATTAAACAAGATGAGCCCTAACCCTCTACAAAGTCTCCGGAGATTAATTCGATGGGCGTGGGTTTATTTTCTTTATTGGAGCGGACTAACGTCTTGGGCCCGGACGAGATTGAAGGCTTCGGGCGAAGTGATGGTATTGACCTTCCATCGAGTCTTGGAAGATGTGGAAGCTTCGACAACACGATCTCCCCAAGGCATGATCGTTCGGAAACAAACTTTTCATGAGTTGCTCAAATATCTCAAGAAGAGATGCGAGATCGTTCGCGTGGAAAATGCGTTTGGCTCGCGGATTGCCAATGGAAAAACCCGCGTCGCCATTACATTTGACGACGGCTGGAAGGATACGGGCGCCGTCGCATTTCCATTGGTGGAACAATATGGCCTGCCCATTACCGTGTTCGTCTGCCCGGCCTTGGTCGATAAGATCTCTCCCTTTTGGCCCGAACGCGTCATCGGCGTGCGGAGAGCTGCATCGGCTGATGCGGACCGTAAGAGCCAGTTCACCGCGGTTTGCCGAGCAGCGGGCCTAAATGAGTCATTTTCGTCGCTTGGTAATGTCCGAATTGAGGAAGAGAACTTGCTTTCTCAAATTAAGAATCTGTCAGTAGGCGAACTTAAAAAGCTCGTACGCAGCGCAGAGCAATTGGCAGTTCATTGGGGCAATCTCGATGCTCCTGATCAATTCGAGGGCACGCTGGGCTGGGAAGAATTGATCAGATTGCATGAGGGGGGCGTAAGCATTGGGTCACATTCGCAGAACCACTCCATTCTCACGCAGATCGAGGAGTCGCAACTCGCCATCGAACTCGCCGACTCAAAGGCCGAGATTGAAAGAGTCTTGGGGCAGTCATGCAGGCTCTTCGCTTACCCAAACGGTTCTTGGTCCAAAGACGTCCGCCGTTCCGTGAAGGAGCTTGGTTACGAACGCGCCTTCATCAATACACCGGGCCTGTGGAACGATAACAGCGACCCTTACCTGATTCCGCGTGTAAACCTATGGGAGGGCTCTTTGGTTGGCCCTTTCGGTAAATTTTCGCCTGCTGCGTTTCTATACTCCACGTTTTGGCGAGCATATCGGCAATAACGAGCCTTTCTTCAATCTATACTGAACGTTTGGCACCCTGCAAAGGCAGGCTTAGGTACAGGTGCATGCCTGTCCGAAATTTGGCCGCCCTGTCAGTAGCCAATGCGGGAGTGAGTTGTTAGGATGCCTTTGTGGCGCGGACCGGGCGCTCGTACGTACACTGCCCGATTTGTGGAAACCATTCCAACTGCCGCGAGGCCAGCGCAGCCCAGGACGCCGGTAAACTATTTTGGGGGGTCTTTCGGATGAAACACATTACGAGGTATCTTGCTCTGCTGGTCGCAGCTGCGTCGATAGGTGTTGTAACTGTCCAAGGGCAGACCACACCCCCACCTCGGATATTCTTTACCGATCTCCTGAGCGGACCAAATAGTGGCGGAGAGAATAACAACGGAACCATTCTAACAATCTACGGCAAGAATTTCGGAAGCACACAAGGAAGCTCGAGCGTTGCGGTCGGCGGCAAAGCCGTCGCTTCTTATCTCTTATGGGGCGGCCGAAGCAAAGCCGGATCTATCGCCGCACAGCTTGAGATGATCAGTGTTGCGATTGGTTCGGGGGCTGCCACTGGGCAGGTCAGTGTGACGACTTCGGCAGGTCCTTCGACATGTGAGAATGCGCAGGACAACTGCCAATTCACAGTGCGCTCGGGAAATATCCATTGTGTAACGACAACCGGGAATGACAGCAACTCCGGCAATTTTCCGTCTTCCTGCTGGTCGACGATTGCAAAGGCGAAAAGCGCTCTCGCCGGCGGAGACATTGCCTATGTCAAAGACGGCGTGAGTCAGACTGCGGTGGACAATTACAATGCCGCTTTGGCAATCATCAACAATACATGTAGCGCGGGGAGCCCGTGCGCTTTGGTTGCTTACCCGGGCGCAACCGCAACCATTGGCACAGACAGCATGGTGTACGGCATACGCAATCCGGCAGTCGGTGGAGCGAAATCAAACTGGGTGATTGCAGGATTCAATGTCCGGGGAAGCACGGCATTTGAACCGCAGCAGGTCGACAACTATCGCATCATCAACAACGACTTTTCTTGCCCAAAGGGCGGTGGCCAGTCCGCCTGTATGCACACGGTTCAGGTCACGAATTACTTTTACTATGGCAACTACACTCACCACGTCGGCGATCAAGCCACACAAATCGACAAGTTTTACCATGGGAACTACTTTACGACCGATTCCAACCACATCTGGATGGGTTGGAGTGAGGTCGACAATAATCCCAACAACAGTACGAGTGTAGGTGGCTGTCGTGCGGTGCAGTTCTTCTCAACCGGGGGCTCGAATCAGTTTGACCTGCATATCTTCAACAACTATATCCACAACGCGATTTGTGATGGGCTGAATTTCTCCACAGTGGACCCATCTAAAGGGACAGTCGAAGCGTTCAACAATATCGTGTTTCACGTGGGAACCGGTCCCGACCCTGCGAATGGCTCTTCGAATTACACCTGCATATCCGTCGGTGGAGGCTCATCGGCAAACGTGCTGGCCTACAACAACACGTTCTATGACTGCGGCGGACGGCGTACATCCGACTCCGGCGCCGTGGATCCTGGTCCGCTATACATGAGCAATAACGTCGTGTATCAACTTTCTGGCGAGTCCTACATAAATCCCAACAGCAATGCCTCCCTGCTTTCTGGGTCTAACAACGTGTGGTATGGCCTGTCCAGCGCCCCGTCGCAGACTAGCGCCAGCATTACTGTTAATCCGCTGTTAACCAATGCAGGGACGGATTTCAGATTGCAGGCAACTAGTCCAGCGATTGGCGCCGGCATAGGATCACGGGCCGCTGCTGCTGATTTCGCCGGTAACATTCGCCCCACGATTCCTTCGATTGGCGCATACGAGTTCAGCACGACAATAGCGGCGCAAAGGCCGAACCCGCCGACAAATTTGCAGGTGGTTGTTAACTAAGAGGAACAACGGCACGGCGATATCTAGGCTAAGTCTGATAACGCCCCTCAGGCATCTACTTCGCCGACCGCACCTTAGCCGCAGCCCAAGCCCCGGGCCTAATAAGTGCGCTTGCTCGTGCAACGCAAAACGTGAGATAGAGGATGGTCAACCCTGGCATCTCGAGCCATTTACCGCGCGGTATTGACCTGGTTGCGACGATAAGGAAAACAGGTAAAACCAGCAGAACGGCGAAAAGGTCGAAGAGCATCCAGTTTCGTTCTACGATCGCGAACAGCAGGCCGCCGACCAGTCCCAGAATGCTCAGTAGCGTATAGACAGCAAGCCCCACCACTCGCCGATTTTTCCGTTTGTGAGGGTCTCTTAGAAACACGGTTAAGACATGCGTGCCGTGCCACCGATGTTTGCGAAAGAATCCTCCTAGCGTTCGCGGTGTCCCCAAGTGAACGACTCCCAACGCTGGGTGGGATCTTACAAATAAACCATCCTCAATCGCTCGCTGGCAGAGTTCAAAATCCTCGTTGGTCTGTATCGATTCGTCAAAGCCTCCCAGGTGCCTGAACGTGTCCGCAAGGATAATCAAATCACCCGCGGGGACATAGGAAACATTCTGTTCCCTTCCCTGCAACCTGTCGTAGGTCCAGATTCGCCCGACCCATGTAGCATCATCCGGAATGCGATAATGGGCTCCGCATACCCCCGCGTCAGAATTGCTCATCGTCTCGGTCGCCGTGCTCAGCCATTCCGGTGGTGCCAGACAGTCCGCATCGAGGAAAGCAAGAATCGCGCCACCAGCTTGCGCTGCTCCGCGATTACGAAGAGCGGAAATGTGGGCCTTTTCAAGGGTTAGAATTTTCAAGCTCAACCGGTCCTGGAACGTCTTTACGACTTCGATTGTCCGATCCCTGGATCCATTGTCGACGACAATAACTTCAAATTGGTCCTTGGGCAGGCGACTCTCTGAGAGAGACTCTAGGCAGCGGCCGATTACGGTCTCTTCATTCAGTACGGGAATGATCACAGAGATGCGGAAGTGGTGGCTCACGCGCGCGGTTTCCGTAGGGGAATACACTGCTGCGGGAAGATCGCTCAATTTCGTCTGGACTCCAAAGGGGACGGTATGCGGTTCTCAAACTTCGTCGAAACAACTTCGCCATAAACTGATAGATATAGTTGAGCCATCATTTTTGAGGAATACTTAGATTGAACGACGTCAAATCCAGCTTGGCCCAGGCAAAGTCGCTGCTCGGAGCTCCGTAGTAGCCTGAGAAGTGCGGCCTCTAGTTCTTTCGCGTTACCTGGTTCCACCAGCAGGCCACACCTTTCATCCTCAATAATTTTCGGAATGCCCCCCACACGGCTAGCGACGATGGGCCTCTTCGCCGCCATCGCTTCTAGAATCGCAAGCGGCGTCCCTTCGGTTAAGGAGGGCAAGACAGCTACGTCGAAGGATGAGTAGAGATCTGGAATGTCAGAACGCTGCCCCAGGAAGAAAACGTTTTTTTCGATGCCCAATTGGGATGCCAAAGCTTGGAGCGAGCTGCGTTCTGGGCCTTCGCCGCAGAGTACAAATGAGACCGACGGCAATGTGTTGAGAATTGCTTTCGCCGCGCGCAATAGGTAATGCAGGCCCTTCTCGGGCGCGAGTCTTCCAATATAGCCAACTACCAAGCCATCTTTAGATTCTAAATCACTCCTCAAGACCGGCCGACCATTGGCGAACCGCTCACAGTCGATGCCATTCTGAACCACTGTAATCTTGGGATCGGGCACCAGCGCTTGCAGCAGAGAGTGGCGGACACCGTCTGACACTGCGCAAATACGATCGAAGAATCGGAGCTGAAACTTATCCAAGAGGCCATAGACATGCAGCGACAAAGTTCTTCCTGGCCAATTATGCGCAGTGGCTACAGTCCTTACGGACGTGCCTCTTGTCGCGGACAGCCCATAGGAATTTGCTTTGTAACCATGCGTGTGAAGGATATCGACATTATTTCGCGACAGGTAATCGCGAAGCCGTCGAATTGTTTTCTTGTCAAATCGTCCTTGGCATTGAAAAAGTTCAACTTCTAGCCCTTGACTTCGCGCTGCCTCAGCAAGCTGAAGGTTCGGACGATGGGTATTTAGAAAAACACCGAGGCTTGTTGCACAACCTAATTGACGCAAGCCGCGCGTCAACTCCAATGCCATGTTCTCGGCGCCGTACAGTCCACCGCTGCTGATCAACTGTAAGACCCTGGGTCTCAACATTACGCTTTCGTTTCCGTGCTGGAATATTGGCTTTCCATGCTCTCATCCTTTCGCGCCAGAGCTCGCCACAGCTTCTCGTACGCGCGGTCTCCGATTGTTCTCTTCATAGCCGCGGTGGCGAAATTTCGCATTTTGGCCAACGCTACTGGTGCGCCCCGACCTTCGAGCCATGCAGAAATTTCATTCTCATCCGCGGTCCTCGTCACCATCCAGCGTCCCAATACTTCAATCCCGTCTTCTTTTTTCCTGGTTACGCAAGGCTCTGATGTGAACAAACGCTCATAGCCGGCATTGCGGCAGGCGTGCAGCACCTTTTGATTCCATCGGCCACCAGGAGCAGATATCGCGGACACTCGTATGCCTAAATGACTCTCCAGTTCAGACTTCGATCGCTGGAGTTCCACATCCAGCTCTTGGTCTGAGCATCGCGACAGGTAAGCGTGAGACCAACCGTGTGATTGAACCTCGTGGCCGGCGCGCGCGATCTCGTCGACATGCCTCCACGACATATACCCTTCCCGTCTGTCCACCCAACCCGAAGTAACAAAAAATACCGCTTTGAGCGAAAATTCCTTCAAGACAGGAAGCGCCAAATCGAATTGAGAAATATGGCCATCATCGAAAGTAATCGGACAGTATACAATTTGGGAACGTCCGCTGTCGGTCAATCTCCGCAGGCAACGGGCATGCTCTACAAATTTTGCCAACGAAATACTGTAGCGATAGTCCGGGTCAGTATTTGATATTTCGTGATAGGTCAAATACTGAGACGTTTTTGCTTCGTGCAAGCCGATCGGGAAAATGTCCTCAGACGAGATCATCGTGGTGTCACAAACTCGCCGCTGCGACGGGAACCAAGCTCTCTTCGGTGTGCGAGATTCCGATGAGAGTGTCAAACCGATAGCGTGACAACAGGAATTCGAGTTTACTCATCGTTTTATTCAAACCTGAGTAGTGCCGCAGTCTGGATTTTAGTTTGTCGTGTATGCGAGGCTGCGCGGGATCTATCTCCCAGGGGTGAAAATAAACCACAATTCGCTCTCGATAAGAGTCTTCAAACTGACGAAACACCCAACGCGTATAGGCCAACGGCAATATTCTCAGGTAGCCACCGCCAGCGGCAGGGAAATTCTGTCCAAACAAGCGGACCGTGGTGGGCGGGTATTCCTTCAGCGGCATTCCGTTCTTGCATTTCAAGTCGTGAGGAAATCTTTGGCCGCCAGGAACGCCATACAGGTCGTGAATAATGGGATAAATGCTTGAGTCATAGAGAAAGCCCTCTTCAGCAAGAATGTCGAGAGCCCACATGCAGTTCCGTGTGATCGACCAGCTTGGCGCGCGGTAGCCGCGCACCATGACGCCGGCTGCATCCTCAATGGCTCGAACCGCGTCGCGTGTGTCACTCCGGAATTCTTGCGGCGTTAGCGAATAAACCGTGCGATGCCAGTAGCTGTGACACGCAAGCTCATGACCGCGGGCATGAACGTCGCGCACGAGATGGGGAAACTTGTCCGCGATCCACCCGACGAAGAAGAACGTGGCCTTGACTTGATATCGATCGAAGAGATCAAGGACTCTCTCGGTATTGGCAACGACACGCGACGACCATTGCGGCCAGCTGCTCCGAGAAACAGAACCGGCAAAGGCCTCCACCATGAAATAGTCCTCGACATCCACACTCATGACGTGGACCGGCCCTGAAGTCCGGATGTTAGGAGCTTGTTGAATCATCGGAGACGATTCCCAATCCCGTGACGCGCTGAACGCAAGCACCGCCTTTAGACAGCACGACTGTCTCCGTTCTCCTTGGAATAAACATAATGTTTACAATAACTTAGGGTGCAAAGAATACTTACGGAAAGGCACACTCAGGAATGTTTTGGCGCTTATGGGCAGGCCCTTACCATCGACACGTCTAACGCTACGTGGAAAAAGCGCCTTGGCTCTCCGGTCGGAGGAGCCGGAATGGGGCGCTATTTAGTTAAGTCCTTATTTTTCAATGAAAATGAGCGGACGAAGGAGACTCTGTACCCTCATCAAACGGAATCCGATGTGCTCTAGCCTGCTGGGGCACGGAAGCCATGCGTTGGCCTGCGCTATGTCCTCAAAGTCCCCACGGATGCGCGCATTAGTCATGCAGCGAGGTTGCCGGGGTCGGCACACCTAGGGCTTAGACGTCATCTTACAAAACGCTTTTAGTAGAGAGGCGCATGAGCTTGGTCACAGTTGTGATTCCGGCGTACAACGCCGTAGCGACGATTTCTGACGCAATTGACTCCGTCTTGGCGCAAACTTTGCAGGACTTTGAGATTATCGTATCAGACGACGGATCGAGAGACGGCACTGCTGCACAGGTCTCGCGTTATCGTGGGGACTCGAGAATACGCTACATTCGGCATGAAAACCGAGGCGCATCCCACGCAAAAAACATAGCATGCCGTCAAGCCAGAGGCGAATATCTCGCATTTCTTGACGCAGATGATGCGTTTGACCCGACGGCATTGGAAAAGATGGTTCGCCAGGTACAGACGACGGATGCGGCTTGGTGCATCGTCGATGTAGTGAAAAAGATTCGGAATCAAAGCGTAATCAGAGCCACAAAGTTTCCGACGGGCGACCTTCTTCTGTCTATCCTTTCCTCGGACTTCATTACTCGAAGCCCCTTCTACGTCACAAGGGAGTTCCTAGCGATCGGCTTGTTTGATGAGGAACTTGCCGTCCGAGAAGATTGGGATGTAAACATCCGCATGATTCACTCGCGCAAGCCATTTGCCTACGTCAATGAGCCTCTATACGTCTACAGCACGACAGAGGACAGTCTCATGACGGGAAACCCCCGCAGGATTCTAACCTGCACAGAAAGGGTACTGCGTAAGCACCACAAAAAGCTTGCCGATTTAGGCAGTAAGGAGATTGCGCGAATTTACGCCGAGAGTATGTGGGCCCTTGCCCGGCAGTATCTATATGACCTCCATGACGGGAAGGAGGCAATTCGTTGCGGCCGGGAGAGTTTACGTAACGACATGAACTTTTATCGAGTGATTCATCCGCTGATCCATCGCATGGGATCTCCATTCCGGACTTTTCGCAAGACCACGCGAAAAATGGCTGACCAATGCCGGCGACCGAGTCCCTGATGCCAGCTAAGGTACTGTTCCTTCATGCTGCGGGGGATTGGCTTCGCGGAAGTGAAAACGTTCTGCTCACCATATTTCGAGGGATGGATCGCTCTGTTCTCCACCCATATCTCTTAACCAGCAATGCATCTCTGGCTGATGCTGCGCGCCAGGAGGGTATTGAGACTGAGGTCCAACTATTGCCCGATATCGCGATTGAAGACGGCGATGTACGACTTCCCGTTCGCAATTGGACCAAGGCAATATGGAAAATAGTGAGGATGATTCGCGAGAAGAAGATCGAGGCGATCTATTGCAATGGCGGTAGCAGCACTCAAATCGGCTACTATGCCGCCAAATTTTCCGGAATCCCGGTCATAGCTCACCTGCATGCCCCGTATAACCGTAGCTATTTGCTCCTTTATCGATTGAACCACGCCTCGCGAATAATCTTCGTCAGCCGCGCGATACTGCGATACGCTCAAGCGAAACAGTCGTTCCACGGAGTGTGCGACGTTGTTCACAACGGTGTTGACACAGCGCGCTTTCAGCCTGCGAAAACCCGGGATGAAACATGCCGGCAGCGCCTTATGATTCCTGCTGACTCTGTTGTTTTCGGCCAGGTGTCTTCACTGATTTCAAGGAAAGGAATCGATGTACTGCTCCGGGCTTTCCAGCTGTTGCTCCGTGACTATCCTGAGGCGCACCTCGTGATCGTAGGCAATGGCCCCGAAGGCAAGGACTTCGTCGCTCTTTCTGAACAGCTCGGCCTGAGTTCCAAAGTAAGGTGGGTTGGGAACCAAACGAATCCTGTTCCCTTTTACCAGCATGTGCTCGACATAAATGTTTTGGCGTCGCGCAGTGAGGCGTTCGGACTGTCCCTATTGGAAGCGGCCTCCTGCGGCTTGCCGAATATTGGAGCCGATGTCGACGGAATTCCAGAATGCGTTGTGGAGGGCCAAACAGGATTGCTATTTCGTCGTGAGGATCACGTAATGCTGGCTGAGAAGATGGCCTTATTGGCTGCCAGTCACACGGTTCGATGCGACTTAGGGACGGCGGGACGCCAAATGGCTGTGCGTGATTTTTCGATCGAGGCGTTCTCTCGGTCGATCGAACGAATTGTGCTCGAGGAGATTTCAGGTGTCAGGTTGAACGGCGTAGGCGTGAACCATGCAAATTCATTGCCATGAAGCGCAGCACGCGATGTTTTCACATGGCTTTGCCTGGACTTGACTAGAATGACCGAACAAAACCCTAACAGTACGCCTCAGGACCTTACGCTGCCATTCGGCAAATTCGCGGGCCGCGTCTCTGCGGCATGGCTGCTCCAGGCAAGTTTGTTGTTTGTTGCGCTTGGTGCCTTGTTGTATTTCCACTGGGCCACATTTGTTTCCCTCTTGTCGATGTGGCGCACGCTCCCATTCTCGCATGGGTTCGTCGTTGTGCCTGTGAGTGCATGGCTCATTTCAAAGCGCCGCACCCTTCTATCTTCGACAACGCCTAGTCCAACATTTTGGAGCTTGCTCCCTTTGGTATCGCTCTCCGCTCTCTGGCTCGGCGGAAATTTGACCAATACTGCCGTTGTTCAGCAATTTTGCTTTGTGGCGATGATCGTCGTATTGGTCTGGGCTGAGTTTGGGTCAAAGCTGGTGCGCCATCTCTTGTTTCCTCTGTTGTTCTTATTTTTCATGGTCCCAGCCGGTGAAAATATAATTCCGGCTTTACAGGGCATAACCGCCTCCCTATCGGTAGCGATGTTGCAACTGTCGGGAGTTCCCGTTCATGTCCAGGGAAACATGATTTCTGTGCCGTCCGGAAATTGGGAAATCGAAGCGTACTGCAGTGGCATTAGCTATCTACTTTCATCGCTAGCGATCGGCTCTCTTTACGCCGCCGTGTCGTTTAGGTCCTGGACTCGTCGAGCTATCATTCTTCTCTTGTCGATTGCGGTTCCCATTCTTGCAAATGGCTTGCGCGTCTACGGCGTAATTCTCGCCAGTTCCTTTGGAAGCGACCGAATCTCCGGAGGTATTGAGCACTATCTGTATGGATGGCTCTTTTTTTCGGTGGTTATAGGTCTGTTCTTGCTGGTCACCTTCCCACTACGAGAAGAAGAGAAAGAGGGCAGTGAACTCAATGCCAAAGCGGTGAGTCCTGACATGCTCGCCTCGCCGATCGATACAGGGAGAGAACTGGCTTCAGGCTACTTGTCGCGTGCTGTCGCCCTCACTGCTATCGCCGTCCTATGCATAGCCATTGCCCCTCGTTTTGGTGCCCTTGCAGCGGAAGCGACCAGCAGCCAACCGGTCTGGAGACTGTCGCCCCCATCGCTGGACGCGTTTTGGACGCCTACCAGTTGGGATGCCTCCGGATGGAGGCCTCAGTTTGCTCCAGGTCAGTCCGAAATCTCACAAGGCTATGAATCTGATGGCGGTCAAAAGGTATTACTCTATGCCGCATACTATGGCTCTAAGGATCCCGGCGTTAAGCTCGTCAGTACCAGCAACCGCGTATTTGACGGGAAAACGTGGTGGCACGTGG
>Ga0209488_10003288_pt1 | contig 13032 bp, 12 predicted proteins | sample Rivendell_Oct201_8_FD_188349 | JGI IMG/M metagenome (GOLD analysis project Ga0209488, IMG submission 188349) | Vadose zone soil microbial communities from the Eel River Critical Zone Observatory, Northern California, USA -... | ecosystem: Environmental > Terrestrial > Soil > Vadose zone >...
AGCAGAGGGAAGGGGCAATTCCGGCCGGGTGCGGCGCTGACAGGCGCACAGCACCCGGCATCCCGAAATTAACGTAGACGGTTGTAACGCATCGGCTCGGGGTTGGACGATCCGTAGCCGATCTCCTCGCTCTGCTGCCGCCGCATCACCGGCACCGTGGATGCATCGCGTGTCACCGTCCGGTTCAAGGTCGTGTCGTAGTCGCGTGTGACGGTTCTCGTTTGGCTCTGCGTCATCTGCGTGCGGGGCGCCCTATTGGCATAGTGGCGGCCGACTAGGCAGCCCGCTCCGGCCCCCAAAATACCGTGCCCGGCGAAATGCCCGGCGAGGCCGCCGATCAGAGCGCCCTTCAAACAGCCGGCCGCGTTCGCCGGCGGCGACCACGAAGCCAACGCGGTGATCCCGAGAACCGCCGCGGCGGCAATGACTTTGGTTTTCATCAAACACCTCCCGAATAGTTGCAACCCGGGCGCAAACGCGAGCTCCCGATCATGACGAACACTCGCCGCCGACGAGAAGACGGATCTCCACCCCAGGGTTGAACGACAGGTTCGAATGGCTCGCCCGTCCCCCACCGCTGCACCCCGCCGGCCTCGTGGTCCGGAACCGGCAGTGAACACGCATGGTTCTTGGAAGCAGGCGCAAACGCGGCCGGGAAAGTTGACCGGCGGAGTTCGGCATGCGGTGGATCGGCGATCGGGAAAGCGAGAACATCGAGGATCGGCGTGGCAGCGGCATGCCGATGGCGGTGGGTGGCATCGGCGGGATCGGTGCAATTATCGTCATCGTTGTGGGGCTTTTTCTCGGGATCGATCCGAGCACGCTGATGGCTTTGCTCAATGGCGATCAGCTGCCCCAGCGGCAGGCGGACACGCGCTCCGCCACCCCCGGCGGGTCTGGTTCGGGCGGCGGCTACGCCCCGAGCGGCGGTTACGGCACATCGCGGCCGCCGGAAGCCGCCCAGCCCGATACGACGCGGCATTTTGTTGCCGTCGTCGTCGCCGACACCGAGGACGTCTGGAAGCAGGTATTCGGCGGTAGCGGTAAGACCTATGTCGAACCGAAACTCGTGCTCTACACCGGCCGGATCGCCTCGGCCTGCGGGCTCGCCAGCACGGCCTCCGGTCCATTCTATTGTCCGAATGACCAGAAGGTGTACCTCGATCTCTCGTTTTTCGAGGAGATGAAGACCCGCTTCCATGCGCCGGGCGAGTTCGCCGAGGCTTATGTCATCGCGCATGAAATCGGCCACCACGTGCAGAATTCGCTCGGCATTTTGCAGGCCGCCGACCGTGAGAAGGCGAGAGGCGACCGGCGCGGCGCCAACGCAATTTCGGTCAAGGTCGAATTGCAGGCCGACTGCCTGGCCGGGGTCTGGGCCCATAACGCCGATCGCACCAAGCACATCATTGAACAGGGCGATGTCGAGGCCGCGATGAACGCGGCAAGCGCGGTCGGCGATGACCGTCTGCAGCAGCAATCGCGAGGCGTCGTCATTCCCGACGCCTTCACCCATGGCAGCTCGGCGCAGCGCGTGCACTGGTTCCGGCGTGGTCTAGACAGCGGCGACACCCGGCAGTGCAACACCTTCGCGGCGAACGAGCGCTAACTACCCGATCTTGCGCCCAGCGGGATGAAAATCATCTTTTTGGATATCGATGGCGTCCTCAACTGCAAGCGGACGCCCAATCCGCGCAAGTTTCCGTTTATCGTTGACCCGGCGTTGTTGAATCGTCTCAAACGCTTGCTCGAGCTCAGCGGCGCAAAAGTCGTACTGGCATCGAACTGGCGCTATGACCCGGCAGGCATGTTCAGCGCCAGGCATTACGGTGTCCCGTTCATCGATACGACACCGGATTTGCCGAAGGAACCGAGATGCAACCCGATCCGCGATTGGCTACGGCGCCATCCTGATGTTGAAGGTTTCATCGTTATCGATGACGAGGATGACGAGCTGGACGATCTGCCTCTGTTTCAGCCCTCGCGGAGCACCGGAATAACAGATGAAATGGTGCGGGCCGCCGCAGACTACCTCAATGGCAAAACCGACAAGGACATGCGGCACAACAAGCTCGTCCGCCTCTTTCAGAACCTCGGCTCACTCATCAGCGGTCACAAAGGTTAAGCGTCTCGGATCTGCGGGATGTCTCAATCTGCGTGATCACGTGACCGAGCCGCGGACGGCGTGCCTTCACAAGAACAATAAGCAATGGAAGGCGAAGTAACGGGACGAACTCGCGTCTAATTCGTAGCCGCTCTCGTTGAACATTCATTTTCTGCTGCAACGCATCTCGCGGATAGCAACCGCTGAGGCGAAGCCCCTGTTTTCCGATTCAAGGGCGTCCTCTGCACTCGGCAATCGCACGAGCGACTACGTCGCGGCAGCGACCGGGGCAGGGAGGCCGCGTCACAAGAAGGGAACCTCGGTTATGGGTTTGCTCAACAATGTTCTCGGCTCGTCGGTCCCCGGCGGCAGTTTGGCCAAGCCGCTTGGGATCGCACTGCTGGCGTATTTGGCGTCCCGCTCCGGCAATAATCCTGCGGCGAGCGGCGGCGGGTTTGGTGGCCTCCTGAGCGGCGGGCTCGGCGGTTTGCTCGGCGGGCTATTGGGCGGGAGCGGGGCCGGAATGGGCTCGGCCACCTTGCCGGCCGATGAGGATCAGGCGCACACCGCAGTGAGCGGCGGCCTCGGCGAATTGCTGCAGCGCTTCCAGCAGAACGGCTATGGCAACGTCGCCGGCTCGTGGGTCGGCACCGGCCCCAACCAGTCGATCGCTCCGCACGAATTGCAGCAGGCGCTCGGCCCTGAGACGGTCGACGATCTGTCGGAGCAGACCGGCGTGCCGCGTAACGATCTCTTGTCGCAGCTCTCGCAGGCGCTGCCGACCTTGGTGGATCGGCTTACGCCGCAGGGTCGCATCCCCGAACCCGACGAAATGGCGCGTTCGCCGCAGAGCGGGCGCATCGACGTCTGAACCACACAACATCGGAGGAATCAGCAATGTTTCGTCTAACTTCTTTGGCGGCGGCGGCTCTCCTTGGCTCTGCGGCGCTCGCGATGGCGCAACAGCCCAGCTATTCGCCAGCCAACCCAGACCGGTATTCGGCCCAGCAGACCACGACAAACAGCACGATGCCGCAGCGGCAGACCTACTCGAATTGGCGGCAGACGATGACGCCGTCGCGCGAGACGCGCATGCCGACCCGGCAGACAATGAATGCGAACCAGTTCTCGACCGAGTCCGATGCGCGGGGGCAGTGCGGCAGCGACACGGTCGTCTGGGTGAACACAAAGAGCCACGTCTATCACTTCCCGGGCAGCCGCGAGTTCGGCCAGACCAAGCGTGGCGCCTTTATGTGCCAGGCCGATGCCGATCGCGCCGGCACGTTCCGCGCCGCCAAGAACGAGATGCGCATGCAGGGCAGCACCCAGCGCTCGCTCGGCGCCGGCTCCGGCTCGAGCATGAACCGGCTCGGAGCTGGCGCCGGCCGGTATTGAGCTGGCCGATCAAGGCCGGGCGGTCCCCCGCCCGGCCTTTTTGTTGCTTGCGCCCGCCCGCCCGCGGGGCTTCGGTAACCTCTGCTTAACCGCAAAATGACACATGAGGGGCTCCGGGTTTCGCGCTAGACGGAGCCCGATCACGCAATTCGCTTGGAGTCGTCACATGAAGCATCTATTGCGCGGCGCGGCGCTGGTCGCCCTCCTCGCGATTTTCGCCCCAGCCTTGGCTCAGTCGCCGGATACCGCCTCGGCGCCGACTTCGAACGGCCCCGCGCCTGCGGTTCAGGAAAAGGCCGCCGCGCACGACGCCGGTGCCGCCAATTGGGTGCAGCCGCGGCCAAAGCGTCACGTCCGGCGCAGTCATCGCTACGCCTACGCGCGGCCCCACTCGCCGCCCTACGGCTCGCGCTATTACTGGGATCACCGCTGGATGTCGCCGGCCGACCATGCTGCCAACGACCTCAACTCGGGTATCGCGTATGGCAACGGCTGGGGGTGGGGCGGCTGGGGCCCTTACAGCCGGATGCCTTACACCTCTTACTGAGGCGTCGCGCGCAAGTGAGTCCGGCGGCGCGACTGACAGCGCCGCCGACATGGTTAAACCGCGTATTAACTATTACGCTCCGATAGTGGCCTGACGCCGGGCACCACGCCCGGCGCCCCTATTGGAGCATGTCTTACATGGCCGCGGTGGATGTAGCGCCTTCGGTTGCGATGGGGATGTCGCAGGTCCGGACTCAGGCGATCAGACTGTTTGCTGTCGGGTTTCTCGTCCTCTTTATGGAGCTCGCCTGCATCCGGTGGTTCGCCACCTACGTCATCTTCCTGCAGTTCTTTACGAACGTCATTCTGATCGCCTCCTTTCTCGGCATGTCCTGCGGCTGCCTGGCAGCGGGGCGGCGGCAAGAGTGGCTGCACTATTTTCCGTTGATCGGGCTCGGCGCCATCGTCGCCGCGCTGGCGGCCTCCACGGCCTACCATTTCTGGAGCGGCCTCGTCATTGATGTGGGCAGCCAGCGCTCGGCGCAGGAAGTCTTCTTCGGCACCGAATACGGCAACCCCGATGTCGCGAAATTCGTCCTGCCGATCGAGGCGATCGCCGCGGTTTTCTTCGTGCTGGTTGCGCTGATGTTCGTCGGCCTCGGCCAAGTTATGGGGCGGGCGTTTGACGCCTATCCGAACCGGGTTCTCGGATACACGCTCAACATCGGCGGCAGCCTCGCCGGCATCATCGCCTTCTCCGCGCTGGCATTTCTTAAAGCCCCGCCGGCCGTTTGGTTCCTGATCTGCTGCGCCGGCATTGCCTACCTGCTGTATCAGGAGCGCGCCCTCGATGGCCTCAAAATCGTCGCGCTGGTCACGCTTGTCGTGCTGGTCAGCATGCCCGGCGACTGGCTGCGCAATGACGGCCATGTCAGGCACTGGTCACCCTACTACATGGTCGATCACGAGACCGCCACCGGGTTCATCAAAGTCAACGCCATCGGCCATCAGCAGATGGCCCCATTTTCTGCGGGCGCTGCGGTCTATTCACTGATTCATCTGCTGCAGCAGCACAGCGGCGGCAAGCCCTTTGAGGACATGCTCGTCATCGGCGCGGGGTCGGGCAACGATCTTGCGCATGCGTTGAAATTCGGCACCCAGCGCATCGATGCGGTCGAGATCGACCCCGTCATCCAGGACATTGGCCGCCACTACCATCCCGATCATCCGTACAGCGATCCGCGCGTCGTGCCGCATCTCGATGACGGACGCCATTTCCTGCGCACGACCGATCAGAAATACGATCTCGTCGTCTACGCGCTCGTCGATTCGCTGATCCTGCACAGCGGCTATGCCAATATCCGGCTGGAAAGCTATTTGTTCACGCAGCAGGCGTTCGATGACATCCGCCGCGCATTGAAGCCGGGCGGCACCTTCGTCACCTACAATTTCTTCCGCCAGGGCTGGATCGTCGAACGCATCGCCGCGATGATGCAGGAGACGTTCGGCTGCCCGGCGACGGTGCTGAGCCTGCCCTATCAGGAAAAGCTCAGCGAATCATTCCTCGACGGCGGCTTCACGATGATCATCGGCGGCTGCAATCCGAACATCGCGCAAGCCTTCGCCGCGAAGAAGAATTTCTGGCTCGATCCGCTTCCACCCCGCAACATGACGATCGACGGCTTTGCCGAAAGGCCGGAGATGGTCGAGCCCGATCGCGCCGAGGAATTGCAGCGGATTGCGCCGACCGCCGTCACCGAGCGCGCCGGCGCGCTGTCGACGAGCGACGATTGGCCATTCCTTTATCTGCACGGCCGTCTGATCCCGGATTTGACGCTCCGCTCGCTCGTGATCCTCGGTCTGCTCGGCCTCGGCATGGTCTATTTCTTCATGCCGCGCGGCCGGATCGCGCTCGACAGCCGCATGTTCTTCCTCGGCGCCGCCTTCATGCTGCTCGAGACGCGGGCCGTCGCGCAGATGGCGTTGCTGTTCGGCAGCACTTGGCTGGTGAACTCGTCGGTGTTCTTCACGATCCTCGTGCTGATCCTGCTGGCGAACCTATATGTCATCAAGGCACAGACCATCGATCTGCGATGGCACTATCTCGGCTTGGCGGCATTTCTCGTCGCTGGGGCATTTGTGCCGCTCGACGTGTTCCTGACGGGCGGCGTCTTGTGGCGCTATCTGGCGCCGTGCTTCCTGGCGTTGAGCCCGGTGTTCTTCGCCGGCGTCATCTTCGCGCGCTCCTTCCGCAATGCGCCGCGGCCGGAGTTTGCGATCGGCTCGAACATCGCCGGTGCCGTTGTCGGCGGATTTGCCGAAGCGGTGTCGATGCTCTTGGGCTTCCAGCACCTGCTGCTGGTCGCGCTGGCGCTCTATCTGCTCTCGGCCTGGACGCCGCGCATGCAATTGTCGCCCGCCCGCCCCTAGCTTAGGGTTTGAAGCTGCGTCCCCTCTCTCCGCAACACGGAGAGAGGGAAAGCTTCGACCGCGGTTGAGGGCTAACGAGCGCTACGGGATTTTTTTGAAGTAGCTGTGGTGGCGCTCGGTCGTGTGCGGCCGGATTTTGGGCGCCCAGTCGCCCCATTCGCCGGCCTCTTTCCAGGCCGGGCTGTCGACAATGTCGGGCGAATCGATCTCGTAGATCGCGAGATACGTCTGCATCTTCGGGTCGTTCGTCTTTTCCAGGCGATAGCGCGTCACCTTGTTGACCCCCGGCACCTTCGACAGCATCGGCACGTGCTCGGTGTCGTAGACGCGGTTGAACTCGGCCTCGTGCTGGGCCGGGATGTTCATCTGCACGACATAGATATAGGACATCGGGGGCTGCCTCCTCGGCGCGTTCAGCGGAAGTGGAACACGACGATAGCCAGGATCAGGGCGGCAATGGAAGCGATGATGACCGGCCGCTCGTAGCGCGCGAGAAACGCCAGGATCTTCGGGCCGCAGAACGCCAGCACTACCCCGACCATGACGAAATGCAGCGTGCGCCCGACGATCGTCGCGAACATAAAGGCCAGCGGGTCCATCGCCGCGATGCCCGCGGCGATCGCGGCGATCTTGAACGGCACCGGCGTGAATGCCTTGGCGATGATGACGCACACGCCCCATTCCGCGACGAGCCGCTGGTAATTCGCGAAATTCTCGGTGTAGCCGTAGAACTCGACCAGCGGCAGCCCGACCGTGCTCCACAACGCGTAGCCGATCACATAGCCGAGAACCGCGCCGAGCGATGAGCCGACGATGCAGATCAGCAGAAACGATTTGAGGCGCTCCGGGCGCAACAGCGCCATCGGCACCAGCAGGATATCGGGCGGCACCGGCAATACCGAGCTGTCGGCAAAGGCGATCGCCCCCAGGGCCCAGCGGCTGTGGCGGTGGTGCGCCCATGCCGCGGCGCGCCCGATCCAGCCGCCCCGCGTTATCGAGGCCTCCATTGTCCTCCCTGTTTGGCGGGGCCCATTGGGCCGGCGACCCGCCACTATGCGCCGTGAAGCATTGCCGGAATGTAACTGGTGTCGGGGTTTCCGCAAGCAACCCTTTGGGTTGGCTTGCCATCGCCCCCTTGAGATCGGCCGCGCAGACGCGTCTACTTGCCCCTAAAGCCTGACCGGCGGGAGGAAGCGATGCGCGGGTTGATGTCGGAGCGGCCGCTGTTGATCTCGGGGATCCTCCAGCATGCGGCCAATTTCCACGCCGACACCGAGATCGTGTCGCGGCTCGTCGACGGCTCGATCCACCGCTACACCTATGCCGAGGCCGAGCGCCGCTCGCGGCAATTGGCGCAGGCACTGCTGCGTCTCGGCATCGAGCCCGGCGACCGGGTCGGCACGATGGCCTGGAACACGTTCCGGCATTTCGAGCTCTATTACGCGATCTCCGGCATCGGCGCGGTGTGCCATACGATCAACCCGCGCCTCTTCCCCGAGCAGATCGTCTACATCGTCAACCACGCGCAGGACCGCCTCCTGTTTGTCGATACGAGCTTTATTCCGCTGATCGAGAAATTGCGGCCGCAATTCCCCGCCGACTGCCGCATCGTGCTGCTCGACGAGGCGGAGGCGCCGTTCCCGGTGCTCGCCCCTCACGACGCGCTGGTCGATGCCGAGAACGGCGATTTCGCCTGGCCGGAATTCGACGAGCGCACCGCCGCCTCGCTTTGCTACACCTCGGGGACGACGGGTCACCCGAAAGGCGTGCTCTACACGCATCGCTCGACCGTCCTCCACGCGCTGGGCGCGTCCATGCCGCATGCGATCCCAATGACCGCGCAGGATGTCGTCTGCCCGATCGTGCCGCTGTTTCACGCTTGCGGGTGGGGCACCGCCTACACCGCGCCGATGAACGGCGCCAAGCTGGTCTACCCAGGGGCGCGGCTCGACGGCGCCAGCTTGTGCGAGCTGTTCAACGCGGAGGGTGTGACGTTGAGCCTCGGTGTCCCGACGGTATGGCTCGGCTTTGAAGCGTACATGCGCGAGAAGAATGTCCGCTGCGAGGCGTTGCGCGGCGTCTTGTCGGGGGGCTCCGCGGTGCCGCCCTCGCTGATCGAAGCCTTCGAAGGACGCGGCATCGACATGGTGCAGGGTTGGGGCATGACCGAGATGAGCCCGCTTGGCACGGTGTCGTCATTAAAGGCGAAGCATGCCGGGCTCGACGGCGCCGGCAAGCGCGCGGTCAAGGCCAAGGCCGGCCGGCCGGTCTACGGTGTCGAGATGAAGATCGTCGACGGGGAAGGTCGCGTCTTGCCGCATGACGGCGAGGCGGTCGGCGAGTTGCTGGTGCGCGGTCCCTGGATCATCAGCGGCTATTTCGAGAACCCCGAGGCGACCGCGGCGGCTGTCGAGCCCGACGGCTGGTTCCACACCGGTGATGTCGTGGCGATCGATCCGGACGGCTATGTGCGGATTGCCGACCGCAGCAAGGATGTCATCAAATCGGGCGGCGAGTGGATCAGCTCGATCGATCTGGAAAACGCCGCGATGGCCTGTCCCGATGTCGCCGAGGCCGCGGTCATCGCGATCCCGCATCCGCGCTGGGGCGAGCGGCCGCTCTTGATCGTGACGCCGCGCCCCGATTGCCGGCCCCAGCGTGACACGCTCCTCTCACTGCTCGCCGAGAATTTCCCGCGCTGGATGCTGCCCGACGACGTCGTCGTCGTCGACGAATTGCCGCACACCGCGACCGGCAAGGTCATGAAGACTCGCCTGCGCGAACTCTACGCCACGCACAAGCTGTCCCAGGCTTAATCCGCCTTCTGCCGCGTTGAAGCGGTGACCGATACGCGGTCGAAATCGCTCGCCACCGACACCGCCGCGAACAACCGGCCCGCCTCGGCGGCGATCTCCGCCGGGTCGTAGCGGCCGGAGATGTGCGTCAGGTAAAGCGCGCCGACTTTTGCCGCGGCGGCGAGACGGCCGGCCTCGGCCGCCGTCAGATGGCCGCGCTCGCTGGCAAGCGCGGCATCGCGTTCGAGAAATGTCGCCTCGATGACCAGCGCATCGGCGCCGCCGACCGCCTGGGTGAGTGTATCGACTTCCTCGGTATCGCCCACGACCGCAAGGCTCGCCCCTGCCGCCGCCGGCCCCCGCACGCTGTCGGGACCGATTCGCCGCCCATCCGGCAGCACGACTGACCGGCCCGCGGCAAGTTCGGCCCGCAGCGGCCCCGGCGGCACGCCGAGCGCGGCAAGGCGATCGCCATCCAGATGCGCCCGCGCAATCGTGTCGAACCGGTAGCCGAGGCTCTCGGTGCCGCGATGCTTGACCGGGAAACAGCTCACCGTGAACTGCCCGGTCGCGAGGACCGGGCCGGGTTGCAATTCGACAAATTCCAGCGGCACCGGCGCGCGCGGCAGCGGGAAGAGGGATGCGAGGTAGGGCTGGACAAAGCGCAGCGTCTCGCCGCTGCCGCAGATTCGCAGGGTATTCCGCACATCGAACAGGCCGAGGCTCGCGATCAGCCCGCCCAGCCCCAGCACATGGTCGAGATGGGCATGCGTCAGCAGCACATGGCCGAGCCGGCGAAAGCCGCTGCCGGCGCGCAGCATCTGGCGCTGCGTCCCCTCGCCGCAATCGATCAGGAACCGCTCGCCGGCGGCTTGGACCAATACCGCCGGCAGGCCGCGCTCGGCCGAGGGCGTGCTGGCCGCGGTCCCGAGAAAGGTTACCTCGAACATCTGACAGCCTGAACGCTTGCCGGCGGCGGAATGGCCCTTTCGCAGCGCAGCATCTTCACAGAAGCGGGCCGCACCATTAGGTTTACGCCATTCCAGTCAGGATGCCGCCGCCATGGCCCTTCTCGCCGACCGTCTCGCTCGCGTAAAGCCCTCGCCGACAATGGCGATCACCGCCCTCGCCACCGAATTGAAGGCGGCCGGGCGCGACGTCATCGCGCTCTCCCAGGGCGAGCCCGATTTCGACACGCCGCCCAATATCCGCGAGGCCGGCATCCGCGCGATCCAGAACGGCGAGACCCGCTATACCGTCTTCGACGGCCGCATCGAGCTGAAGCGCGCGATCTGCGGCAAATTCAAGCGCGAGAACGGGCTCGATTACGAGCCCACCCAGATCACGGTCAGCAGCGGCGGCAAGCAGGTGCTCTACAACGCGCTCTGCGCGACCTTGAGCCCCGGCGACGAGGTTGTGATTCCGGCCCCCTATTGGGTGTCGTACCCTGAGATGGTGCTGCTGTGCGACGGCAATCCGGTGCCGGTCGCCTGCTCGCAGAATAACGGCTTCAAGATGCGGCCCGAGGATCTCGACGCGGCGATCACGCCGCGGACGAAATGGCTGATCCTGAACTCGCCCTCGAACCCGTCGGGCGCCGCCTATACCGAGCGCGATCTGCGCGAGATCGCCGACGTGCTGCTCAAGCACGAGCATGTCTGGGTTATGACCGACGACATGTACGAGCACCTGATCTACGACGATTTCGAATATCGCACGATCGCGCAGGTCGAGCCGCGGCTGTATGACCGCACGCTGACCGTCAACGGCGTCTCGAAGGCCTATTGCATGACCGGCTGGCGCATCGGCTATGCGGGCGGCCCCAAGCAGCTGATCAAGGCGATGGGCGCGATCCAGTCAAACTCGACCGCCAACCCGTGCTCGATCAGCCAGGCGGCGGCGATCGAGGCGCTCAACGGGCCGCAGGATTTCATCCCGAAGAACGCCAAGGTGTTCAAGGAGCGGCGCGATCTTGTCGTCGACCTGCTGAACAAGGTGCCCGGTCTCCACTGCCCTCGGCCGGAGGGCGCGTTCTACGTCTACCCGTCCTGCGCCGGCCTCATCGGTAAGAAGACGCCGAAGGGCGCGATGATCGCCAGCGACGAGGATTTCGCGCGCTACCTGCTCGAAGCCGAGGGCGTCGCGGTCGTGCATGGCGAGGCGTTTGGCCTCGCGCCGCATTTCCGCATCTCCTACGCGACCTCGACCGAGGAGTTGCGCGACGCCTGCGCCCGCATCGAGCGCGCCTGCCGCGCCCTGGAATAGTTTTAAGGTCCGCCGTCCCGGCGAAGGCCCGGACCCACCAATCCGCGCCCGAGACACTGAAAAATGGATCCCGGCCTTCGCCGGGACGACAGCTTTGTTGTGATTCAGCTTCGCGCACAGTGACTGCGGACGAGCTTCGGGAGCGGTGCGGCCCGCTTTCCAGATTCCGATTGCCACCTCCCGAAGGCCGCGCCACGATCCGGTCCAGCGAGAGGGCCGCCAGGCCCCGGCGGCCCTGACCGGATTTGTGGAGGAATCGATGCCGAGTGCCCCCCGCTGCGTTGCTCTTGTCGGCCCGTATCTGTCGGGCAAGACGAGCCTGCTCGAAGCGATGCTGTTTGCGAGCGGCACGGTCGGGCGGCATGGCAGCGTGCGCGAAGGCAATTCGGTCGGTGACCACGCCGCCGAGGCTCGGGCGCGCCAGATGTCGACCGAGATCAACGTCGCCAACGCGACCTTCCTCGACGATCCCTGGACGATCCTCGACTGCCCGGGCAACGTCGAGCTGCTCTATGAGGCGCAACAGGCGATGCTGGTGGCCGACACCGTTGTCGTCGTGTGCGAGCCCGAGGTCGAGCGGGCGGTGACGGTGAGCGCGCTCTTGCGCTTTCTCAGCCGCCACAAGATCCCGCACATGATTTTCATCAACAAGCTCGACACCGCGAGCGCGCGGGTGCGCGACGTGCTTGCCGCACTGCAATCCCATTCCGATCAGCCCCTGGTCTTGCGCCAGGTGCCGCTGCGCACCACCGAGTCGATCGACGGTTATGTCGATCTCGTCAGCGAGCGTGCCTATCATTACCGCCCGGGCCAGGCCTCCGACCTGATCCCGCTGCCGGATGACTTCTGGGACCGCGAGGCCGAAACCCGCACCCAGCTCGTCGAGAAGCTCGCCGATTTCGACGACAAGCTGCTCGAGCAGCTGCTCGAGGATGTGCAGCCCTCGAAGGAAGAGATTTACAAGCACCTGACCCAGGATTTTCAGAAGAACCTGATCGTGCCGGTGTTTCTCGGCGCCGCGACCCAGGATCACGGCGCCCGCCGTCTTTGGAAGGCATTGCGCCATGAGACGCCGGGCCCGGAGGAGACCGCCGCCCGCCTCGGCATCAAGCCGGACGGCGAGCCGATGGCGCAGGTGTTCAAGACGTTCCACCTGCCGCACACGGGCAAATTGTCGTTGTCGCGCGTGTGGCGCGGCACGATCGCCGAAGGCAATGTGCTGAACGGCGCGCGGGTCGCCGGTGTCGTGCGCCTGCTCGGCGCGCAGCACGACAAAGCGCCTTCCGCCAAGACGGGCGAGGTCGTCGGGCTGACCCGCATGGAGGAGATCCGTACCGGCGCCGTGTTGACCCCGTCGGGGAAGACCGAGCCCTTGCCGCAGCCGGCGCGCCCGCAGCCGGTCTACGGCCTTGCGATCCATGCCGAGAAGCGTGGCGACGATGTCAAGCTGACCGGCTCGATCGGCAGATTGATCGACGAAGACCCTTCGCTCCAGCTCGAGCAGAACGCCGAATTGCGCGAGATGGTGCTCTGGGGCCAGGGCGATGTGCATCTGCA
>Ga0209488_10003289_pt1 | contig 13030 bp, 9 predicted proteins | sample Rivendell_Oct201_8_FD_188349 | JGI IMG/M metagenome (GOLD analysis project Ga0209488, IMG submission 188349) | Vadose zone soil microbial communities from the Eel River Critical Zone Observatory, Northern California, USA -... | ecosystem: Environmental > Terrestrial > Soil > Vadose zone >...
CGCGGAAAGAAAGAGGAGCATGTGGCAACTTTGTACTTGACAACGAAAGCCCCATACAAGGGTTGGGGTGAGGGGGACCAGATTCTGAGTTTTGTAACCCCTCACCCTAACGATCATGGCAGCGGTTGCCACCCCGCCGGATGAAAGCGCCGAGGCGCAACCGAGAGGCGGTACTTTCATGTTAACCCTCTTGGCGGCTTTGCCGCCCCGGAGGGGAGAGGGAACTCGATCGAGTTTGTTCGCCGCTCATTGACTCAATCTCCTAGTCGACCACAATGGTATGCCTTGATGCAAGACTCTGTTTCCCCAGTTCCCATCCAGGCACTATTCAAACCACGCGCCATTGCGCTTGTCGGCGTATCGCCCAAGGGCGGCGCCGGCGCCAACATCCTCAAGTCCGGACAACGCTTCGGCTTTTCAATCCCGACCTGGCCGGTCAATCCGAACTATGACGAGATCGCGGGCCATCGCTGCTACAAGTCGCTCGCCGATCTGCCCATCGTTCCCGATTGCGTGGTCGTGGCACTGCCCGCCGATGCGGTGACGGACGTAATCAAGGAGGCGGCGTCGCTCGGCGTGCGCAGCGCCTATGTGGTGTCGGAAGGATTTGCCGATGCCGCGAACGAGCAAGGCCGCGACCGGCAGGCGCGTCTTGCTTCAATGGCGCGGGCCGCGAACATGGCGCTTGCCGGCCCTAACTGCATGGGTATTGCGAGTTTGAACTATCGATTTGCCGCCACCATGGCGGATATTCCGAAAGAGGCCGTGAGCGGCGGCATATCGCTGGTGTCGCAGAGCGGCGGCTTGATGAATTCATTCGCCGAACTTGCCACCAACCGCGGCATCGGCGTCAATTACCTCGTGTCCAGCGGCAACGAAGCCGTGCTGGAAATGGCCGACTACATCGAGTACCTGGCCGACGATCCGGAAACGCGGGTGATTGCCTGCATCATGGAAGGCGCCAGGAACGGCCGGCGTTTCCGCGCGGCCGTCGAGCGCGCGTCGCGCAAGAAGCCGCTGGTTGTCCTGAAACTTGGGCGCAGTGCTTTCGGCCAGCGTGCGACGCTCGCCCACACCGGGACGCTTGCCGGCAAGCACGAAGCCTTTGCGGCTCTGTTCCGTCAGAATGGCGTCGCGCTCGTTCAATCAATCGACGCCTTGGTGGAAACCGCCGCCCTGTTTGATCTCGCCCCGCTGCCGCACGGCAACCGGGTCGTGATGATGACGGTGTCGGGCGGCGCGACGTCACTGATCGGCGATCTTGGCGAGGAGGCGGGATTGAATTTTCCGTCAATTCGGGAGGAAACGAATGCGCGCATCCAATCCATTCTCGGCGTCGAGCGCGCCTTTGGCAATCCGCTCGATACGGTAGGGCTGCCGCGGCTGCGCAAGGACGGAAATATTTCGGCGGTTGTTGCGACGCTTCTTGCTGACGATCAGGTCGATGTGATCGGCCTCGTGCTTGGCATGCGTGGCGACGGCTGGGACTCGCACCAGGAACTGGTCGATCGTCTGGCGCAAGCCGCCAAAAGCGCACACAAGCCCGTCATGGTCGTCTCCTTCATGTCGAACAGCCTGATTCGGCATTGGCGCGGCTATGCGAAGGCCAACGGCCTGCCTCTCGTTGAAGACCTCGAACGTGGGTTGAATGCTGTCCGCAAACTCATCGACTACGCCGCGTTCCGTCGCGGTGCGGACGTGCGGCCACACCAGGAGGCCGTGAAGCGGTTTGAAGTTCCCGGTGCGCCGCAAGGCAAAATTCTGACCGAAGCGGACAGCAAGAAGATACTCGGGGCTGCTGGGCTTCCGGCCACGTGCGAATTCTTGGCGCGCGATCCCGCCGAGGCCGTGCGCATGGCGGCCGGCATCGGCGGTCCGGTGGCGCTGAAAATCCAGTCGCCCGACATTCCGCACAAATCCGACGTCGGCGGCGTGCATCTCGGCGCCCGCACGGCGGAGGAAGTCCGGGAGGCGGCGCGGCGTGTGCTGGAGAATTCGCGGCGCAATTGCCCCAATGCCCGAATCGACGGCGTGCTGGTGCAGGAAATGGTCGAGGACGGTGTCGAGTTTATTCTCGGCATGACCTATGATGAGACCTTCGGTCCCATGGTGGTCTGTGGCGCCGGCGGTATGACGGTGGAGGTCTTCAAGGACGCCGGCGTATTGTTGCCGCCGTTCTCGGCCGAGGAGGTGCGGGCAATGCTTGGCACCCTCAAGGTGTCCAAGCTCCTTGGGGAGTTCCGCGGTGCGCCGCCGCGCGACATTGACGCGCTGGTCGATGTTTGCGTCAAATTCGGCCAGTTCGTGGCTGCGACGGACGGCGCCTATGCGGCGATTGATCTTAATCCCGTGTTCGTCTGCAATGAGGGGCGCGGAGTGCGCATTGCCGATGCGCTGATTGAGACGCGATGACATGCGGCAGTTGGGCATCGGCAAACACGACTGGAGATAAGGCATGAGTGAGAGCGACATGCACATGATTGGAACGGGCGCGCTTATTGTAGCGTTTGCCACGGTGCTTGGCGTCGCAACCGCATCCGCGCAATCGACAAACGACATCCTTCACTACAAGGGGGCCGATCGCCAGCAGAAGCTGATCGAGGGCGCCCGGAAAGAGGGCCAGGTCGTTCTCTACTCCTCCATGATCGTCAATCAGGGCGTGCGGCCGCTCGCTGAAAAGTTCGGTCGGAAATATCCTTTCGTCAAGGTCACTTATTGGCGTGCCGATTCCGAGGAAGTGGCGCAAAAGCTTTCTGCCGAAGTGCGCGCCAACAATGTGATCGCGGATGTCTTCGAGGGCACCGGTGTCGGTGAACTCGCGGTCGATGCCGGGCTCACGCAAAGCTATTCGACGCCTGCGATTGAGGCGTATCCGCAACAATTCCGCGATCCGGCCGGCATGTGGACGCCGTCGCGGGTTTCCTACTATGGCATTGCCTACAACACCAGGCAGGTGCCGGAAAACAAGTCTCCGAAGACTTACGAGGACCTGCTCGATCCGCAATGGAAGGGCAGGGTTGCGTGGCGGATCGCGAGCGCCACCGGCACGCCGCTGTTCATCACTAATCTTCGCACGGCCTGGGGCGAAGAGAAGGCACGCGCATATTTCGCGAAACTCAAGGAGCAAAGAATAGTCAACTTCGGCTCCGGCAGCGCCCGCACGCTGGTTGATCGTGTCATCGCGGGAGAATACGCCATCGCGGTCAACATCTTTGCGCATCATCCGTTGATCAGTCGCGCCAAAGGCGCGCCCGTCAATTCGCGTTTGCTCGATCCGACGCCGTCGACGACGGCGACCATGGGCGTGGTCAAGGGCGCCAAGCATCCGTACGCGGCGCTTCTGCTCATCGATTACATCTTGTCGCGAGAGGGTCAGGAGATTCTGCACAGCGCCGACTATTTCCCCGCCGACCCCACGGTGCCGACGTCGCCGATGCTGGCTTCGATCATCCCGCGGCTTGCTGGCGTGCCGGAGAATTTTGTCGGTCCCGACAAGCTCACCAAAATGACTGAAAGTTCGGAGGAGATTTTCCGGACTTTGTTTCGGTGAGGGGAACCGTAAAGACTGCCAACTGCCTGAGTGAGCGAAGCTTAACGGAACCAGATGAAATAGGCGGCGAGAGCGATCAGCCCGGCAACAATGATCAACCCGAATGTCTTGCTGGCGTCGCCGCCAGCGCGGCCGGATCTGGCGTCATACTCACCCTGCAACATCTTCTTCATGTCGATGTCGCCCCCGCAACCCGGACACCGCAGGGTTTCCGGCATGCCGCCCATGACAACGAAGGTTCCTCCGACGGCCATGGATTCGCCTATCAGATAAGCTTGCGTGCTTTTCCTTGTGTGGCGGTTGCAGTGCGGGCAATAAAATGATTCCTCGGGCATGTCGCACCTTGCAGTTCGGCGTCGCCGTGACGCGCATGCGTTGAAACGATCAGGCCCAGCAGTATCAAACGTCAGGATCGTGCCGCCAAGGGGTAAAGTGCAGTGCGAATGTCCCACGTCCCGGTCAGCCCGTGAAGAATCAGCGGCTTAGCCCTCATTTAACGCGGCCCGTGCCCCGGCGAGATTGCGCGCGATGCGGGCATTTTGCGGGCTGATCTGGGCAGCACGCTCGAAATAGCGCACGGCATCCCGCAACGCGCCAAGCTCCGCATAACAGGTTCCCATGCTCATCAGATAGACGTCGCATCCGGGCGCTTCCTGCAGCGCATCCCGATATCGCTCGATTGCAGCGAGCACATCGCCGCTTCTGAACGTGCTTTCAGCCTCGCCCGCGATGGCATCGACCCGCAGTGCCCAATTCAAGTCATCCGCCGAAACCTGTCCCTCACTGATCTGCCGCGCGATCGTCTTGAGAATATCGGCTCCTGGATTTGAATCGTCAGAACCAAGATCCACGACCTTTATGTTCGAATAGGTACCTTTGGCCACGGACTTGAGAATTTCCAGTTGCTCAGGTCCGACCCAAAGGAGGTTTATCAGGTTTCGCGGCAACGGAGCACAGCTCAAGTCGGCGGCAATTTTGGCGGCAGGATCCGTCGGTCGGGTCTTGCGCGCAGCCGGTGCGGGCGACTGCGGACGGCTCGGCGCCGGTGCCGGTGCCGGTTTTGCAGTTGCAGCCGCGCGCTTCATCATGTCGACGACGCGGTCCGACTCCGCGTCGGCCTCCCGGATAGCCCGCTCCATATTGTCAGCCTTGCGCGTTCGAAACGCCCACTTGTCGTCGGCGATACGGATGAAGTCACGCACCGCCGCCTGCGGCTCGGTCGGCTTCAACCGGACCAGGGCGATGATCTGGACCGGCGACATCACGACATGCAGCATCTGGGTGTTTGTGCGCAGCCCCGTAATCCCTGCCTGGCGCATGAAATTCGAAACGCAGCCATGCAGCTCGTCGCGCGACAATGTGTTGGCATAAGCGGAATTCGGCGGACTCACGAACAGGTCCGCAATGACCTCGACGACCTTCGCGAGTTCCTGATCGGCAGTCGCCTGTTCGGTGCGAGATCGCTGGAAGATGGCGTCAATCTCGTTGGTGCGTGGCGGTTGCGGCTTGCTGCGGCCGAACACGAGTTTGAGCAACACGATGCCGCCGATCGCAATGGCGCCCCACCAATACCATTCCATGACCGATTTCCTTCCAGCGTCTAACATTGCCAACGCTCAACCGCACCTTTCCGCTGCGACAACACGCCCATACTGCACGGATCACGTGAGACTGTCCCGCCGATTCTCCACCGCGCGCAACAATTTCAAAGTTGCCTGCGCGCCGTCAAGATCGCCACCTTCGCCTTGCACGAGGCGGAGCTTGTGATAGCAGCCTGCAAGCTGGTCCAGGACGACCGCGTTGCCGGGATCGCGGTCCGCCAGCCCCTCGGCGATTGCAATGGCGGCACGACATGATTTCTCAGCACCCGCAAGATTGCTGCGCAAGCGCAGCACATCGGCGAGATCGGCATGGCAAGCCGCCAGATTGTTCTGGCCGAAGATGTTGCCGGGATCGCGCTCAACCGCCTTGCTCAAGACGGCAATTGCGGCTTCGAGAGAGGCTTCGGCCGCAGGCAGATCATCCTGCTTGCGTTGCATCCTCGCGACAAAATTATGCGCCAGGGCCATTTGGCGCCACTGGTTCTGTGGATCGTGCGTACCCAATTGCTGCGCGATGGCAAGGCCGGCACGATAGGAGACATCTGCGCCAGCGAGATCGCCGCGCGCCTCGTGCACCCGTCCCAGCATTAGATGACGCAAGACCAGGTCGGTCTGCCAATCCGCGTTGCTCGGCTCCTGGTGTGCAAGGCGCTCGCTGATGGCTAGGCCGGCGCGCGCGGACGCGGAGGCTCCGTCGATGTTCTTGTTCGTTAGCAGCAGTTCGGCCAGCATGTGATGATTAAGCGAGCGGTCACGCTGCCAGCCGGTGTTTGTTGGGTCGTGAGCCGTCAGGCGATCCACGATCGCCATCGCGGCACGCAAGGATGCCTCCGCCTCGGCCGGCCTGTCAGAGTGCATCTGGACGAAACTCAGGTGCTGGTAGGCGACGAAAACGGCGTGTCGCCAATTCAGGTTGTCCGGCTCGCGGCCCACCAGGCGCTCAAGCACCGCAATGCGTGACCGAACTGAGGCCTGCGCACCCGCCATGTCGCCGTGGGAAGCCTGGATCTGCCAAAGCCGGCTATAGATCGTCGACAAGTCGAACTGGCGATCAAGGTTACCTGGCGACTTGGCGACCAGGCGTTCATTGATGCCCAGCGCGGCGTGGTAGGAGGCTTCGGCGCCGGCGGCGTCGCCCTGCGCCAATTGCGCGTCACCCACATTGGTTTGACTGATCGCGAGGTCACGTTGCCATTCCGCCTCGCCCGGCTGCGCGTTTGCCACGCGCTCCATCAAAGCGAGACTTTCCTTGAATGATACCACGGCGGCGGCGATTTGACCCTGCGCAAGCTGCAGCTTGCCGATCTGGTTGTAGCCGACCGAACAATCGCGCTGCCATTCGATCACCTCCGGGTGATCGCGCATCAGCCGCTGCGAGATCACCTGCGAGCTGCGGTACGATGCCTCCGCATCGCTGAACCGGCCTCGTTCTTTCAGTATTTCGCCGATCCGCGTGTAACTGGCGGCGCGATGGAGGTCGAGGTGAGCCCTTACACGCGGATCAATGGCAAACAGGCCATCGAAAAAAGCTGCGATCCGGCGCGCAAGCGTTTCCTGCACGTCGAGCGGCGCACGTGTGCGCAATGGGTCGAAGACATTGTAGAGGAGCCGCTGTGCAGCATATTCCTGGTACTCGGTATCGGCGCCGGCCATGTCGAGCAGGTGCAGTACGCGTTCAAGGCCGCCTTGCTCGCCATCCCGCGCCGGCATCAGCGCGGTGCTCAGCAGAACGCGGTTTGCGCCTTGCAACTCGCCGGGTGCGAGATCGTCGCCGAAGTAGCGAGCCGCTCCTGCCCAGTTTTCGCTGGCGAGAAGATGCACCATGGTCTCGCTCTGGCGCAGCGGGTCGTCGGAGCCAAGACCCAGCAGATGAACTGCGACGATCGCGTGCATATCGGTCTCGCGCGCGCCGCAAGCCGACAAACGCGCACGCGCGGCATCACGCATCTGCCCATGGTTGAAGTCCCATTGCGCAAGCGCTCCACGCCGTCGCATCTGCCCGCGGAACAAACGCCGCAGGTATGCGAACCTCAACTCGTCCCATGGTTCGCCGCTCACCCGCGGGAGCATGATTCGAAAATCTCGTTCGCGCCACCCGGCGCGGCTGATTGCGATCAGACCCAGAAAGCCGCGTGTGACGCTGGGGCCAAAAAGCGCCTCGGCGCGTTCGAAGGTATGATTGTAGAGTCCAGGAATATCCGGCGGAAAGATCGCCGCGAGATCGACCATCATGGCGCGCAGTTGCTCGCCAGGCTCACCCGGATAGGCGCGCCGGGCGCGCGCAAAATCGTCGGCATCGAGCAGGTTGAGTTCCTCGACCGCGAGCACAAGCCAGAGCGGATTTCCCCAGGCCGGCCCGTTTGCGCCAATTTTTGCCAGCAATGCTGCAACGACTTCGGGCTCGAATACGCGATGGTACTTGTCGCAAATGCCTTTGATAATGGCGCGCGCTTCAGCCGTGTCGAGCGGCGGCAGCGCCAGCGTGTCGATACCGAAGCGCTCGCTCAACGCCTGTGATGCCTCGCCTGCGATTGCGGTTGCGATCAGGCGCGCATTGGCTGGCCATGATCGCGGCAGCCAGGTCACAAATCGACCTTGCGTCGTCGTTTCGAACTGATCCAGTGCATCGACAAGCACGATGACCCGTCGCCGCAAGGCCACGCGGCCGAGCAGCGAACCAAAGGTTGCCTCCACCATCTGCGGATCGGCATTATCCTGGAGCGCCGGATCGGTGCCCAGTGCGGCGGCGAGTTCAGCGATCCAACGCCGCAGCATCGAATCGACCGACGCTGACGCAATGCTTGCGCCCGCCGCATGCGCCAGAACGAAAGCATCGGTGCTGCCGAGCCGCCGATGGAGTTCGCCGAACAGCGCGCTCTTGCCCGACCCGGCTTCGCCCGTGATACACACACCCGGCGAACTGCCTGCGTGAGCGGTCGAGGTCGCGACACGGGCCAATTTTTCAAGCAGTTCCTGGCGGCCGACGAAATCCCGCGACCGATCCTCAATGAAATCATCGAGCGCATTACGTTCGGTCGCCTGCCAGGGCAGGTCCGCCGCGACGCTTCCGGCTCTGGTCGCGGTGTCGAGTTCGGACCAGATGTCCTCCAGCACCATCCGGCCCCAGGCTTCAAGGCCGGTGACCTGTTGATGCTCTGTGTCCCAGGTTGCCGCATAGCGGCGGACACGGTCGGGCAGCAGCATTTCGATGCGTCGTTTGAGCTGCGCCAATCGCCTCGTCCGATCGGCAGCCGCGTTGCCAATATCGTGCGCATCGGAATAGAGCGCCGCGAGCGTCGTCGGCATCTCGCGATAGGGGAGCGGTTCTCGGAAATAAAAGATGCTGCGCGCCCGCTGCTCGGGATCGGCCAGCACGCCGAATTCGATTTCGAGATCCGTGACGCTGCGCCCCGCAATGTCGGCAGCGAATCCAGCTTCGGCTGCTGCCGCCTCGACACGCTCCGGCGCGGGTACCCAGCCGTAGCGGTCTCCAATGAGGACGAGCACGAACGGCCGGCAGCGTGCCACTTCGGCGAGACATACCTTGAGAACATGCAGTTCACGCGTGCGTTCGTCGCGCTGTGAAGCGGTCGCGACGCCAACGCGCAGATCGACCCATTCAAGATGACAGCGGCGCGCGCGCAACCGTTCTTCCAATTCGGGAAACACGCGCGTGCGTAGGTAGTCGCGCTCCGCCTGCATATCCACGAACGTGCTGCTGATGAATATCGGGCGCGCTGTCCACATAGGCCCATTGTTTGCAAGAAATTCTGTTTCGGCAAGGGTGCCGTGCCATGGGCTCAACGGAGGAATACGCGGCGGTTGGCCGAGTGGCCATGATCAGCGGGAACCATGATGCGCAACAAACTGCGGCGTCCGTCGGCAATTGCCTCTTGGACTATCTCAAATGTTGCCGCGTCGGACGCCGGCGCGAGAACGCTGATGACGTGACCGGGGTGATTGCAATGTTGCCGGTGGTGGGCAAATTGCCCGCCACCGACGATGTCGTCGTGGACTCGTTTTGCGCGACTCAATGCCATACCCTTCTGTGCTGCGAAGCACTGTGGGGTGCGCCCTGGTTCTGCGTCTGGGGACGCGTAGTCGGGTGAGCTTGCGATTGAGGGTGAGCGGCGCAAGCCTTGGTTTGCGGATAGAGTTGGCACATCGACAGCACGGGACCGCCGAAGTCCAGGCCATTGATATTGAAGTTCCCGGTGACGGCGATTGGATTCGCCGTGACGGGGGCTGCAAAGCCCATGGTGGTGACCACAAGGGCGGCTGCAGCAAGGGTTTTCATCATCTTCGATCTCCTGTTTTGGTTTCGTTGTTTGAGCGTTCGCCCGTGGACAGCATGATCGAAATGATTTTGGGGGGCTGTTACGCCCGTTACAGAAATGCGTATTCTTTGGCTGGAATTTTCGGAGCTTGTTTTCGCGTGTCATCTGCGCAAAGCTGTGGGGTTAGTTTCTGTGCGCCCCAAAAACGTTGCCCGGAGGATGCCATGAGGACTTCTACCAGCCGCATCACCGCGATCCTTGGATTAGCGCTTGCCGTCGCGTCTCCTGTTTATCTCTCTTGGGCACAATCATCTCCCCAGCTGTCGGCTTGCAACACACAGCCGCAGGCCGCCGCTTGTTCTGCCGTGCGTGGAGATCGTGCCGAGGGCTTCGCGGCGCAGAGCCGCGCGGAAGTCATGGCGACGCGCGGCATGGTGACGACCAGCCAGCCGCTTGCCGCCCAGTCGGGACTGCAAGTGATGATGAATGGCGGCAATGCCATCGATGCGGCGGTCGCATCCGCAGCCGTGCTCAATCTCGTCGAGCCGATGAATACCGGAGTCGGTGGCGACCTGTTCGCCATCATCTATGTTGCGAAGGAAAAGAAACTTTACACGCTGAACGCCAGCGGCATGGCGCCGACCGGCGCAACGTTGGAGCGTTTCAATGCACTCGGCTATCGCGCCGATCCGGAGAATTGGGGCCCTGGGTCCGGGATGCCGCGCTACGGCATATTGACCGTGACGGTTCCGGGCACGGTCTGGGGCTGGGACGAATTGCTCCGCCGCTTCGGGCGCAAGACTTTTCGAGAGGTGTTGGCGCCTGCGATTGACTATGCGGAGAATGGATTCCCGATATCGCAACGTATCGCCAATGACTGGCGGCTGCCAAACGCCCTGCCGCTGCAGAAGTGTTGTACGGAACTTGATCCCGATTCGGTCAAGAACTGGTACATCGACGGCAAACGTCCGGTTGCCGGACAAATCTATCGCAATCCCGATCTCGCCAGAACATTCCGCCTCTTGGCTGAGGGCGGCCGCGACGCATTCTACAAGGGCGAGATTGCACGCGCCATCGTTAAGAAATCGGACGCGCTCGGCGGCAGCATGACGCTTGACGATCTCGCAAATTACAAAGCTGAGTTTGTCGAAGCCGCGACCAGCAACTATCGTGGCTATGATCTCTACGAACTGCCGCCCCCGTCGCAGGCCTGGGCGGCAAACGAGATGCTCAACATATTGGAAGCCTGCGTGCCGAAATGGGCGCCGGGCCAGACGCTCGCTGGTCTCGGACCGCGCGATCCGAAATATTGGCATATGGTGGTCGAAGCCAAGAAGCTCGCCTACCGGGATCTGTACAAATTCAACGCCGATCCGAATTTCGTGAAAATTCCGCTGGAGCGGCTGTTGTCAAAATCCTATGCGGCTTCGCTCTGCGAGGGCGTCAATCCCGACAAAGCCTTGGCGACCGGCCCGCGCAGCACCGCGGATCTCGGCGACGGCGATACGATCGTGCTTTCGACCGGTGACAGCGAAGGCAACATGGTTTCCTGGGTCAACAGCAACTTTTCGGGCTTTGGTTCAGGCCTCACTGTGCCGGGTTTCGGCATCGTGCTGCACAATCGTGGCGGACTGTTTTCGCTCGATCCCGCGAGCCCCAACGTCATTGCGCCGCGCAAGCGGCCGTTCAATACTTTGGCGGCGGGTTTCGTGATGAAGGACAAAGAACCTGTGATGACGATCACGCTGATGGGCGGCGACATGCAGGCGCAGGGCCACGCGCAGGCACTCGTGAATGTGTTCGACCTCGGCGCCAATCTGCAAATGGCAACCGACATGGCGCGCTTTCGCCATGACCAGGTGCGCAACAAGCTCGAAATGGAAACGGAGCTTTATCGTCTCGTCGGCGACCGGTTGAAACAGATGGGCCACGATGTCGAGCGGATCAATGGCGGTCGCGTTGGCGGCTATCAGTCGCTCATGTTCGTGCCGACGCCGGGTACGAATATCGGCGGCCTGCGCGGCTACTACCGCGCTGGCTCGGATCATCGCAAGGATGGGCAAGCCGTGGGGTGGTGATGGGCTATATTAGGATGGGTAGAGGCACATCAGCGCGTTCACGCGCGTCTGAAGACGCGCTATGACGCGTTCTTTCTTTACGCGTTTTGCAGAAACCCGTCATTTGCCTACCCGAAAGGTTGATGGGTTTCGCCCAAAAACGCGTTTGAAGACGCGTTTATTGTGCTCTACCCATCCTACGAACACTAATTGCACCGGAGAATCATCATGTTGTTTCGCATCTTGACTGGGACACTCGCGTTTGCCGCCGCCCTTTCCATGACAGCCGTCCGAGCGCCGGCCGCCGAGGCCAAATATCCCAACTGGAAAGGCCAGTGGGACACCGTGCAACCGCGCTTCGGCGGTCAATCGGTCAAGTTCGATCCGACCAAAGCTTTCGGACCCGCGCAGCAGGCGCCGCTCACGGACGAATACAAGAAGGTTCACGAAGAGAGCATGGCGGACCAGGCATTGGGTGGGCAGGGCAATTTCATCGATCACGCCCGCTGCATCCCGGGCGGTATGCCGAGCATGATGGCGGTTCCAACCATGGAATTTATTGTCACGCCGGAGACGACATATATTGTGGCCGGCGGCGACCTCCGCCGGATTTTCACCGACGGGCGCCTGTGGCCCAAGGAGCTTGAACCGACCTATCAGGGGTTTGCCATGGGCCAATGGCTGGATACGGACGGCGACGGTGTCTACGACACGCTTGAAGTCGAGACGCGCGGGCCGTTCAAGGGACCGCGCGCCCATGACGCTACCGGATTGCCGTTGCATTTCGACAATCAATCGACGTTCAAGGAACGCATCTTTCTCGACAGGAACGACCCGAACCTGCTGCATGACGTCATGACGGTGTTCGACAATGCGCTCACAAGGCCGTGGACCGCCGACAAGACGTTTCGGAGAGATGCCAATCCTTTTCCGAATTGGAGCCGCACGTCCTGCGCCGAGGGCAACACCATGATGGTCATCGCCAATGAGACCTATGTGCTCAGCGCAGACGGCCACCTGATGCCGACCAAGAAGAATCAGCCGCCGCCGGATTTGCGGTATTTCAATCAATCGAGGTGATGGCGAAACCATCCATTCGTTGTTTGTAGGGGCGGCCCTTGTGGCCGCCCGGGGTTCAACAAACTCCACACGTTGTGTGAGTCACGTTGCGGGCGGCCACAAGAGCCGCCCCTACGACGGCACGGCAAACCTTCCGCAATGTCACTTCCGCGACTGATTGAAATATCTTGCGTCCGGCGGTGGCTGGTCCTTCCGGGTAGGCATCAGGTAGCCATCCGGACTCAACATGTAGGTTTCCTTGCCCACAAAGATGTGGTGATTATTTTCCGCGCAATCGACCACCAGCCAGATCGGATTGTATTCACGACGATAGGGACGATCGACGGTCCACGGACGCGTCAGGGCATGGTCGATGGTCGTTATTTCAATGTGCAGTAAATCCTTGTCGTTTTTGTCGGCATAATATCGCTCCTTGACGATGGTCTCGTTGTCGTCGTGCACAGGAATGCCGCTGCCGTCGAACGT
>Ga0209488_10003290_pt1 | contig 13030 bp, 15 predicted proteins | sample Rivendell_Oct201_8_FD_188349 | JGI IMG/M metagenome (GOLD analysis project Ga0209488, IMG submission 188349) | Vadose zone soil microbial communities from the Eel River Critical Zone Observatory, Northern California, USA -... | ecosystem: Environmental > Terrestrial > Soil > Vadose zone >...
ATGCGATAGTCGAGATCGGCCAGGATGGTGCGCCTGCCGCGGCGCGCAAAGCCGAGATGCAGGAAACCCGCCTTGCCGACGGCGCCGCTTCGCATCTGCGGCGGCTCATCCTGGAATGCTGCGAGCTCCGGCGCCGAGCGGCCGAGCGCTTCCGCGGCAGCCCAGGGGGCGGAAGCCGTCACGCCACCCCCGGCCTGTAGGGTGGGTTAGCGTGGCCCGTACGCTCTCGATTGGATCGAATCCTTTGACCACGCGTAACCCACCGCCGCGGTGACATTTCGCGACATGTAAGCTGAAGCCTTGGCGGTGGGTTACGCGTGGAGCAGTTCATCAACTCCGCCTCAAGTCCCAGGCCACGCCAACCCACCCTACAAGCCTGCGGCAACTCCATCACGCCACTCCCGGCAGCTTCAGATCGAACAGCAATTCCCTCGCGATCAGGTCGACGAGCTGCGGGACGCCCTCGCCGGTCTTGCAATTGGTGAACAGGAACGGCTTGCCGCCGCGCATCAGTTGCGAGTCATGTCGCATCACCTCGAGGCTCGCGCCGACATGGGGAGCGAGATCAGTCTTGTTGATGACCAGGATGTCGGATTGCGTGATGCCCGGCCCGTTCTTGCGCGGGATCTTGTCGCCCGCCGCCACGTCGATCACGTAGATGAAATAGTCGACCAGCGCGGGCGAGAACGTGAGCGTCAGGTTGTCGCCGCCGCTCTCGATCAGCACAATGTCGCTGTCGGGAAAGCGCGCCTCCATGTCCTCGACCGCGGCGAGGTTCATGCTCGGGTCCTCGCGCACCGCCGTATGCGGACAGGCGCCGGTCTCGACCCCCAGGATGCGCTCCTCGAGCAGAATGCCCTTGAGGGTGCGCTGCACGTGCTTGGCGTCCTCGGTGGTCACGATGTCGTTGGTAACGATCAGCACCTTGAGGCCGAGATCGAGCAGCCTGGGCGTGATGGCTTCGACGATTGCGGTCTTGCCCGAGCCAACCGGGCCGCCAATGCCGATGCGCGTGATTTTCTTTTTCGCCATGACGCGCTACCGGCCTTAGTTCATGAACAGGCGCACATGCGCCTTGGTGTGGACGGCCGCCAGAATATCGCTGAGCGGCGCAAAGCCCGCCAAGTCGGAGAGCCGCGCGGCTGCGGCCAGCTCGTAGGCCGCGTCTACGCCTGAGTTGAGATCATAAAGGATCGCCTGGGTGTCGACATGGCTTATCCGCATCAGCCGCAGCGCCGCCCCGAGGATCGCGGTCGTGGCGCCATAGTGGTGGACCAGAAAGGCCGCGCGCGCCGACAGGCCCTGCGCCGCAAAGTTGACCGCGAGCGCGACCGGATAGCATCCGGGCGTGGCGCCTTCGGCGATGCGCGCGAGCCAAGTCTTGATGAGCGGCGCGCCGACAATCTCGACACCGATCTCGGTGAATTTCCGCCCCATGCGTGTCGACATGGTGCGCGTCTCGTCCGACGGCTTGCGGGCCAAGACCTGCCGGTCGATCGCGATCAGCGCCTCAACTTCACCTTTTGCTGCGGCGCGATGCGCCGCCACGAGTGCAATGCCATCACCACGGGCGGCCTGCTCGAGCGCGGTGCGCGCGAACGCGTGCAATGTGGCGCGGTCATTGACGACACCTGTCTGCACTGCAGACTCGAGCCCGCAGGAGAACGAAAAGCCGCCTATCGGGAACATCGAGTCCCCAAACTGCAGGAGACGCGCCAGCGTGCCGCTGTTGCTGTTGTCCGGCCCGGTCGTCATCGGTGATCAGAGCTTGTGCGCACCGGCGTCACCCCATAGGAACGCCCGGTATCGGGCTCGCTGCGTGCGTAGGTCTCCTGGGTGTGGGAATGCACCGGGCCTTCGGCGCCGCCGAACAGGCGGCGCGCCTCGTGCGGCGCGAGATATGGAACAATGTCGCCGCCGGGCGCGAACGCATAGCGGATGCCCTCGAAGCGATGCGTCTCCATGACCGAGGCCATGACCTTGCGGTCGACGGTGAGCGGCACGTAGACGACTCCCTCCTTCACCAGCGCCGGCCAGTGCTGGTTGCCGAGCGCATGACCGAGCTCGACGCAGGTACGCATGGCGATCTCGGGCGCCAGCGCCTTGAGGCCATCGAGATGGATGATCATGACATCGCGCAGGCTCAGGCGCACCACGACGGCGGTCTGCGCCTGTGCGTCCCAGACGAGCACATCGCCGTCACGGAGAATGACGCCGCGATCGAGCGAGACCGCCACCTCGGCGCCGCCGGCCGTCCGCTTGCGAAAGCGGTTCTTCTGCGCTTCCCACTGGTCGAGCGCCAACACGTCGAGGTGCGCAGCGGATAGCTTCGCGGTCCATTCCGGATCGCCGCTATTGCCCAGGACACTCTCGATGATGACCACGACACCTACTCAGCTGAAGAAATATTTCTGATTGAGCGCGATCGTTTTCGCGGGTGCAACCGTCGCATGCTTGCCGTCGACCGTGACCGCGAAGGTCTCCGGATTGACCTCGATCCGCGGCGTGCCGGAATTGCGCACCATGTCGCGCTTGCCGATCTTGCGGGTGTTGCGCACCGCAACGACCTGGCGCTTGAGCCCGAGGCGCGCGCCGATCCCCGCGGCGTGTGCCGCGCCGGACACGAATGTCAGACAGGTGGCCGATAAAGCGTCCCCAAAGGCGCCGAACATCGGCCGGTAATAGACCGGCTGCGGCGTTGACAGCGACGCATTGGGGTCCCCCATCAGACCCCAGTTGATGAAGCCGTTCTTGATGATCAGCTTGGGCTTCGCGCCGAAGAACGCCGGCTCCCATAGCACGAGATCGGCAACCTTGCCGACCTCGACCGAGCCCAGCACATCGGCGATGCCATGCGTGATCGCCGGATTGATAGTGATCTTGGCGACGTAGCGCAGGACCCGGAAGTTGTCGTTGCCGGGCGCATCCTCCGGCAGCTTGCCGCGCCCGCTCTTCATCGCATCGGCAGTCTGGATCGCGCGCAGCCAGCATTCGCCGATGCGCCCCATTGCCTGCGAGTCGCTCGAGAACATCGAGATGACGCCGAGGTCCTGCAGCACATTCTCCGCCGCAATGGTCTCCGCCCGGATGCGGCTCTCCGCGAAGGCGACATCCGACGGGATGTCGGGACTAAGATGATGGCAGACCATGATCATGTCGTAGAGCTCGGCCTGCGCATTGACGCCGTAGGGAAGCGTCGGATTGGTCGATGACGGCAGCACATTGGGCAGCGACGCCACCTTGATGATGTCGGGCGCATGCCCGCCGCCGGAGCCTTCAGTGTGGAATGAATGCACGGCACGGCCCTCGAACGCCGCGATCGTGTCCTCGACGAAGCCCGACTCGTTCAAGGTGTCGGTGTGGATGCACACCTGCACATCCATCTCGTCCGCGATCGTGAGCGCGGAACGCAGCACGGACGGCGTCGTGCCCCAGTCCTCGTGACACTTGAGGCCCACCGCGCCGGCTTCGATCTGCTCGACCAGCGTCTCCTTGCCGTGGCCGTGGCCCTTGCCGAGAAGGCCGATATTGACCGGCAGGCCCTCGCAGGCGCGCAGCATCATCGCAATGTTGTACGGGCCGGGCGTCACCGTGGTGGCATTGGAGCCGTCGGTGGGACCGGTGCCGCCGCCGATCAGCGTCGTGGTCCCGTTCGACAGCGCCGCATAGACCTGCTGGGGCGAAATGAAATGGATGTGCGTATCGATGCCGGCCGCGGTCAGGATCAGGTGCGCACCCGAGATGGCGTCGGTGCCGACGCCGAACTCGAGTCCGGGCGTGACCCGATCCATGGTCTGCGGGTTGCCGGCCTTGCCAATGCCGCAGATGCGCCCGTCCTTGACGCCGACATCGGCCTTCACCACGCCCAACACCGCGTCCACGATGGTGACATTGGTGATCACGAGGTCGGGTGCGCCGGCCGCGCGGGTAAGCCGGTTGTCCATGCCCATGCCTTCGCGCAGGCTTTTCCCGCCGCCGAAGACGACCTCATCGCCCGCACCGCCGCGCAGGTCGCGCTCGATTTCGACAAACAGGCCGGTATCGCCCAGACGAATGCGATCCCCGACCGTAGGGCCATAGAGGCCCACATACTCATTGCGTGAGATTGTTGCCATTGGACCTTACATGGGAGCTTATCTGTCTTGATCGACTAGTGCCGCCGATTTGAAGTTCCTACACCACCTGCAGCAAACTCGGTTAGGAACTTCAAATCGAAAAGCGGCACTAGAATTATAGAGTTACTAGTGCCCCTTTGTTTCCGAAGTTCGTGTGAGAGCGTGCTGAGATGTATAACGAACTCCGGAAACGGGGCACTAGCGCTGTGTGGACGAGCGGAAGCCGCGCTCGGCCGCAAGCGCCACCGCTTTGGCCTTCCGCCCGGCAGCGTCCGCGCCGGCGGTCGGTCCGTCAGCCAGATTGTTGAAGCCATAGACACTCCGCTTGCCGCCATAAGGCACCAGCGACACCTCGCGTTGATCGCCGGGCTCGAACCGCATCGCGGTCGAGGACGGAATGTTGAGATGCAAACCGAATGCCGCGGGGCGATCGAAGTCGAGCGCGCGATTGGCCTCAAAGAAGTGAAAGTGCGAGCCCACCTGCACCGGACGATCGCCGGTGTTGCGGACCGTGAGCGTGGTCACGGGCTTGTCCGCGTCGAAACTGACCTGATCCGCTCGGCACACATAGCCACCGAGGGGGACTTCCGCTGTTACCGGGTCCACATCCGCCGGCACGGCCGCATAGGCGCTGACCTGGGCCATAGAGCGCTCCCGAGTATGCTTATTGAATCGGCGTGTGCACGGTGACGAGACGGCTGCCGTCGGTGAAGACCGCTTCCACCTGCACCATCGGAATGAGATCGGCAACGCCATCCATGACGTCGTCCTTGGTCAGGACCTGCCGTGCCTCCGTGGCCACCTCCTCGATGGTCTTGCCGGAGCGCGCTCCATCGAGAGCGGCCGCAGAAATCATCGCAACTGCCTCGGGGTAGTTAAGCTTAATGCCCTTCGCCTTCCGTTTCAGCGCAATTTCCGCGACCATGTAGATCATGAGCTTGTCGAATTCCCTCGGCGTCAACTGCATCCCCGTCTCCACTCGACTCCGCCGGCAGTTCCATTTGATCGTTGATTTGCGGACGCGTCCAGTGAGGGCGTTGTTGCGACGATGTGACCGGCGCAGCGTGGCGGGGGTTGCCCAATGCCGATAACTTTAAAGCGAGGTCTTACAAATCCGAATAATACGGTTGTAACTACCCCAAATTGCAGAAACGCGGCTCGATTCCCCGCCGGAAATGCATCCTCTGGCTGCAACCTCCCGAAACGATTGAAAGTTCTCTCTAGTCTCGCAATCTCACGTGAGTTCGCCGTCATTAACGATAAGTGTCAAACCGTACTTTGGTGTTCAATACAGGCTGGACTGACGCGAGAGACTCCGGGGACAACTTTGCTGTAAATCTGCACGGCCATGCGCAATATTTGGTTGGCTCTTACGGATACTATAGAGTAACGTACCGGCCCGTCACTATTCTTGCACCCGTAGATCAGCTGTCCGTGGGGACTTCCGTTGCTGGGGGAAACGAAGGGTTATGATGACGCGCAAAGGACCTGACTCTGTCGACCGAATCGTCGGTCGCAATATCCGAATCTATCGTCTGCAAAAAGGACTCACGCAGACCGAGCTTGCCGATCAACTCGAATTGACGTTCCAACAGGTCCAGAAATACGAAAAAGGGACCAATCGCGTCGGCAGCGGCAGATTGCTGAAGATCGCCATCTTCCTCGGCGTGCCGGTCACGGCCTTGTTCAGAGGCAGCGACGAGATGGCGGACACCGAGAAGCAATCGATCTTTGACCAGCTTGCAAGGCCACACGCCAATCGGCTGCTGCAGGCGTTCGCACGCATCGACGACGATGGCTTGCGGCGGTCAGTCGTCCAACTGGTTGAGGAAATCGCCAAGAACCACTAAGCCGTTTATTCAGGATGCCCGCTACGATGCTCGCCCATCAGCCGACTTCATGGCTCATCATGGCGAGCTGACCGGCGCCCAAAAGCTCAAAGAGCTTTTGATCCGGCGCCTCCCTCACAAGGCGAAGATTTCGACCAACCCTAGCGCGATCGCGGCTGGGAGCACGGTGATATGACGCCCATCCGGTATCAACTCAGTCTTGAAGCGAAGGCTCGGAAAGTTCCGGGCCGATAGTTTTCGATCGAGCTCTCGCAAATTGGTGAGCTGTTTGAGGGGCAGGCCAATCTCGTCAGGCAGATTGTTGTTGCGCCAGCCGCCGCCCGCTGTTTCCTCGGCTTCGCCGCCGACCAGCAGCACCTTCGCCCGTAAATCGGCGTTCGAGCTTGCCCAGGCTTCCTCCTCCGCAAACGCCGACCCGCGATCCCACCAAAGCGACGGCGAAATGATCAGATAGCGCTCAAACGCCTGCGGCTCGCTAAACAAAGTGTAGGTAGCGAATCGCCCACTGAGCGAATAGCCGATCAGCACACGCTCACGTGGATCAAGAGGATATTGCCGCTCCAGATGTGAGACGATCTCGCCGCGCAACACGTCGAGATAGGGAGCCGCTCCACCCGTGCCGAACGGCAGCGGCTGGTGCAAACCAGGCGGCAGATCGGCCTTGGTAGGCGTGTAATCGCGAAATCGCCGCGCAGCGATATCCGGATCGGCGTAACCAATCGCGACCAGGTAGCAGAGCGGCAATGCGCCACCTGAAAATATGTCGAACAGTCGCTTGGTCCCGGCGACGATGTCGAGCGTGAGACGTGAATCCAGAAGATACAATGTTGGAAACAATCTTCCTGCCGAAGCAGCGCCAGGAAAAGGCTCAATCACCGTAATCTCAAGTATATCGCCGATCGTTGGAACTTCGATATGGAATACCTGCTCGACTTGATGTCTCGGCACCTGCTTCCACATGCTTCAACCCAGAATTCACCCACAGCGCGTTTGCGCGGCGCGCACACTATCAGAGGTGCAATGCGCCACAATTCAACTTTCAGCCGGCCAGCGATGAGACAAAGGAATTGTGCGGCACGATGTGAAACCGCCCGGCGACCTCAGTCCTTGACCGGACGCGCCGTGAAAAATCCCTGCACGGAATGCAGATCCACATCGCGGGGCGCCTGCTTCACGAGCTCGCGGGGATGAATGAAGTCGTCCCGGAACCACGGATAGTGGTGCGGGTCGAATATGCTTCTCACCCAATCGATCACCTGGGCGATGCGCTTGGATTTCCGAACATCGGGATGATAGGTCAGCCAGATATCGAACGAGAGATGGATGCCGATGTCGACTGGAATGACGGCAGCGTCCAGGGCGCAGGAATAGGTCGGAAGAGCGCCGATCCCGGCGCCCCTCTCGACCGCGTAGAAAACGGCCGAGCTCGCATTCGAGCGCAATCCCACGATGTTCTCGACGCTGTCTACCCCCAGCAAGCGGGCCCAGGCATCCGCGTTGATCTGAGGAGCCGCCTGCTGGACCAGACGATGATGCGCCATGTCGGATTTGTCGCGCGGTAGTCCATAGCGATCGACATAGCTGCGCGACGCAAAGGGGTAGACGTGCAGGCGCCCGAGCTTGGTCACGATCAACTCAGGCGCCGACGGGCGGACAAACTGCACCGCGAGGTCAGCCTCCATGCGGAGCACATCCGCGCTTTCCATCGCGCAGCGCAGATCGACCAGCAGGCTCGGGTGCTGCTGCGCAAACCCGACCAGGCGCGGCATCACCCAATAAATTCCAAGACCCTCGGTGATCGAGATCCTGACCGTGCCGCGATGCTGGGCATCAGGTCCCGGCACCTTGCGCAGCACATCGTAGAATGCGCCCTCCATGCGCTCGGCACTGTCCAGGATGGCGGCCCCGGCGGGCGTGGGGCTGACCCCCTCGTGCAGCCGGTTCAGAAGCGGGAAGCCCAGCCGGGTCTCGAACGCCTCAATCCGGCGCATGACGGTGCTTGAATTCAACCCAAGCTGATCCGCGGCCTTGCGGAAGCTGCCCAACTTCACGCAGACCAGAAAGACCCGGACGTCGTTCCAGTCCCAATCGAGCCCGCTCGGGGACGGCTGAGGGTCATGCTGCATCCTTGCAGCGCCCTGTTGCACTCGTGACGGCATACAGGCCTCACCCCCGCTGGCATTCTTCTAGCCAATTCAGACTTTACGCCAAGATCAATCTAGATCGCCGCGAACGGTCAGCGCAATCCGTTTCAGACGATCACAAGTGCGGGGGAGGTCACAGTAAAATGAAACGAGAGTTTGATGAGCTTCAATTCTTGCCAGTCCGGCGGGTCAGCGCGACAGCGGCCCCCCTGGCCGAGATCCCAGCCCTGGTGCAGATCGCCGCCCAGGAGATTCCAAGCCTGGCAGCCGCCGAGACTGCTGTAATGCGGGTCCAACGGCAGCATCCGGAAAGCATCTGGGCCTTTCGCCGTGAGGACCAGGCGGTCGGTATCTATGCGATGCTGCTGCTCAACAGCCGGGGCCTGGAGCAGTTGCTGGCCGGCTCCATCGACTTTGCGAACCCTGCGCTCGAGTGCCTGAGCGAGCCCGGAACGCCGGTTACAGCTATCTACAAGTGGGCCGTGGTCGCACGCGGTACGACGGCCGAGGGGCTTCATCTGATGAGCAAGCACCTGCAGGGCCCGCTTTATGCGGCCGCCAATCTCTATGCCCGAGCAGTCGGTGCGGCTGCACAACGGCTGGATTTCAACCTCGGCTTTAAACCTGTTCGCCCCGACGGTGACCTCCTGGTCTACGTCCGTATGTGTAACCGCGCGCGACAGCGCGCCTTTGCGGCTTGAGGAGCGAAACCATGACCGAGAATATTCCCCTCTATGCCACCGCCAATGATCAACCGCGCAAGATCGGCGTGCGGGTCGCGCGTTCGCTCACCGACATGATGCAGGTCGTCGCAATCAGGGCGAGCGTATTCATGAGCGATCAGAGTTGCCCCTACGAGGAGGAGTTCGACGGCAACGACTTCTGCGCGACCCATCTGATTGGTTACATGGGCAACGAACCTGCGGCTTGCATTCGCGCAAGATTTTTCGCCGATTTCTGCAAGCTCGAGCGACTGGCCGTGAGAACCGAGTATCGCAGGACTCGACTCGCTTTTCAAACAGTTCGCGCCGGCATCGAGCTTGCCCGCAAGAAAGGCTTCCGCCGCATTTATGGTCACGCTCAGGATCGCCTGGTGAATTTCTGGGCTCATTTCGGCGCCAAGCCGCTCGGACCCAACCGCAAGCTCGTGTTCTCGGACTTTTCATATACCGAGATGGTGATCGAGCTCGATCCGCATGAAGACCCGATCACGATCGACAGCGATCCATATGTGATCATCAGGCCCGAAGGCGAATGGCACGCCAAGGGTGTTCTGGATGCGTCGTCGTTGCGACCTGTGACGTCACCCCTGCGCGACCAACAAGCCGCATAGCGAGACCCCGCATGATGCACATCATTCCATTTCCGCATCGTTCTCGCCCCGAGGGAGCACCGCTCCTGTGCTTCCTCGATCTGCAACTCGAATATGTCGCCGAGGGACGCGCGCTCGCGCTCGAGGAGCGCGCGCCGTGGATGGAGAACTGTCGAAGGTTGTTAGCCTTCGCGCGCGCCGAGCGAATGTCGATTGCGCATTTCCGTCAGCTCTGGCGAGGCACGTTGTTTAACCCTGCCACGCCGTTCGCGGGCTGGATCGATGAGTTCCGCCCACGCCCATCGGAAATCGTGTTCGAGCGGGACATGCCGTCCTGCTATTCGGCGGAGGGCTTCGTGTCGATCCTCGACAATATCGATTCTCCATGTCTGGTCCTCGCTGGATTGACCGGACATGGCGCTTGCCTGGCGACCGTGCTCGAGGGCTTCCACCGGAAGCATCAGATCACATTCGTCCATGATGCCTCGTCGACGCCGGGGCTTGGAAAATTCAGCGCGCCGGAGTCGCATGCCTATCTGGCCGAGGTCATGACCTGCTACGCGGAGGTCGTGTCGACAGATCACATCATAGAACGATTGAGCGGTCCGACTTTGAGGGCCGACGCAGTGACGGGGAGAAGTCGATGACCGAACGTTCCGACGTCGTAGCTCTGGAGCAGATTCTCAACTATGTGGCGCAGGAGGCGCAGCGCCTCCATCTGTCACCGGTTGTGGTCCATTGCCTGCGCATGGCGGCCTTCGAGCTGGCGAAGACCAATCCGTCCGAGGATGAGATGGAGGGGCATTCGCTGGAAGCGAAGGACCCGTCGCTGCATTGAAGTGGCGCATCGCCCGCAACGTTTAGCGGGAACCAGTTTCTGAACAGCCGGCCAGTGGCGATCTGAAGGCTTTGTCACGATGGGCGCAAGCCTGCATGGCCTGCGGCACAGAAACTGAACGTGCTTGCACGCCCCTCAATTGCGCGCATGACACCGCCAAACGACACGCCCGACGATCGGACTGTTTCGATGATATCCATCAAAATTGATAGGCATCAAGAAAGTGCACCAAAGGAGGCGACGATGCAGCTAGCGGTCGAAGCGAATCGGCGATTCCTTAGCACGGCAGCGCCGCGCGCGGCAGCCGATTGGGATTCTCTCCTTGCCTATCAGGTCGATCTCGCGTTTCCACAGGAATTGAAGTTTCTGGTCTCGCTGAACGCCTGGCGGAACGCCGCCTGCGTGCTCGATGCCGGCTGCGGCAATGGCTACTACATGTCGCGCCTCCACGAATTCTTTCCTGAAAAGCGCTATTTCGGCGTCGACATCTCGCAGGAGCTCGTCGCCATCGCGGCTCGTCGTCATCCCGACATCGCCGTGACACTGGCCGACTTCGCCCAGTACGCCCCTGACCGCCGCTTCGATCTGATCGTCATGCGGTTCCTCGTTCAACACCTCAAGGACTTCGGCGCCATCCTGCAGGCCGCCGATCGCCTCCTCACTCCGACGGGACGGATTCTGATTATCGAGTCGGATCTGGCAGCAAGCGGCCATCATCCCGATCTGCCGGCACTAATGGACATGTTACGCACATTTGCACGGGTCAGCGGCGAGCAGGGCGCCATCAAGCCCCGCCTGTTGACCGACGCCGAAAAGCTCGTGCGGGAGACTGACTCACTCTGGTCGGTCGAGCATCAGGAGAGCGTCGCCAATCCGCACATCGGCCCGTTTGGCGGCAGCAAGCTCCTGGCCGTCTATCAGCTCTGGATCGATCTTTGCGAGCGCTCCAACATGTTCCGGTTCGACTTTGACCGCGTCCGCGATGAGCTGGAGCATTGGGCACGCGATTCTGCCACCTTCAGCAACGTGGCGCTGCGAATGATTGTCATCAAGCGCTGAGCCAGAGGGCGGCGCCCCGAACAGAACGCATGGCACCGTTATACTTTCGCATGACGCCCAGATGAGAAACACGCCGGGCAGCACCTGCCAGCGCCCCGGGACCAAACAAAAACAGCCATAGAATGGGCACCGCACGCCCAAGGCCCCAAGGTGGCGGCACGCCTGCAAGTTCCATTGCATGGAACAGAAGCGTTGAATATTCACATCGGCATACTGCGAATTTCTTGACGCGACAACTTTCATCAATATAACCAGCGGTCATAACATATCGCGAATTGGACTATCCAAGCGAGCGTTCGATTTCGCGTCCGTGGGAATGCCGCCACCAATGCGCAGCTGAGCGCCTGTGTGGTGCGTGCCGAGACATCGTCGCTGCCACATAGGCGATGGGCCGAGCGCGGAATAGATTCATATCAGCCTCGGCCTTGAGCGGCGACGTCGTCGCCGATGAATACCCACAGCCTAGCGTCTACCGGAACAGGCAGCTGGTCCCGCATTGCCGGCCACCTCGATAGGACCGATGGCGAGGTGGTCAAGTTATAGAAAGTATGCGCAATTTTCAGGGGACCTTATGACTGACCAATCTGACGTCACTGCACTGGAATACATGCTCAACTACGCGACGGAGGAAGCCCAGCGCCTTCGTGTCCCGACTCTCGTTGTTCGCTGCCTCCGCATTGCGGTCCACGAACTCACACAAGCCGACACCAACGCTTCGACGAACTGGCCGACGGACTTCTCCGTGCACTGACGCAAGAACAGCGCAGCGCCATTCGCCAGCGACACATCCTGATTGAAAGACAGACACGCGGAGGTGGTCGTCGGTGACGACGCCGGCTCGCTTTGTCTGCTCCCGATTGTTTCCATTGTCCGCCAAATGATCGAACGACGTCGTTGACCAACGTCGCCTGTCGTCGGCACCGGTGCACCGCACGAGCGCAGCGACACGCGGCCAGTGAATACCTGTCCGCAGATTTTTTGTTCATATCGCACTACATGAGCACCGCAATTCGATGAGCGGCGCTTCGGTATCCGCGCAAATCCGCTTTGTTGCCACGAACGAGTCCTAGGCCGGCATCTCGATCGTGGGATCGGACATGCCGCAAAGCGACTTCATCAGTTATCTCGTCCGCAAGGGCGCGCTGCGCAACGCGCAGGAGCTCGACGCCGGCATGTCGGCGCGACGGCGCGATTCGCTCGGCGATATCGACTGGCTCGGCATGACCAAGCTCACGCACACCGCGTTTGCGGATGAGCTTGCGACATTCTATCGCTGCGGGCGCGTCCAGCACGCCGACCTGGTCGGCGGCCGCTTCGCGGGCGAGCGCCTGTCGCCGCGTTTTCTCAAGGAGGAACGGCTCTTTCCTTATGAGGATCGCTCCGGCACGCTGACGCTTGCGATCGCGCGGCCCATCGAAGACGAGACGGTCCGCGCGGCCGAGATCGCGCTGCAGCGCGAGGTCACGATTGCGGTCGCCACGGCCGATGACATTGACGCTGCGCTTGCCACCACGCTCGAAACGCCTGCAACGAAAGCGCCACCGGCACCTGACGCGACCGCCGTCACCGACGACAATCTCGACGATCTGCGCGATCTCGCGCGCGGCGCGCCTGTCGTGCGCGCGCTCGACGAGCTGCTCAGGCTCGCGGTCGAGCAGCGCGGCACTGACCTGCACATCGAGCCCTTGGACAATGTCTTGCAGGTGCGGCTG
>Ga0209488_10003291_pt1 | contig 13025 bp, 12 predicted proteins | sample Rivendell_Oct201_8_FD_188349 | JGI IMG/M metagenome (GOLD analysis project Ga0209488, IMG submission 188349) | Vadose zone soil microbial communities from the Eel River Critical Zone Observatory, Northern California, USA -... | ecosystem: Environmental > Terrestrial > Soil > Vadose zone >...
GCAAGTCAAAGCTGAGCAGCAGACCGCGTTGCGAGCCGCCAAGCTTGTATTTGCGGCCGTGAGGCAAAAGCAGGATGGCGATCCTGCGGTCGCGAGTCTCGAGCGCCATCACAGAAATGTCTTCCGCACCGGCAGCTTTGAAGATCTCTGCTAGCCCAACCAGTCGCGGGTCGGCCTGGGAGGCGAGCACGGACACCGCAAGCTTGTTCATGTTGCCGTAAGAGTCTTGGCTCTTGATCTTCAAGAGAGAGCTGATTGCGGGCGTCCATTCTTTGTCCAAACGATCGAGCAGATCGCTGGGGAAGCCGAACTGCGCCGACGGCAATACCTTGCGGAAGGGCTCGAGCACATAGAGCACGCCCTTTTTTATTTCTGCGACTGCGCACAGGCGTTGCAAGAGGGTTTGCATATGCGGGGCTAGCGCCTCGATCGAGAGCACGCGGCTGAAATCCAGTTCAACGCTTGAGAATGACAGCAGATTTTCCTCGATCAAGCGGCGCTCGTTCTCATAAAGCACCATCACCATGGCGAGGCCGATCATCATCTGCGGTAATGGCCCGAGGAAGTTGCCAATGTTGGTGACCGAGTTGGTCATGGGGGAATTGAATTGGCGCGAGAGCAGCAGTAGGCCCCAGAAAAAGACTGCCGTGCCAAGAAAACGCAGGCCGGTGGAGCGGCGATCTCGGCCCAGCACAAAGAAGCGCCACGCACTGAACGTCAGCAGCGCGAACAAGCCTATGACCGGATCGGCGGTGAGAGTGAAGGAACCTAGCGGAAGTATTGGAACTTGCTCGTGCAGCGCGAACGGCGTTGACCACGCCTGCCAGGCGAGAGCCACAGCAAGGATGGCTCCGTCATACCACTTCCATTTCAGCTGACCGTCAATGAGACGGGTCGAAACAAAAATGGAGAAGATCATCGCCGTGAAAAACAGCTTGCTGGCGAAAGTAAGCGCCAAACTGGGATGACCGGTGTAATGAATGCCGAGAAGGATGTAGGAAACCAGGTAGGCGGCCCATCCCAACTGCCAGGCACGGAAATAGGTCTTGCGGCTCTGCCGATACAGGTAAGTAAACACCCCCAGCAGAAGTAGCGCTATGACTCCCGGCACCAACAACAAGCTGATCAAGAGTGTGGTTTGGCTATTCATTCAAATCAAGTGGACCGACCGGGGAGAACGACCGAGTTACCGTTATGGCCGGACTAATCCGGCTCTGAACTGCGAGAAAAGAGTGATGCAGGATACCATTGAGAGAGGGATTTTTCCTTATATTTTAGAGGAAATGATTACTTTCGTTCGCATTGGGCCGGTGGTCCGATGCTGGCTGATTGGGCGGATTTCTTGACGATTTTTCCCGTCAGCTCGTACCATCGCATATCCTGGTTGCTCTCCCGTAAGTTCACCCGAAATCCTCCATGACGGCATCGGCTTCGAATCCTGTTCGTGTACGCTTTGCCCCCTCCCCTACCGGCTACCTGCATGTGGGTGGCGCCCGGACCGCCCTTTTCAACTGGCTCTACGCCCGCAAGGCGGGCGGCACGTTCATCCTTCGGATTGAAGACACCGACTTCGAGCGCTCCACGCAGGAGATGGTCGAAGGCATTCTGCAAGGCATGAAATGGCTGGGCATGGACTGGGATGAGGGTCCCTTCTTCCAGTCGCAAAGGCTGGAGCGCTATCGCGAGACCGCTGACCGCCTGCTCAAAGCCGGCCATGCTTACTACTGCTTCTGCACTAAAGAACAATTGGAGCAAGGCCGGGCCGCCGCGCAGACGGAAGGACGTACACCGAAATATCCGGGAATCTGTCGAAAGGTCCCTGCGGCGGAGGTCGCTCGTCGGCGGGCGGCAGGCGAACCGGCGGCGCTGCGCTTCAAAGTGCCTGAGTCCGGTTCGACAACGGTTGCGGACGCGGTGTTTGGTCCGGTGGAATTCGCGCATGGCGAGATCGAGGACTTCGTGCTGCTTCGCTCGGACGGAATCCCCACCTACCATCTCAGCGTGGTGGCCGACGATCTGGACATGCGCATTACCCACATCATCCGCGGAGCAGACCACCTCTCAAACACGCCCAAGCAGATCCTGCAGTATCAAGCGCTGGGTGCAGCCCTTCCTGTCTTCGCGCACGTGCCGCTCATTCTCGGCCCGGACAAAACCCGCTTAAGCAAACGACACGGCGCGACCAGTGTGACTGCGTATCGCGACGAGGGCATCGTTCCCGAGGCATTCAGAAATTTCCTGGCGCTACTTGGCTGGACACCCGCGGATGCGACCAAAGAGATCATGCCGGATCAGGAGTTGATCGCCGCATTCGATCTGGGAAACATCTCTCACTCAGATGCGGTGTTTGATCGCGCCAAGCTGGATTGGTTCAATACCGAGTACATTCGGAGGTATCCGGCGGAGAAACTGCTGCCTTTAGCTCGCGAAGAGTGGCGTATGGCGGGTTTAGAACCGCGAACCCAGAACGAAGCCTGGCTGCTCGCTGCCATTGACCTACTCAAACCGCGCGCCCGGAATCTCAAGGATTTTGCTGGGGTCTTCCGCGCGTATTTTACCGATGACTATCAGACCGATCCGGCCGCGCTGGAGAAATTCCTGAAGGATGCGTCCACACGGTCAATGGTCGCCGAGTTGGGCGAGCGCTACGCCGATACTAAGGAATTTACAGAGCAGAGCACGGAAGAACTGCTGCGCGACCTTGCGACCGAGAAGAACGTGAAGGCTGGCGTGCTCATCAACGGTGCGCGAGTGGCGTTGACCGGACAAGCGGTGGCACCCAGCCTTTTCGCGGTGATGGCGCTGCTGGGAAAAGAAATCACCGTGCGACGGCTGAAGAATGCGGTCAAGCTTGCGGCCTAGTTTTGCGGCTGAGCGATGTTTGGGTTCCGAGCCGAAGCGCGCTTGCAAGATTCGCGCTGCAGCTTGTCCAGCCATTTCATTTCGGTGCGAAATTGATCGATGACCAACTTCAGCATCCAGACTGCTTCATGAGATTCATGGCCGACTTCTGCGCGAACAGCGCGGAGAGTAGCTTCTTCGCGCTCTAGTTCCCTGCTTAGAAATTCGCGGCGGCGCTGCAACTGCTTGCGAAACACTGCGGGCGGAGCCTGCCATGAGAGGGCGAGCCAGGTAAGAAACGGCGGCCGCTCGCGCTGCAGCGACCAATGTTCGCCTGATAGGGCGCTCGCCAGCGCGGTGCGTCCTTTGGCATTGGTGGCAAGGATATTGCGCTCCGGGCCTGCGCTGGAAATTCGACTATCGCTGCCACTCGCCCGCACCAATCCCAGCTTTTCCAGTTTCTCGAGCGAGTAATAGATCTGCGGGCGAGAGATGCCTGCCCAATCGCGCACCTGGCGCCGCTCCAATTCGAGATTGGCTTGGTAGCCGTGCATCGGCCGCTCGGCGAGCAGACTGAGCAAGACCAGGTCCGGCGTGGTAAGTCCCAGTCTCTTACTCTTTGCCATTTTTTTCTTTGCGCAGGCGGCTCCAGTACCACCATTGGCTCTTCTCCGGCGAGAGCAGCGGATCTTTGGCTTGAGCGACCGCGGCGCGAAATACATCGAGACAACAGATATCTTGCGTTTGTCCCTTCATTCGGTTGAGTTGCGAATACATCATCCGCGGGTTTCGTCGCGCGAGTTCTCTCACACTGTTGACGCCCAACAGATTGAGGTCGCGCAGCATGGCAGGACCTACGCTGATGAGTTCAGAGAGTCGACGTTCTTCGGTTGCGTCCGGCATTTTCCCTCCTCTTGACAAATTAAGGTGTCTTCTTTACATTGACTAGTCTAATTTAGACTAGTACCCAAAGTAAAGCAAGAAGAAAGGAAGCAATATGTCAGTCAAGAAGATCACGGCGGTTCTGCTGGTGGATGAGATCGAGCCCTGTTTGAATTTTTGGAAGAAACTAGGATTTCACAAAACTATCGAAGTGCCGGGCGGAGGCAAGCTGGCGTTCGTTACGCTCGAATCGGGAAACACCGAACTGATGTACCAGACCTTCAGCAGTGTGGATAAGAGCGCACAGGCGCTCCGCCGCGGGCCGACCTTCCTCTACATCGAAGTCGACAATTTGGACGAAACCACGGCCGCGATCAAAGGGGCACCGGTGGTGATGCCGGTCCGCACCACGTTTTACGGCGCGAAGGAGATTGGCGTCACCGAACCCAGCGGACATGTGATCACCTTTGCACAGGTGGGTTTTGCGCCATCGCAACCGTAATGACTGCGGCTACTTTCTTGTCGCTTGTACGTTTACGGGCACATCCAGCGCGATCTTCTTTGGCGGGAAGCAGGCGTTGTCACTGCAGGCCTGATAGGTGAGCATGGCCTTCAGGTTATAGGTGCCTGGCGGAGTGGAAGCCGGCACCGTCAGCGGCGCCACGATCTTTACGTCGCCAGCGTAGACGCTGAGTTTTTCGTCGGGCGCGATGGGGATCCTGAGATCCTGTCCAGCGGGATATTCCACTTTGCCGACCTTGATACGCGCTTCGGGCGCGAAGTCGAGCGCGGTGGGAATCAGCAGATCAGAGGTTGGCTTATTGGAGTTGATGTGAAAGCCGCTGCCGACCTTCAGGTGAATCTCCGCCTTCGCAGGCTTGCCCTTGACTGCGGTCACAGGCGCGATGGGATCGATGGTGACTTGCGCCGGCTTGCTATCGGCAGCGAAAGAGAATGCGGAAAAGAGAACAACTGCGCTAACCATCCGCGAGGACCAAGACCTGCCAAAGTTCATTTGCTTCCTTCGCTGCTGCTCCGGGTGACAGGCCCGCCGGAGCCCTGGGCGAGTGCTTCCTTGATGTGATCAACGATCTCACTGCGGCTCACCAGGCCGGTGGATTGGTCAACCAATTTGCCATCGCGTCCGATGAAAAAAGTGGTGGGCAGGCCTTCCACGCCGCCATAGGCCTCGCCCACGGCTTCCTTGCCGCGCAGGATGGTGTAGTTCACGCCCATTTCCTTGGCGAAGGCGGCGATGGCGTCATTTTTCGTGTCTTCCATAGCGATGCCAACGATCTCTAAACCTTGCGGTCCGTATTCTTTTTGCAGCTCCACGAACCAGGGCATTTCAATCTTGCAGGGCTCGCACCATGTGGCCCAGAAATTCAGGAGGACCGCCTTGCCGCGGTAGTCAGAGAGCTTCACCGGCTTGCCCTCGAGGGTGTTGAGTTCCCATTCTGGCGCGATCCTGCCCTTCACCTCGCCTGCGAGCTTCTGAACGTTACCTCCCGCCAGTCCTGCGCGGGAGCGGCGCGCGCCCGCGTAAATCATGAAAGCGACGGTGACGATCAAGACTGATACAACCACGATGTTCCGCTTCATTAAGTGAACAACCTCTCCAGTTTGATGACGTAATTATTCAAGAATCCGAAGTATTGATTGAACGCGGTGAACTTGTTGAAGCCGATCAGCAGGCCAATCACGATGAGTAGCACTCCGCTGCCAACTTCTACTTTATGCAAGTGGCTGCGAAAACGCGAGTAGAAGGCCAAGAAGCGCTCGATGCCCAGCGAGGTCAGCAGAAAAGGCACCGCCAAGCCAAGAGAGTAAATGGCGAGCAGAACGATGCCCCGCTGCACCGTGCCTTGGGCAGCGGCTAGGGCGAGGATGGCCGAAAGGATCGGTCCAATACACGGCGTCCAGCCGAAGGCGAAGGCAAAGCCAACCACGAATGCTCCCCACATGGATTTGCCGCCGGTGATGGAATGCAGGCGCTTGTCGGCATAGAGAGCCTTGATCTGGAGTAGTCCGGTGAGGTGCAGGCCAAAGACGATGATGACGATTCCGGCGACGATGGAGAGAATCGAGTGATAACTCTTGGTGATCTGCCCGATCTTGGTCGCGGCCGCGCCCAGCGCGATGAAGACCACGCTGAAGCCGACGATGAAGGCGGCAGACTTCAGCATTACGCCGGAAAATAAATTTTTCTTCTGCTCGTGCTGGAGTTCGTCAACCGTGGTGCCGGAGATGAGCGACACGTACCCAGGAACCAGCGGGAGCACGCAGGGCGAGAGGAATGAGACTGTGCCCGCAACGAAGGCCGCTACGGGGCTTAAATCTGCCATATTTTCTTTCTTTCGATGATGGTAGAGCAGACGGCCTTATCGATTATAGATACCAAACAGAGATGTTGCGGACGGGAATAGGTTACTAAATATGTTGCGGCCGGGGCTAAAGCCCCGACCTTTCGTGAATGGCTAACGCACGGCTAAAGCCGTGCTCTTTTTCGGGAATGCCAGTTGCCACGCGCGCCGACCTTCGTACGCGTGTAATCGAAATCAGGAGGTTGTCTTGCGCCGAAACTACTTGAAACAAAGGGTTAAACAAAGTTTTCAACAGTAGCCCACGCAAATGTCTTTATTTCCACAGTTTCCACAGCCACGACCTGTCGCTAATGCTTGACACGAGCATCAAGCATCTGGTGAAGTTCTTATCTGGCTTCTTCATTCTTGAATTGAATGGAGGAGTGCATTTTGAAGCTTCCTAACCCTGCGGTTTTCACTCAGATAAAGTTATTCGTGGTTGAACTCGCAGCCACAGTCTTTTTCGTGGCTTTTGTTATTGCCTATCTTGTCAAGGAACTGCGCGGTCTATTCTGAGGTCAAGAGAAACTGGTCTCGCCAGCACTCAAGGGGAATGCCGCTCTAATTCATTCTCTACTCCAAGGTAGTTGCAATCACAAATTCTTCGGCTTCAAGGTCATAACTAACGCTTAAAACGTTCGCTCGGCAGCAGACCTGGCAATCCTCTACGTAGCTTTGACGACGTCCGGCGGAGGCGTCGACTTGCGTGTGGTTCCACTCTCCACAGCCAGCGCACTGGAAGCCGGCTTCCATTGTCGCTCAGCGGCGCAATCCGCTCCAACCTTCAGCGATGACGATGGAATTGCCTGGGTTCTGAGGATCGTACTTCACCGATGTGGGCAAGCCGATGCGGCATGCGTGCATATCGACAAACTGGCGGAGATAAGTCACATCCTGTGACGACTCGTAGGAAACGCCGCCGACATAATAGCGATAAACCAGAAGCTGCGAAGCCTTCGAGCCCTCGCCGATCTCGTGGGCGTCGAGGACGGTGCCGTCGGTGATGCGGCCGGTGGTGCTGATGCGCTGCCGCCGCTCGCGCTCAAGCTGCTCAGGAGTCTTGCGGCGCTTCCGCGCCAAGACCGTGCCGGTGAAAGCAAGAGTGGTGCCTCCGGCGATGCAAAGCGAATAAAAGAGCAGCGGATTCATAGTCTCTGAAGTGGTCTCAAGAAAATATTAGATGCCGGAATATGCGCAACCTGGCGCGGTGGAAAACTCTAAGTCGTAGTCTTGACCTTTTTCCAATCGCTCAAGAAAGTGGCGATGCCCTTGTCTGTGAGCGGATGATTGAACAGCAGCTCCAAGACCTTGAACGGCATGGTCGCAACATGAGCGCCGGCCAGGGCGCACTCGACCACATGCAGCGGATGACGCAACGACGCCGCCAGCACCTGCGTCTTGTAGTCGTAGTTCTTGTAGATCTGGACGATCTGGCGAACCACGTCCATGCCATTGTGGCTGATATCGTCAAGACGTCCTACAAATGGGCTTACGTAAGCCGCACCCGCTTTCGCGCACATCAGAGCCTGTGTCGGCGAGAAGCACAGCGTCATGTTGGTCTTGATGCCTTCGTCGGAAAGCGCCTTGCAAGCCTTGATGCCTTCGCGGGTTGTGGGCAGCTTCACCACAATGTTCTTGTGCCAGGTGACGTACTCGTGGCCTTCTTTCAACATGGTGGGGCAATCGGTAGCGATGACCTCAGCATTCACCGGGCCATTCACGATCTTGCACATTTCCAGAATGGCTTCCTTGAAGGCCTTGCCTTCCTTGGCGATGAGAGAAGGATTGGTCGTGATGCCGTCGAGGATGCCGAGCGCCTGAGCCTCACGAATCTCATTGAGATTGGCGGTGTCGAGGAAAAACTTCATGGCTTTATTCTATCTCTGAGTTGAGCTGCGGGTTTTGGTTACACCACGCTGTTTCGCAGAGTTCCCACGCCGGCCACCGTGACTTCCATCACGTCGCCACTCTTTACCGGACCAACCCCGGCGGGAGTGCCGGTGGGGATCAGGTCGCCGGGTTCGAGCGTCATGACTTGGGAGATGTAATGGATGAGGATGTCCAACCCGAAGATGAACTCGCGCGTGTTTCCCTTTTGCCGTAGTTGGCCGTTGACATGAGTGGTGACTTCAACGCCCGCGCCGAATGGATCAAGCTCATCGCTCACCATCGGACCCACCGGACAAAAGGTGTCAAAGCCCTTGGCGCGCGTCCACTGGCTATCTTTTTTCTGGATGTCGCGGGCGGTGACGTCATTCACGCAGACATAGCCGCGAATGTATGGCCGCACGTCGGCGCCAGTGGCAAGCTTGCTGCAACGCTTTCCGATGACAACTCCGAGCTCGCCTTCGTAGTCGACGCGCTGGGTCATCCTCGAAGGCGGTAATTGCACTTTCCCTTCGGGCGCGATGATGCTTGAGGGTGGCTTAAAGAAAATGAGCGGCTCGAGCGGAATATCACTGCCGAGTTCGTTGGCGTGCTCACGATAATTTCGCCCCACACACACAATCTTTGATGGGACGACCGGCGCGAGCAGCTTGGCTTTGCTGAGCGGTATCGGAGCGAATTTGCCTCGGGGGGCTGCGGCAGTGCCATGCGCTTCGGGAAAATCGGGCAAGAGCGCGGTGATCATATCTTCGCCTTGACCGCCTTCGACTTTTCCGAATCGGGCGCCGCTCTCGGTTTGAAACCTGCAATATCTCATCGCACCGTCTCCGTTGCCGGCTCAGAGGGCTTGCTCTCATTGCCGCGCAAGTCCACCGCGGTTACCCGATAAATGTGGGTCGTACCGGCGACGGAGGACACGCGGTCCCGGAATGTCGGCGTTTTGACCAAGTCTTTGTTCACGCGCACGGGCTGTTGTCCCGCAGACGTGCGATAGACGTTGTATCCGGCAAGATCACCCTCCTGATTTGGCGACCAGCTTAGGTCGATCGCGGCGAAATTGTTCTCAACAACTCCCGCGCTCACTGCCTGCAATCCTTGCGGCGCATCGGGCGCGAAGATGTCATGACCGACGATCTCGGCCGGCGGCGAGTCGTCGCCTTCGAATTCAGCGAGCAGTTTCCCGTCACGCGAAAGTACCTGTGTGACTCCGAAGACGCGGTAGTCGTAGGTTTTCTCCCACTCGAAGTTTGTGTCTTGGTAACTCTGGCGCTGTGCTAGTACGGCCGGCAGCTCAACGAGAACCGCTGGTGGTTGCGGCTTGGTTGACGTGCCCAGCGCAGACTTCTCATCGCGCACACTGCGTAAGACCCGGTAAAGATATTTCACGTTGAGGCTTCGATTCCCTTCAGACGCAACACTGGTTGGCGGCGTCCACTGGACGGTGATGGCATTGCGGCTCAGCAGCTCGGCGGTTACATTCGCTGGAGGCAGCACGCTGGGCGCCAAGAAAACGGTGACGGCATTCGAGGGCCCGGCGGTTTTCCCGCTATCGTTCACCATCTCGACGTTATAGATCACGTAATCCTGAGGCGCCTGGCTTCGCAGCAGTGCGGTGAGGTCATCGACTTCCGAAACCGCCGCTCCCGGCTTGGCTACAGATTTGATCTCAGCGACCACGTTGTTGCAACTTGCTTTCGGCTGGGTGCGATAGCCACGACAGATCCGCGCGATGGTGTCGCCCTTGATGGCCTGGCGATCAGTAGTTTCAGATGGCTGCATCCAGCGAAGATAGACCTTATCGCCTTTGCGCACGGCCTGAAGGTCATCCACCGGCTTGGGCAGGCGAAGCGACGGTGGTTGCGGTGCGCCCGGAGTTCCGCACCCCACGAGTAGGCCGGCGGATAAGATGAGCGAAGCAGCGGCGGTGAGAAAATTTATTTGAGCTCTGGCCAAGGCCAGCTAGTGTAGCAAGAAAGGATTTGGGAAATGCGAGGCGCCGGATCACTCGATTCGATTTTGTCGGCTCCTACTTTTTCTTCTCAAGGATCCAGTCGTTCACTTTGTTTTCCAGGACGTCGAGCGGCAGGGCTCCTGAGCCGAGCACCACATCGTGAAACTCGCGAACCTCAAACTTGGACCCCAGTTCCTGAGTCGCCTTTTTGCGCAGCTCTTTTATCTTCAGCTCGCCGATCTTGTACGCCAACGCCTGGCCGGGCCACGCGATGTACCGATCAATCTCGTTAGTCACATCCAACTCATTCTTGGCTGCGTTCTCCATGAAGTAGTCGATCGCCTGCTTGCGCGTCCAATGTTTGTAGTGCATGCCGGTGTCGACCACCAGCCGCACCGCGCGCCACATTTGATACGTGAGCTGGCCGAATTTCGAGTAAATGTCGTCATAGAGCCCGACCTCTTCGCCCAGCGATTCGCTATAAAGCCCCCAGCCCTCGACGAAGGCAGTGTAGCCGCCAAAGCGACGAAATTTAGGAATATCGGTCAATTCCTGGGCTAAAGCGATCTGGAGATGGTGTCCAGGCACTGCTTCATGCAGCGTAAGCGCCATCATTTCCCACTTGGGCCGGGTATCTGGTTTGTAAAGGTTAACGAAGTAGGTTCCTGCCCTCGAGCCATCCGCCGAAGGCTGGAAGTAATACGCGGTGGTGGTGTCCGGCGCAATCAACATGGGGATGGGCTGCACTCCGTATGGCGTGCGCGGCAGCTTGCCAAAGAGCTTCACCAGTGTGGGATCGATGCGTTTGGCCAGCGCCCGGCTTCCTTGCAACAGCTCGTCGCCGGATTTGTAGAAGAACTGCGGATCGGTGCGCAGAAAAGTAAAGAACTCTGGCATGGTGCCTTTGAATCCCGACTTTGCCTTGACCTCTTCCATCTCCGCGCGAATGCGTTTCACTTCCGACAATCCAATCTCGTGGATCTGCGCGGGCGTCAGGTTGGTGGTTGTGAATCGGCGGACTTCGAAGGAATAGACTTCAGCGCCGTTCGGCCATTGCCACACCCCGACCTGGTCATAACAATTGGGCACATATTGCGTGACAAAGAATTCCTTCATCTCGCGGAAGGCGGGCAGGATGGAAGATGAAATGGCGTCCCGGCCCGCGGCGGCGAGGCGCTGCTGGTCGGCCTCAGGGATTGATTTGGGGAAACGTTTGAACGGGGCGTAGAAACCGCTCTCTTCGGGCGCGACCAGTTGTTTATCGATCTGCCCGGGCAGCCGATCCATGGTGATTCTCGAGTGCTTGATTCCTTCTTTCAATCCTTGCTGCAGAAGTGCGAGAGTCTGGTCCATGTACGTCGGGAAAGTCTTGAGCCGCGTGATCCAGTCTTCGTAATCTTTGACCGTGTCAAAGTGAATGGCGTCGGTGAGCTGGTCAGTGGTCTGGATGCCGTCGCGCTGATTGAGCGGGATGAGATAGAGGTGCAGGTTGAATGCCTGATCGCCATTCTCAAGCCGATGCTTGAACAAGTCATAGTTCAGTTGATCAGTGGCAGAAAGCTGCGAGCGATCTACTGCGCCAAGCCGCTGGGCAAATTTCAACTCCTGCTCGTGCTCGGCGTTGAGGCTGGCGGGCGTGAGATCTGGCCACTTGTCATTCCAGCGACGGTCGCCAAGTGTCGAAGCCCATTCGGGATTGCGCGAGAGACCGTATTCCCATTGTTCATCGAAGAGCGCGTGCAGCGATTTGGTTGCGCCATTGTCGTTGGGCATGTCCGGTTTATTCGGCGCTGTCTTCGAAGCAGTTTGCGCGAAGCCGATGGAGGTGAAGGACAACAACGCTGCGCAGAGAAAGATATTCCGATTCAACCGGCAAATTTTCATGCGGAGCTGCTCTCCTGAAGAAGACTGGTGAATTTAGGCAAGATAGATTACAGCAGAATGGCTGCATACGTTCGCTATTCCGCGATCAGCCTGGGTACGGGATTATCTTTCCTTCCCGAAGGGGCGAAAGCGAATGAATAACATTCCCCCTACAGGGTGCTGCCCATAAACTGGCTTCAGCAGGTCGGGCGTTCCATACCATGTGAGCTGTCCGCCGATCGCGGTCGCGAGATGGGGAATTAGATCGAAGTCACGGTCATATCCCAGCGTGTAAGCCTGAACCCGTGCCAGAAACCTTTCGTCGAAGCCAGCAGGCTCCAGGTTCTGCCCCAACAGAAGTTCATTTGTACGATCAACACTCTCGATCCGCGTCCATGTGTAATTCTTGTCCATGAAACGCAACGTGGACTCGGCAAGGTATGAATTGAATATCTCGTTCTTGGGAAGAATCGTATTCCTGCCCCAGAGAATGGTCGACGCCCAGTTGCCGTGCGCGAGTGGGCGGTTGTACATCACCGACGCCGTCATGCGGCGGATGTCTTCAGCGGGATGCAGATCCTCGGGCGAAATCAGACGCGCGATGGAATACTGCGCGCTCCAGTTCCGCGCAGGATTGACGGTGAAGCGAGTCGACCACGAGTCGATCTTTCCCGAATCCAGGTCCCAGCGGTTTTCGTCCGGCTCACGGCCGTGAAAGCCTGAAGCTTCAACGCGCACTGCGCCATGGGTGAAGCCAAGGGTGATCACATCGTCGGCAATGTGGGTGGAATCCTGCAAGTGGTGGCCGAGCGCTGCAACCGGGTTCTCCGACGCAGACGCGCGATGCGGATACGCCGACGGACCCATCGCCGGATCCCCCATGGGAGCGAAATAAAACGAGAGTAGGTTCTTGTCACCGAGCTTCACGTCGTATAGCGCGGCGAGTTCCATGATGAAGTCATGGGGATGCTGGCCATCAACGATCGGCCGTCCGAAGGCCGTCTCGCCCTGCTGGAAAAGCAGCGGGTAATTGCGTCCGGTCACCGTGCCCGGTTCCAGACTTGCCATGAAACGCAGCGTCAAGGTGCCGGGCCCGAGCTCGCGCTGCGCCATGGGCATGAACCAGTTCGTGGAAAAGGTTTTGTCAGCGCCGCGCGGGCCGCTCTGTTGCTCGAAAGCTATGAAGGCGTTGGCATGAAACATGAAAGTCCATCCGCCTTTGGTCGTCATAAGCATGG
>Ga0209488_10003292_pt1 | contig 13022 bp, 8 predicted proteins | sample Rivendell_Oct201_8_FD_188349 | JGI IMG/M metagenome (GOLD analysis project Ga0209488, IMG submission 188349) | Vadose zone soil microbial communities from the Eel River Critical Zone Observatory, Northern California, USA -... | ecosystem: Environmental > Terrestrial > Soil > Vadose zone >...
TGCTTCTTGGGGAGGATGTCCTTGGTGTCGCCGGGGAAGTTGGCGGCGTACACCTTCTCGGCGTTGGACGCTAGATCCGTCATGTGGAGGTCGCGGTAGGCGTCCACCAGGACCTTCAGGGAGCCCTTCACGGCCGGGGCGCCGTCGTAGTTTTCGACGCAGAATTTGGCGCGATTGATCGCGCCCACGTAGGCGCCGCGCCGCATGTAGTAGAGGGCGACATGCAGTTCGAAGTCGGCCAGGCGGTTGCGCAGGTAGATCATGCGCTGCTTCGAGTCGCCGGCGTATTGGCTGTGCGGGTATTTCTCGATCAGCTGCTGGAAGGCTTCGAAGGACTTGCGCGCATTGACGGGCGGGCGCTGCGATAGGTCGACGTTGAATTTACGCTCCAGCCAGTTGGATTGGCGCTCGAAATACACCAGGCCTTTCATGTAGTAGGCGTAGTCGACCCGGGGATTGGTCGGATTCTCGCGTATAAAGGTGTCGGCGGCGTCGACCGCGGGATCGACTTCGCGATTCTTGTAGTAGGCCCAGATCAAGTCCAGCTGGGACTGGCGTGCGGGCTCGCTGAACGGAAAGCGTGATTGGAGCGCTTCGAGCTGCTTGATCGCCTCTGCGTAGCTCGAATTCTTCATGGCTTTCTGCGCACGCGCGTAGATCACTTCGGGGCCGGATTTGGCATCTTCAGCGCGGTGGCTGCGGCAGCCGGCAGCCAGCACGCTCAAGCCAACGGCTAAGAGCAGTATGCGGCTCGGACGGACAAGATCACGCAGTCTCACAGGCGATTCCTTACAATGGGTGGGTCCCGAAAGCGCGGCAGTATACCCGATGCCTCGCCGCGGGAACCTGAGCCGCACAGGCTCCTGACTTCGAGTGCCCTATGAATGCAGAGTTCCAAGTCATCGATCTCACGATTCCGCCGGAGTTGGCCGGTCAGCGGCTGGATAGCGCGCTGGCGCGGCTGATGCCGGAGCATTCGCGCACTCGGATCAAGGGTTGGATCGAGGGCGGTGCGGTCAAATTAGACCGGGTGGCTTGCAAACCGCGAGATATCGTGGAGGCGGGATCCCGCGTCCGTGTGCAAATGACGCTGGGCGAGGCAGCGCAACCCGAAGTACAGCCAGAGGCGATTGCACTACGGCTGGTCCACGAAGATGCGGACGTCTTGGTGATCGACAAACCCGCTGGATTGGTGGTGCATCCGGGGGCCGGGAATCCGCGGCATACCTTGCAAAATGCCCTGCTGGGGCTTGATCCCACGCTCGCGGCGCTGCCGCGCGCGGGATTGATTCACCGGCTCGACAAGGATACCAGCGGCCTGTTGGTGGTGGCCCGCACGCCGGAGGCGCAAACCTCGCTCAGCCGGCAGCTCGAGGCCCGAACCATGGGGCGCGAATATGTTGCCGTATGCGTGGGCGTCATGACCGGCGGCGGAACCATCGACGAGCCCATCGGGCGTCATCGCGGCGACCGGTTGCGGATGGCCATTCGCGTATCCGGCCGGCCGGCCGTCACGCACTATCGCGTGCTGGAGCGCTTCCGCGCTCACACCTACCTGAGTGTGAAATTGGAAACCGGCCGTACTCACCAGATCCGCCTGCATCTGTCGCACATCAAGTACCCCATCGTCGGCGATCCGGTGTATGGCGGTCGATTTGGGCTGCCGCGCGGCGCGACCTTACGCCTCATCGACACCCTGCGCGGGTTCAAGCGCCAGGCCTTGCATGCCGCCACGCTGGGATTCGAGCACCCGCGCTCGGGGGAGCGTTTGACTCTCCAGAGCCCCGTGCCGCCGGACTTTGCGCAACTGCTCGGCGTGTTGCGCGAGGATGCGCGGGACGCGGCACAGGTTGCCGGGCTTCCCCGAGGGCGCAAATCGGGGCGTGCGCGGTGAGTGTTTCTTGGCTCGAGCCGGAATGGCCGGCACCTCCTGGGGTGCGGGCGCTGTCGACTTTTCGGAGCGGCGGGGTGAGTACGGCGCGCTATGCGTCGCTCAACTTGGGTGATCATGTGGGGGATTCGCTTCAGGCGGTGGGGGAGAATCGACGGCGCCTGAAGGCGGCGGCGGGGTTGGCGGCGGAGCCTGCGTGGCTGACGCAGGTGCATGGCACGAATGTGGTCGATCTGGATGCCGCAAGGACGAGACCTGTGGGTCAGGCCGATCACGATGCCGCAGCGGCGGGAACGGTGTTTCCGGCCGAACTCGGCGTCTCGGAGCCCTTGGGCCCGGCGGATGCGGCGTTCACCCGGCGGCGGGGGCGGGTGTGCGCGATCCTGACGGCGGACTGCTTGCCCATTATGTTGGCGGCGGACTCGGGGGACCTGATCGCCGCGGCGCATGCCGGCTGGCGGGGACTAGCCGGCGGGGTGATCGAGGCCACGGTGGAGGCGCTGCAGGTTGCGCCGGAGCGGCTCGTGGCGTGGCTGGGGCCTGCCATTGGACCCGAGCACTTCGAAGTGGGTGCGGAGGTGCGCGAGGCGCTATTGAAAGGCGATCCGGAAGCTCAGGCTGCCTTTGCGCCGAACGCCCGCGGGCGGTTCATGGCGGATTTGAACGCTCTGGCGCGTCGGCGCCTTGCAGCCCTGGGAGTCAGCCGCATCTATGGCGGCGGCCACTGCACTTATGCCGACGGGGAACGGTACTTCTCGCATCGGCGCGATGGGGTGACCGGCCGACAAGCCACGCTCATTTGGCTGGAGCCCTGAGCATCGGCATGTCGACCGGTTCGAGCAATCGCCCGGCGGGGGCAGGAAGCCTCAAGGCAACTGCGTCTTTCGTTGCCTTGAGGCTTCCTGCCCCCGCCGGGCAAGTGCTGGAGATGGTTGAATTGCCTGGTCTTGGCCCCCACGTACTGAGCATTCAGAGCGCTATCTCAAGGATATCCCTATGCGTATGGATAAGCTGACGACCAAATTTCAGGCGGCATTGGCGGATGCCCAATCGCTGGCCGTCGGCCGCGACAATCAATACATCGAGCCGGTGCATCTGATGGCGGCGCTGCTCGACCAACAGGGCGGCACTGCGCGGCCGCTGCTCGAGAAGGCGGGCGCTCAGGTGGCCAAGCTGCGTTCGGATCTTGCCGGCGCTCTGGATCGTCTGCCCAAGGTCGAGGGTTCGGGCGGCGAGGTGCTGCTCGGCAACGACCTCAACAAGCTGCTGAACGTCACGGACAAGCTCGCGCAGCAGCGCGGCGACCAGTTCATTTCGAGCGAACTATTCGTGCTCGCGGCCTGCGATGATCGGGGCGAGCTCGGCAGGCTGCTGAAGGCCAACGGCGCCGCGCGCTCGGGCGTAGAGAAGGCCATCGACGAGGTGCGCGGCGGCGCCAAGGTGGAGGATGCGGGCGCCGAGGAGAATCGCAAGGCGCTGGAAAAATACAGCATCGACCTCACCGAGCGCGCGACCCAGGGCAAGCTCGATCCGGTGATCGGCCGCGACGATGAGATCCGCCGCACCATCCAGGTTCTGCAGCGGCGCACGAAGAACAATCCGGTGCTCATCGGCGAGCCTGGCGTGGGCAAGACTGCCATCGTCGAGGGGCTGGCCCAGCGCATCGTGAACGGCGAAGTGCCCGAGGGCCTGCGCAACAAGCGCATTCTCGCGCTGGACATGGGAGCGCTCATCGCGGGCGCGAAATTTCGCGGCGAGTTCGAGGAGCGGTTGAAAGCGGTCTTGAATGATTTGGCCAAGCAGGAAGGCCAGGTGATTCTGTTCATCGATGAATTGCACACCATGGTGGGCGCCGGCAAGGCCGAGGGTGCCATGGATGCGGGCAATATGTTGAAGCCCGCCCTTGCTCGAGGCGAACTGCACTGCGTCGGAGCCACGACCCTCGACGAGTATCGCAAGTACATCGAAAAAGACGCGGCGCTCGAGCGGCGTTTCCAAAAGGTGCTGGTCGATGAGCCGTCGGTCGAAGATACCATTGCGATCTTGCGCGGCCTGAAGGAGCGCTACGAAGTGCACCATGGCGTGGAGATCACGGATCCGGCCATCGTGGCGGCGGCGACGCTGTCGCATCGCTATATTTCGGACCGGCAGTTGCCCGATAAGGCCATCGATCTGATCGACGAGGCGGGTTCGCTGATCCGCATGGAGATCGATTCGAAGCCGGAGGCGCTCGACAAGCTGGATCGGCGCATCATTCAGCTCAAGATCGAGCGGGAGGCGCTCAAGAAGGAGACCGACGAGGCCTCCCGCAAGCGCCTGAGCACCTTGGAAGAGGCGCTGAAGGCGCTGGAAAAGGAATACTCGGATCTCGAGGAAGTGTGGAAGGCGGAGAAGGCCTCGGTGCAGGGCGCCGCGCACATCAAAGAGGAACTGGAGCGGGCGCGGCAGGACCTCGACACGGCGCGCCGCGCGCAGGATTTGGCGCGCATGTCGGAGCTGCAATATGGGCGCATCCCGGCTCTGGAGCAGCGGCTCGCCAAGGCGCTGGAGGCGGAGCAGAAGCCCAATCAGCTGTTGCGCAACTCGGTGACCGAGGTGGAAGTGGCGGAGATCGTCTCGAAGTGGACCGGTATCCCGGTGTCGCGCATGCTCGAGGGTGAGCGCGACAAGCTGCTGCGCATGGAAGAGGTGTTGGGCAAGCGCGTCGTCGGCCAGCAGGAGGCGGTCAAGGCGGTGGCGGACGCGATTCGCCGCTCGCGCGCGGGGCTGTCCGATCCGAACCGGCCGAGCGGCTCGTTCATGTTCTTGGGTCCCACCGGTGTGGGCAAGACCGAGCTCTGCAAGGCGCTGGCCGAATTCATGTTCGACACCGAGGACGCCCTGGTGCGCATCGATATGTCGGAGTTCATGGAGAGGCATTCGGTGGCACGCCTGATCGGCGCGCCTCCGGGTTACGTGGGCTATGAAGAGGGCGGCTACCTGACCGAAGCGGTGCGCCGGCGGCCGTACTGTGTCATCTTGCTGGACGAGATCGAGAAGGCGCACCCGGACGTGTTCAATGTACTGCTCCAGGTCCTGGACGATGGGCGGCTCACCGATGGTCAGGGGCGGACCGTGGATTTTCGCAACAGCGTGGTGATCATGACCTCGAACTTGGGGTCGCAGGTCATTCAGGAGCTGTCGGGCGAGGCGAATTACGCCAAGATGAAGGCGGCGGTGATGCAGGTGGTGAGCCAGCATTTCCGGCCGGAATTCATCAACCGGGTGGATGAGATCGTGGTGTTTCATTCGCTCGGGCGGGAGCAGATCCGGGCCATCGTCGATATCCAGTTGGGACGCTTGCGGCAGAGACTGGCGGAGCGCGACATCACTCTCCGGTTGGACGATGACGCGCGCGACAAGATCGGCGAGGCGGGGTTCGATACGGTGTATGGTGCCCGGCCGTTGAAGCGCGCCATTCAGGCGCAGATCGAGAACCCGCTCGCGCAGATGATTCTGCGCGGGGATTTCGTGGCGGGAGATCGGGTGGTGGCCAAGCTCAAGCGGGACACGCTGGCGTTCGAGAAGGAACGGCTGCACTGATGCGGCGCTCCGGCCGAATGGGCGCCGAAGCTGCGATGCGCGGGCCCCCGTTCGCTATACTTCGGCAGGTTTGAGTCAGCAGGAACTGTCAACAGGAAAGATATGCCGTTTTACGAATACCAGTGCAAGAACTGTGGCCACGACCTCGAGGCCATGCAGAAAGTCAGTGATCCGCCGCTGAAGAAGTGCCCGCATTGCGGGAAGTCGCAGCTGCAGCGCTTGATGTCGGCGCCGGTGTTTCGGCTCAAGGGCGGCGGGTGGTACGAGACCGATTTCAAGGGCGATCAGGACAATAAGCGCAATCTCGCCGATCGCCCCGAGGCGGAAGGCTCCAAAGACGCGGTCGCCGACACGGCCAAAGACGTGGCGAAGGATGCGGTCGCGGCGGCCGGGAACGGCAAGGGCAAGGAGGGCAGCGGCCAGGACGCCAAGGGTGCGAACGGAGCCGGCACCAAAGACACCGCGCCCTCGGACAAGGCGGCTGCCAAACCAGCGGAGAAGGCGCCGGCGGAGTCTGCGAAGAAGGCCGCATCGTCCGGTGCCCGCAAGAGTTCGTCGCGGGGGCGCGCGGCCTCGCGCGGGAAATCATCGCCCGTGAAACGGCCGGTCAAGAGGCCGGCGGCCAAGGTTAAGCGCCGGGTATAAGGCCGCGGTTTGTTTCCCTACTTTTAGGTTGTTTTCGCGTATGCGCACTCATTATTGCGGGCAAGTCAACGAGTCACTGACCGGCGAGGCCGTCACCGTGGCGGGTTGGGCTCATCGCCGCCGCGACCATGGCGGCGTCATCTTCGTCGATTTGCGCGATCGCGAGGGGCTGCTGCAGATCGTTTTCGACCCTGACAAGGCCGCGGTGTTCGCCATGGCCGAGCGCGTGCGCAATGAGTTCGTGCTGAAGGTCACCGGATTGGTGCGGGTGCGGCCGCCCGGCACCGCGAATCCTCATTTGAAGTCGGGCCAGGTCGAGCTTCTGTGTCAGGAGCTCGAGATCTTGAATCGCTCCGAGCCGCTGCCTTTTCAACTCGACGAGCATGTGAGCGAAGAGGTGCGGCTGCGCTATCGCTACATCGATCTGCGCCGCGAGGAGATGCGCGAGCGCTTGCTGCTGCGTCACCGGATCACGCGTGCCATGCGCCACTATCTCGATGAGGCGGGCTTCGTCGACATCGAGACGCCCATGCTGTCCAAGGCGACTCCCGAAGGCGCGCGGGATTACCTGGTGCCGAGCCGCACGCATGCCGGCAAGTTCTTCGCGCTGCCGCAGTCGCCGCAGATCTACAAGCAATTGCTGATGATCTCGGGGTTCGACCGCTACTATCAGATCGTGCGCTGTTTCCGCGATGAGGATTTGCGCGCCGATCGTCAGCCGGAGTTCACCCAGCTCGATATCGAGACCTCGTTCCTGGATCAAGCGCAGATCCAGGAACTGATGGAGGGATTGGTACGGCATTTGTTCAAGCAAGTGCTCGGCGTCGAACTGCCGAACCCCATGCCGCGGATGAGCTATACGGAGGCGATGCGCCGCTATGGGTCCGACAAGCCGGACTTGCGCGTACCGCTCGAGTTGGTCGACGTGGCGGATCTCGTGCGGGGCTGCGACTTCAAGGTGTTTGCGGGACCGGCGGCCGACCCGCGCGGGCGTGTAACGGCTTTGCGCGTGCCGCAAGGCGGGAGGCTGTCGCGCAAGGAGATCGACGATTACACGGCGTATGTGGCGCGCTACGGCGCGAAGGGCCTGGCCTACGTCAAGGTCAACGAAGTCGCCAAGGGGCGCGAGGGGCTGCAGTCGCCCATCTTGAAATTCCTGAGCGACGCGGCGGTCAGCGGCATTCTCGAACGCACGGGCGCCGCCGACGGCGACTTGATTTTCTTCGGCGCGGATACCGGCAAGGTGGTGAGCGACGCCCTGGGCGCGCTGCGCCTCAAGGTGGGCCAGGATTTGAAGCTGGTGGCGGCGGGGTGGCGGCCGTTATGGGTGGTGGATTTCCCCATGTTCGAGTGGGACGCGGATGCCAAGCGCTGGCAGGCCATGCATCATCCGTTCACGAGCCCGGCGAACCTGGACTATGCGGCCTTGTCGGCCAGCCCCGGCGAAGCCACTGCCAAGGCCTACGACATGGTGCTGAACGGGTCGGAAATCGGCGGCGGCTCGGTGCGTATTCATTCGCAGGAACTGCAGTCGGTGGTGTTCGATCTGCTGGACATCTCGCCCGAAGAGGCCCGCCTCAAGTTCGGATTCTTGCTGGATGCGCTCAAGTTCGGCGCGCCCCCGCATGGGGGTATCGCGTTCGGGCTGGATCGGCTGGCGATGCTGATGGCCGGTGCGGACAGCATTCGCGACGTCATCGCCTTCCCGAAGACGCAGACGGCGGCGGATCTCTTGATGGATGCGCCGACGGAGGTCAGCGAGGCGCAGCTCCGGGAGCTGCATATTCGCGTGCGGGTCCCGCCGAAGATCGAGTAGGCGTTCAACATCCCCGTGACCGATCAACCCTATCGACGCCCGGAATCGGTCTTGATCGTGATCTACACCGACGGCGGTGAATTCCTGCTGTTGGAGCGCCGGCGTCCGGTCAAGTTCTGGCAGTCGGTGACGGGCAGCCTGGAATGGGGCGAATTCGCCGACAGCGCGGCGCGCCGCGAGGTGGTCGAGGAAACCGGCATCCGGCAGGGGGTCCTCGTCAATCTGCAGTGGACCCAGGTGTACGACATATTGCCGGCGTTCGGCAAGGTGTACGCGCCGGGAATCACGCGCAACCTCGAACATGCGTTTTCCTTGAGGCTGGCCCAGCGCGTGCCGGTGACCTTGAGCGACTCGGAGCATGTGCGCTTCAAATGGGCGTCGGGTGCGGAGGCCGTCGAAACGGTCTCCTCGAGCACCAACCGCGCGGTCATCGAAGCGCTGCGGATCGAGTCCGTGCGGTGAGCACGGTCGTCGTCTATGTGCATGGATTGTGGCAGCGCGGCGCCGAATCCCTCTGGCTGCGCCGGCGGCTGTCGCAGGACGTCAAGGCCGAGGCGCGGGCCTTTTCATATCCCTCGGTCGCAGCCGATGCCACTACCAATGCGCGCGCCCTGGCGAAGTACCTGACCGCCATCCGCGCGGACACGCTGCACTTGGTCGGGCACAGCCTGGGGGGCCTCGTGATCTTGAAGCTGTTCGAGGAGGACGCCGACGCGCGGGCGCGCTTGCCGCCGGGGCGGATCGTGCTCCTGGGCCCGCCGCTCCGCGGCAGCCGCACGGCAGAGAAACTGGCACGGCTGCCCTTCGGCAAGACAATCATGGGGCGCGCCGTCGGTGAGGAATTGCTCGTGCCGCGCGGCGAGCGCCGCCGCTGGAACGGCACGCGTGAATTGGGCGTCATCGCCGGTGATTTAGGGATTGGCTTGGGCTGCCTCGTGGGGCCGCTCGGGGGGCCGAGCGACGGCACCGTCTTGGTCGAGGAGACCGAGCTCGACGGTGCCGCGGCGCGCTTGGTGCTGCGGGTGAGTCACACGGGGATGCTGTTCTCGGCGGCGGTGGCGCATGCGGCGGGCGCCTTTTTGAGCACGGGTCGATTCAGCCGGTAGCGCCGCGGTCCAGCTGCTGCAGGCGGAACAGCAAATCCAAGGCTTCGCGCGGACTCAAGGAATTCGGATCGAGCGCTCGCAAGGCGTCGAGTGCGGCGGATTCCGGCGGCGCGGGTGCCGGCGCAAGGGGGGCGAAGGCCAGCTCGCCTTGCGGCGAGGTGGAGGTGCGCAGAGCGTCGCGCTCGCGCTCCAGCTCGGTCAAGTAACGGCGGGCCTGCGCGGTCACGGACTTCGGGATGCCGGCGAGGGCCGCCACCTGCAATCCATAGCTCTGATTCGCGGGGCCTTCCCGGACGCTGTGCAGGAACACCAGTGTCTCGCCGTGTTCCACTGCTTCGACGTGCACATTGACCACTCCCGGTGCTTCGGCGGCGAGGCTGGTCAGCTCGAAGTAGTGAGTGGCGAACAAGGTGAAGGCGCGGATCTTGTTGGCGATGTAGGCGGCGCACGCCCAGGCGAGAGAGAGACCGTCGAAAGTGCTGGTGCCGCGGCCCACCTCGTCCATGAGCACGAGGCTCTTGGCCGTGGCGTTGTTGAGAATGTTCGCCGTCTCGGTCATTTCGAGCATGAAGGTCGAGCGTCCGCCCGCCAGATCGTCCGAGGCGCCGATGCGGGTGAAAATGCGATCCATGGGTCCCAGCACCGCGCGGCGGGCCGGCACGTAGCAGCCGATATGGGCCAGAATGACGATGAGCGCGGTCTGGCGCATGTAGGTGCTCTTGCCGCCCATATTCGGGCCGGTGATGATCAGCATGCGGCGCGAGTCATCGAGGCGCAGGTCATTGGGTACGAAGGGTTCGCGGCCGGCGCGCTCGACCACCGGATGACGCCCGCCGTCGATCAGCAACATGGGCTCGTCGACCAATTCCGGCTGAGCACAATCCAGAGTGGCGGCGCGCTCGGCAAAGCAGTTGAGCACATCGATCTGTGCGATGGCGGCCGTGGTCGACTGCAGCGCCGGCAGGCGTGAGGTCAGGTGATCGAGCAATGCCTCGTACAGCTCCTTCTCGCGCGCGAGAGCCCGATCGCGTGCTCCCAGCACCTTGTCCTCGAAGGATTTCAATTCAGGGGTGATGAATCGTTCGGCGGATTTCACGGTTTGGCGGCGCAGGTACTCCGCGGGGACCCGGTCGGCTTGACTGCGGCTCACCTCGATGAAAAAGCCCTGCACCCGATTGAAGCCCAATTTCAGGCTGGACAGGCCGGTGCGCTCGCGCTCCTTGCGTTCGAGGTCGAGCAGAAATTGCTCGGTGTCGCTGCCGAGGAGGCGCAGCTCGTCGAGCTCTGCGTCGTAGCCGGCGGCGATCACGCCGCCGTCGCGCAGGTAGTGCGGGGGCGAGTCGACGATGGCCTTGGTCAACAGGGCGTGGTCGGCTCTGTGATCGTCGTTGTCGCGGCCGAGCTCTGCGATGAGTTGTTGCAGCAAGGGGTCCTGCGTCGTGCCGAGGAGCTGCTGCAGCCGGGGCAGGACGGCGAGTGCCGCGCGCAGCTGCGTGAGGTCCCGTGGCCGCGCCGAGCGCAGGGCAATTCTCGCGACGATTCGCTCCAGGTCGCCGATGGCCTTCAGCGGTTCGGCGAGGGCTGTATGCTGCGCGCCGTCCATCAGAGTGGCGACCGCCTGGTAGCGGGCGCGCAAGATGCCGCGATCGCGCAGCGGCCGGTGCAGCCAACGTCGCAGCATGCGGCCGCCCATGGCGGTTGCCGTGCGATCGAAGACGCCCGCCAGAGTCAGCTCGGGCTTGCCCGCGAGGCTCTCGTCGAGTTCCAGATTGCGGCGGGTTGCGGGGTCCATGATGAGAGCGGCATCGCGCTCTTCGGTGGTGATCGACAACAGGTGCGGCAGGGCCGATTTCTGCGTCTCTCGGACATAGGCGAGCAGCGCGCCGGCCGCGGCAATCGCCAGTGGTTTCTCGGCGCAGCCGAAACCGGCGAGATCGCGGGTGCCGAATTGTTCGGTGAGGGCGCGCGTTGCGGATTCGGTATCGAAGTGCCAGGGCGCCCGCAGCCGCCAGGGCCGGTCGCGGGAAGCTGACGAGGGGGCTAGGGTGGGTTGTGCACCGTCGGGCGCCAACAATTCGGCAGGCCGCAGCCGCTCGATCTCGGCCTCGAGCGCCGCGGCACCGGCAATCTCCATGACGCTGAAGCGGCCGGCCGACAGATCCAGCCACGCAAGACCGAAGCGGCCGTTGGCCCCGAAGACGCTGGCGAGCAGGTTCTCGCGCCGTTCCTCCAGGAGAGCTTCATCGGTGACGGTACCCGGCGTCACGATGCGCACCACCTCGCGTTCCATCGGACCCTTGGTTTTGCCCGGGATCCCGCGCTGCTCGCAGATCGCGACGGATTCGCCCTTGCGGACCAGTTTCGCCAGGTAGGTATCGAGAGTGACCACCGGCACGCCGGCCATGGGAATCGGCGCTCCGGCGGAGGCGCCGCGCTGGGTGAGCGCAATATCCAGGAGCGCCGCGGCACGGCGGGCATCGTCGTAAAACATTTCGTAGAAATCGCCCATGCGATAGAACAGCAGCACGTCGGGATGCTGCGCCTTGATGCGCAGGTATTGCTGCATCATGGGGGTGTGGTCCTGCCCGGCATTGCCGGGGACCAGCTCTTTTGAGGACGGGTTGGTGGTCACGCGGGCGTATTGTCCATGTCTTGCCTGCGAACCGCACGCTCGACGTCGGCATGGGTTGTCGGCCGAGGGATGGCTGTTGGCGATCCGCGACAGATCGAGGTGTGAGTCATGCTGTGCGAGCCTGTTCACCGTAGTCGCCAGTGAGGTTTTGAGCATGGGTGTGAAGGGATGAGCTTAAGGAGACTGCTGGTCCGGAAATCGCTCCCCGTGTGCGGTCTGTTGCTGACGCTGAGCCTATTCGGCTGCGGCGGAGGCGCTGGAGTGAATGTTTCCGGATCCCCCGCGTCGCCCACGCCCCCCACGCCCCCCGCGCCATCGGTGCCCGGAGTGCCGGCCAGCCTCCACGCAACCGCGAGCAGTGCTGAGATCGTGCTCAACTGGAGTGCGGGCGCCGGTGCCACCAGCTACGCCGTCAAACGGGGCACCGCCAGCGGCGGTCCCTACACTCAGATCGGCACAGCGACGTCGACTTCGTACACTGATACCGGCCTTACCAACGGCACGGCCTATTACTACGTCGTGGTCGCGGTCAACAGCGCCGGACAAAGCGCGCCCTCGGGCGAGGCCACGGCCACACCCGATGCGACGGTCACCGCGCCGCCGGTGCCTGCGGGACTCCTGGCTTCGGCGGGCAATGCGCAGGTCGGTCTGACATGGACCGTGAGCACGGGGGCGAGCAGCTATCACATCAAGCGGGCGACGGCCAGCGGCGGACCGTTCACGGTGATTGGCACGCCGACCGCGGCGTCGTACATCGACACGGGTCTTGCGAACGGCACCACCTACTACTATGTGGTTTCCGCGCTCGACTCGGCCGGCGAAAGCAGCAACTCGACCCAGGTAAGCGCGACCCCGACGGGCACCTCGACGTCCAACCCGCCTGCCGTCTGCCTAACGCCGTTCAGTGAAGACACCAATGCCACGACCGTGACCGTCGGTTCCGGCACTGCGGCGAGCTGCACGGAAATCGCGCTGGCCAATGCCTTGGCCAAGGGTGGGGTCATCCGCTTCAGCTGCGGTGGAGCAGCGACCATCACCCTCACATCGCAGAAGACTTTACGCACCGACGTCAACACCACCCTCGATGGCCAAGGGAAGATCACGCTCGACGGAAGAGGGACCACTCGACTGTTGTATTACTCGTCACCGAATTTCCAGGCCACGAAGACGGTAGTCACCATTCAGAACCTTACCCTGCAGAATGGAGCGGCCAGCGGCACACCGATTCCTGCAGCGCCGGTCCCCTGTTCACAGGGTACGAAGAACGACGGCGGCGGCGCGGCGATCTATATTCGCGACGGGATACTGCGCGTCTGGAATACGACCTTCAAAAATAATGAGGGCGCCACG
>Ga0209488_10003294_pt1 | contig 13018 bp, 10 predicted proteins | sample Rivendell_Oct201_8_FD_188349 | JGI IMG/M metagenome (GOLD analysis project Ga0209488, IMG submission 188349) | Vadose zone soil microbial communities from the Eel River Critical Zone Observatory, Northern California, USA -... | ecosystem: Environmental > Terrestrial > Soil > Vadose zone >...
CGTCCTCGTCGAGCGGCTCGAGCTCCGGCTCTGGCTCCAATTCCAACTCGGGCTCCGGCTCCGGCTCCGGCTCGACCTCCGCCGACTGACGACGATGGCCGGATCCGCTTCAGACTGGATCACCCTCGCCGAAGCCGCGGAGCTGCTGGCCGCGGCCAACGTCCGCTTCCGTCGCGAGACCATCGGCGGATGGGCCCGAAACGGGAAGCTCCAGAGCATCAAGATCGGTGGCCGGCGCTTCGTCAGGCGCGGCGAGGTTCGGGCGCTGCTGACGCCGCCCAGACGGGTCCGCGCCGGCGATCTCCAGCCGGGCCTCTTCGAGGACGTGACCGGCTGACGAGAGGGGAGGGCCGATCGTGAGGCTGCCCGCGGTGGTCCAGGCATTCGCCGTGAGGTTGATGGGCTGGCGGGCGGTCTCGGCGGGCCGCGACGTCCTCCGACGCTACGCCGACGCCGGTGGCGGCCTGCTGGCCGGTGGTCTCACCTACGGCGCACTGTTCGCGCTGCTGCCGAGCCTGTTGCTGATCAGTGGCGTGCTCGGGCTGATCGTCCACGATCCCGAGCGCCGGCAAGCCATCGTGTCGGGCATCGGCGAGAGCCTGCCGCCCCTCCAGGGGCTCGTCGAGGCGAGCCTCGAGTCGATGGCGACCGGGGCCGTCGGTTTCGGGACGATCGGGTTGATCGGGCTGGCCTGGGGTGCGAGCCGCTTCTACGGCTCGCTCGACGATGCCTTCGCGAGGATCTTCACCGATGCGCCCAAGCGCGGATTGCTGGCGAGGACGATCCGCGGCATCGTCTCGGTGGTCCTGCTCCTCAGCGTCTTCATCGTCGGCCTGGCCCTGACGGGCGTCGGATCGTTCCTCGCCGCCGAGACCGCGGGGCGGCTTGGAGCGGACACCCGCCGTTTCTGGAGCGTTGCCACGCCGCTCCTCACGACCGTCGTCTTCGTCGCCACGATCGGCGCGATCTACCGGCTCGTGCCCGCCCGGCATGTCCCGTGGCGATCGCTCCTTCCACCGGCCGTCGTCGTCGGTGTCCTCCTGGCCGCGCTCACACAGCTCTTCAGCTACATCGCGCCACGGCTCATCGGGACGGCGGCCATCTACGGGACGTTCATCGCGATTTTCGCGGCGATGGTCTGGCTGTCGACCGGGTTCCAGCTGTTGCTGGTCGGCGCTGCCTGGGTCCGCGAACGCATCGGGGACGCCACATGAGGGGACGCAACCTGAGCGAGCCCGTCAGGCGCCCTGGGGACTCCCGCAGCGGCGGCAGAAGCGGGCCGTCGCCGACAGGGACAGGCCGCAGTTCGAGCATGGCTGAATCCCGGTCGGTGCGGCGCCGGCGGGCGGGCTGACGACATCGCGGGCCGAGGCGGCCCACAGGGCCGCCGTCGAGCGGTCGGCGAGTCGATCGATCATGAACCCGGGGGCAGGTGCCGCGGTTGGCCATTGGGGCGTGGCCGGCCAGGACGGCTCGGCGCCGGGCGCCGGGCTCGCGCTGGCAGCGGCAGCCAGCCCAGGGTCGACCTGGTCGGGCCCCGTGGTCGAGGGAGTGTCCGGCGCGACGATCCGCCACGTCGGTTGTTCGACACGATCCTTGCGTGGCGCCGGCGAGGCGCTTTCGGCAGCGACGGGCGCGGGCTGGGCGGCCGGCTCCTGTGCCGCGGGTGCGACCGGTTCCGCTGCCGCGACCGGCTCCGGCTCGACGTATACGGGCTCCGGCTCGGCGTGAGCGGGCTCGGGCTCGCCCGCGAGGGGTGCGGCCTCGGCCGCGACCGGCTCGGGCTCGACGTGTTCCGGCTCGGGCTCGGCCGCGACCGGCTCGGCCGCGACCGGCTCGGCCGCGATTGGCGCGGCCTCGGCCGCGACCGGCTCGACCGCCGCCGTGACGCGTTCTGCGACGACTTCTGCGACGGCGGGCTCGGCTTCCGACGGCGCGATCTCGTCGGGCGCGGCATGAGACGCCTCGTAGGCAGCCAGCTCCGCGTCGATGCTCTGACCCGGCCGGAATCTCCCGAGGAGAGCGGCCGTGCGGGCCGCCGCGGCCGCGGCACGCCCATCGACGTCGGTCGGGAGCGGCGGAGGCGGCTCAGCGGCCACCGGCTCGGCTGCGGCGATCTCGGCGGCGACCGGTTCGGCGGCAATCGGCTCGTTGACAACCTTGGCTCCGTCGGCCACGTTGGCGGCGACCGCCTCGTCGGTGATGGCCTCGGGCGCGGCAGGGGGCTCGGCGACGGGAATCGTCTCAGCGAAGGCCGCGACTGCGGGCTGCTCGGCCTGGGCGGGCGCAGCGAGGGTCGGCGCTTCGAAGCCAACCTGACCGAGGCGGCTGACGAGGTCGATCTCCTCGACTTCCTCGACCTCGTCTACCTCGAGATGACCGTTCGAGTCACCCGCACTGGCTGCCACCGGCAGGTCGGCCGTGGGCCAGGACTCTTCGACCCGTTCCGGCTCGGGCTCGGGTTCGGGCGGCGGCGCGGCTGCGAGAGTCGTGAAGTCGGTCGCGAACGTCGGGAACGGAGTGGGCAGGATCTCCTGGCCAAACCGTGGCGCGCATGTCAGGCAGCGACCCTCGATATCGTTCCAGCAGTTGCCGCACGTGTACTGCCGGCAGCTCATGCAGAAGTTGAACGTCGCATGGAAAGCGTCGAGCTGCTGTGCGGTCAGCTCTCGTTCTTCGTCGCTGCGGGCCGCCGCCATCGCCTCGTCCATCGACGTGTCGTCGCTCAGGACGTAGTTCTTCAGGCCCTTCGACAGCGTCTTGAATCGGCCCAGCTTCTTGGCCTTCGTGGGCGCGGCCGACTCAAACGTGTAGCGAGTGCCGCAGCGTTCGCAGAATGACTCGGTGAGGATCTCGGGCATCATGCCCCCGGGTACGCGATGAACAGGCCGGAGCCGAACGGGCATCCCGAACGGGGCGAGAGTATATCGCACGGCACTCCAGTGGCCTCGTCCGCAGGTACCGGGGATCCGGGACGATGGTCCTCCGATCTCATCCAGTCAGGTCGGGCGGCCGCTGGGCGCGGTTGCACGCTGGTCTCCGCCGATGAGGTCATCGCTGCCCGGCCCGGCCCGGCCCGCTCCTGGCCCAGACGGGCCGTCTGCTAGATTGCGACGGACCATGCGCTCCCCAATGGCCGCCCTGGAGCGGTTCTTCGAACGCATCTTCGAGCGCCAGACCGCTCGCCTGTTCCGGACCAGGCTCCAGCCGATCCAGCTCCAGCGCCGGCTCGAGCGATCGATGGAGTCGGCGCGACACCGCGATGGTGAGCGAACACTCGTCCCGAACCGTTACGCGATTCACCTCGCCCCGGCCGACCTGGAGGCGCTTCGCGCTGTTCATCCCAACCTCGCAGCCGACCTGGCCGACGCCGCCCTTGCCTTCGCCCGTGGTCACGGCTTCACGCTCGCCGATCGGCCGACGGTCGCGCTGGTCGCCGATGCGACCGTCGAGGCCGCGGATGTCCGCGTCGCCGTTACGACGGATCACCGTCGTGACGAGGCGGCGGATTCGAACAGGGGAATCCGGGCCGCCGAGCCTGCCGACGCCGCGGCGCCTGAGCGGCGCGACGATGACCAGCCACCACCGACCGAGCACACCGCCGTCTTCGTCGTCCCGATGATCGAATCGTCGCGGGCGACCCTCCGCGAGATTCGGCCCGACGGCTCGTCCCGGTCGATCGTCGCGGGCGGTCGGCCCCTCACGATCGGGCGCGCCTCGGACAACGGCCTCGTCCTCGCCGATAGCCGCGCCTCTCGCCATCATGCTCGGCTGTACGGCCGGCGCGGGGCCCTCGTCCTGACCGATCTCGGGAGCACGAACGGCTCCTGGGTCAACGATCGGCGGATTGACGAGATGGCCCTCGGGGAGGGCGACCGGATCCGGATCGGGGACACGATCCTGATCGTCGAATCGGTCGAGCCGGTCGACGAGGGCGACCCGCTGGAGCATGGCTCGACCGGGGTCGCCGGGACCGGCTGATGGACGGCTTCACGGTCACGATCTGGGTCGTCAGGATCCTCTTCCTCGTCCTGCTCTACCTGTTCCTTTTCGGGATCGCCCGGGCGCTCCTCCGCGATCTCAGGGCGGCCTCCCGCGAGCCGACCCTGGAGCTCGGCCGGCTCGTCGTCCTCGCCTCGCCGGCGGGTGAACCGGCAGCCGGGACGACCCTCCCACTCGATGCCATCACGACCCTCGGCCGCGACGTCAACAACGCGGTCGTCGTCGACGACGAGTTTGTCTCGGCGGAGCACGCCGTCCTGACGTTCCGCGGTCGGACCTGGTACGTCGAGGATCTCGACAGCACGAACGGGACGTTCGTCAACGGTTCGCCGGTCGACGGCGTCGCACCGCTCGGCTACGGCGACGAGATCCAGCTCGGCCAGGTCCGGCTGCGGCTCGACCGGGTCCGTCGATGAGCAGCTCCGCTCCGGCCACCCTGGCGCTGCCAAGGATCCTCGGGCCCATCCGGCCACGTCCTCGCTGGCGCGAGGCGCGGCTGCTCGCGGTGGTCGCGGTCACGATCCTCGTCGGCAGCATCTCGCTGTCACTGGCCCAGCGGGCGCCCGATGCGCCATCCGGCGGCCTCGAGCCGGCTGAGCCCTTCCACCTCACGGTGTACCTCGGCGTCCTGCTCCTGGCCCACCTCGCCCAGGTCATGGCCGGCCGACGAACGGACCAGGTCCTCCTGCCGGCGGTCGGGCTGCTCGGCGGGATCAGCCTCCTCCTCATGGAGCGGCTGCCGCAGAACCTCGTCGTCCAGACCGTCGGCAAGACCGACCTCGGCCTCGCTGATGTCCAGCTCGTCTGGCTCGTCCTGTCGATCGGGCTGGCAACGACCCTCGCGATCGTCGTCCGCTCGGACCGCTGGCTGCGCCTCTACAAGTACACCTGGGCGGCCGCCGGGGTCGGGCTCCTGCTCCTGACGTTCGTCCTGGGGACGGAGATCAATGGCCAGCGCCTGACCCTGTCGTTCGGACCGGTCAGCGGCCAGCCGTCCGAGCTGCTCAAGGTCATCCTCGTCGTCTTCCTCGCGGGCTACCTCTCCGAGAACCGGTCGTTGCTCGTGGAGCAATCGACCCGGATCGGGCCGATCAGCCTGCCACCGGTCCCGTACCTCGCGCCGATGGTCGCGATGTGGGCGATCGCCCTCGGGATCGTGGTCGTCCAGCGCGATCTCGGGGCGGCCCTCCTGTTCTTTGCGGTCTTCCTCCTGCTGCTCTATACCGCCACCGGCCGGGCCGGCTACGTCGTCCTGGGGCTGATCCTGTTCATCGTCGGCGCGTTCGTCATGTATCAGCTCGTCGACCACGTCCGCACCCGCGTCGACATCTGGCTCGATCCCTTCGCCGACCCATCCGGCGCTGGCTACCAGGTCGTCCAGTCGCTGTACGCCTTTGCCCGCGGCGGTCTGCTCGGCACGGGCCTGGGTGCTGGATTGCCCCTGATTTCCGGGCGCCTGCCGATCCCGGCGATCCAGACCGACTTTCCGCTGGCCGCCCTCGGCGAAGAGCTGGGGCTGGTCGGGATCATGGCGATCCTCGGGATCTACCTCGTGGTGATCGAGCGGGGCTTGCGTATCGGGGCGGCCGCACGGGACGACTTCCGGGCGCTCCTCGCGAGCGGCCTGGCGCTCGTCGTGGGGGTCCAGGCGTTCATCATCGCGGCGGGCAACCTGAAGCTGATCCCCCTGACCGGCATCACGCTGCCGTTCATCAGTTACGGCGGCTCGTCGCTGCTGGTAAACGGCATCGTCGTCGGGCTGTTGCTCGCCCTGTCGGACAAGGGCGTCGAACCGCCACCGCCGCCGCGCCAACCCGGACGACTCGCGAGACTGGCCAGGCGAGCCGGGTGATGGATCGCCGGCCGGTCTCGCGAAGCATTGCCCACGTCGGGCTGGCCCTGACGATCGCGTTCGGCGTCCTGGCCGGCTGGGCCGGCTACTGGCAGGTCTTCCGCTCGCCGGACCTCTCGAACGCGGCCGACAATCCCGCCGTGATCGCCGCGGCCAGGAACGTCGTCCGCGGCAGGATCCTCGATCGCGACGGGAAGGTCCTGGCAACCACGAAGCGCGACGCCAACGGCGACCCGTACCGGGTCTACCCCGAACGGAGCGTCAGCGCGGTCATCGGCTACTCCAGCCGGCAGTTCGGGACCGCCGGCCTCGAACGCTCGTACGCGGCCCAGCTGATCGGCGTGAGCGATCCGGATCCCATCCGCAATCTCCTCAAGAAATTCGAGGCGAACCCGTCCGACCCGCAGACCCTGACCCTGTCGCTCTCGCTGGCGCTCCAGAAGGCGGCGGTCAAGGGCCTCGGCGCCGACAAGGGAGCGGTCGTCATGCTCGATCCGCGAACCGGGGAGGTCCTTGTCCTCGCCTCGACCCCAACGTTCGACGCGTCCGCGATCGCCAACCCCGCGACCGAGGACCAGGGCTTCGCGGCCGTCAAGGACGCTGCCAGCCAGCCGCTCCTCAACCGGGCCACCCAGGGCCGCTACGTGCCAGGCTCCGTGTTCAAGATCGTGACCGCGACTGCTGCCCTCGGCTCCGGGGCGATCGACGCGTCGACGACCTTCCCGAACCAGGCGAAAGCCGAGCAGGACGGACTCCTCGTCGACGGGTTCCGGATCCGGGAGCACCCGGGCGTGCCGGCCCGAACCCTGGACCTGGCCCACGCGACCGAGGTCTCCTCGAACATCTTCTTTGCCCTCGCCGGGCTGAAGACCGGCGGCGGAGCCCTGGCCGAGTACGCGGCGAAGCTGGGGTTCTCGGGCGACGTGGGCTTCGACCTGCCGGTCGCGGCGTCGCAGGTGACGAACGGCAGCGGCAAGCAGCCGGGCGGGTTCGTCGACGACGTCGAGCTCGCCAACGCCTCCTACGGCCAGGCCGAGACATTCGTGACGCCGTTCCAGATGGCCCTCGTCGCGGCGACCGTCGCCAACGGCGGTGAGCTGATGCAGCCGCACCTGGTCACGGCATTGAGCGGTCGTTCGGGCACCCGGACGGTGTCACCCTCTCCCCTCCGCCGGGTCATCTCGGAGGGGGCAGCCGCCGCGATCAACGCGGCGATGGTCCGTGCGGTCGAGGGCACGCTGGGCCGGCAGTTCACACCAGGCGCCGCGGTCCCGGGCATCACGACGGCCGGCAAGTCCGGCACGGCGGAGCTGGGTGGCAGCGGCGAGCCGCATTCGTGGTTCATCGGCTTCGCCCCGGCCAACGATCCGCAGATCGCGATCGCCGTGCTTGTCGAACGGGGCGGCCGTGGCGCGCAGCGGGCCGTTCCGCTGGCGGGCTCGCTTCTCAAGATGTATTTCGATACGGTGGCCAAATGACCGACGAGAAGACCGGCGAGCCGATCGCCGAGCGGCCCGATCCAGCCGACGACGACACTGGCCCGGATTCGCAGGAGCCGCGATCTTCGGATGAGATCCGCGAACGTCGTCCCGCGCTCGAACGGATCGGCATGGCCGCTGTCGCGGTCGTCATGGGCCTGCTCTTCGGCGTCGTGGCCGTCGCGGCCTTTGCCGGGGGCGAGTACTTCCTGGCGGCGATGGGTTTTGTCGGCTGCATGATGACCCTGGCGGTCGGTGGGATCACCCTTCTCCGCGGCTGACGAGGCGCCCGACGCCGAGATGCGGGCCTGACGGGCGGCTGGCAGAGTGTGGCCGTCCGTCACGCAGCGAACCCATCCTGCGTCTCGGGCGTACTATCAAGTGACACCCCCCACGGCGGCCCCACCGTGGGTTCGCGATTCCCTGAGGAGCCTGATGAGCAACCTGGAGCAGACCGGCGAGAAGGTCCTCGCGAACGTCGAGCGAGTCATCGTCGGAAAGCATCACGAAGTCCGCCTCGCCCTTGTCGCCCTCCTTTGTCGGGGGCACCTCCTGATCGAGGACGTTCCCGGCACCGGCAAGACAGTCCTCGCGAAGGCGATCGCGCGCAGCCTCGGCTGCAGCTTCCGCCGTATCCAGTTCACCCCCGACCTGTTGCCGTCGGACGTGACCGGCCTGTCGATCTACAACCAGAAGAACCAGGAGTTCGAGTTCCGGCCCGGCCCGATCATGGCCCAGGTCGTCCTGGCCGATGAGATCAACCGGGCCACGCCGAAGACCCAGTCGGCCCTCCTCGAGGCAATGGAGGAGCGCCAGGCGACGATCGACGGCACGACCTATTCGATGCCCGACCCGTTCCTCGTCATCGCGACGCAGAACCCGATCGAGTACGAGGGCACGTTCGCCCTGCCGGAGGCCCAGCTCGATCGGTTCATGCTCCGGATCCGGCTCGGCTACCCGCAGCCGATCGAGGAGGTCGTCATCCTCGACGAGCAGAAGCGAAGCCATCCCCTGGAGGAGCTCGAGGTCGTCTGCTCGGTCGAGGAGCTGACCGGGATGCAGAACGCGATCCGCGATATCTACGTCGACTCGACGGTCGCCGACTACATCGTCCGGCTCGTCAACGGGACCCGCAACCACCCTGACGTGTATCTGGGCGCCTCGCCTCGCGGATCGATCGCCCTGTACCGTGCCGGGCAGGCGCTGGCCGGTCTGCTCGGTCGTGACTACGTCATCCCGGATGACGTCAAGGCGCTCGCCGAGCCGGCCCTGGCCCACCGCCTGATCATCAAGACGAGCGCGTCCATCCACGACGTCCAGGCGGCAAACATCATCCGCGAGCTGCTCGACGCGACGCCGATCGAGGGCATCCGCCCGACCGGCGGGCCGGGCGGCCCGCGGGCAATCCAGCCGGCAAGCCAGGGCGCCGCGAGCGCATAACCAACTCCACCCGGATCGCGAGGCTCACCGGATGCTGCGGCGGCTCCAACTCGTTCTCATCGCGGCGGTTTTGCTCGTCGCTGCGTTTTCGACCGGCCTCGGCTTCCTGTTCTACCTCGTCTACCTGGCGATCATCGTCGTCGGCGGCTCGTACGTCCTCACACGCCTCGGCCTGTCCGACCTCGAGGCCGGCTACGCGGTGAGCCAGCTGAGCGGCCACGTCGGCGACAAGATCCGGGTCACCTACACGCTCCGCAATACGAGCCGCGTCCCGAAGCCGTGGCTCGAGGTCCACAACCCGACGACGCTGCCCGGTGGCCTGCCGGGCCGAGCGATCCCACTCGGGCCGCGGGCCGAGCGATCGTGGCTCGTCCGGGTGCCACTCGTCCGCCGCGGCCACTTCCGGGTGGAGCCGCTCCAGATCCGGACGGGCGACCCATTTGGCTTCTTCGAGGCCTCGGCCGCCGTTGGTCAGGGTGTCGCCGTCGTCGTATACCCGCGGGTCGAGCCGCTGCCCATGTGGCGGCTGCCGGCCGCCAACGTCGAGGGCAGCCACGCCTCGCCGGAGCGGACGCTCCAGACGACTCCGCTGGCAACGACCGTCCGGCCGTGGGCGCCGGGAGACAGCTTCAACCGCATCCACTGGCGAGCGACCGCCCGCCACGGCGAGATCCAGGTCAAGGAATTCGAGCTCGAGCAGACGGCCGACGCCTGGCTCTTCCTCGATCTGGATCGCTCGGTCCAGGCGGGCCGCGGCGACGAGTCGACCGTCGAAGTCGCCGTTCGGGCGGCCGCCTCGATCGCCGACAAGGCGATCCTCGAGAACCGTGCCGTCGGGCTGACCGTCAATGCCCATCGCCTCGGCCTTCTGCCGGCCGACCGCGGCAGCCGCCAGCACCTCAAGATGATGCAGCTCCTCGCGGCCGTCGACGGCGACGGAACCACGCCGCTCGTCGAGACGCTCGTGTCGACCGCCGGGCGCCTCCGTCGGGGGATGACGGCGATCGTCATCAGCGCCTCGACCGATCCGACGTGGATCCGACCGATCGCCGCGCTGCGCGGCCGCGGCATCGCGACCGTGGTCGTGTCGATCGACGCTGCCGCGTTCGAGCGTGTCGACCGGGCCGAGCGAGAGCGAACCGGTGAGGTCCTGCCGTCGACGGACATGGTTGCAGAGGAGCAGCGGGCCCAGCGGGCCAGGGCCCTGCGTCACGCGCTTTCCGAATACGAGCTGAAAGTCCACACGGTGCTGCCCGGCCAGGCGCTCGGGGAGGCACTGGCGTGATCACGAACCGGCTGCGAATCCCGTTCGCACCGGCCGAGGGCTGGTTGACCCTCGTGCTCGTCGCGTTCATGACGGTCACGGCGGCCTGGGCGATCGACGATGCGGCCTGGGTCCTCGGGCGGGGCGACTGGACGGACTTCCTGGCATGGGCGGCCGTTCTCGGCGTCCTGGCCGGGTTCGTCGGGGCGAAAGCCGGCTGGAATCGCTGGGTCGCCCATATCGTTGGAGCGGTCTTCGCCGCACTGATCGTGCCGCTCCTCGTCGGTCACGTCCTCGAGCCAAAGGCAACGCTCGCCGCCCAATACACGGCGACCGCAAGTGCCACCGTCCAGGCGTGGGTCGATCTCATCGTCAACGGCCTGCTGGCGACCCGCCAGACCGGCCACCATCTTCTCGTCCTCGGTCTCATCGTGTGGGCGACAGGGCAGTTCGCCGCCTCGGCCGTGTTCCGTCATCGACGGCCCCTGAGCGCCGTCGTCGTGGTCGGGGCGATCCTCATCGGCAATCTGGCCGCGACGGAGCGCGATCAGCTCGGCTTCCTCGTCCTGTTCAGCCTCGCGGCGATGTTCCTGCTGATCCGGCTCCACAGCCTCGAGGAGCAGGCGACGTGGCTGCGACGGCGCATCGGCGACCCGACCGCCGTCGGCTCGATCTACCTTCGCGGCGGGACGGCCTTCATCCTGATCGCAGTGTTCGGTTCGCTTGTCCTGACCGCGTCAGCTCGCTCAGCGCCGCTCCAGGGCGCGTGGGTCGATCTCAAGCCCTGGCTCCTCGATGTCGGATCGGCGATCCAGAAATACCTGCCGAATGGCAACGACAGCCGCAACATCGGTGGGGTTGCGTTCGGCCCGAACGCGCCGATCGGAAGTCTCTGGTCGACGGGGAATGAAGCGGCTCTGACGATCCGCCGGCCCCCGGGCAACACCGAGGCCTATTACTGGCGAGCGGTGACCTACGATCAGTTCAACTTCCTCGGTTGGGGCTGGTCCGGGAACGAGACGACGCAGAGGGCGGCCAACGACGACATCCTGGCCGGGACGCTCGACGCAGTCGGCACGGACAATCGACAGACCGTGGCGTTCACGGTCCAACCGGAGCCCGACTACCGAACGGCCTTCGTCGTCAGTCCCATCGCTCCTGTCAGCATCGATCAGCCATCACGCCTGGTCGGGCTCGGCACAGACGGCTTCTTCGAGGCGCTCCAGGTCGACACGCACGGGGCGTACACGATCACGGCCAGCGTCCCGGTCACCAGCAAGGACGGCAAGTCCGGGCTGACCGGCAATCTGCTTGCCGCGGCCGGGACCGATTACCCGGCCGATATCGCTGCCAGCTATGGGCAGCCGACGGCGCCGGGAACCGTCGGGCCGGAGGCCCGGAAGGTCCTCGACACGGTGCTCGCCTCCTCGCCCCAGAAGGACCCGTACAACATCGCGCTGACGATGGAGTCGTACCTCCGTTCCCCCGCGCATTTCGCCTACGACACCGACGTGCGGGACATCGACTGCGGCGATCGCAGCGCGGCCGAATGCTTCGCCTGGTCGAAGCACGGGTACTGCCAGCACTATGCGACGCTGATGGCGGTTCTCCTCCGCGAGCTGCACATTCCGGCGCGCTTCGTCCAAGGGTACCTGCCGGGCGTCCTCGATTCGCGCACCGGCGTCGAGAAGATCTCGAACCAGAGCGCCCATGCCTGGGTGGAGGTCTACTTCCCGGGCTACGGCTGGATCACCTTCGATCCGACCGGGGGCAACGTCGCAAAGAGCGCCCCTCTGCCGGCCGGCCCGCCGGTAGCGAGTGCCCGTCCGTCGACGCGCCCGAGCGCCTCGGTCGGCCCGAGAGAGCAAGCCGACCCGCGCCGAACGCCCGCCGGTGCCGGTGGCGGTGTCACGTCGGGCGGTGGTCCCGGACTCGGCGGCTACCTCGTGATCACGCTGCTCCTCCTCGTCAGTGTCGGGATCATCGCCTTCCTCGCCTGGCGGCGCGGACCGCGCGGACCGTCGACGCCGGAAGGGGTTTACGCGAGTATCGGCCGGCTCGCAGGTCGGTTCGGGTTCGGGCCGCGGCCCACCCAGACGGCCTACGAGTACACGAGCGCTCTCGGGGACGTGCTGCCGCGGGTCCGCCCTGAGCTGCACACTGTTGCCACCGCCAAGGTCGAGGTCGCCTACGGCCGAATGGCCCTCGGCGAGGATCGACTCCAGGCACTGCGCGAGGCCGAACGCCGCCTCCGGGTGGGCCTGCTGAGACTGGTGTTTCGCCGACGCCAGCGACCACGGTCGCCCCTGAACCGCAACGACTGACCCGGCCCTGCGGCGACCGTCATAGCGCTCCGGACCTTGCGCGCTCCTCGCTCGCCTCCTGGGCAGCGGCGTCCAGGAGTGGGGCAAGGTGTTCGGTCAGATTGACCGCCCGGAGGATCGCCCGCCCGGCCCGCAAGTCGATGACCGTGAACCCGCACAGGTCGAAGGTCCACATCCAGAACCGCTCGAGTGGCAGGTCGAAGAGCGTCAGGAGGAGGACCTTGAAGACCCCGTCGTGGCCGACCACGACGGACCACGGCTGGTCCATCTCCTCGGTCTGATAGCCGGCCACCGGCGACCGACCGGCCGCGCTCGTGTTGGCAGGCATGCCGCCGGCCGCGCCGGCAGCGGCGGCGAGACGTTCGATGAGCTCCTCGAGCGATGGACGGACGCGGGCCTGGACCTCGGCGAGCGATTCACCACCCGGCGCCCAGGCCTCCAGCGGACGGCGCCGCCACGTGGCGAGGACGTCGCTCCAGCGCGCCTCGATCTCGGTGCGATGGAGGCCTTCCCATTCGCCCTGCCCGATCTCGAGCAGCCCGTCAACCGGTCGAAGCGGGATCGCCTGCCCGAACGCATCGTCGGCGGCCATCGCCGTGGCGATGGCCGTTGCCGTCTCGGCCGCCCGGCCAAGGGGCGAATGGACGATCTCGAGAGG
>Ga0209488_10003295_pt1 | contig 13012 bp, 9 predicted proteins | sample Rivendell_Oct201_8_FD_188349 | JGI IMG/M metagenome (GOLD analysis project Ga0209488, IMG submission 188349) | Vadose zone soil microbial communities from the Eel River Critical Zone Observatory, Northern California, USA -... | ecosystem: Environmental > Terrestrial > Soil > Vadose zone >...
CCCCGCGCAGGCGTGAATATTAGGAGTTTTCGAGCTGCGTTGGAAGCCCGGTCGTGTCGCACATTCCTGTCACTTTCTCCCATCAGTGAAATACCGCAGGTCAGGCGCCGGCTGACCCTTGAATGCCGGCATGAGGAAGCCTTCGCCGCTGGTGAAATAGACCGAGTCGCCGATGCGGACATGCGGATTGTTCTCGGCACAGATCGATTCGGCCCACCAGACCGGCCCTTTGTTCGCCACGCGCCGGTAGGTCTTGGTGATGGTCCAGGGCTGAGTCAACGCGTTGTCGATGACAGTGATCTCATTGCGGATGAGGTTTGCATTACTCTTGTCGATCGCGATCCGCTCCTTGACCACCGTCTTGTTGTCTTTGTGCAGCGGAATCCCGGTCGAGTCGAATGTGCGCGGACCTTTCATGAAGCGGGTCTCTGCGAGGAGGGTATCGTATTTGCCGTCGCCGTCGGTATCCTCCCAGTGACCGATGGAGTGCCCCCGAAAGGCGGGCTCGATCTCGCCCTCCTTGGGCCACTCGCGCCCGTCCGTATATATGCGGCGTGAATCATGGATGTGCTCGATCAGCATGTGCACCGTCTTGGGCGTAACGACGATCTCCATCGGCTCATAGGCGCTTGCCTGCCGCGGCATTCCGGGCGGCAGGCAGATGAGCGTGGGCGATCCGCCCGAGTTGTGATCGCGCTTGTTGGCTTCCCACACGGCCTGATATTCCGGCGTCAGCGGCGGATTGGTCGGCCACCTGTTGCCCGAACCATGCCATTCGCCGCTCAGGTCGGGATATTTCGATAGGTCTTGCGCCATCGCGCCGCTCGCGAACATGCAGAGCAGCATTGCCGCAAAGGTTGGCAGTCCGGTTCGCCGTGCCATGATATTTTCTCCATTTGAACAAATGCTACCAGTCCCCGGCATCAATGCGGTCCGCGTAAGTGAGCATCTATTTATGAAACGCTCCTGCTCACGTCGCAGGTGCCGAATATAGCTCTTGAACCTCGCTACTACGCCACGGGGCGCGCTGGCAAGTTCGCCGGTCGGCGCTTCGCGCCAGCCCGCAGTCCTCGGAACAGAATAGCTTTCACCCGGATACAGATTTTGCCCGCGATTCAACGAACCCCTGAGTATCATATTGAATTCATTCGATTTTCACCCGTTGGTTTCGTACTTGAAAAATGGTGGCTTATTTTTGCCCGCCGCCGCTCGTCGCGCCCGATAAGATCGAAGTCACGGATCGCAAAGCGCCGCCGCGCCAGCGCCCGCTGCTCATAACGGTTGAGCGGCGCCAATTTCTTCAACAGATTACGATCCGCAATGGCGGCCACGATGTTGGGTCCCACAGCGGCAACAAGCTCCTGCCGGGCATCGCGAACCTGCTTGAGATCGAGCAGCGCCGCGGCGATCCGACACGCGCACGCAAATCGCTCGGGGCTTGCGCCGTCACCCGCGATCATGCGCGCCAAAGCCTCGACCTCGGCAGCGAATCCAGCGTCGCACGACGCCAACTTCATGAGACCGTGACGCCGCCCATTGCGCGATGCGCGCGCTTTGCCGGCGCTTGTTTTCGGGCCGGTGCATTTGCGCGCATTGCCCCGATTGGCGAAAATTTTGCGGGCGCTCGTCACGCGATACTCGGAGGCTTCGTAGTCGGAAGGGCCATTGTGTTACCTCATGGATCGAACTTCACCTCCCCGCCCGAACTTCAAATGTTCATGTTTTGTTCTTTCTGTCAATACGAGATTAGCTGCGAAGCGCTCTCGCGTTACAACTCAACGACCGGCTGGCCTGAATTCCTCTATTTTTGGGGCCATACCGCCACAGACGGCGCAATGGACAAGCACGTTCTCAGCCAATGGTGGCATGCGCCGTTCACAGTCGCCGGCGTGGAATACGCGACTGCCGAACATTTCATGATGGCGGAAAAGGCCAAATGCTTCGGTGACCACGACACTCTCGCTCGGATTTTGTCCGCCGCGACGGCAGCCGAGGCAAAGCGGCTCAGACGGATCGTCAAGGGATTCAATGAAGCCCAATGGGAGCCAAACCGATTGGACGTCGCCTACCGTGGCAATCTCGCAAAGTACGAGCACGAAAGCGCCTTGGAATACGCACGGAAGTTCCAAAACCTGCTTGATCGATTGGTTCAGCGAACGTCTGATCCCACTTAGGATTTCGAAGTATTGGACGGCCACTCGCAGATCCTGCCACTTGCCACATCACCTCAAAAGCACGAATATTCACGCGACATTGAGGATTCTGAAACGATCCCGGCAAACGGATGGGCGAAGAGGCAGGACCATGCAAATCATGAAAAGTTTTTTCCTGGCGGGCGTCAGCCTGGCGGCAGCGCTGGTGATGAGCCAAATACATGCGGAAGCGCAGGCACAGGCTCAAGCGACGAACACGGCCCTGAGCGGGACTGTTTCCTCGGCCAAGGAAGGCGCGATGGAAGGCGTTCTCGTCAGCGCCAAAAAGGATGGCTCGACCATCACCACGACCGTCGTGACAAACGACAAGGGCCAGTACGTCTTCCCGGCCGATCGCCTGGAGCCCGGCAAATACAACATTTCCATTCGCGCCGTCGGTTACGTGCTCGAAGGGCCGAAGTCGGTGGAGATCGGTGCCGCCAAGGAGGCCAAGGCCGACATCCAGCTCGGGGTGGTGCGCAATGTGTTGCAGCAACTCACGAATGCGGAATGGATGGAAAGCGCGCCGGGGACGGTCAAGGACAAGCAAGCCCTGGGCGGTTGCGGAGACTGCCATACGATGCAGCGCATCTTCATGTCGTCGCACAGCGCCGACGAATGGGCGCAGATATTCCCTCGCATGAACGGTTACGCCAACGGCAGCCAGCCGCCGCGGCCCAGGTTGCTTCCGGCCGGCGCCACCACCAACCGGGACCGGGTCGATCCCAAAGTCGCGGAATACTTTGCGACCATCAGCATGAACGGTCCGGACGCGAAGGAATTCACCATCAAGACCGAACCGCGCCCCAAGGGCCGCTCCACCAAGGTCATCATCACCGAATATGACCTGCCGCGCCCGTTGGCGATGCCGCATGATGTGGTCGTCAGCGCAGACGGACACGCCTGGTATTCCGACTTCGGCTCGCTCTACGTCGGCGAACTCGACCCAAAAACCGGCAAGGTGTCGGACTATGCCTTGCCGGAATTCCGCAAGGACCGTCCGCACAGCACGCTTGATCTGGAATTCGATCCCAAAGGAAACCTCTGGGTTGCCATGATGTACCAGAGCGGCCTGGCGATGATCGATACCAAGACCAAAGAGGTCAAGGGCTATCCCTATCCGGACGAATGGATGGCGCCAAGCACGCTCAACTCGATGGTGTCGCCCACCTTTTCCAATGTCGACAACAAGGTGTGGACCAATAACCAGTTCACACGCGAGCAGTACCGTCTCGATGTAACGACCGGCAAATATGAGAACATGAAGGTCGCCGTCGATCCGCGCGGACGGCGGATCAGCGGCTACGGCATGCCGGTCGACAAGCAGAACAATGTCTTCATGCTGGAATTCAGCGGCACCAGCATCGGCCGGCGCGCCAAGGACAACCTCGTCACCATCTGGCCCACTCCAATTGCCGGCTCGCGTCCGCGACGCGGCCGCGTCGACGACGCAAACCGGCTCTGGTTTGCGGAATTTGCCGGCAACGCCATTGCGATGCTCGATACCGACTCGGGCAAATTCCAGGAATGGCCCATGCCCAACAAGTTCGACTGGCCCTATGACGTCGCCCCCACGAAAAACGGCGAAGCCTGGACCGGCTCGATGTTCAACGACCTGGTGACGCGGCTCGATACCAAGACCGGCCAGATGACGCAGTTCCTGCTGCCGCGTTCGACCAACATCCGGCGCGTGTTCGTGGATGAAACCGGCCCCCGCAATGTGCTGTGGGTCGGCAGCAACAACGGGGCGTCGATCGTGAAGGTGGAGGCGATGGATTGAGGGGGGCTCGCGCAACTCTATAAACCTAGACCAGGAGCCGCATGAGATCCCTCGTCGAGACCAGTTGATCCAGCTTGTCCACGGCAGCAATGATCTCGTCGGCCCGCGCTGATAGGAGCCGCCGCTCGACGCAATTTCGAAACTTCTCGATCACCTGCGCGCGGTCCATCTTGTTTCGCGCATGACCCGTTGCATAGGGCACTTCGGCAGTCGTTTCCGAGCCGTCTCGCATTTTCAATCTGACAGTGCATGGGAACCCGCCCGGCGCCCGCTTCGTCCACGCCGGATCGATGGTGATAACCATACGGTTCATGAGATCGCATACATCCGGATCGAACCAGCGGCCGTCCGCGAACTGGCGCGGCGTCATCTCGCCATCGAGCAACGCAACCGTGACCATGTAATGAATACTGTGATCCGCGGTTTCGCGGCTGTGCGGTGAGCGGCGCAACGGATCGTCCGTCTGCTCCTTGGTCATGGGATGATCGTTCATGAACAACTCGATGGTTTCGATGTCGCTGGCGCGAAGCTTTCGGCCCGCGGTCGCCTTCACGGCGGCCTCTGTGGCGACCTTCACGGCGGCCTCGGCGGCGGCCTGGCTCGTGTCCATGCCGGGATAGGCCTTGATCGTGACGCCCTGCACCATGTGCTGCGGCCCAAGCGGAGCAAAGAGATCCTCGAGTTCGTCCTCGGTGCGGAAAATGCCTTTTGCAATGCCACGCCCGTCTTCGAACACCGTCATCGGACCGGTGACGCCCAACGCGGCAAGCTGCGCGGCCTCAACTCCGCGTTCGGCAACGAGCGCGCTGGCGAGGAACTTGGCATGCGAGAGTTGCCCCCGGCGCACCACTCCTAGGGTCGCCGACTGTGCCGCACTGATCGCGATGGCATGGGCGGTTTTCTCGACATCAAGACCGAGCAGACGAGCCGCGACCGCCGGGACGGAAAAGCCGAACGACGTGGTGTGATCCCACGGCAATGCGGGCGTAAGGTATTTATAGACGCGCCCGTAGAGTTCGTAGCCTGCCAGCAGCGCGGCAATGACCTCACTACCATTGAGATTGCGCTGCTCCGCAATTGCAAGCACGGCGGCGAGGTTGTCGCTGGGATGGCCGCCTAATTTGGCGTTCGTGTTCGGATTGAGAGCGAGATGATCGTTAAAGTCGATCGCGCGGACAAGCGTGCCGTTTGCGAGCGTGGCCAGCGCGATGGTCGCTCTGCCGCCGCCGATCAAAGACGCTTCACCGTTGCCGCCCGCCGAACGGGCGTATTCCAGGACCCCCCTGACGCATTCTTCATCAAGCGTCAAAACCGCACAGCCCAGCGAATCCAGCACCGAATGCTTCATCAACTCGATGGACCCGGCATCGACCGTCGAAGCGTCGAAATCGAGGACCCATTGCGCGATCCGTTGAACGACTGTGTCATTCATCGATAGAAATCCTCTCGTATGGGAACGGTAGGAATTCATGCTGAATTACGGCGGCATCGCCGCCTTGACAACTTTGCACTGCGATTGCTGCAATGCCAAGCTGCGCCGGATTGTGGCAAGATGGTCGTATCCTGGCGTGTTCAGCCTAATTGATCGTGAGCCTCCCGAGGAGGAAGCATGAGATCGCCATTCGTATTTCTCTTGGCTGGCATCTGGGTTGCTGCCGCCCAAACTTTGTCCGGCGCCGCGCACGCCCAGACGCCCGCCGCGTTCTACGACAATCGTCAGATGACGATGGTGATCGGAACGACCCCCGGCGGAGGCTACGATATTTTCGGCCGCATGTTCGCCCGTCACATGGGCAAGTACCTGCCGGGCGGAAACGCAAGGTTCATCGTCAAGAACATGCCCGGCGCCGGCGGTCTGATTGCAACCAATCACATGTTCAATGTTGCCGAACGCGATGGCTCGACGATTGCGGTGGTGAATCGTGAGGCGCTGACGGAGCCGCTCTTTTCGGCGGAAAGTTCGCAGGCCAGGTTCGATCCGCGGCGCTTCACATGGCTCGGTTCGCCCAATCTCGAAGTCGGCATGATCTACGTGTCGACCACATCGCGCATCCGATCGATCGCGGATGCCCGGCAACACGAAGCAACGCTTGGCACGTCGAGCGGCGCCAACTCGACCGGCGTGACGGTGCCAAAACTCCTGAATGTTCTCATTGGGACGAAGTTCAAGGTAATCGCCGGATATCCCGGATCGATGGAATCGATCCTTGCGATGGAGCGCAACGAAGTCGACGGCCGCTACTCGCCGGGCTGGGCCGGGCCCGAAGCGAACAAGGTCAACGATCTCGTTGCCGACGGCAAGGCCCGGCTGATCGCCTATCTCAGTCCGGACGACACGCCGGGCCTTGGCGACCTACCCAATGTCATGGGGCTCGCAACGAGCCCGGAGTACAAACAGATTCTCGGGATCGTGCTGTCGAACCAGGGCCTCGGCCGGCCATTCTTCGCACCGCCCGGCCTGCGGGAAGATCGCGCCAAGGCCCTGCAGGCCGCGTTTTCGGCAACGATGAACGACCGGGAATTCCTGGCCGAGGCGGCGCAACAGAAATTCGAGATCATGCCGATGCTTGCCGCCGCAATGGCGGGCTACGTCGATCGTCTCTATTCAATTCCCGCGCCGCTCTTGAAGCGCGCCATCGACATGATGAACGCGGCGCAGAAGTGACGTGCAAAAATTCCCCTCTCTCCCAAAACCCGCTCACCCCACGTTCGACGATGCCGTCATTGTTTTCGACCGGGCGCTCGCCCGTCGCGCCGGAGAGCTGCGCACCGACATCCAGGCCAAGGGATTACGCTCGACACCTGCGAGCCTGCCTGCGATCTCAATACCGAAATGCTGGTCGAAACTCTTTGTGCGAGCGGCGGATATCTCCCGCAGCCGACATTGAGCCGAACGATAACGCGCTCCGGCGCGCGCAGCGAGGGGCGCAAACAGAGCGAAGACGTGCTGTTGACTTGATTCCGGCTCTTGCGCTCGCAGGAGCTCGGCCGGAATGACGGCGGAGGCAATGCTTCAGACGGTCGGTCAACGCCAGGCGAGGTCGTGGTTTCGGAATGGAAGGTCCTGATTCCTGCTGTGGATTGCGGTAACATTCAGGACAACGTCATAATCGTTCACTCGATCCTCGCAGAGTAGCGCGGGGACCGGTGCTATGCACAACCGCTTACAGGCCTACGGGGGGCTCTTCGACCCTGGCGACGTGCGCCTATTGACCGCCGTCTTTGACGAAGCATGGAGGGTGGTCGAAGACAGCGGCGCGTTCTTTGCTTCGAACGGCCACGTAGAGTCTGCGAAGGAAGTCCTGGCGCGGCGGATCATTGAGATGGCTCGACTGGGCGAGCGCGACCGTATTCGATTGCGCGATGACGCGCTCTTGCACCTCGCTCGATCGGATTTGAAGGGCGCAAGCCTGTAGGGCGGATTGCGGGACTCCACAAAGGACCGCTCGGCCCCCGGCCCACATGTGTGCAGGCCGAAGGGGACCGGAACGGGTCCTCGCCTCTCTAAAAGCAGGCGACCGACCTGCTGCACGTATCGCGGCCCTACCTCGTCGGCATAATCGAGAAGGGCGAGCTGCCGGCGCGCATGTTCGGCAGGCAGCGCCGTCTCCCGCTCAAGGACGCGTCATTCGCATAAGTTCCCCTTACGGAGGTTCGCATGTCGACCGGGTTGACGGGCGGCGGACCGACGCGATGGGTCAATAAGCGGTTGTGCGTTGTGCGCCGCAATATTCGACCCTATGGGCCATGACCGGACGAATGCACTGCAGCAAAACAGCGGCCCCATTCAATCATCTCGTTGCGGGATGGTGAGGGCCGAGGGCGTGATTGGTTGGGTCTGCGAGTTGCACCCGAGCGCGGGCTGGTTTTTTTTACCCTCATTCATCCATGAAATTGGAATGGCGACCATCCAGTTTTGGCCACGGCTGCTCAACCGCCCATTGGCAATTGAAAATGGAAGACTGATCCTTGAGGCATGCCAGGCGCAACCGAAAGCCGCCCACCATGCGCCTCCACGATTGACCGACAGATAGAAAGACCCATCCCCATTCCCTCTGGTTTGGTCGTAAAAAATGCTTCGAAGATGCGGCTCATATCCTTTGGATCGATACCAGTTCCACAATCTGTCACGGTAATCAGCACGTCGTGCAATTCGTATATTTGAACCTTTACCGATAACAAGCGTTTGCGGTCCGTAAGCGAAATCATCGCCTCGATGGCATTCATAATCAGATTGAAAAGAACTTGCCGCAATGGCACACGCTCACCCACGATTTTCGGAAGGTCTTCGCATAATTCCAATTGGAGCACGATTCTGTGACGCTCAAGCTCGCCCTTAACGAGAGCGAGAACGTCGCGCACGAGATCGTTGACGTAAAGCGGCTGCCGTTCTTGGCCATCCTTACGGAACATTGCGCGGATATTTGCGATAATGTCACCGGCGCGATTGCCACATTCGACGATCTCCTCGAGGGCTGCTCGTATCTCATCAAGGTCAGGCTCCGTCCTCGCAAGCATGAGCAAGCTGGCCTCGCTGTTTGCGATAATCGCGCCCACCGGCTGATTGATTTCGTGTGCGATTGAAGCCGTCATCGCCGCCAGCGTCGTCCGTCGCGCAACTTGTGCCAGCTCCCGCCGGGTTTCGCGCAATAGATTATCGGCATCCTTGAGGTCCGTAACGTCCCGCCCCATTGCGTAGATTCGGCCCCCATCTGGCACAGCTTTCCATGAAATCCAACGATACGAGCCGTCCTTGTGGCGGAAGCGGCTCTCAAAAAGCAGCGTTTTTTGCCCGGCAGCAAGGCGGCCGATCTCGCCTTTAGTTCTATCCTGATCATCCGGGTGCAGAAGCCATTGGGATGTCCTGCCGAGCAACTCAGAGTCCGACCAGCCGAGCGTCGGGGTCCAAGCCGGGTTGACGCTGAGGTATTTACCCTTCAGATCGGCAACCACCAGCAAATCCTGTGAGACATTCCAAATCTGGAGACGTTCTCGCGTCTCCTCCTCAACGCGCTGCTCCAGGGTTTCGTTGAGTTCGCGCAGCGCGTTTTCGGCCACAATCTGTTCCGTCACGTCAGTGTTGGTACCGAACCACCGGACGACCTCGCCATCCTCGTTGCGGATCGGCAGAGCACGCGACAGAAACCACCGGTAGGTGCCGTCCTTTCTCCGGAGAGGAAACGTGTCCTCCCATGGGGTGCCGTTTTCAAAGCTTTCCCGAATGCGCTGGACGACACGATCTACATGCTCGGGATGGTGGACCTTCTGCCAGCCCCAGCCTTGCATCTCTTCGAGGTTCGTTCCGGCGTAGTCGTGCCAACGCTTGTTGTACCAGTAAATCCAGCCCTTAGCGTCGGCCGTCCAGGCAAATTGACTGATGTTGTCGGCGAGCTCGCGAAACCGCGTCTCGCTTTCGCGCAGCGCGTTTTGGGCCTCAAGCGGCAGACCAGAAATTGGTGATGATTGTTGGGTTTGCAGCACAAGCTAGTCCCTCAATCTCGCCACAATTGATGCTGTTTTCGGTATTAGTTATAAGCACCTTATGCCAAATTCGCTTGCCGTGGTAGTCTCTCAGTCGTATCGGTTTTGCCGAACGGGAGTTAGGGAATATCCGGCCGGGATTTCCCTGGCTCACTCCGCCTTCGCGCCAGAGAACTTAACTATTCGCCGACCCCAAAATGAACGGCGTGGCTTACCGATCTAGGCGGCTCAGCGCTTGCGCTCTCGCCCGCCGATTTCTCTCGCAATGCATCAATTGCCGGCCCGGAGAGTCCGGTCCGGGTCATAACCTGAAATCCTCAAGATGAGTATATATCTTCCGCTGGACGATCAGACAGCAGACATGTCGCGGCGCCGTCGGTAGCGCCAACGAGGGGGCTTTCGCAAGCGTGCAACATTGACAGGCAATCGTCCAAGAAAGATGCTGGCCTTTTCATTTTCACAGTTCGTGGAGATTCAACGGTTCGCACTTGTAGCCCGGCATAAGGGCGCTTACGCCCGTCTACGACGGCCTACGGAGCCGAAGGCGCGTTCTTCACGCGCATCGGCGCAATGCGGGACCACTTGCGCCACTGAGAGAGAGCCCCGGAACACGCCAAATCGCAAAGAGCGATTTGACGCGCCATCCGGGCTGCAAACCTGACGGCGCGGAGATGGGCGCCGCGTAATTCAAAAGCGTTAGCGGGGTTCTTGTAGCCCGCATGGAGATACCAAACTTGCGCTTACGCAAGCTTGGCGACGCAATGCGGGGCAGTGCTGGGCTCAGGGGTGTCCCCGGATTACGCGTCATCAACGCGCAAGCGCGTTTCTGACGCTCCATCCGGGCTACGGCCCCCTTAAAGTAACCCCAATCGGCTTCACCCCCACGTCAAATCGTGGTTGCGCAACGGCAGGTCTCGATAGCGCTTCCCCGTAATCTGGAAAACCGCATCCGCAATACTGGATTGGATCGTCGTGCCGCGGTCGTGACCCATGCCGTTGAGCCAATGCCCGGTCTTGAAGAAGGAGATATTGATTTCCGGCGGGTCCTCCTTGATGCGCGAGAGCGGGAATCTGTCGAAGTTGTTCTCCACAATGCGGCCTTCCGTGACGTTGCACTCCTGATGCATCGCATCGTTGTAGAACCAGACGATCTGGCCCTCGAGCTGTTTCCTGACCGAGAGCGGATTGACCAGACTGAACCCTTCATCATGCGCAATGTCGACGCGTAGCAGACGCACTCCGCCTTGTTTGCTGATCGAGACGGTGTGCACTTGCGCGCTGATGGTGGCATGGCCGTGGCCCTCGGCCCCGCGTTCCTCAAGGCCGATGGCCCGCACCGTGCCTTGCGGCAGCGGCTTGCCCCAGCCGGACATTTCGGCGGCCATGTCCAGCGCCTTGATCATGTCGTCCTTGTAGGGAAGGCTGGTGCGCGAGATCAGTTCGCGGCGATAAAGGTACGGGTCCTTGCCGGCCGCATGCGCAAGCTCATTCATGAAGCTCTCGCGATAATAATCGTGCGACGGCTGGCCGACGCCGCGCCGCGTGCCCACCGGAATGTGGAAGTCCTCGGTGTGGGTCGAGAAGCGGTAGTTGGGCACGTAGTAACGGAAGACTTTGTCGAAGGAGGCAATAATGCCGGGGGCCTTTTCGTCCAAGCCTGCCCGCACCTCAAGCGCGATCGGCCAGCCATCGGCATCGAGAGCCGCACGCAGGCGAGCCGCGCCCATGGACCGATAGGTGGTGCTGATGAAATCTTCCTCGCGCGTCCAAAGCAAGTGAATGGGCGTGCCGCGGTTCTTGTTGGCAATGTAAATGGCCTGCTCGGCCTGCGGGCCGTTGCCATTGCGGCCGTAGCCGCCGCCGAGGTGGCACAGGTGGAGATAGACGTTCGCTTCCGGAATGCCGGTGATCCGGGAGGCCGAATAGCGCGTCTCCTGCGGGCTCTGGTCGCCGATCCAGATGTCGACCCGGTTGTCGGTCACCAGCACCGTCGCGTTGCCGGGCTCCATCCGGGCGCGCGGGAGGTAGGGCGTCGAGTAAGTCGCTTCGACGATCCTCGCGCCGCTGGCGAAAGCCTTGTCGCAGTCGCCAAGGTTTACGCGAACCTTGCCTGGCTTGTCGATGGATGCCAACAGGGCTGCCCGCATGTTGGCGGTATTGAAGGCAGCGTGCTTGGGCGGCACATCCCATTCGATCGGCATCTTGTCGAGCGCCGTCTTGGCCTGGTACCAGCTCTCCGCGATGACGGCGACGCCGCCACTGAAAACACGGTCCCTGATCAAGGACGCATCGGGGATCGGAAACTCGATGCCTGAGATCACGCCCGGCTGATTGCGAATTTTCTCAAAATCATAACTCTTCACCTTGCCGCCATAGACCGGGCAGGATTTTACGGCCGCCCATTTCATGCCGGGCAGTCTGACGTCGATGCCGTAGATGGTCTTGCCGGTGACCTTCATAGGCACATCGAGATTTTTCTGCTCGGTGCCCATCAGGGTCCATTGATGGGGTGGCTTGATGCGGATCCCATTCGGATTTGGATGTGGCGTCTGCGCGGCCAGCGCCGCCACCTTGCCGTACGTAATCGTGCGCCCGGAGGGGCCATGCGTGATAACACTGTTGGCTGAACTCACCTCTTCGACCGATACATTCCAGGTCCTGGCGGCCGCGAGCAGCAGCCGCTCGCGCGCTTCCGCGCCGGCCAGCTGAAGATAGTAGCGGCCGTCTCGCACGGAGGCAGCCGCATTGGTCCGCATGCGCCGATAAAGGCTGTTCGGGATGCCGGTGGAGCCGACGCGGTCGCGTCCGCCGAATCCAGGTTCCCCGCCGCCAAAGGGGTCAGTGGCGCCCTTGCCCATGACTTGCAGCGTCCATTCCGGCGCGTTTTCCTGGCCGTCGCGATTGGCGGACGCGTATTGCGGCCGGACCTTGCTCCAATCGCATTGCAGTTCCTCAGCCACCATCATGGCATTGGAGGTCCATACACCCTGGCCGAGTTCAGTCTGGGCGATGCGGATCGTTATGGTATCGTCTGGTGCAACAACGACCCAGGCGTTGACTTCCCCGACGGCGGATTCGTCGGCCCATGCGGCACCTTCCAGATTCATGGTTTGGGCCGGAGCGCGCTGTGGCATCCAGAAGCCGACGACGAGCGCGCCGGTCGCGGCAGCTGCGTTGGACAGAAGATCCCGGCGAGACAGGCCCGATTTATTGAGATCGTGGTTGCTCATTGTTGGTCCCTCCCTCCCGCCGGCATCATGGAGGCGGCCAGCCGGATCGCCTTACGGACGCGGTGGTAAGTGCTGCAACGGCACGCATTGGGGACCTCGGCGTCGATCTCCGCATCAGTCGGATTTGGCCGTCTGTTGAGCAGCGCCACAACGCTCATGATCATGCCTGATTGGCAGTAGCCACATTGTGGTACGTCGAGTTCAATCCAGGCACGCTGCACCGGATGCGTCCCATCCGGCGACAGACCTTCGATGGTGGTCACCGCCTTACCGACCGCTGACCAGGCCGCCACGCTGCAGGAACGAACCGGGCGACCGTCAATGTGCAC
>Ga0209488_10003297_pt1 | contig 13005 bp, 10 predicted proteins | sample Rivendell_Oct201_8_FD_188349 | JGI IMG/M metagenome (GOLD analysis project Ga0209488, IMG submission 188349) | Vadose zone soil microbial communities from the Eel River Critical Zone Observatory, Northern California, USA -... | ecosystem: Environmental > Terrestrial > Soil > Vadose zone >...
GCGCTGGTGGAGGGGGTAGGATTCGAACCTACGTAGGCATCCGCCGGCAGATTTACAGTCTGCTGCCTTTAACCACTCGGCCACCCCTCCGCGATCGCGCGCCACCGATGTCGCGCCGCCAACCTCGTATTACTGGGGGCCGCGGCACGCGCAGATAAGCGCTTCACCCGGGTTTGTCAACACGCCGGGGCGGCCGTTTGCACCACCTCTGGCCGGCGGGTTGCCCGCGTGGTAGAGGCCCTCTCGGCGGCGCATCCGACCGCCGGTATTTGCCAACGAGCCGCCTGTGCGACCGCAGCGCCCGCCGCAACACGAATCTCGCCGACGCCCGTTCAGACGGGGCGCAGACACCCGCAAGGCCGCGCGCGACGAAGATGGTCAAACCGTCGACCGCACACGGAGCAGGGGCGGCGACAATTGGCTGTATGGCCGACACGCGGTCAGCTTGGCGCTCGCCAATCCGGCGCGGCGCTGGCGCCGGCTTGTCGTGCTCGCGGGCCAAGAGAGCGAGGCGGCCGCGCTGGTTGCCGCCGCCGTAGCCGAGCGGCACGGCGGTGGCGAGCCAGTCGAGGTGCTCGACCGCGCCGCCTTCGACCGGTTGTTACCGCAAGGCGCCGTGCATCAGGGCTGGGCTCTCGAAGTTGAGCCGCTCGAAAACGCCGATCTCGAGGATGTGCTGCGCGCGGTCGAGGTGACACAAGGCCGTGTGATCGTCCTCGTGCTCGATCAGGTCACCGATCCGCACAATGTCGGCGCGATCCTGCGCTCGGCGGCGGCGTTCGGCGCCAGCGGCGTCATTGTCGCGGAGCACGGCGCGCCGCCTTCGACCGGGGTCTTGGCAAAGGCCGCGTCCGGTGCGCTCGACATCGTCCCGATGGTCCGCGCCGTCAACCTTGCGCGCGCGCTGGACCGGCTGAAGGAGGCGGGGTTCTGGTGCTGCGGGCTCGACGAGGCTTCGCCGGCGCCGCTTGCGAGCCTCGATCTCGGCCAACGCGTCGTTCTGGTGCTCGGCTCGGAGGGCGGCGGACTGCGCCGTCTGCTGCGCGAGCGCTGCGATTACCTGGGGCGGCTGCCGACTCGGCCGGAATTGCCGAGCCTCAATGTCTCGAACGCCGCGGCGGTCGCGCTTTACGAGCTGGTGCGCGGCGGGACAGGGACGGCGGCGCGATGACCGACATTTATGTCGATGCCGATGCCTGCCCGGTGCGTGAGGAGGTGTATCGCGTCGCGACCCGGCTGCGCCTCACCGTCTTTGTCGTGTGGAACGGGTCGCGGCCACTGCGGCCGCCCGGCTTGCCGAATGTCCAGATGATCCTGGTTGGCGATCGGGCGGACGCGGCCGACGACTGGATCGCGGAGCGCATCACCGACCGCGATGTCTGCGTGACCTCCGACATTCCGCTGGCAGCGCGTTGCCTGGCCAAGGGCGCGCGCATCGTGCCGCCATCCGGGCGTCCGCTGACGAAGGCCAATATCGGCAGCGCGCTCGCTGGCCGCGAGCTCGCTCGTCATCTACGCGAGATCGGTGTTGGGGGCGGCGGGCCGGCGCCGCTGACTCGTCAGGATCGATCGCGCTTCCTCAGCGCGCTCGATACCGCCTTGCAGGCGGCGCTGCGCGTCCCGATGCCGACCTAGGCGGACTTTCGCGCGCGACCTGATGGCACCGCCGTTTTGTCGAGATTGAAGGTCTCGGCCGCCCAGGAACGGCGGCCGAGCTTTAATCGGCGGCTTCGGTCTCGGAGACGGTGCCGAGGCGCATGCGCCACCGCGAGCCCTTCTGCTCGGCTGCGGGCTTGTCGTGCGAGTCGGAGCTGCTGTCGGACGACTTCTCGCTCTCCGTCGAGCTCTTCATCTCGGTCCCGCCATCGAACGCGGACGAGTCGTCCTCCGCCTTCTCCGGCTTGCCGTCGCCCTTTGCCGAAGGGTCGCCGCCTTTTTTGCCCGACACGAAGGTCACAGCGACGCGCTCGACCGTCTCGATATCGGCCAGCTCGGCGTCGATCCGCTTCACTGCTTCCTCGTACTCCGCCTTTAGCGTCGTACGCCGAGCCTCAAGCTGCTCTTTTGCCTTCTGGATGTCGCTTCCGTTGAGATTCCACATCGCAGTCATCTCGAATCCGGTGATACGTTCATCCACTATTAATCGGCGCTCTGGTTAACAGAGACTTAATGCGCTCTGGTCTTTCGCGGGCTTTTAATTGGTCTTTCAGCTTATTTATCTGCTGTGCACAAAGGCTTGGGCCGCTATCCATCACCGTTAATGCCGGGGGAGGGGTAGGAGCACGGGTCGTTGAAGCGATGGCGCGGCTCGGCTATCACGGTAAATGTGCCGGCTTAGCTCAGCGGTAGAGCAACCGCCTTGTAAGCGGTAGGTCGTCTGTTCGATCCAGACAGCCGGCACCACTACGCCGAAATCACTCGGCCGCCGCGCGAACCGCGACCGGCGGCAGGGGGCGGCCGAGATTCGGCAGCAATGCCGTCAGCAGCCCGATCAATGGCAGGAAGGCGCAGATCCGGTACACCGTGTCTATGCCGGTCACATCGGCGAGTGCACCGAGCACCGCGGCGCCGACTCCGGCCAACCCGAAGGACAGGCCAAAAAACATCCCCGAGACCATCCCAACCCGTCCGGGCATCAGGTCGAGCGCATAGACGATAATCGCCGAGGAGGCGGAAGCGAGGGTCAGACCGATAACGACGGTGAGAATAGTCGTCCAGAACAGGTCGACATAGGGCAGCGCGAGGGTGAAGGGAATGACCCCGACAATCGAGCCCCAGATGACCGCCTTCCGCCCGACCCGGTCGCCGATCGGGCCGCCGACCAAGGTTCCGACAGCGACAGCGGCGAGAAAGGCGAACAAGTAGAGTTGCGCCGCCTCGACCGACACGTCGAATTTGTGGATCAGGTAGAAGGTGTAATAGCTGCCGAGGCTCGCGGTGTAGAACGCTTTGGAGAACACCAGCGCCATCAGGATCGCCACCGACCAGCCGATCGTACGCCGCGTCAGGCCAGCATGGAGGGTCGGAGCACGACTGCGGCCCCGCGCCGGAGGGTGCTCCCGGCGGTACCAGTTGCCGACCGTCACCAGAACGATCATGGCAAGCAAGGCAGCCGACGAGAACCAGGCGATGCTCGACTGGCCTTTCGGGATCACGATCAGCGCGGCAAGAATCGGCCCGATCGCCGAACCGGCATTGCCGCCGACCTGAAACAAGGATTGCGCGAGCCCGTGCCGGCCCCCCGACGCCATGCGCGCGACGCGCGACGCCTCCGGATGGAACACGGCGGAACCGGTGCCGACCAAGGCGGCTGCCAGCAGCAGCATGAGGAAGCTGCCGGCATTCGCCAACAGCAACAACCCGACTAATGTCGCGCCCATGCCCGCTGCGAGCGAATAGGGCTGCGGCCGATGATCGGCGAACAACCCGACCATCGGCTGCAAGAGTGAGGAGACCACCTGCATCGCCAGCGTGATGAGGCCGATCTGCGCAAAACTCAGACCGTAGGAATCCTTCATCATCGGATAGAGCGCCGGCACCAGCGACTGCATCGTGTCGTTGAGGAAATGCGAGAAGCTCAGCGCCAGGATGATCGAGAAGACGGCGCCTTCCGCTATCGGGCTCTTGTCAATGCTTTGGGCCGGCAGGCTGGTGGTCATCAACTCATCTCAAAGTGCACACTTCTCTGCACATAAATAACCCGGAGAGGATCGGATTGCGCGCTATTCAGGCACGCGTCGCGGCATGGCAGCCATTCGGACCCTTCTGCGGAGCTAACCGAGCGCCTCGGCGAAGCCTCGGATCGTCTCTTCGATCGGACGGCGCAGGAGCGTCTCATTGGTATGGAGCGCGAACTCCGCACCGTCGGGTACAACGCGCCGCGCCGAGCGGATCGCGATGTCGCGCGCCCGCAGGCGATGCGGGAGGTCCTTTGCCGAATCGCCGGTCACCTGCAGCAACGTGACGTTCGTCGCATTCGCTGGGCGTATCACGGTGACGCGTCGGTGATCGCGAAGCGCATCAATCAGCGTTTCGGAGGCCGATACCGCTGCGGCGAGCCGTTCGGCGAAGCCGTCGAGAGAGTGCAGCGCGACAGCGGCATAAGGCCAGACATGCGGCAGGCCGCCGCCGAACATGCGGCGCTGATGATAGAGGCCGTCGAGGAGGGTGCGTGGTCCGGCCAGCACGGCGCCGGCCGCGGCATTCAAATATTTGTAGAGCGAGACGTAAACCGTATCGAACCGCGCGGCATAATCGGCCGGCGCGATGCCGGTATAGACCGACTCGATCAGCAGCCTTGCGCCATCGAGATGAAGGCCGATGCCACGCTCGCGCGCGAATTCGCAGATGCGGATCATCTCGCCGAAATCGAACGCCTCGCCGGCCATGCGGCGCACCGGCGTCTCGATCGAGATCACGCCGACCGGCACCGCGACGCGAGCCTCCGGCGGGCCCACGATCTCCGCCATCGCCTCCTCGAGCGTAAAGCTTGCGCGGCCGGGCGCGAGCGGCACCAAATTGAAGCCGCTCAGCTGCTGCGCGCAGTCGCCCTCATCGTTGAAGAGATGGCTTTCGCGCTGTACCACCACGCGCCGGCCATTCCGCGCCAAGAGCCGCAAGGCCAGGTGATTGGCGAGGGTGCCGGTCGGCATAAAGACCGCGGCCTCCTTGCCGAGCAGCGCCGCGATGCGCGCTTCCAGCTCCGCCACGACGCCGTCCCTCGAATAGTTGTCCTCGACGATGCCGCGCGTCTCCGCGATCTCGGCGAGAAGGCGCAGATAGGCGGCCGGCGAGAGCCCGAGCCCATCCGAGCGGAACTGAACGGCCGCCTCACCAGGGATCTCGGTCGGCATAACGATACTCCCGCCTGATTGCCTCGGCCCGGCACCCTTCCTATCATCGCCGCATCTGGAACCCCAGCGCGGATGACCGTCATGGAAAAGAGGCGCAGCATCGAGGTCGGCGGCGTAAAGCATGTGAATCCGATCCCGAGCGCAAGCCGGCGTGGACCCTTTGTCGTCTCCGGCGCGATCTCGGGCGCCGATCCGGAAACCGGCAAGGTGCCGGTCGAGCTCGACGCGCAGTGCCGCAACATGTTCGACAACGTCCGGCGGATTATGACCGCGGCGGGCGGCAGCCCGGATGACATCGTCAAAATGAATGTGTGGATCGCCGATCGGAAATTGCGCGAGACAATGAACCGCTACTGGGTCGAGATGTTTCCCGACCCGCATTCGCGTCCCGCCCGCCACACGATCGCCCAGGCCGATTTTTCACCGCCGATGCAGATCCAATGCGATCTGCTGGCTGTAATCGGCGAGTGATGCCGGCGGGTGATGCTCATCAACATGCTGCGAAACCTGCTCGCGCTGTTTTTTGCGCTGTTGCTGATTGCGGTCTTTTTCTGGCTGTGGGGCCGGCTTGGATATTCGTTTTGGCCAATCCCATTGATCGTGCTCTTCATCGCCGCAGGTTTCATTCTTGCGCGGTGGGTACGCGAACAGAACCAAAGGAACTGACATGAAAATCGCCGATGTGCGTACAATCGCGCTGGCCTGCCGTTGCGACCCGCCCTATGCCAGCGCCGCCGGGGTGCAGGCGCAGCGGGCCGCGCTGCTCGTCGAGATCGAGACCGATAACGGCATCATCGGTATCGGCGAGGCTGGGATCGGTGGCGGTGTCACCGCGACCGTCATCGAACGAAGCCTCAAGTCGCTGCTCGTCGGCCAGGACCCGCTGCTGATCGAGCATCTCTGGCAAAAGATGTTCACACGCACTCGGCAATTCGGTCGCCGCGGCGTTTTCATGCACGCGATCAGCGGCATCGACATTGCGCTGTGGGACATCGCCGGCAAGGTCGCCAAACTGCCGGTATACCGCCTCCTCGGCGCCAGCCGCGACCGCGTCGAGGCCTATGCCAGCGGCGGCTTTTATCAGGAAGGCAAATCGGCCGCCGATCTCGCCGGCGAAGCGGAGGGTTACCGCGCCCGCGGCTTCAAGGGCATGAAGATGAAGGTCGGCCGCAATCCGTCGACCGGCACGCATCTGCGTCAGCTCATCGGGCAAGCCGAATTCTGCGAGGTCGATCCCTCAGAAGATCTGGCGCGGGTCGCCGCCGTGCGCCAAGCGCTGGGCCCAGACGCAAAGCTGATGGTCGACGTCAACTGCGCGTGGAGCCCCGATTTCGCGATCGAGATGGGCCGTGCGATGGAGCCGCAGAAGCTCTATTGGATCGAGGAGCCGGTCGCGACCGACGACATCGACGGGAGCGCGCGCGTCGCCGATGCGCTCGCGACGCCAATCTCGGGCTACGAAACCGAGAACGGGCTCTACGGCTTCCGCCAGCTGATCGACCGCGGCGCGGTCGATATCGTGCAGCCCGACATCGCTTGGTCGGGCGGATTTTCCGAAGGCCGCCGCATCGCCGCCTATGCTCAGGCGCATCACAAGATGGTGGCGCCGCACGCCTTTGCCGGCGCGGTCTTGCTGGTCGCTTCGTTGCATTTCGCAGCGGCGATCCCGAACGGGCTGCTGCTCGAATGGGACCAGAACCCCAATGGACTACGCGACGAACTCTTGAAAGAGCCGCTGCGGCTCGAGCCGGACGGCACGGTGACGCTACCGGAGCGGCCCGGACTCGGCATCGAGCTCGATCGGTCCGTAGTCGAGCGCTACCGGATCGGGTAGTCGGCCCACCCTCGGCGTCTAAAGAAAAGATAGAACCGTCTTTCCGGGGCGGCCCGAAGGGCCGAGCCCGGAATCCGTTTTTCGGAGCCCGTGTTCATGGATTCCGGATCTCGCCCTTCGGGCGATCCCGGAATGACCTTCTCAGTACTAGCTCTGCCAATTACGCCGCTTCGCATGAGAACGACCAGAAGAGTTTCGCCGCGAGTGCGGGTGCGTATGAAACAGGCTCATGATGCGCGCAAAAGGGACGGCGGAAGTGCGCAGATCGGCCGGCGTTCTGACCGAGTAAAGCGCGTTTTCAAAAAAAAGCAGCCCGGAACGTCCGCGATGTCGCCGGGCAGCACGACACTGAGTACATGACGCCGTCCATCCCGTCCCTGGCGTCCGGGGATGCAATTCAGCCTCGGCGCGTAAACGGAACAGAGGCGTTTCAGGCCTCGTTCGGTAAACGAAACCTACAGAGAAGGCCGAGGCGAAGCTATGCGGCGCTGGATCAGGCTGCCCGCGCTCAAATCGCTGGCGTTGCTCGTGGTGGCTCTGCTGATCGCGGCTGCGGTCCACTGGCTGCTGCCGGCGGATGCGGCGCGCGAGCCGGCCGGCAGCGCGAACAGCGCACAAACCGGGCAGCAAACGGGGGCTCAACCAGCTCAGCAGAAGCGAGCGGTGCCGGTGCTCGCGACAGCGGCAACCGCGAAAGACTTCCCGATCATCATCCGTGGGTTGGGCTCGGTGCAGGCCTTCAACACGGTTACGGTGAAGAGCCGGGTCGACGGCCAGATCACCCAGGTCGCGTTTCAGGAGGGACAGTACGTCAAATCCGGCGATCTCCTGATGCAGATCGACGCGCGCCCCTATCAGGCGCAGCTCGCGCAAGCCACCGCGAATAGGGCGAAAGATCAGGCCAATCTCGAGAACGCGCAACGCGATCTGGCGCGGCTCGCCACGCTAATGCAGACGCAGTTGGCGGCGACCCGACAGCAATACGACACGCAAAAGGCGCTGGTCGAGCAGCTGACGGCCGCGGTGCAAGCCGATCAGGCGCAGATCGACGCTACCAAGCTCAATGTCGAATATGCCTCAGTGCGCTCTCCGATTGAGGGCATTACCGGGCTGCGTCTCGTCGATGTCGGCAATCTGGTCGCTGCGAGCGGCGGGACGCCGCTTGTTGTCGTCACGCAGATCAAGCCGATCTTTGTGACGTTCACCGTGCCGGAACGCGATCTCGTGCTGGTGCGGCAGACGATGGCGAAACATCCGGTGACGGTGCTCGCCTTCGACAGCGAGGACAGCCGTCAGCTCTCCGAAGGGCGGTTGACCCTCGTCAACAACGCGGTCGATCAGGCATCCGGAACCGTCACGCTGAAGTCGGTTTTCCAGAACCAGGATGCGGCCTTGTGGCCGGGCGAGTTTATCAACGCTCATCTCGTCATCGACACCGTCAAGAACGGCGTGACTGTTCCGGCCGCAACGGTGCAGATGGGTCCGACCGGACCCTTCGTTTATCTGATCAAGCCGGACAATACGGTCGAAGCGCGGCCGGTCACCGTCACACAGGTCGAGGGAGGCACCGCACTCATCGGGAAAGGCCTGGCAGTTGGCGACCAGGTCGTCGCCTCGGGTCAGGCGGGGTTGTCTCCGGGTGTGCAGGTCGCGGTGCAGCAGGGCCAGCCCGGCGAGATGAACGCAAAGCAGCCCGAGATCGGACCCGAGGGTGTCGGCAGCACCGGGATCAATACCGCCCCCTCGGGAGCCGGCGAGATCAAGCCGCGATGAACATTTCCGAACCGTTCATCCGGCGGCCGATCGCGACGGCGCTGCTGATGGCGGCGCTGCTGGTCGGCGGCATGATCGGCTACAGCCTCTTGCCGGTGGCCGCGCTGCCGACCGTCGATTTCCCAACGATCAGCGTCAGCGCCACGCTGCCTGGCGCCAGCCCGGAGATCATGGCGTCCTCGGTGGCGCAGCCGCTCGAGCGCCAGTTCGCGACACTGCCGGGGGTGAACCAGATCACGTCGTCGAATGTGCAAGGGACCACGTCGATTACGTTGCAGTTCGACCTGTCGCGCAATATCGACGGCGCCGCCTCCGACGTGCAGGCGGCGATCAACCAGGCGAGCGGCGTCCTGCCGAAAAACCTGCCGAACCCGCCGACCTACCGCAAGGTCAACCCGGCCGACCAGCCGATCCTGATTCTCGGATTGACCTCCGATGTGATGACCTTGCACGAGCTCGATCAGTATGCCGACCTCAATTTGGCACAGCGCATCTCGATGCTGTCCGGGATCGGGCAGGTCGTCATCTTCGGGCAGCAGAAATATGCCCCGACGATCCAGGTAAACCCAACCGCGCTGGCGGCGCGCGGGCTCGGCATCGACGATGTCGCGACGGCGGTCACGAACAGCACCGTCGAATTGCCGCTCGGCACCTTGCAGGGGCAGCAGCAGGCGTATCAGATCGGCGCCAACAGCCAGCTCGTGCAGCCGAGCGCGCTCGGCCAGGTGATCGTCGCGTACCGCAATGGCGCCCCGGTCCGGGTCAACGATATCGGCCGCGTCGTCGACGGATCCGACGTGCCGCTGCAGCTCGATTGGATCAATAACCACATCGGCGAGATGATCGGCATTTGGCGGCAGCCCGGATCGAACACGCTGCAGCTCGTGCAACAGGTCAAGGCGATGCTGCCGCAGTTGCAGGCCGGCATCCCGCCGTCGATCGAATTGAGCATCGTCAGCGACCGCTCATTGTCGATCAGCGCCAGCTTCACCGATGTGCAGCGCACGCTCGGGTTTACGATCGTGCTCGTGATCCTGGTCATCTTTATCTTCCTGCGCAGCTTTTGGGCGACCGTGATCCCGAGCCTGACCGTGCCGCTGTCGCTCATCGGCACTTTTGCCGTGCTCTATATCGGTGGTTATAGCCTCGACAATTTGTCGCTGATGGCGCTGACCCTCGCGGTCGGGCTCGTCGTCGACGATGCGATCGTCATGCTGGAGAACATCTTTCGCTATCTCGAGCAGGGCGATGACCGGCTGACCGCGGCATTGAAGGGCGCCGGCGAGATCGGCTTTACAATCGTGTCGATCACCGTTTCGCTGATCGCGGTGTTCATCCCGATCCTGTTCATGGGCGGGATCATCGGCCGCCTGTTCCGCGAATTCGGCGTCACCGTCTCTGTCGCGCTGATCCTGTCGGCGGTCATTGCGCTGACCCTGACTCCGACCTTGGCGGCTCTCGTTCTGACCGACCCGCACGCAGCGCGTCGCGGCCGGCTCTACCAGTGGAGCGAACGCGTCTGGGAACGCGTCCTGCATGGTTACGAGCGGACGCTGCGCGGCGCCCTTCGCTTCCGCTTGCTATTGATGATGCTCAATCTGGCCCTGATTGCGGCGACCTTCTGGATGCTGATGGTGATCCCGAAGGGCTTCTTTCCGAGCGAAGACACCGGGATGATCTTCGGCTTCACGCAGGCCTCGCCCGACACTTCCTTTATGGGCATGGCGGATGCGCAACAGCGCGCCGCCGCAATCGTGCTGCAGGACCCGGATGTCCTATCGTTCGGCTCGGCGATCGGCGGCAACGGCAGCTCCGGCCTCAATACCGGGCGCATGTTCATCAGTCTGAAGCCGTGGAACGAGCGCAAGTCGAGCCAGACCGAGATCATCCAGCGGCTTCGCCCAAAGCTGTCGCAAGTACCCGGGATCACGACGTTTCTGCAGCCGGTCGAGACGATCCGGATGGGCGGGCGGCTGAGCCGAACCCAATATCAATACACGCTGCAGGACACGAATATGCAGGAGCTCTACGAATGGGCTCCAAAGCTGGAGGCGAAACTCAAGACGGTTTCCGGCTTGCAGGATGTCGCAAGCGATCTGCAGCAATCCAGTCCGCAACTGAGCATCCAAATCAACCGCGACGTCGCCTCGCGGCTCGGCGTCAACCCGAACCTGATCGAGAGCACGCTGTACAGCGCCTTCGGCCAGCGCTTCGTGACGCAGATCTACGCGGCGCTCAACACCTACCACGTTGTCTTGGAGGTGATGCCGGCTTACCAGGAGGATTTGTCGGCGTTATCGCGAATTTATGTGCATGGGTCCGGCGCCCAGCTGATCCCGGTCAGCCAGTTCGCGCAGCTCGTGCCGCAAGTGACGACCTTGTCGGTGAACCATCAGGGCCAGTTCCCGGCCGTCACATTGTCCTTCAATCTGGTGCCGGGCACCTCGCTTGGCGAGGCGGTCGACCGGATCAATCAGGCGGCGCAGGAAATCGCGTTGCCCCGCACCGTCGAGAGGTCGTTTCAGGGCACCGCTCAGGCCTTCCAAAGCTCGCTATCGACCCAGCCCTTCCTGATCATGACCGCGATCTTTGCGGTCTATGTCGTGCTCGGCATTCTCTACGAGAGCTTTATCCACCCGATCACGATTCTGATGAGTTTGCCGCCGGCGAGCGTCGGCGCGCTCGCTTTCCTGTGGCTGTTCGGGTTTGACCTCAGCGTCATCGCGATTATCGGCCTGTTGATGCTGATCGGCATCGTCAAGAAGAACGCGATCATGATGATCGACTTCGCGCTCGAACGCCGCCGCCACGAGAACAAGCCGGCGGAAGAGGCGATCTACGAGGCTGCGGTATTGCGCTTCCGGCCGATCATGATGACGACGATGGCGGCGATCTTCGGCATCATGCCGATCGCGATCGGCATCGGCGCCGGTTCCGAGTTGCGCCAGCCGCTCGGGGTCGCGGTGGTCGGCGGCCTTGTCGTGTCCCAGGTGCTGACGCTCTACACGATCCCGGTGACCTACCTGTATATGGAGCGATTCAGTGACTGGATCCGCGGCTTCAGCCGCAAGCGCCGGCATGACACAATCCCGCGCGATCGCGCCGTCGTCGTGGCCAACCGCTTTCCGCCGCCGTCCCGCATCTACCCCCACGCCGCGGAGTAGGTTCAGCCGGCGACTTGCGTGGACACCGTCGTAGTGACAATCGGTTCCATTGTCGCGGCGGTCGCGGCCGGCATCACAGTGGGGCCGCTTTGCTTCATTTCCGGCGGGCGATAAGCTAGCCGCGCTGTGGAAGAGCGGGTGGTGGGATGAGCCTAGCGGAAAAATCGTTTGAGCCTGCCGCCGCCTGCCCGCTCGACGGCGTCCGTGTCATCGACCTGTCGCGGCTCGTCGCCGGCAACGCGGTATCCTCGCAGCTCGCCGATTTCGGCGCCGAGGTCTTGAAGATCGAGGACCCGCAAAAGGGCGACCCGTTGCGCGCCTGGCAGACAAAGGGCGTCAGCGTTCACTGGAAGCTCTATGCCCGGAACAAGAAGAGCGTCGCGCTGTCACCGCGCGACCGGCGCGGCCGGGATCTCTTGCTCGATCTGATCGCGTCGAGCGAGGTGCTGATCGAGAATTTCCGCCCGGGCACGCTCGAGAAGATGGGGCTCGGGCCGGAGGTGCTGCAGGCGCGCAATCCGCGCCTCGTTGTCGTCCGCGTCTCGGGCTGGGGACAGGATGGCCCGTACCGCGACCGGCCGGGCTTCGGGACCCTGGTCGAGAGCATGTCGGGGTACGCCGCGCGCACCGGCTTTGCCGATCGCGAACCCGTGCTGCCGCCGACGGCGCTCGCCGATATGGTTGCCGGCCTTTACGGCGCCTTCGCGGTCATGGTCGCTTTGCGTCAGGTCGAGGTGGAGGGCGGCAAGGGGCAGGTCATCGATCTGCCGCTTCTGGACCCGCTCTTCTCGTTTATCGCGACCGAGGCGCCGATCTACCGGCTGACCGGCGAGATCCGGCCACGCACCGGCAGCCGCTCCGAGACGACCTCGCCGCGTAATGTCTTCCGCACAAAGGACGGCCGCTATATCGGTATCTCGGCCTCGATCCAGGCCATGGCCGAACGCCTCTTACGGGCGATCGGCCGTGAGGACATCATTTCCGACCCGCGCTTTCGCACCAACACCGATCGTGTGCGGCATGCCGAGGAATGCGAGGCGCCGATCGCCGAATTTATCGCCGCGCGCACCCTCGAGGAAAATATGGCAGTTTTCGCCGCCGCCGAAGTGACCGCCGCGCCGGTCTACGACATCGACCAGTTTCTCGCCGACCCGCATGTCACCGAGCGCGAGATCGTGGTCGATGTGCCCGACGAACAGACCGGCCGCCTCGTCATGCACAACATCATCCCGCGCCTGTCCGAGACCCCGGGACGTCTGCGCTCGCCCGCGCCGAAGCTGGGCGAGCACACCGCCGAGATCCTGGGGCAACTCGGCCTCGATCGGGCGACGCTCGGCCGGCTCGCCGCGGATGGCGTGATCGGGCTCGGAGACAAGGCATG
>Ga0209488_10003298_pt1 | contig 13002 bp, 10 predicted proteins | sample Rivendell_Oct201_8_FD_188349 | JGI IMG/M metagenome (GOLD analysis project Ga0209488, IMG submission 188349) | Vadose zone soil microbial communities from the Eel River Critical Zone Observatory, Northern California, USA -... | ecosystem: Environmental > Terrestrial > Soil > Vadose zone >...
AAGAACGTCCATCAGCGGACTCCACGAGCCAAGCGGGCGACGATTTCTCTCGATGCCGATGCGGCCGCGGCCAACGCCCCCGTCGCGACCAACGGCGGGCACGAGAGCATGGCAGCCGAATCGACCAACGTGTGTTCGAGCGCGATTTCGGGAAATTCCGCCTTGACGAGCCGCTCAACTGTGCTGCGCCACAAGCGTGACGTCTCCAGCACATTTGCCTTGTCAACAGACACGAGCGATTTGCGACGACCCATCGCAAGTCTGCATGCAACGCGCGTCACGCGTTCTATTTCCTCAACCGTATAGGAACACAGATCGCTAGCGGACGTCGCGGTCCGAGTCTTCTCGCCAAAGTAAATTCCTCCAGTGAGTTCGCGAACCACCATGATGTCCGTGCCGCGCAATACTTCGGGCTTGATCGTAGACGCATCCAATAGAGCGGGATGCAACGTTACGGGCCGAAGATTTGCGAACAAACCAAGCTCCTTGCGAATGGCCAGCAATCCTTGTTCCGGGCGCACTTTTGCGTTGGGGTCGGACCATTTCGGTCCACCCACTGCGCCGAGTAGAACCGCTTGCGCCGACTTGCATGCATTTGTTGTCGCCGCCGGTAGCGGCGAGCCGGTTGCATCGATTGCAGCGCCACCGATCAAATGCGCTTCCATTGAAAACTCGTGACCGAACCGTTTGGCAATAGCGTGCAATGCGCGCACACCCTCGCGCGTAACTTCCGGCCCGATACCATCGCCGCCGAGCACGACAATTTTTGCTTTCATGCGTGGCTCTGCTCGTATTGCGCGATCTGATCGATTTGTTTCGTGAGAAAACCGAGTTCGTCTACGCCGTTCAACAAGCAGTAGCGAGCAAATGCTTCAATTGGAAACGTCGCTACCTTTCCATTCGGTAAAGTCACTGTATTACTCGAAAGTTCGATGCGCACCTTTGCGCCGGGATTACCGAGCAGCCAAAGGTGTGTGGTGTCATCGACCGTGACCGGCAGCAGCGCGTTCTTGAGCGAGTTGTTGCGGAAAATGTCCGCAATCTCACTGCTGATGACTGCGCGGAATCCAAAGTCCAGCAACGACCACGGTGCATGTTCGCGCGATGACCCGCAACCGAAATTGCGTCCGGCGACGAGAATTTCACAACCCTTCGCTGCCGGTTGATTTAAGGCGAAATCGGCTTTGGGATTTCCAAGCGCGTCGTAGCGCCAGTCCGCAAATGCGTTTTTTCCGAGACCCTCCTTGGTCGTCGTCGTCAAGAATCGCGCCGGGATAATTTGATCCGTGTCGATATCGCTGAAAGGCACGACGACGGTTTTCGATTCGATGATATTGATGACTTGCATTGGCGTTACCTTCACAGGAATTCGCGTGGATCGGTAATGCGACCGCGTACAGCCGCTGCGGCCGCCGTCGCTGGACTGGCAAGCAAAGTACGGGCGCCTTGGCCTTGACGTCCTTCAAAATTGCGATTGCTTGTGCTGACGGAGTATTGACCCTTGCCGACGGTGTCGCCGTTCATACCGATGCACATTGAACAACCGGATTCGCGCCATTCGGCGCCGGCATCGATGAACACTTTGGCCAGGCCTAGCGCTTCGGCTTCGCGTTTGATCTGTTGCGATCCCGGCACAACTAAAACGCGAACACCGGGAGCGACTTTACGTCCCCTGAATACCTGTGCCGCGAGTTCGAGATCCGAGAGCCGCGCGTTCGTGCAACTTCCGATAAACACAACTTGAACGGGTTTATCGCGGAGCGCTTCGCCTGGCAGCAATCCCATGTAATCGAGCGCTTTCTGAAATACGGGATCGTTCGGCTGTTCCGGAACTCGGCCGGAAAGAGGCAGCACCATACCGGGATGTGTCCCGTACGTAATCATCGGCTCGAGCGAAGCGGCATCGATGTCGACTTCGCGGTCAAATTTCGCGCCGACATCCGTGTGGAGTTTGTTCCACCTCACCAGCGCGCGATCCCACGCATTGCCTTTCGGCGCGCGTGGAGTTTTATTCAGATATTCAAAGGTTGTTGCGTCCGGCGCAATCATGCCGGCGCGGGCGCCTGCTTCAATCGACATGTTGCACACCGTCATGCGCCCATCCATCGATAGCGCCTCGATTGCCGGGCCGCGATACTCCATCACGTGGCCGGTGCCGCCCGATACGCCGATCTTACCGACGATGGCGAGAATCAAGTCTTTCGCAGTAACACCGGCCGGCAGTTTGCCGCTCGTATTGATTGCCAGAGTTTTTGGACGGCGCTGTAGCAAACACTGAGTCGCGAGAACATGACCGACTTCAGTTGTGCCAATGCCGAACGCCAGCGCGCCAAAAGCACCATGTGTTGCGGTGTGACTGTCCCCGCACACGATGGTCTTGCCGGGCTGAGTAGCGCCTTGCTCGGGACCGATGATGTGAACGATGCCGCGATCCTTCGAGTGTAAGCCCAGGAGTTCGACGCCGAATTCCTGACAGTTCTTTTCCAGCTGTTTGATTTGCGCAGCGGCTGATGCAACTCGAATCGGCACTCGCCCGGCAATTTCTTCGGGATCGGTCGGAGTGGAATGATCCATTGTCGCGAGTGTGCGGTCCAAGCGGCGCACCTTCAGTCCGTGTTCGCGCAAAGTCGAAAATGCCTGCGGCGACGTGACTTCGTGAACCAAGTGCAAATCGATATAGAGAACCGCCGGCGTGTCGACGGACTCGGGGACCACTTCATGCTGTTCCCATACTTTCTCGAAAAGAGTCTTGGGCGTCATAAGAGCGCACTCAAAGTGTAAGAAGAGGAAGCATGCCAGATGTGTCGTCGCCGCAGACTGCCCAATTTCGCAGCAGTCATCGCGACCGGCGATGCCGAAGAGCGTTGTCGACGAGCGATGAGTCGCATGCGGATTTAACGTTGCTTGACGATTGGCGCGCGGAACAATAACTACTATCTGTACCGGAAAAACCGGATGTGGTAGCTTGCGCGCAATTTACTTCAGTGTCAGTAGTCGCTTCGTCGAGGAGATGCTTGTGAAGAGATTGATCTGTTTGCTTGGCTTGGTAGTTGCGACAGGCACTACGTCGATCGCATCGAGCGGCGCGTCCGCGACGCAGGCGGCGGGAGACTTTTCGCTGCTCGATCAAAAGGGATACTTCCACCAGATGAGCTACTACGACGATCACAAGGCGGTTGCCTTGCTCGTCCAGGCAAATGGCAGTAAAGCCACGGCGAATGCAATCGCAGGCTTCACACAAGCGCAAGCAAAGTACGCAAAACAGATCAAGTTCTTCATGATCAACCCGCTCGGCAATGAAGAACGCGCGGCCGTACAGGCGCAGATCGATCGCTATCAAGCCGACATTCCCGTATTGATGGACGATACACAGTTGGTATCGGAGTCGCTGGGCGTCGATAAAACCGGCGAAGTGTTTTTGTTCGACCCCAAGTCTTTCAAAGTGATCTATCGCGGTCCGGCCGACAAGCATCTCAATGATGCGATCGAAGATGTGCTGGCAGGCAAGGCAGTTCGCGACGCGCAAATTAAAACGAGCGGTCAGGCTGTAAGTTATCCCGAGCGAAAAGTTCACGTCGGCATTTCCTACGCGAAAGACATTGCGCCGATCTTGGCCGAGAATTGCGCGCGCTGTCATCGCGAGGGCGGCATCGCGCCCTTTGCAATGAACAGTCATGCCGTTGTGAAGGGTTTCTCGCCCATGATTCGCGAAGTCGTGATGACCAAGCGCATGCCGCCGGGGCAAATCGATCCGCACATCGGTCATTTCAAAGAAACGTACACGTTGACGCCGGAGCAGACTCAGAAGTTGATTCACTGGATCGAGGCGGGCGCTCAACAGGACGGTACGGTCGACCCGCTGACACAGTTAAAGTGGCCGGCCACCAAATGGGCCTTGGGCGAGCCTGATTTGGTCATTAAAGTTCCGCCGCAAAAAATCCCGGCAACCGGTGTTCTGGACTACATTCGCGTCGTCGTGCCGATCGAAGGCATGGACCGTGATCGCTACGTTCGCGCCAGTCAATATTTAGCGGGCGATCGCACTGTGCTGCATCACACTTTGAACGACCTGGTTCAGCCCGGCGCAAGTACTCGCGGGTTCCTGCGATCGGATCCGAATGCTGCTCGCATCACCGCTTATATCCCGGGCGCACAAGCGCTGGTTGAACCGCCGAATACCGGAGGGTTACTTAAAAAGGGATCGTCAATCGCATTGCAGTTGCACTACACGACCAACGGCAAGGCAACGACCGATGCGAGCGAGATTGGTCTCTGGTTCTATCCGGACGATAAGCCGCCTGCAGAGAGAATGTCAGGCCAGTGCGCGTGCATATTTACCAACAGCTGGAAGAAGATTACTCCCTATGCTGCCGACTTCGAAATGCAGCAGACCATCACCGTGCCCAAAGACGCCTACATTCATGCGATGCTTCCGCACATGCACTTCCGCGGCAAGCGCATGCGCTTTTATGCCGAATTTGCCGACGGCAGAAAGCAGGAATTACTCAACATCGCTCACTATAACTACAACTGGCAGTTGAACTACCAACCGGTTGAGCCCGTTTTTGTTCCTGCCGGAACCAAGATCATCGCCGTAGCCGCGTTCGACAATTCGACTCAGAACAAGGCGAATCCCGATCCGTCGCGCGAGGTTCCGTGGGGTCAGCAGAGCTGGGACGAGATGTTCTTCGGCTCGGTGACGTACAAGTTCGTCGATCAGAGCGGCGCGCAACTATCGAGCACCGGCAACTAGTCGACGAATTGGTCTGCAGAATCTCGTCGCAGATTTCGCGATATAAGGCCCTTCTCCGCTGGCGGGAGAGGGGCTTTTCTTTGACTATCGACAGGTTTCGAGCCAGCCGTGTTTGTCGGGCGTCTTGCCGTTGAACAATCCGAAGAAGGCGGATTGGATCACTTCTGTAATCGGTCCACGTTTGCCCGCACCGATCGCAATGCGATCAACCGACCGCACCGGTGTGACTTCGGCCGCAGTGCCGGTCAAGAACATCTCATCGGCAAGATACAGTAGTTCGCGCGGTAGCGATTGTTCGCGTACTTCAAAGCCGTGCGCGCGTGCCAACTGCACGACCGTGTCGCGAGTTATTCCCTGCAGGATGGAATTGTCGACAGCGGGCGTGTAGATAACGCCGCCACGAATTAAGAACAAATTTTCTCCAGCACCTTCGCTCACTGTGCCGTCAGTGGCAAGCCCGATGCCTTCCGCAAAACCCAAGCGCTTCGCCTCCATGCTGATGAGCTGACTCGACAAGTAATTGCCTGCCGCTTTGCCGAGAGCAGGGATGGTATTGGGCGCGAGCCGCTGCCACGACGATACGCACACATCGATGCCGTTTTCCAATCCTTCGGCGCCAAGATAAGCGCCCCACTCGAATGCGGCGACGACCGTTTCGATTGGCGGAGAAATTTTGGGCGCGACGCCGATTTCGCCATAGCCGCGAAAGGCGAAAGGACGAAGGTAGGCGCCATTGTTCAAGGCATTCGCAGTGATGACTTGCTTACAAGCCGCGTTGATCTGCGCAGGCGTGTAGGGGATTTCCATTCGATAGATTTTCGCCGAGTCGAACAACCGCTTGGTGTGGTCAGTCAGTCGAAATATCACCGGACCTGAAGCTGTTGGGTAGCAGCGCACGCCCTCAAAAACAGTCGAGCCATAGTGCAATGCATGCGCGAGCACATGCACCGTCGCGTCTTTCCACGGCACCAGTTTGCCGTTGTACCAAATGTGTTTTGCCTCAGCGATGGGCATGGACGAGTTACTCCGAAAAAATGGACTACAGAAGGCGTTAGGGGTTAGTCGTTATCCAGAAATAAATCCAATCCTGACTCTGGCTAACCCCTCTCGTGCTTCATTGTCTAGACGCCCGGACCGACGGGCCGATCCGGTTGGCGGCGCTCGGTGCTGATCCGCTCGGCATTGGCTTTGGTCGCCTCGATGCGGTTGATGACTTCCAGATAAGCTTGCGCAGCCGATTCCAGAATATTCGTACTGACTCCCGCGCCGCGATAGGTGCGGCCGTTGTGTTCGACGGTCAACAGGGCCTCGCCTTGTGCGTCCTCGCCGACCGTTACGCTGTGTACTTCGAACTTGCGAACTTGTACATGCGTACCGGTCGCATGATCGATGGCTTTCACGACCGCGTCGACGGGTCCGTCGGCGGTTTGATCTTGAACTACGACGCGACCGTCCGTGTGCTTGAGCTTTACTGTGACGCGTGCCGGTTGCGCCTCGTGCGTGGCAACACTCAACGATTGCAGCGACCAAGGTCCTGCGGCCACGCTTTCCGAGCGCATGACCAGTGCTTCGATATCACCGTCGAACAATTCTTTTTTCTTGTCGGCCAGCGCTTTGAACTCCTCGAACAGCTGATTGATCTCGCCGTCGCTGACTTCGAACCCCAGCTCTTTGACGCGTTCGCGGAATGCGTGCCGGCCGCTGTGTTTGCCGAGAACTAGATTCGTGCGCGACAACCCGACGTCTTGTGGGCGCATGATTTCGTAGGTCGAATGATGCTTGAGCATGCCGTGTTGATGAATGCCGGCCTCGTGCGCAAAAGCATTTTCACCGACGACTGCCTTGTTGCGCGGGATGGGCATTCCCGTTGTCTGAGATACCAAACGGCACGTCGGGTAGAGGCGGGTCGTGTTGATGCCGGTTTGTACGCCGAAAATATTCTCGCGCGTCTTGATCGCCATCACGACTTCTTCGAGCGAACAGTTGCCGGCGCGTTCGCCGATGCCGTTGATCGTACATTCGATTTGCCGCGCGCCGGCACGCACCGCCGCTAAGCTATTGGCTACCGCCATTCCCAAATCGTTATGGCAGTGCACCGAGAGCACTGCCTTGTCGACGTTGCGCACGTTGCGCTTAAGGTAGCTAAAAACTTCGTAGAATTCTTCGGGCGCTGTATAGCCGACGGTATCCGGGACATTAATGGTCGTCGCGCCGGCGTCGATCGCCGCTTCGACCACTGCCGCGAGAAACTCAAGTTCCGTGCGCGACGCGTCTTCGGGGGAAAACTCCACATCGTCGCACAAACCGCGTGCGCACTTCACGCCTTCCACGGCGGCATGGATGATTTGTTCCTTTGCCATGTTAAGTTTGTATTCGCGATGAATTGCACTGGTGGCGAGGAATACATGAATGCGCGGACGCTCGGCGTCTTTCAGTGCGCGCCAAGCGGTTTCAATGTCTTCTCGATTGCAGCGCGCGAGACCGGCGATAATCGGACCGCGTACTTCGCGTGCGACCAAGTTCACCGCTTCCCAATCGCCGCGCGAGGCGATCGGAAAGCCCGCCTCGATGATGTCGACGCCGAGTTCCGCAAGCGCTTTCGCCACGCGCACCTTTTCCGGCTGCGTCATGCTGCAGCCCGGCGATTGCTCTCCGTCCCGCAGCGTGGTGTCAAAGATAAGGACGCGGTTGGGATCGACGGTTGGCATGTTGCGAAGGGTTTCTTAATCTGCAGTTCGAGACGCGGGACATGAGACGCGGGACACAGCCGAGGGATGCAGCGACTCTTTCCCGTCCCGCGTCTCGTGTCTCGTGTCTCGCTGCATTAGGCGCGCGCCTCTTCTAGCCACGGCATGCGAGCACGCAGTTTGGCGCCCACTCTCTCAATCGGATGCTTCATGTCCATCTTCAGCATCTTGTGATACTTCTTCGCGCCTTTTTTATTCTCTGCAATCCATTGACGGGCGAACTTGCCGTCCTGGATTTCACTGAGAATCTTTTTCATCTCTTTCTTGGTGGCACGATTGACGACGCGCGGGCCGCGGGTGAGATCGCCGTACTTGGCCGTATCGGAAATATATTTGTGCATTTTTGCGATGCCGCCTTCGTGCAGTAGATCGACGATCAGTTTCAGTTCGTGCAGGCACTCGTAATAGGCGACCTCCGGTTGATATCCGGCTTCAACCAGCGTTTCCCAGCCTTTCACAACCAATTCGGTGGCGCCGCCGCAGAGCACCGCTTGCTCGCCGAACAAATCGGTTTCGGTTTCTTCGGCGAACGTCGTCTCGAGAACGCCACCACGCGTACCGCCAATGCCATGCGCATAGGCAAGGGCATTCTTGTGCGCGGCGCGAGTTGCGTCTTGCGCGACGGCGATCAGCGCCGGCACACCGCGACCCTGTTCAAACTGACGACGTACTAAACCGCCCGGACCTTTGGGCGCGATGAGAACGACGTCCAAATCTTTGCGCGGACGAATTTGCTTGAAATGAATATTGAAGCCGTGCGCGAACAACAGAGTGGCATTCTTGGCAATGTTCGCGACAACATCCTTGTAGAGCTGTTTCTGCGCCAGATCGGGTACGAGCATGGCGACGAGCTTCGCGCCCTTAACCGCATCGGCCGGTTCGGCAACTTTGAGGCCGTCTTTTTTTGCGTTACTCCAACTTGCGCCGTCTTTGCGGACGCCGACGATCACATCGAAGCCGCTGTCTTTCAGATTCAGCGCATGAGCACGACCCTGACTGCCGTATCCCAGTATCGCGATACGCGCGCGTTTGAGCGCTTTCTTGTCGACGTTCTTCTCCGAAAAAATCTTCATTTCCGACTCCTGCAGATAGGCAATGCAAATACAAAAAAATCGCGTTGAGTTGCGGCGAATTCATCGAGCCGCAGAGACAAGGAACCCCGCTGAATACTGCGGGGTTCCCGAAATTCTTCAGGCAAGCGCTGTTGGCAAACGGCTGGTGAATCGGCCACAAAAAACAAACTGCAAATCAGATAAATAGCACCACATTGAGCACGAGTTTGTCAATCCCCGCGCACGCAACGCGCCCATCTGTGCGCAGCAATTTTCACGGACGTCGTTGCATGAAATGGCTATGCTACCGGTGAGTCAACGGACTCTTTATTCGCATATTCCTGGCGCATATGTTCATCCGCGATCACTCGGTCGAGTCGCTGCCCATTCACTTGGTGGATGAGGAGACCTTCGAGTCGTGGCGCGCGGCACAGTCGGTGGCAACCCGAGCATGGCTGGCAGTGTCGATGTTTCGACCGGAACGTCACAAGCTTGCGCTAATTCCCAAGGATGGCGGGACGTTGCAGTCGGTTGTCGTGGGATTAGGCAGGCACAACGGCGCAACCGATTCACTGTTTTGGCTTGCCGCGAGTCTGCCGGAGCGCTTGCCGGATGGACGATTCTTCGTAGTAGGTGCTGCGGACTCCGCTTTAGCGCAGTTTGCACAAGGCTGGGCTTACGGACGCTATCGGTTTGAGCGGTATCGAAAATGCGCGACCGAGAAGTCGCAAACCCTGGAAGTGGCGAGTGCGACGAATGTCGCTGAGATTGAGCGCGTGAATGCCGGCTGCTGTCTGGCGCGCGATTTGGTGAACACGCCGGCAGGGGATATGTCGCCCGCAGAACTTGCCGCCACGGCTGTCACCCTCGCTCAGAAATTCGGCGCGGCTCATCGCGTCTATGTCGGAGAGGAGTTGCTGGCGGAGAAGTTTCCGCTGGTGCATGCCGTCGGACGTGCGGGCCCGGTTGCTCCACGTCTCATCGATCTGCAATGGGGAAATCCGACACACCCCAAAGTGACGTTAGTGGGGAAGGGCGTCTGTTTCGATACGGGCGGCCTCGATCTCAAACCCAGTGCGTCCATGCTGCTGATGAAAAAAGACATGGGCGGTGCGGCAAGTGTATTGGGCGTGGCGCACGCGATAATGGATGCGGCACTGCCGGTTCGACTACGTGTCGTCATTCCGGCAGTCGAGAATTCGGTCTCCGATAGTGCGTATCGGCCGGGCGATGTGTTGCAGACGCGTCGCGGCTTGACGGTGGAAGTGGGAAACACGGATGCCGAAGGCCGCTTGGTGCTGGCTGATGCGCTCACACTAGCTGACGCCGAACAACCTGAGCTGCTCCTCGATCTTGCTACGCTGACGGGCGCCGCGCGCGTCGCGTTGGGACCCGAGCTGCCGGCACTATTTACTGCGGACGACAAATTTGCAGAGGATTTGATTCAAGTCGCTGCCACACAGTGCGATCCACTATGGCGTCTGCCCTTATGGTCCGGTTACGAGGACGAGTTCAGCAGCAAGATTGCCGACATGAATAACGTTTCGAGTTCCGGATTTGCCGGAGCCATCATCGGTGCGCTATTTCTGCGTCGCTTCGTCTCGCAGGCGAAATGCTGGGCACACATCGACATGTACGCCTGGAACAGCAAGGAACGTCTAGGTCGTCCCACCGGCGCCGAACCGCAATGCGTTCGCGCACTGTACGCCTATCTGAAGGATCGCTATCCAGCGCGATGACTGAGGCCACTACGCAGCGCATCTGGCTCACGCCGCTTGATCTCACTCTACTGATCGGTGTCAATGCAATTTGGGGCATTAACCTGGTGGCCGCGAAGCTCGGCATTCGCGAATTTCCGCCGATTTTTTTTGCGGCAACTCGGTTTACCGTTCTAACGATTGTCTTGCTGCCTGTCCTGCGACTGTTTCGCGGCCAGATGAGAACATTGCTGCAAGCGGCGGCTTTTTCGGGTGCGCTCGGGTTCGCACTCATGTATCTCGGTTTTAAGCTTACCGACGATATCTCCAGCATGGCGATCGCCACTCAGCTCGGCGTACCGTTTAGTACGTTGTTATCAATGTGGCTCCTGGGCGAACGGATTCGCTGGCGGCGCAAATTGGGCATCGCGCTTTCTTTCCTAGGGGTGGTGATCGTCAGTTTCGATCCGCGTGCGCTGGATCACGTGTTCGGACTCTCTCTGGTCGTTGCTTCGCAGCTGGCAGTTGCGCTTGGGACGATTCACATTAAGCGCTTGCGAGCAATCAATGCGTGGCAATTGCAAGCGTGGCTCGGTGTCGTGAGCGCGCCGTCGCTGCTTGCGATTAGTTTTATCGTCGAGTCGGGGCAGGGACACGCACTGGCGAGTGCGACATGGGTGGGTTGGTGTTCGCTGCTGTTTACGGCCATTGCATCCAGCTTGGTTGCGCATACGATGATGTTTCATCTGATCGCAAAATATCCGGTGACCAGTGTTGCACCCGTGAATGTTCTTTCGCCGATTTTCAGCATCTTGTGCGGTGTCGCCTGGTTCGAAGACCGCTTGACGGCCCGCGTATTGCTCGGCGGAGGGATCGCACTCGCCGGGGTCGTGATCGTCGCGATGCGTGAGCGGAGAATCGTCGACACAGGCACTTAACTTGCGCGGAATTGTTGCCTGTTACTCTCGACCTATGGGTACAATCAAATCCTTTGCACCCCATCCGATCGATTGCATCCATGTCTAGAATGTCCAAAATCAATCGCGCCGGAAAGAATTCCACCCATAACCGCAAGCACTCCAGTGTAGTGGTGGATGGCGTCGAGCAAGCGCCCAGCCGTGCGATGTTGCGCGCAGTCGGGTACAGGGACGCCGACTTCAAGAAACCGGCGGTCGGCATAGCATCCACTTGGAGCAATCTAACGCCGTGCAACATGCACATCGACAAGCTCGCCAAAGCGGCCGCCGAAAGCGTCGATAGATCGGGCGGGAAGAGTACAACGTTCGGTACGATTACCGTATCCGACGGCATCTCCAACGGGACGCCTGGCATGCGGTATTCGCTGGTGTCGCGCGAAGTGATTGCCGATTCGATCGAAGCGGTGAGTGGCGCGCAAGGTTTCGACGGCGTGATAGCGATTGGCGGCTGCGACAAGAACATGCCGGGCTGCCTCATTGCGTTGGCGCGCTTGAATCGGCCGTCGGTGTTTGTTTATGGCGGCACGATCAAGCCGGGCAAGAACCACACGGATATCATTTCCGTTTTCGAATCGGTGGGCGCCTACGCCGCTGGAAAAATCTCCGCAAAGCAACTAACTGAAATCGAGCAAACCGCCATTCCCGGTCCGGGCAGTTGTGCGGGAATGTATACCGCGAACACCATGGCGTCGGCCATCGAAGCCTTGGGCATGAGTTTGCCGAATAGTTCCGCGCAGGTTGCGGTTTCGCGCAACAAGTTGGACGACTGCCGACGCGCAGGCAAAGCGGTGCTGCAGCTGATCAAAGCGGACATCAAGACTTCCGATATCCTCACGCGCAACGCGTTTGAGAATGCGATCACCGTCGTCATCGCGCTCGGCGGATCCACGAACGCGACGCTGCACTTGCTAGCGATGGCGCATGCGGCGAACGTGCAACTCGAACTGGACGACTTCACGCGCATCGGCAAACGCGTTCCGGTGCTCGCCGATCTGCGGCCGAGCGGCAAGTACATGATGTCGGAGCTCATCAAGATCGGCGGTATTCAGCCGCTCATGAAGATGCTGCTGGACGCGGGTCGATTGCATGGCGACTGTTTGACCGTTACCGGCAAGACGCTTGCCCAAAACTTGAAACGGGTTAAACCGTATCCCAAGAATCAAGACATCGTGCGCGCTTTTGCGAATCCAATTAAGCCGGAAAGTCATTTGGTGGTGTTGTACGGCAATCTCGCGCCCGAGGGTGCGGTCGCCAAGATCACTGGGAAGGAAGGCCTGCAGTTCAAAGGCAGAGCGCGCGTATTCGAAGGCGAGGAAGCCACACTGCAAGCAATTCTCGATGGCATCGTTGTCGAAGGAGACGTGGTCGTGATCCGCAATGAAGGCCCGAAGGGCGGTCCCGGCATGCGCGAAATGTTGAGTCCGACCAGCGCAATCAATGGTCGCGGCCTTGCCGGAAAGGTTGCCCTGGTCACCGATGGAAGATTTTCCGGCGGCAGTCACGGATTTGTCGTCGGACATATCTCTCCGGAGTCGGCGGTCGGCGGACCGATTGGATTGCTGAAAGATGGCGATGAGATTTCGATCGACGCGATCGCCCGCCGGATCGCTGTCAAACTTTCCGACGCTGAACTCGACGCGCGCCGCGCCGCCTGGCAGCAGCCCGAGCCGTATACGAAGCGAGGGGTGCTTGCCAAATACGCGCGGAGCGTCAGTAGCGCTTCGCGCGGCGCTATCACGGATGCCGACGTGAGCTGAACGACGCTAAGAATCGTTT
>Ga0209488_10003299_pt1 | contig 13000 bp, 16 predicted proteins | sample Rivendell_Oct201_8_FD_188349 | JGI IMG/M metagenome (GOLD analysis project Ga0209488, IMG submission 188349) | Vadose zone soil microbial communities from the Eel River Critical Zone Observatory, Northern California, USA -... | ecosystem: Environmental > Terrestrial > Soil > Vadose zone >...
ACGACGGCATCCTCCTGCTCGCTACCGACGCGACGGACAATTCCATCCTGAAGCACGCGAAGCATCTTGGCCTGAAGGGACATCGACATCTCGCTCAGCTCGTCGAGGAATAGCGTTCCTCCATCAGCGAGCTCCAGCAGTCCCATCTTCTCGCGATCGGCGCCGGTGAAAGCACCTTTGCGGTGGCCGAACATCTCTGACTCCAGCAGCTGTTCGGGTATGGCGGCGCAATTGATTGGAACGATCCGGCGTCTGGAACGCCGGCTATGCTGGTGAATGTATTGGGCGAGAACTTCTTTCCCGGTCCCGGTTTCTCCCACGATCATCACGGCGGCGTTCGTCGGGGCTGCCCTCTTGGCCAACTCAGTCGCGCGCCGGAAGGCTGCCGAGGTGCCTACCAGCAGACCACCAGCGCCACCATCCTGCGCATCGGCGGCAGGTCCTTCGGACAGACGCCTGACGGACACTGTATGTGCCGCGCGCCCCAGGAGAAGCTGCAGCTGGGTACCTGAGTAAGGCTTCGAGAGATAATCCCAGGCACCGATCTGCATGGCTTCAATGCTGGAGTCGACGCTTGGATTGCCGGTCATTAGAACGACCAGAGTGTTCGGGGCGGTGGCCATGACCGCCTTAAGGACGTCGATACCGGAAACGGGGGTCATGTAGACGTCGACGAACATGATGTCGTACCGAGACCGACGGACCATCTCGATGGCCTCATCGCCGCGGGCGGTAACGTCCACCACGAACCCTTCGCTACGTAGAACGCTCGCGCAACCTTCCCGGAGGGTGCGATCGTCGTCGACGATCAGAGCTCGCATTTTCTCGGTGACGGGATTGTAAGGCGGTACTGAGTCGGAGGCTGCGCGGAAGTCTTTTCGGGCCAAGGCGCTAGTCATTTCAATCCCGTGGTGTTGTGCAATGTGGACAAAGGTGCTGCGCGAAACTTCGTGATGTGAGGGACACAACCTAGCAAAACGGTTTTGTTCGGCAAGAGGAGGTTTGGGAGACTTCCAGATGGTCACAGATTGCCGATGGCGAAGTTAAGGCTTGGGAGGAGGCCCCAACGTGTGTTTAAGCTCAGCAGGTGGACCCCAGCAGAATCGGGCTGCAACAAAAGTGTAGGAAACGTGCAACACCGAATGGGGACGCCAACACTGTGCAAGGCGTCGCGCGACCTGAGAAGGGCCCGAGGGGATGCAACGTGGCCTGTCGTTGCCGGTCAACACCATTAGGTGGGTCAGCAACACCATCGCCCCGGTCCGCAAGAACATTGGATGAGGGTTCGCAACAACAAGTGACGGCAGTGCAACAACAGGAGTCTACCGCGCCAAAGAGGTCGCTGACCTCAAGATCAATCGCACTTGCCAGTGTCCTTGAACAAGTGTCTAGCAATAATGCTCGTCGCGTGGGTAGCTTGAGCGTTTCCCCAAACCGGCCAAATCATTCAAACGATGACCGCGTCCGAGCCTGGACTGAAAGAAACAATCCTTCTCGTCGACGACGAACAATCCGTTCGTACGATCGTTCTGAAGATTCTGCGTCGCGCCCGGTACAACGTTCTCGAGGCGGAGAACGGAGAGGCGGCGCTACGAATCGCCGAAGAGCATCCCGGCAAGATCGACCTGGTGATAACGGACATGTACATGCCGGGACTTCGCGGGCGTGAGGTCGTTGAGCGTCTGGCGCCGACTCGGCCCGGATTGCGCGCGCTCTTCATTTCCGGGTACGCAGATCAGGATGCGCGAACCGGGGTACCGGGCGGAGCAAATTTTCTGAACAAGCCTTTTTCCGGTCAGGAACTGGCGAACGCCGTCGAAAAAGTGCTGAAGGGTCCGCCGCTCTAAGGATCAGCGCCGGGGGCGTCGGTCAGACCGCGACGCCGGCCTTTGCCACGAGTTGTTTCAGACCCTCTAGCGGGATCGCGCCCGATTGCCGCGCGACCTCTTTACCACTCACAAATACGATAGTGGTAGGGATGCCGCGGATGTTGAATCCGGAAGCGATCCGGGCAGAGTGATCCGTATTGAGCTTGCCCACGAGTGCCTTGCCCTGCAGGTGCGCCGCGAGAGCATCAACTGCGGGCGCCATCATCCGACATGGGCCACACCAGTCGGCGTAGAAGTCCACCGCGACTGGAATGTCGCTTTCGCTAATAGTCCGCGTGAAGGTCTCGTCATCCAGCGCAATCGGACGCTCGAGCAGGATCGGCTTCGCGCACTTTCCGCACTTGGGTCCAGCGGTGACTTTCGTCGCGTCTATGCGGTTCCATGTGTTGCAAAACTGGCAACGCACAGTGAGCTTCTGAGTAATCGCTTTTGTATCAATCTCCATTCGCTCCTCAGGAGTCGTTCAGTTTTCCAACAATGACGAATACAGAGTTGCAAGATTCGCCGCAGATCAGCGAGCTCGCCCCCGATTTTACCGTGCCTTCGACATCCGGAAGTGATGTATCACTTTCATCCTTTCGCGGAAAGCGAAACGTCCTCCTTGCGTTCTTCCCGCTCGCCTTTACCGGGACCTGCACAAAGGAGCTGATTTGCTTCACCGAGGACTTTGATCAATTCGCTGGAAGGGGGGTGGAGATACTCCCCATTTCTGTCGACGCAACTCCTTCGTTGAAGGAGTTCAAGAACAAGCTGCAGATGAAGACCGAGCTATTGAGCGACTTCAGGCGGGACGTTTCGAGGGCGTACGGCGTCCTTAATGAAGAGAGGTTTTACTCCAATCGCGCCTACTTCCTGATAGACAAGAGTGGGCGGATCAAATGGTCCTATGTCGAGCGCAACAACGGCGAGCGACGGGATAACTCTGAAATCCTGGCCGCGATCGAACTGCTGAGCTAGCGTTGTTGGGGTTAAGCTCCATTACACGGGCCTAACCCAGTATTCAAGGCGTTTTCGGGTTGCTGGCCTGTGACCTATTCGTCCATCTCGTACATAGAAGGTCACGGTTCTCAGGGGCGCCAGGCGGCTAAGCCAGGCGCACCCGATGGAGGCATTCCAGCATGACGCCAGGCTCCAGAAAATACGCCACAACGCGAGGGCTCAGGGGATTCACTCTCTTTGAGCTGCTTATCGTCGTTGTGATCCTAGGTATAGCGGCGACAATGATGGGCCCCGCAATGTCGCGCATTGTGCGTCACCAGCGTGTCAATCGCGCTTCGATGATAATCGTATCGGATATTCAAAACGCCTTTGCAGTGGCCGCCCGCCAGCGCGAGCCGGTTCGCGTTCAGGCAGACGCCGCGTCTCGCAGTTATCAGTTCGTCGACAGGAAGACCGGTGCCGTATTGCGTATCAGAGCGTTTTACGGTGACACCTCGGAATATCGCCTCAGTTCACTCGTATTCACTCCGGCGACATTTGACGTTTTCCCGAACGGCATTTCGTCCAGTCCGGTCATTATCGATCTCGCCAATGGCGACTACAGCAAACGGATTACCGCCAGTACAGCTGGCTTCGTGAGGCTCGTACCGTGATGAAAATTTCACTCCGCAGTTTCGATCGCGCTGCTGCCGCGACAACCGTTACGAACGAGCGCAAAGGCTTCTCGGTCGTCGAGGTCATCGTGGCAATGGTGCTTCTTGCAATCGCCGTGTCTTCGCTTGCAGCACTGACGTACTCTGTCTCCCAGAGCTCAATGACCGCGACCGGCAATGCCTACAAAAATGGCGTGCTGATGCAGGAGGTCAATCGCCTCGAAGGCGTCCCGTACGATTCGGTCAAAGCCGCGACGCCGGTCACAGTCACCACGGGACCCTTCCAATATACGAAGACGATCAACGTTGCCGAGCCGAGCGTCAATCTCCTGAAAACGATACAGATAATCATCAAGCCAACGAACACCAAGTTCAAGCCAGATACGGCAAACTTCATCCGGACAAAGGCGCGGACGTCACACGTCCTTTGCACCGATTGCCCGGCAGGGTGACCAAAATGACATACCATAATTCTGGCCGCGCTCGCCGCGGCTTCACTCTCATCGAGCTGATGGTGGCGCTGGTTCTGTTCGGAATTGTCGGCGCACTCTTCACCAGGCTCATGACTGTGCAGGGCAGATTCTTCGACCGGCAGGGAATGGGCAACGCGGCGCGGAACGTGTCGCGTGCATCACTCAACCGAGTCGTCTCCGACTTCCGCATGATCGAGGCGACTGGCGGTGTGGTTGCCGCAACGTCTACATCGATCACAATTCGTATTCCATTTGCGATCGGTGTCTTGTGCAGGAACAACCTTGCAGGCACCGCAACAGTACTAAGCTTGCTGCCGGTTGACTCGACGACGTACGCGCTAGCTGTTGCAAACAACCAGTTCTATGGCTACGCGTGGAGAAACTTCAGCACGGGCGTGTATTCGTACGTGGAGAGCCCCGCAACGGAAGCGAATGCTGATGCATCCAATTGTACTGCCGTCAGCATTACGATGGTTCCCAATGGCAGAACCGTACAGGTCACCCCCGTTGTCCCCGCCGTCGCAGGTCTTGGCACGCCGGTGTTTCTCTACAACAAGGTCAAATACGAGTTCAAGGCTTCGACCGCCGTTCCAGGTAAGCTCGGTCTTTATCGCACGGTCATCGCTCCGAGCGGAGCCCTGGCCACCGAGGAGCTGGTGGCGCCATTCGCCAACACCGCGGGCTGGAAGTTCTTCGCGGTGAATGGTGGCTTAGTAGCCCAGGCGGCTCCCCCGGCAAACCTGGCGGATCTGCGCGGACTCGAGCTCCACCTCGACGGTATCAGTGAAAACATTGCCCCAGGTCAGGTATCAAACGAGACTGCGCCATTCACAACCGCGGTGTACTTCAAAAACCGCACAAACTAGCCGATGAGGCGTGACTAATATGCTGAACAAAACCGAACGCAGTGGGTTTGCGATACCGACCGCGCTTCTTATCATAGCGGCGCTGACCATCATGGTCGCCGGGGGCTTTTCCCTGGTGAGCGCGGAGCGCAGATCTGTCGCCGACCAGAAGTCCCAGATCACCGCTTTCAGAATTGCGGAGCAAGGACTTGAGCTATTCCTGGTCAAGCGAGACTCGTTGATGGCCGGCCATCCGGGGTACAGCCATGTTCCTGGCTTGACGCCGGATACTGCGGTGATCGCCATGACCGGCGGCGTCGCGACTGTGACGCTCACTCGCCTGCGTCCCGTCAAGGGTTCGCAGTCGGGCCTCTACGTCGCCCGCTCGAGGGGTGTTGAAACGGTCGGCGCCTACGCTGGAAGTCCGCAGGGTGTACGGACGGTTGCACAGTACGTGCTGTGGGAGCCAGCTCCGATGCAGGTATTGGCGGGCTGGACTGCCCTCTCAGGTCTACAGAAAAACGGTGGATCCGGTACGCTCGGCGGCATCGACCTCTGCCATGACTCCGCGGCGGTGGCTGGCGTCGTGGTTCCCGTGAACCCCGGTTACACGGGCAAGACAGTGGCTGTAGGCGACCCGCCCGTCGATTCAGTCGCTCCGGATTCGGTCGCCATCGACTGGAACGGTATTGTGAACGGCGGCTCGATTGCGGCCACGCTCACCATTCCCCCAGCGTCGTGGCCCACGGCCGCGATGACCGCGTCCTTCGCTGACACGCTTTCGACCTACTATCCAATCATTCGCGTCAATGGTGACTTCGTCCTTCCCTCCTCCGGAACGGGAATGCTCATAATTACCGGGTCCCTTACGCTCAACGGTAGTGTAGGCTGGCGAGGCGTGCTGCTGGTGGGCAATGACATCACCTCAAACGGAAACAACGGAATTTCAGGGGCCACCGTTAGCGGACTAAACGTGAAGCTCGGGACTTACGTGCCCGGCTCAACCGCTAACGGTACCAAGCAGTACAACTATGACTCGTGCGAGGTCGCGAAGTCGACGACCACCATGGGAGCGCTTGTCACGCTTCGCAATACGTGGGTCGACAACTGGGTAGAGTATTGATGTCGGGCGACCACAGACCCAGGCGGGGTCTTCGTCGCGGTTTCGTGATTGGGGAGCTGCTGATCGCTTTGTTGCTCCTCGCAGTTGCTGTTTCTTCGTTAGCTGCTCTCATGTACTCGGTCTCCCGTCGTCCAACGGCGCACGCGGAGACCGATTGCGCGGCCAGCGCCGCGGCGACAGGGAAATGCGTTCCGGCCGCGCCAGTTGTGGGTGGTCCGTCCAAGCTCCTTCGGTCAGGCTGCGCAACGCGATCGGTTTTTGATCAGCGCGAGTGCAAGGACACCGTCGTGACCAGGGATACTTCAGAGGGCGCGGTCCTCAAGCCCAGGACCGATTCGGTATCAATGGCGCTGCTGGCAAAAAGACAGAAGACGCAGCGCGCGGCCGATAGACCTGACAGGGGCTTCATTCGTTGAACGGAGTCGCCAACGTCGGTCGTTGAACCACAGATAACGCAGAAGTAAGTTAGGCGGAAAGGCGGAAACGCAGTTCCGCCTTTTGCTGTCAACACAAGATGGCCATCCCGCCCCGATGAAAATCCTCGTAATCGAAGACGATCCTACCGTTGGACAGTTCGTCAAGCGGGGCTTTGAGGAGCAGCGCTGGGGCGTGGATCTCGTCGCCAACGGTGACGACGGCGAAGCGCGAGCGATATCCGAGGAGTACGACGTCGTCATCCTCGACATGCGGCTGCCTGGTAAATCCGGCGCGCAGGTGTTGCACGACCTTCGGGCACGCGGCTTCGAGCGCCCGGTGCTCATACTAACCGCGCAGGATGCCATCGACTCGAAGGTCGAGACCCTTCGCGCTGGGGCAGACGATTACGTCACGAAGCCGTTCGCGTTCGAGGAGTTGCTGGCGCGTGTAGAAGCTCTCTCGCGGCGGCCGAGGGCGCGCATGACGCCGGTACTAAAAGTCGCGGACCTGAGCATCAATCTCGATACGAGAGAGGTCACTCGCGGCGGACACGCCATCGAGCTGACCCCCAAGGAATACACGGTGATCGAATATCTCATGCGGCACGCGGGACGCGTCATGAGCAGAACTCTGATTACCGAGTATGCGTGGGGATATCACTTCGATCCGGGCACCAACATCGTGGATGTAGTGATAAATCATCTGCGCAAGAAGATAGATGCAAATAGCGCGAAAAAGCTGATACACACGATCCGCGGTGTTGGATACGCGATCCGCGAAGAGATCAGCGCCGGCAGGGGCGGTTAGGCGCAATGATCTCGACGCGCGTGACGCTCACGGCGGCGTTTGTGGCTGGCCTGGTCGCGGTTACCGTCACGCTGTTCCTCGCCGTGCTCGCCGCTCGCAACGACGCCGTCTATCACGATATAGCGCTCTACGCAGCGGCCCAAGGCGACCTGGCAGGGCGCGTCATCACGGACGCCGAGAAGGCTGAGGGAAACGTGATGGCTACCAGCGACACCGCCCTGATCGCCCTGCTGTCGCCGAACGTCGTGAACCGGCTTCAGGCACTGCCGGGATACATAGTCGTAGTGGATACCATGGGGCGCGCTGTCTATCGCTCGACTGATGTGCTGCGATTGCAGGGAAGCGACATGGCGACGCTCCAGACCCAGCTCAAGGGTCTGCCGGCATCCGGCGAGGCGCTCATCTTCACCCTCGACTCACTGCAGGAGAAGGTCTTGTTCGTCTCGCACTCGCTGGCCGGGAACGCATCCGGACTCAGCCGGGTCGCTTCTGGGGCGGTCGCGACCCGAGCGAGCACGATTCCGCGCGAGTACCTGCTCGATGCGCTCCTGATAGTGCCCCTCATCATCGGCGCGGCGGGAGTCGGCGCATTCATGATCCTCGGCCGAACCCAGCGGCAGCTGAGCGAAATAACCACAGAAGTTGCCGCAATCACCGACGGACGCAGCCTGCACCGCCGGCTCGCACTGAGCGATGAGTCAACGGACTTCGCGGATCTCGTTACGACGCTCAACGCGATGATCTCGCGTCTCGAGACATCGTTCGCCGGATTGCGGCGATTCACGGCGGACGCCAGCCACGAGCTGAAGACTCCGCTGGCGGTGCTGCGCGCCGATGTCGAGAGGGCGATGATGGACTCCGGGCATCAGACGGAGCGCATGATCGCGCTCGAGGAAGCGCTGCAGGAAGTTCGAAGAATGACCGACCTGGTCGAGAGTCTGCTAACTCTCGCTCGTGCCGACGAAGGACGGTTCGACCTGCATCGGGAACCGGTGGAGCTTGGCCCCCTGGTCCAGGAGGTCTACGAGACCGCGCTCATACTGGGCGAAGCACAGGGAATTACGGTAAATCTTCCGTTCACGGCGGATGTAACCGTCATGGGTGACCGGACGCGCCTGAGACAGCTTTTCCTCAATCTCGTTACGAACGCGATCAAATACACGCCGGCAGGCGGCAAGGTGGAACTGGGTGTGGGGCGCCACCCGGACAACGTCACATTCGCGGTCCGCGATACCGGGATCGGAATCTCGGCCGCCGACTTCCCGCACATCTTCGAGAGATTCTGGCGCGCCGACCGGGTGAGGTCGCGGATGTCAGAGCGCGGAGGATTCGGGCTCGGTCTCGCCATCAGCCAGTGGATTGCGCAGGCGCACGGCGGGACTCTGACGGCATCGTCGCGCCTCGGTCGCGGGAGTCTTTTTACGGTGACGCTGCCGCTCGCGAGCGACTGAACACCGTCGAGAGTTATTGCCGCGCTTAACCCGGCGCTAATCCGCGGATTAGACGCACTTCATTCATACATAACGCGGGCGTTATTTCATTGCGGGTATGACTCCGAGATGTTGAGGGCGACGTCAATCGGAGGGGAAATGCTCGAAACGCTGCTCGAGTCCAAGCCGAAGGGATCCCGCTCTACCGCTGGAACGATCGCGAGTATCACGACTCACACTGCGTTGATTGCGGCGGCGGTTTACGCGACGGCGCAAGCCCGCGTGCAGCCGAGAATGTCTCCGGAGACCGTTCGTGCGGTTTACTTTCCGCCGAGCGCTCCCCAGGTTCACGCGCCGCGATCGACGCCGGCCGCGCCGACGCGTCCGCCGGACAGGCGCCGAATGATATTCATGGGGACCCACATAGATATCGCGATTCCACCAATCGACATCACTAACATCCCTACTGTAGTATCGAAGCCGGGGGATTTCAGTTCTGCGTCGACGCGCGCACTTCGCCCTGACGGCGTTGACACCCAGACAGCCTCTTACGGAAGTCCCTTTCGCGCGGACCAGGTCGAGAGGCAGGCCGGGCTCATTTCCGGCGCTCGGCCGCCGGCGTACCCCGAGTCGCTTCGTAGCGCCGGAATCGAGGGCAAAGTGCTGGTGGAATTCGTCGTCGATGAGCGCGGTCAGCCGGTGCAGGGAAGCATCCGCGTGGTGCAATCCGACAATGATCTCTTCGCGGATGCCGTGAGGGTTGCGCTCGGCCGACTGCGGTTCACTCCGGCCGAAGTTGGAGGAAAAAAAGTCAGCCAACTCGTTCAGATGCCATTCGTATTCACGCTCAATCGCTAGTTAGTCGTTACAAACCTCTTAGTACTATTTCATTGATTCTTAATCTTGCGGGTATTCCGCCGGATCAAAATTGCGAACAGCTTTCGTTCACGAACCTCTCACTGGATGAGGAATGTTTAACCAACTTCTCGAGTCAAAAGCCAAGAAGCAGAAGATGGCTGGCGGCACCACGTTCAGCATCGTGCTCCACACGCTGCTGATCGGAGCAGCCGTGTACGCGACGGCCCGCGCCGGCGTCAAGGACGAAAAGGCAAAGGCTGAAAAGATTCAGTTCGTCGAGATGAAGAAGGAGCCCCCGAAGGTGCCGGACAAGCCGCCGCCGCCGAAGGAGGTAGTCGTCAAGCCACCCCCGCCGAAGGGATTCCAGGTTCTTCGCGCGCCGGTGAAGATCGACATCAAGATCCCGGAGATCGATCTCTCCAAGGCGATTACCAACGAAAACGATTTCAGTGGAAAGGGTGTGAAGGGCGGTACCGGCAACGGTGTCGTCGGTGGAATCGCCAACACCAACCAGACCTACTTCGAGTTTCAAGTAGAGAAGCCGGCCGAGTCGATGCCGGACAACCCGAAGCCGAAGTATCCGTCGGTCCTGGAGAGCTCGGGCATCGCCGGTGAGGTTCAGGCGCAATTCGTCGTGAGAAGTGATGGCAAAGCCGACATGGATACGTTCAAGGTTCTGAAGTCCACGAACGAGCTGTTCACGCAGGCGGTGAAGAACGTGCTGCCGCGCATGAGGTTCAGTCCAGCGCAGATCGGCGGGAAGCCGGTCAACCAGCTGGTGCAGCAGGCCTTTCAGTTCGCTGTTCCCCGCTAACTAAAACCACCGGAGTAAACAATGCAGCTGTCACTACTCGACATTTACAACCAGATGGGCAACTTCGCGAAGGGCATTGTGTATGTCCTCGCCATCATGTCGATCTGGTCTCTCTCGGTCGCGATCAAGAAGTGGTGGGATCTTCGTCAGGCGCAGGGTGAGACGCGCAAGTTCGCTCCGGAGTTCTCGCAGTTCCTCGAGGAAGACAATCTTGCCGAAGCGGTCACTCTCGCCGACAAGTACAAGAAGTCGCACGTAGCCCGCGTTCTCGGCGGAGCTCTTACCGAGATTCGTCCGCTGATTCAGGATGGCTCCGTCACCGTCGCCGACATCAACTCCGCCGAGCGAGCGATCGAGCGCGAGATGTTGATGACTATCACGGATCTCAAGCGCGGACTCGGCGTTCTCGCCACCGTCGGCGCGACCGCTCCGTTCGTCGGACTTCTCGGCACCACGATGGGAATCGTGAACTCCTTCGCCGCAATGGCCGCATCCGGCTCTGGCGGTCTCGCCTCGATTTCCTCCGGTGTGTCCGAGGCGCTGATCACGACCGCCTTCGGTCTCGTCGTCGCGATCCCGGCAGTGTGGCTGTTCAACTACTTCCAGATCAAGATCGACAACCTTACGGCAGAAATGACGTACACGTCGAAGGAAATGATCGACTACATGATCAAGAACGTCTCGGGAACGGGCGAGTTCGGAAGATCGCGCTTCACCCGCGAGTTCAACACGACGGCGACAGCGGGCAACTCACCGATCTCGCAGTAACCCGGGGAGGGTTGAGTTATGGCAATGTCTGCTGGTACCGCTGGGGGCGTAAAGGCGTCACCGAACGTGACGCCGATGATCGACGTGATGCTCGTGCTGTTGATCATCTTCATGCTCGTCATCCCAGCGATCACCGCCGGCTTCCAGGCGATTCCGCCGACCGGCGTCAATTTGAAGCCGCATCCCGAGGAGGATCAGGATCAGGTCCTCGGCATCGATGCGAACGGGCAGTACTATCTGAACAAGAAAGCGATTCCGAACGCGGAGCTTGGTGCACGGCTGAAACAAATCTTCGAGAACCGCACGGAAGACAAGCTTCTGTACGTAAAAGCGCATAAGGATCTGCAGTACGGAAAGGTTCTGGACGCGCTGGACATCGCGGCCCACAACAACGTCACGGTGACAGGCATGATCACGGATCAGCGTCCCGGGACGATCTCCGCAGTGGGGACCGACAATCTGTTCAATGCGCCAGCTGCACCGGCGGGAGGAAAGAAATAATGGCTATGTCCGGAGGAAATCCAGGCAGTGGCCTGTCGAACGAGATCAACGTCACGCCGATGATCGACGTGCTGCTGGTGTTGTTGATCATCTTCATGATGGTCATTCCGATGTCGCGCAAGGCAATCGATCTGCAACTGCCTGATCCTACCCCCGACAACACCAACTCGGGGCCGCCCCCGTCTCAGATCGTTCTCGAGGTGCTCCCGGGAGGCACGTTCAGGATCAATACCCAGCCGGTGGCGAAAGCCGATCTCCAGAAGAAGCTCAAGGAGATCTACGATCCGCGGCCGGACAAGATCATCTTCGTCAAGGGCGACCCGGCGGTGAAGTATTCCGATGTGATCAGCGCGATGGACGCGGCGCGTGGGTCGGGCGTAAAAGTAATTGCCATGACGCCCAAGGATGTGAAATAGCTACGCGCTATCCCACTTTCGGACAGCGACAGAAGAAAGAAGGAGACTGGAAAGGGGTCATTGCGTCGTTGCTCATACACGCAATGATCCTTTTTCTTATTCTCGCCCCTATCGTCGGATCATCGAACTTCACGCATGATCCCGTGCTTGGAGGCGGCGGCCCGGGGCCCGCGGGCGGAGGCGGCGGGGGGATGAATGGCGCCGGATCCTTCGGCGAGCATCTCGAATTTGTGCGCGTGAAATCGGATCCGACCGTGATGCCGAAGCCGAAGCCGCTCATAGTGCCGCCAGTCAAAACGCCCGAGCCGAAGCCGCAGGTGGAATCGCCCGTTGTTCCAACTCCTCCAACAACCACTGCGGTGACAACGAATACCGGAGAAGGAACGGGCAATACAGGCACGACCGGCGCTGGTCCCGGTACGGGCGGCGGCGTGGGTTCAGGAGTGGGGACTGGGCGCGGCAGCAATGTCGGCCCGGGCACGGGCGGTGGACCCGGCAAGGATTATCCGCCGACGCTGAGAGACTTATTCATTCCTCCGCTGCCGGCGCCGGACGGGATCAAGCCGTATCATCTCATCGCCTGGTTCGATGTGGACGAGAAGGGAAATGCCGCGCTCATCTCTTTCAATCCTTCGAGGGACGGCGGCTACAACAAGCGACTTACCGAAGTGCTGCGATCACTGAGGTTTCGGCCGGGGGTCCACGCAGATGGCACACCCATGAGAGACACCGTCGACGTGCACTTCATCTTCTAGAGTTGCGGACTGCGGACTAACGACTGAGGACTGCGGACTAACGACTGAGGACTGCGGGCCAACTGCTAGTACGGACCGCAGACTAACTGCGGGTTGGGAGACTAACTGCGAACTGCGGACTCACAAGCTGATGGGGTGTGTGGTTCCCACCCCCGTAGTACGCCCTCACTCCGTAGTTAGTCTCCCAATCCGCAACTAGTCTGCGATTCGCAATTGCGGCTGGCCCGTCATCCTCAATCCGCAAGCACTACTCGACTAGCAAAATGGGGTTTCTGACGGTAACTTTTGCGCGCTGTACAAGGGGGAAACACC
>Ga0209488_10003300_pt1 | contig 12997 bp, 10 predicted proteins | sample Rivendell_Oct201_8_FD_188349 | JGI IMG/M metagenome (GOLD analysis project Ga0209488, IMG submission 188349) | Vadose zone soil microbial communities from the Eel River Critical Zone Observatory, Northern California, USA -... | ecosystem: Environmental > Terrestrial > Soil > Vadose zone >...
CGCTTCCCGCTTCCCGCTTCCCCCTTCCCGCCTTCACTGCTTGTAGATCGCGCCGTCCTTCATCACGAGCTGCACCTGGCGAATCGCCGAGATGTCTCGGGTCGGGTCGCCTTTCACCGCGATGAGATCGGCCAGATAGCCGTCCTTCACTTGGCCGAGCTGGTCGCCCATGCGCAGCATCTTCGCATCGATAGATGTCGCGGAGCGGAGCGCGGCAACGGGGGTCATCCCGTAAGCGACAAGCATCTCGAGCTCCCTCGCGTTGTCACCATGAGTGAAAACTCCGACGTCGCTGCCGTTGCAGATCGTCACGCCCGCGTCGAGCGCGGCCTTGAAGCTTTTCTTCTTGGCGACGATGGACGGCCGATCAGGGTCGATGCCCTTCCGCCAGCCGCCGTACTGCAGGATCGCATCGCCCGCGGCGAGCGTCGGAACGAGACAGATGCCGCGGTCGGCCATCATCTTGAAGACCTCCGGCGTCCCTCCGTCGCCGTGCTCGATCGTCGTGACGCCCGCGAGAATTGCTCGGCGCATCCCTTCGGCTGTCGTCGCGTGCACCGTCAGCGGCCGCCCGGAGGTGTTCGCGATGTCGACGGCTTCCTTGAGCTCGTCGAGCGTGAACGTCGGCTCGTTCTCGCCGTTCGGTCCCCAGCGATAATCGGCGTAGATCTTCACCCAATCCGCGCCGTGCTTGATCTGATCGCGCTCGACCTGTGCGAGCTGTTCGAGCCCGCTCGCCTCCTGACCACCCTGCGGAATGTCGTTCGCGTACTCGGGAGTGAAGCCGGCCGGTCCATACGCTCCCGTAGCAACGATCGCGCGTGTAGACACGAACATCCGCGGCCCCGGGATGATGCCCAGATTCACAGCCTGCTTGAGACCGACGTCGGCGTAGCCGGCGCCCTCGGTGCCTAGGTCGCGGATCGTCGTGAAGCCGGCCATCAACGTCGCTCTCAAGTGATTGACCGCGCGCGCTGTGCGGAGCGCGAGCGATTCGTGCAGCACCTGATCGTTCCATGAGGTTTCGTTATACGGGTGGAGCAGCACGTGCGAATGCGCGTCGATCAGTCCCGGCGTCAGCGTCGTGCCGGGGAGATTGATCGTCGTCGCGCCGGCTGGGACGCTGATCTGACTACGCGGACCAGCGGCGATGATTTTGTTGCCGGTGACGAGCACCGCCCAGCCGGGATGCGGCGCGTCCTCGACGCCGTCCCACACGCGGTCGGGAACGAGCAGGGTAGTGGTTGCTGGAGCAACGGGCGGCCGGACGCGCGCTTGCGCCGGAGCTGCGCAGGGGATGGCCGCAGTGGCGGCTCCGACCAGCAATATCAGAGAACTCGCACGCATTACACGCTCGTTGAAGTGATGAAAGCCTTAGATCGAGGAGCCTTCCGATAATCACGACGCTACGACGTCGTCGCTAGTCCCCGCAGCTGCCGTCTATAATATGATTACCTGAACGGTCCCGTCCTGAAAACGCAGCTAATCCGGGAAGTGTCCAAGACCGCCTTCCCCAAGCATCATAGGGTGTCGGTCGAATTTCCGACTGAACCCACACGGAGAACACATGCCCAAGTACCTATGCATGCAGCGAAGTCTGCCAGGCGGTGACACCCACAAACCATCTCCCGCCGAAATGCAGGAGATGTACTCACAGTTCCGCGCCTGGCAGCAGAAGTTCCAGGAGAATCTCGTCGACATGGGCGGAAAGCTGGGAGCTGGAAGACTCGTCACCGAACCAGCGGCGGACGGACCGTTCGTAGAGGTCAAGGAGTTGGTCGGCGGTTACATGATCGTCTCGGCGCAAAACCTGGACGAGGCGATCACCGTCGCTCGTGGATGCCCGGGACTCGTACGTCGCGGGTCAGGTGTAGAAGTCATCGAGATCCGAACCTCTTGAGCACACCGCAGCTCGTTGAGCACTTCTTCCGGCGCGAGTACGGACGGCTGGTTGCCACTCTCTGCCGACGAGTGGGAGAGCAGCATATTGAGGCAGTCGAGGACGCGGTTCAGTCCGCCTTGATGGCCGCACTCGAATCGTGGACGGTCTCCGGCCCGCCTGATAATCCTTCGGCCTGGCTGTTTCGAGTGGCGTATAACGATGTCGCTGGAACGCTGCGACAGGGCTCGCGCCGGCGCCGCCTCCTGGAGCAGTACGGTGGGGACGCAGTCGATAGCGGTGACAGCGGCCCGGTGCCCTTCCTCGCGAATGAGGTGCAGGACGACCTGTTGCGAATGCTGTTTGTCTGCTGTGACGAAGCAGTAGCCGAACGATCACAGCTGGTCCTGGCTCTGAAGACGCTATGTGGTTTCGACGTTCGGGAGATCGCGTTTCGCCTGTTTCTCAGTGAAGCAAACGTGTACAAGCTCCTCACTCGAGCCCGAAACCGCTTGCGAAAATCTCCGCCGCGAACCGAAGGTCCGAGCGAGGCGGAATTTTCCTCGAGAATCCCGGCCGTACATAAAATCCTCTACGTGTTGTTCACGGAGGGCTACCTCTCCTCACGGCAGGAGGCGGCCATCCGCCGGGAGCTTTGCGACGAGGCGATGCGACTGGCCACGATCCTGGCCGAGCATCCGATGGGCCAGACCCCGGAGACGTTCGCCCTCCTGGCTCTGATGCATTTGCACTCGGCTCGGATGGACGCTCGCCAACACGGATCCGGTGGATTGGTATTGCTCGAGGAGCAAAATCGGGATCTCTGGGACCGGGAGGAAATTCAGGTTGGCCTGGAGTGGTTGGCGCGATCCGCACAGGGCGACGCTTTCTCCCGATATCACGCCGAGGCGGCGATCGCGGCGGAACACTGTCTCGCGCCTTCATTTCAGGAAACGAGATGGGAGAACGTGGTGAACTATTACTCGCTGCTGGAGCGGATGGCGCCCTCACCGATGCACATGGTGAATCGGGCGGTAGCAGTTGCGGAGTGGAAGGGACCCGCGGCTGGACTCGCCGTGTTCGACGGATTTGAGCCGCCCGACTGGCTGGCCGACTCCTACATGTGGGCGGCGGTACTTGCCGATTTGCATGGGCGATGCGGAAACGTCGAGTTGGCGAAGCGGTATCAGAAGCTAGCGTGGAAAACCGCCCCAACTCCGGCTGTAAAACAACTGCTGGAGCATCGACTCCAGACGAGCAGACAAACGATCACTCGATAGTTCCGCCGCCTGCTCCACAAAGGAGAGGGCCATCACGCAATCGCTACAATGGATGCGGCGATGCAGTGGCTGGTGCTGATCATTTCTGCGATCGGATCTTCGCCAGGATCGCGCGGAAGCGCGGCTCGCCGCGGAGAGAATCGAACGTTGGATCGACGTTGGCGACTGTCAGCCATTTGTCGCGCTCTTCGTACGCTGTCTCCAGCCACGTAAGCGCTCGATCCTTATCGCCCAGCGCCGCATAGGCCCGGGCCAGCCATGTTCGTGAAAAGTACTCGCGCTTCGCCCTCGTTTCGAGCACGTTAACGAGTTCGCGAGCATCGGCTTGCCGGCCCGCAGCTGCATACGCGATCGCCAGCGATCCCTGCACTCCCGGCTGTGCGTCGGCGCGAAGACCGGAGGGTTCGAGAGCGTCGATGGCGTCCTGCGCTCGTCCTAGCCGCACGTATGCAAGTCCGAGCCACTGCAGCGCGGGTATCGTGTTTGGTCCGGCCTTTAGTGCAGGCTCCATTTGCTGAACCGCGCCGGTGTAATCGCGCGCCATATAGTGCCGCACGCCATCCGCGCCCCAAACGAAGAGCGAAGCCGGATCCAACTCGCGAGCGATATCCATCTCGGTCAGTGATTGCGGGAGGTGACCCGTCGCCATGAGATAAATCGAATACCAGTGGTGCGCGGTGGCGTTGCTCGGATTGAGCTCGAGAGCGCGACGGAAGTGCAAATCGGCCGTCTTCCAATCCCACTCGTACTCGGTGGCCACGTACGCCAGCGCCGCGTGCGCTTCGCTTTGCGTCTCGTCCAGCTCCAACGCGCGCAACGCCGCCGCTTTCGACTTCGGCATGATCTCTCGCGGCCGCGGCTGCAGATCATAGGTAACGAGGATGTTGTAGGCGTCCGCCAATCCGGTATACGCCGGAGCGTAGCTCGAATCGCGGGCGATGGCGCGCTGGAAGAACTCCTTCGCCTTCAGCAGTCCATCGCGCGTGCGAGTGTTCCAGTAGTATTCCCCCCAGAGATACAGGTCGTACGTCTCCGGATCCGTTGTGCGGCCGCTCACCGCTCCCTTGCTCGGAACCAGCTGGACCTTGAGCGCGCCCGCTACATCGCGACCGATATCCTGTTGCAGCGCGAACACATCCTGCACTTCACGTTCATAGGTCTTCGACCAGATACTGTAGCCTTCGGGGGCGCGGACCAGTTGGAGCGTGATGCGGACGCGATTGCCCTGGTGCAAGGCGCTGCCCTCCAGCACGGCGTCCACGTTCAGCGCTCGCGCGATTTCCGTCAGCGGTGCGTTTCGATTCTTGTAGACGAATGACGACGTCCGCGCCGCCACGCGCAGCCCCTCCACCTGACTGAGCGTGGCGATCAATTCGTCCGTCATTCCGTCCGAGAAATACTGAGTGCTCGTATCCGCGCCGAGGTTTGCCAAGGGCAGCACGGCGATTGACGGTGTCTTCTCGGTGGCGATGGAAGGTGGTGTCTTCTCGGCGGCGCCTGCACTCTTGTGGAAATCAGTCCAGACCAGTAACGCGACCACTATTACGACGGTCAAGGCAGCGAGAGCTAAGAGACCCCAACGCGACCGGCCATTGCCTGACCCGATCGCGGCAGATGTTGTTGCGGGGTTCAAAGGTGGTGCGACATTCGCCGCGGCATCTCCCGGCATTGACGCGGAAGTACCCGTGATCGTAGATACCGCTGCGGACTTCTGCCGCGCTACCGAGATTGCATCGAGCGCCGCCACCGTCTCCGGAGACGGATCCAGCTCCAGATCACTTCTTAGTCGTCGTGAAAATCGCTCGAAAAATTCGATTGCACTTCCGCGATCGCCCAGTCGTCCAAGTAACATCAGCACGCGCCGCGCATCCGGCTCGTCGTAGGGCGCGTATGATGACGCCTGCCTGGCCCAGTGCAGCGCCATCGCGAAATCCCCGCTCGACTCGGCGGACTTCGACAGACTACGCGCCGCGTCCGCCGCGCTGTCCCGGAACCGACGGCGCTCGCTCTCGATCCATCGATCGAGCTCGGGTAAATCGGAAAGAAAGAAACCTTCGAGAAATTCACCGCGATACAACTCGAGCGCTTCTGCCAGCCGCCCTTTGCTCAGATCCTTTCGGAATCCCGTGACATCGCAGGAAATGAGATCAGGGTTCACGCCCACCTCTTCGTCTCCGCGACTCACCAAAACAGCGTCACCGAGTGATGCGCGGAGGTAGTGGACGGCGCGGCTGAGCGCCGCGCGGGCGCGGGTCACGTCCTGATCGGGCCAGAACAGAGCGAGCAGCGTGTCGCGGCGATGGAAAGTGGAAGCACCGGGGCCTCCGGGCGCGGCGGCGGCGAGATAAGCCAGGAGCGCCAATCGCTTGGGTTGCGCGAGGACAGCCCGGAACTCGCGGCCGTCAGAACCGCGCAAATCCAATGTGCCGAACGTGCGAAGCTCTATCAAAACGGTTCTCGCTTGGCCAATGGGCCGCTCTTACCTGCGAGGGGAGAGTCAGGGGAGAGGCCGCCGTCAACTTCCCGATTCTACGAGCGTGACCGTCACCCGGCAACCATGCCCGCGGTGCAGGCCCGTTCATCACCCTTCGGAGGACATGTCTCATGCGGTGTATTTCCTACTGCCGATTTATCGGATTGATCGCGCTTGCCGTCGCGACGGTATCGTGCGCGGACTCGAGTACGTCGCCGTCGACGTCGGCGACTTCAGTTGCGAGGGCCAGTCGAGGCCTCTCCGAATTTGTGACGCCGGCCAGCATTGGTTGGCAGGAGCAGGCCCGTACGCTGGTCGGCGCAAATAACCTGAGCCCTCTCGCTGCGGAGAGGGTGTACGCGGCGATGAGCATTGCTCAGTACCGCGCGGTATCGGCCGTCGACAATTCTGATACCGATGGTCTGCTCCCGGAGAACGGTGTGGGAGCCGGTGGCCGAAGCGCGCTCGAAGCCCAGCGCGGCGCGGTCGCGGGTGCGTCGGCGCAGGTGCTGACCTTCTTTTTCCCGGCGGCAGCCGCGAGTCTCGAACAGCGCGTCGAAACTGAGGGCAACGCTACGCCGGGCGACGTCAACCCGCATTTCACACAAGGCTTGGCGACAGGTCGGAGCGCCGGTGACGATATGGTCGGGCGCCTACGCGTCGATCACTTCACAGCTCCTTTTACCGGGACCGTCCCGGTCGGACCCGGACTGTGGATTGCCCATGGACCACCGGCCGGCGCCACCTTAGGTGGTGTCACGCCGTACTTCCTCACCTCCGGCGATCAGTTCAGGCCCGCTCCGCCCCCTGCGTTCGGATCGGCTGCATTCCTGACCGATCTCCAAGAGATTCGCGCATTGTCCGACGGTCGAACGGCGGCGCAGCTGGCTATGGCGCTGTATTGGAACTTCCCGACCGGAACGTTCACGCCGCCGGGATATTGGGATCTCGTCGCATCCAACTATATAGTTGCGCACGACCTGGACGAGCGGGCGGCGACGCGGGCCTTTGCGCTAACGAACGCGGCCGGAATGGACGCGTTGATCGGCTGTTTCGATGCCAAATACACCTATTGGATGATCCGCCCGCCTCAGGCCGACCCGGGGATCGTCACGACCTTCCCTGTGCCCAACCATCCATCGTATCCATCGGCTCACTCCTGCGTCTCGGCGGCTGCCGCTACCGTTTTGAGCTCGCTCTTTCCTGACCGGACCAGCGAGCTAGATGGTTGGGTGACGGACGCCGGACTGTCTCGGATGTACGCCGGCATTCACTACCGATTCGACATCACGGCGGGCCGGAATCTCGGCGAAGCCGTGGGTCAGTGGGCGCTGGCGCACGCTAACCTGATTGACTGATATAATGGACTGAGTAGTAGCGATGCTTCGCCCTAAAGAACCTCGTTGAAAGCCGCCAGAGCGGAAAACTCTCTGGCGGCGAGTGCGATTTACTTCGGGCAATCACCGCCTGGCGCGGGTTGGTCTATACGCAGCGCGGCGCCCGGCGGCGCGAAATACGTCGCGGTCACCGTCGCCTCGATAGTTCCTTCGTTTTTCGCCAGCATCACGTGGCCAGGCGCTGGCACCTCGACGAAGGCGGAGCCGGCCGGATAAACAGTACGCGTGCATACGGGCGCACTCGCTCCATTGCCCCCATGCTCGTTGTCCCCGTTCTCGTCGTCGCCGTCCTGGCCGCCATGCTTACCCGTTCTATAGAAGGTGATCGTACCGGTTTTGACGATTACCAGAACGGGCCCTGGATGCGAATGCCATCCCGAACTACCTCCGGGCGCTACGACCACATTCGACACCGCGATATCCGTATTGTCCTTTGCCTTGATCTCGACGACAAATCCGTCGGTCGATCGGATGTGGAACGCTCCGGCATTGCCGCGCGCCACCGCCGTTGAGACGAAGCCCGTCGCAACCGTGAAGCTGGGATCGGTGATCGATGGGCCCGACGGTTTCGTCGTTGAATTCTCACACGCGGCGAACAAAGCTGCCGCGGTGAGACCTGTCAGAGTGAATTGCAGATAGCGATGCATGGGTGTAACTCCAGGAGAAGAGGGAGGCCTTTACCTGTTACAACGAGATCGCTTGCCAAACCGGCTCATCCGCCTTGCTGGTCGTGCCTGAAACCCCTATCGTGGGGAGGCGATGGCGAGTGGAAACCGAATGGCGCCCGAGGCATCAGAGGTCACAGTTCTCTTGCGGCAGTGGAGCGCAGGGGACGAAAGCGCGCGCGATCGGCTGATTCCGCTGGTTTATGACCGGCTGCGCGAGCTGGCGCACCGGCGTCTGAGTCGCGGCCAGGGCGACAACTCGCTCAACACGACCGCCCTGGTTCACGAGGCATACATCCGCCTCGTGGGCGCGCCCCGCATCGAGCTGCCCGATCGCGCCCATTTCCTGGCGCTCGCGTCCGAGATCATGCGGAATCTGCTGGTCGATCGCGCCCGCGCCCGCCTCACCGAGAAACGGGGAGCAGGCGTGAGACCGCTGGATCTCGACGAGTTAACGGAATTCTCGGACGAGAATCTCGAGAGCTTCGCCGAGCTGGATGATGCGCTTACGCGGCTCGCGGAGCTGAGTCCTCGGCAAGGCCGGCTTCTGCAGTACCGATACTTCGGCGGATTGACTCTCGAGGAGAGCGCCGCCGCCGAGGGAGTGTCGCTCGCCACTGCCAAGCGTGAGCTCCGCTCCGCCCGCGCCTGGCTTGCGGTCGATCTCAAGGGCGACACGCTCCAGTGAACGCGCAACGCTGGCAGGAAATCCGGGCAGGTTTCGACGAGATCGTCGATCTCGATCCGGACGCGCGCGCGGGTCGTCTGGCGGCGCTCGCCGACAGCGATCCAGAGCTCCATCGCGCGCTCGAGCTATTACTCAGGGCCGACGCGGAAGCCACCGGCAATCATGGAGCGCTGGCCGGCGGTTCTACGCCCCGCTATGACCAACAGCTGGACCCGCTCGGAATCGCGGGTCGCACCATCTCGCATTTTGATATCGGCGAGGTGCTCGGCGCCGGAGGCATGGGCGTCGTGTATCGCGCCCACGACAAGCAGCTGGGCCGCGCGGTTGCACTGAAGTTTCTCCTGCCTCACTACAACCTCGATCCATCCGCCAAGGTGCGCTTTCAACGGGAAGCGCACGCGGCCGCCGCGCTCGATCACCCCAATCTTTGTGTCGTCCACGAAGTAGGCACGACCGAGCGGGGCTGGCTCTTCCTCGCGATGTCTCTCTACGAAGGCGAGACTCTTCGAGCGCGCCTGAAGCGCGACGGCTCCTTGCCAGTAAGTGAGTGCCTGGAGATCGCGCGTCAAATTGCTGAAGGATTGCAAGCCGCACACGCCGCTGGAGTCGTGCATCGCGACCTGAAACCCGGCAACGTCATGCTGCTGCCGGATGGAACTGTGCGGATCCTGGATTTTGGTCTGGCAAAAGCGCGCGACCAGAGTATGAGCGAAACCGGTGAGCACTTCGGGACCGTGTCGTACATGTCGCCGGAGCAGGTTCGGGGCGACAGAGTCGACGGGCGGGCAGATCTGTGGGCGCTTGGCGTGCTCATGTACGAGATGCTCACCGGACGAAAGCCATTCAACGGAGATGAAGAAGTCGCCGTTGCGCTGGCGATCCTTCACGACGAGCCGCCGCCACCGTCGACGTATCGGAGCGAGATCTCCCCGGCACTCGAGAGTCTCGTGCTGCGCCTGCTGCGTAAGGATCCGGACAAGCGTTACGCAAGCGCGGAATTGCTGCTGCACGACCTCGCGCGAGCCCGGACGCTCGCGAGCGGAAAAATCGGGACGATGTTGACTCGGTGGCGGCGCGCGAGTCGTGGGCTCGTCGGCTCACTAGGGTCGAGGCCGAGGAGAGTGCTGGTTGGCGCGACAGCTGCGGCGGCGTTGATGATTGCCTACCTCGCGGTTGATTTCGCTCGCGGCTCGCCAACTCACTCACCAGCGGAGCTAGCCGAGTCCGCGAATGTCTCGATCGCCGTCGTGCCGTTTGCGAATCCCGGTGACGATTCGACCAACCTTCCGTTCAGCGACGGATTCGCCGACGAGCTGGCGACGGCGCTGGGAAAAGTGAATCGCATCAGCGTTATGTCGCGTGGTTCGGCCTTCAGCCTCAGACGAAGAGGTCTCGATGCTCGCGCGATCGGAAGCCAGCTTCACGTCCAGTACGTGGTGGATGGGAGCGTGACGAGAATAGGGGACCGGCGTCGCGTGCGGGCGAGTCTGATCGATGTGGCTACCGGCAAGGAAGTGTGGTCGGACATGTTCGATCACAACGCTCTCAAGGAAGACGTCTTCACCGTCGAGGATTCGATCACCAGATCGATTGTTCACCAGCTGCTCCCGCGGATCTCCACGGTGACGGTTGCCTCGGCGAAGCGCCCGACCGAGAACCGCGAAGCCCATGATCTCTATCTACAGGGCCGCTACTTCTTCGAGAAACGCGATTCGATTGGGCTCAGGAAGGCACAGGATTATTTTCGCCAAGCCATCAGAACCGATTCCTCCTACGCGCTTGCCTATGCCGGCTTGGCGGACGCGTACGGGCTCCAGTCGAATTTTGGCTTCGCGCGTCCGGATCGGAATTTCCCGATGGCAAAGCGATATGCTGCGCTGGCGCTGGCGCACGACAGCGCTCTGGTGGAAGTGCACGTCTCGCTGGCTTTCATCGCGCTGTTTGGCGACTGGGATTGGCGAGCCGCGCAGCGCGAATTCGAGACAGCACTGAGGTTGAACGAGCATTACCCGCCCATCCACCTCTATCGAGCGTGGTACTTCATGGCAACCGACAGCAGCGATGCAGCGGTTAGTGAGCTTCGTCGCGCAGTCGATCTGGATCCGTTCTCAGGTCTGAACAACACCCGCCTCGTTACGATCCTGTTCTATACCGGCCATTACCCCGACGCCCTCGCCCAGGCGCGCAAGGTGTTCGAGCGCGATTCGAATTTCGTGGGACTGCGTCAGGAGCTCGCGCGAGTCTACGTGAATCTCGGTCGCTGCCCGGAAGCGCTCGCGGTGCTACGAAATTCGGCGGATCAACCTCTCAGCCTGCTGCGTGGCGTGCGTGGCTATACCTACGCAAAATGTGGCCGGCGAGCGGAGGCGGAGGCCGAATTGAATCGCCAGCTCGGTCGGGCCAGGGCGGGAGAGTATGTCTCACACTATTCGCTGGCGACAATCCAGGCGGGCCTTGGAAATGATGACGAGGCGATCGCCGAGCTGGAGAAAGCGTACATCGAGCGTGCGCCAGCCATGTTCGTCATGAAACTCGAGCCGGTCTTCGCGCGCCTGCATTCCGATCCACGCTTCGTCGCGATAGCCCGCAAGGTCGGCCTCGCCATCTGATCAGGTGCGCTCTCTCGGCCAGCCACGGAAATGCTGGAGCAAGGTGTCCATCACCGGCTGCGAGATCGACTCCTCCGGCAATTTCCCAATCGTCGCGATCGTCTGTCGCATCTGGTCGAGATAGATGACGCACGGGTCGCAGACGCTGAGGTGCTGATCGAAGCGCCTGTGCATGTCCACCGGCAGCACGCCCTCGAGGTAGTCGGTCACCAGCTCGACTACTTCCTTGCACGTCAGGCCGCCAAGATCCGGCGTCGTCATCGGTTCCTTTCCTCGAAGTGAGCCTCGAGCGCCGCCCTCACGCGACTGCGCGCGCGATGCAAAAGCACTCTCTGATTGGTCTCGCTTATCTCCAGAACGTTACAGACCTCTTCCGACGACCATCCTTCCACGTCCCGCAACGTGATGACCTGGACTTGCGCCGGTGGGAGTTGCGCGATCGCCCGCTGAACCAGCTCCATGGTCTCCGCGCCGAGCAACAAGGCCTCGGGAGATTCGCCCCATGAATGCGGCGGCACCGCCCAGTTGTTTGGCCACAGGTCGTCCAACGCCCGAAATCTGTCGGCGGGAACCGCCGGCTCCGACTGCGTCTCCGCTTCCTCGGCGAGCGATGAGAACGAAAGCATTCGTCCTTCTCTCACGGCGCGAGTACGCGCCCGATTGACGAGGATCTGAAAGAGCCAGGTCTTGAACGACGACCTACCCTCGAAACGATCGATACCCTGGATCACGCCGAGCCAGGTGTCCTGCACGACCTCCTCAGCGAGCTCCGTCGTCCGGCAATAGACCAGCGCAAGACGCAGCAGCTGCCCCTGATAACGCTGCAACAGCGTCACGAAAGCCATTTCGTCGCGGCGCTTGAGCGCGGCAACGAGCTCCGCTTCGTTGTCGCCAAGCGTTGCCATCGGGACCGCCAACGGAGGCAGTTCCAATTCGGTTGTAACGCCTGGAGGAGTTCGCGGACTAAGCATCAGGAAGTCTCAAAACGCTACGATGCGTTCCGATTTCTGTCCATAGCGGCGACTGCCGAAACCAGCGCACCTCAACCTTCTCCGGAAAAAACGATCATGCTCACGAACACTCGTACCCGCCTCGGCCTCTTTCGTGTCGCGGCATTCATTGGAATCGCGACACTCGCCGCCTGCTCTGATCAGACCGCATCCAACATTCTCGCGCCCGACAAGGCGCTCGCCTCGCGCGAGAGCGGCGACCACAGCACCAGCGAAGGCGCTGTCTACGTCACCACGAATGGCGTCGATGGCAACGAAGTCAAAGCCTTCAGTCGTGCCGCCGACGGATCGCTTACACCGCTCGGCGCTTTCGCAACTGGTGGCAAGGGCGTCGGCGGAACTGCGGATCCGTTGACTTCGCAGGCAGCCGCGGCGCTCAGTCCCGATCACAAGCTGCTCTTCGTCGTCAACGCCGGCAGCAACGATGTGTCGGTGTTTCGCATCAAGAAGGATGGTCTCAAGCTGGTCGAGCGCGAGCCGTCGGGTGGTGTGTTCCCAAACAGCGTAGCCGTCACCGAAGACGCGGTATACGTACTGAATGCGACGAGCAACGCTGTCGGCATCTTCAGCTACGACGAATCTGGTAACCTGCGTGCGCGCGGCACGGCGGCGCTCAGCGCGAATACATCGGGGCCGAGTGAAGTGCGCGTCAGCCCCAACGGCCGCTGGCTCGATGTGACCGAGCGCGGCAGCAATACGATCGACGCTTTCCGGATCGGCGAGCACGGCAACCTCGGAGCACCGATCAAGAGCGCGTCAGCTGGTCCGGGACCATTCGGTTTCCAGTTCACGCCGAATGGAGCACTCGTCGTGTCGGAAGCCGGGTCCGCGTCGGCATCTTCGTACACCCAGGCCCGTGACGGCTCGCTCAGCGCGGTGAGCAGCTCAGTCTCCAACGGAGGGCAGGCCGCGCCGTGCTGGCTGATCGTCGATTCGCGCGGACACTTCGCGTATACCGCCAACGCCGGAGGTTCGAGCATTTCGGGCTTCGCGATC
>Ga0209488_10003301_pt1 | contig 12993 bp, 10 predicted proteins | sample Rivendell_Oct201_8_FD_188349 | JGI IMG/M metagenome (GOLD analysis project Ga0209488, IMG submission 188349) | Vadose zone soil microbial communities from the Eel River Critical Zone Observatory, Northern California, USA -... | ecosystem: Environmental > Terrestrial > Soil > Vadose zone >...
CATGGTCTGAAGGGCGGCGACCGGCACCGCGCTCGGAACATATTGTTCTTCGACAGCGACGGCGGCGGTGACGAATGAGCCGGGACGCCAGACGCCATCCCGATTGTCGATCTCGGCGATCACGCGCGCCGAACGGGTGTCTTTGTCTAACATCGGCCCGATGAACGTCACCCGGCCCTTCGCCGCGTCCGCGCTTCCCCGAACTGCGACCGATAGGGTCTGGCCAATCCGAACCGCCGACACATGTTCCGGGCTGACAGCGAGCTCGACCCAGACACGATCGAGATCGGCAACCACAAACAAATCGGTCTCAAGATTGTCACGGCCTACCGCCACGCCGAGCTCAGCCTTGCGCTCGACAATGCGTCCCGCAATCGGCGCGCGAACTTCCTGATGGCGCAGGGACGCTTCCGACTGGTTGGGGAGGCCGGCGATTTCCGGCTCGGTGAGGCCGAGCGCAAACAGCTTTTGCCGCGCAATGTCGTTGCGCACTTTTGCCCGCGCCGCCTCATTGCGCGAGCGCAGGAACTGCTGCTCGCTGGATATTTTCTTGTCCCAGAGCGACTTGTCCCGCTCGAACAGATCCTGCTGCAGCTCGTTCGTCAGCCGCGCCGCCAGATACTCGCTCTTGGCGTCCGCAACCTCGCGACTTTCAAGGATGGCCAGGACCTCGTTCTTCTCCACCGCATCGCCGATATTCTTGCGCAGCTCGGCAACGATGCTCGATAGTTTCACCGCCACATGCGCAATACGATCGGCCTGCGGAACAATCGTGCCGGGGACGATGATCCGGCGCGCGATGATGCCGCTCTTCACCTCGGCCACTTCTATGCCGGCCGCCTCGATGGCGCTGGAGCTAAGCTTCGCCAAGCCCCGTTCCTTTGCATCGCGCTCGGGAGCGGAAGCGGGCTCCTGCGATGACCCGGACGACATCGCAGGTCGCTCAAACGCCGACAGGCCCCACACCAGCAAGAAAGCCAGCAAAAGGCCGGCGGCGAGGCCGATGGCCAACACGCTCAGACGACCAATCATGATGTATACTCCCTGCGCGCCCTATGCTCTCACCGCGCGGCTCTTGAGAGAGATCGCCCGCTTTGGCCTGCAACCACATCAATGGCATGTCCACCGATGAGCGCGCGTTTTCGGCGTGAAGCCGAGCCAAGCTTTGGGTGTCGTAACGCCCCTCAAATACCCGCGCAGCATCGTCCGCGCGGCCAAGGGCCACGCGCGACTACGCTATGCTGGGGGGTCTAGGAGGTGGCCGCAGCCCCTCCAGGTCGGCGATCCTGAGGCGGGAAGGCATTGCAATTGAGAGCTTGTGACCTGCGATCTCGGAGATCGCAGGCATACCCGGGCATGGAAGGACGCAAATCGCCAGCGCCATGTTGAAGCCCGTCTGTTTGACGTGCTTGGCGAGCGCGTCATCATCGTCGTCGACCGCATGCTGATGAACTATTCCGTCGGCATGCCGATGAGCGACGACATGACTATGCATCCGGTCATGCGAGTGGCCGAGAACGAAGCCGAGATAGTAATGGCTGGTGTCTCCGGTCGCCGCTTCCGATGCGGCGACAAACATCCCCTGCAATGCAACGGCCACAGCAGCCGCCATCATGAAGATGACGGCGATGCGTCGAGACAGGGGTTGAGCAGCGAAGCGCAAACCGCCAACCTTTCGGTATGCCCGATCAATACCCTAGGGGACTATACTATATCCACTGTCCGGGCCACAGCCAGAAGAATCGAAGCCGTTTCGACCGAGGTGCGCCATCATCAACCGCAGGCTGACGCCTCCTCATAGTGCAACCCCGCTAGTGCGGGCGCGCGCCTTACGCTATCGTCTTGTGCTATCGTCAATTCATAAGAGTAACAACGTTCTCGGGGAGGATCACACCATGGCCACCTACAATCGTCGTACATTGCTTGGAGGCGTCACCGCCGCGACCGCCGGCGCGCTTGGCAGCCGCCTGATCGCGCCGACCGTGGCAAAGGCGCAAGGCGCAGCGCTCGGCGACAGCGTGAAGGCCCTGGTCTTCGACGTGTTCGGCACCGTGGTCGACTGGCGCAACGGCGTCGCGCGCGAGGCGCGCACCATTCTCAGCCCACTCGGCCATTCACTCGACTGGCTCGCCTTCGCGGATGCCTGGCGTGCGCAATATCAGCCCGGCATGGACGAGGTGCGCACCGGCAAGATCCCGTTCGTCAAGCTCGACATCATCCATCGGCGCATGCTCGAGCGCATCCTGCCGAAGTTCGGACTCGAAAAAGTCGACGCCAAAGTGCTCGACGAGCTCAATCTCGCCTGGCATCGGCTCGATGCCTGGCCGGACGTCGGGCCTGGCTTCACCCGTCTGCGCAAGCGCTTCATGATGGCGCCGTGCTCGAACGGCAACATCTCGATCATGGTCGACATCGCGCGCCGCAACGACATCCGCTGGGACGCGATCCTCGGCTCCGAGATCGCTGGCGACTTCAAGCCCAAGCCGCGCGTCTACCTCGCTGCCGCCGAGGCGCTCAATATCAAGCCGTCGGAATGCATGATGACAGCGGCGCACAGCAACGACCTCAGGTCGGCGGCCGAGAACGGCCTGCGCACCGCCCATGTGGGACGGCCGGGCGAGAACGGACCTGGCACGGGCGAAAGCGCGCCGAAGGTTCCGGTCGATGTCGCCGCAAGCAACTTCCTGGAACTCGCGGATAAGCTCGGCGCTTAGGAACCAGCGGCCAGCCTTTATGCGCTGATATGTCACCGCCGACCGCCTGCTCGCGCAATGATAAATTTGGTCATTCGCGCGCAGGAGCAGCTTGTTGTCGAATATCGGAGAGATCGGACCTTCGCAGACTCACGTCGTCACTCACGGCGTGCCCGCCGCGATCCTTGAAAGCGCCCCACGCCTCCTGATCGGAGCAGCCTTTCTTGCCACTTATGTGCTGCTCGAGTGGGTGAGCTTCCTCCACGAATACAAAGGCGTGCCGGTCACGCCCTGGAATCCCGGGCTCGGTGCCGTCTTTGCCCTCATGCTGTTTGCCGGCGCGCGCTATGGCATCGTGCTGTTTGTCGGCGTGGCTATTGCCGAGATTGCGGTCCTGCGCAGCAGCCTGTCGTGGCCCGTCATCATCGGCATCGCCGGCATCGTTACGGTCGGCTACGCCGCCATGACGGTCATTGCCCGACGGGTCCTGGCGTTCGATGCCGGCCTCAATCATCTGCGCGACGCGCTGCTGCTCCTCGTCGGCGGCGGCCTGGGCGCGACCATCGTGGCCGTGTTCGTGTCGCTGCTGCTGATCGCCGACGCGCAACTCGACCTCGGCGACCTTCCGTTCGCCGCCCTGCCCTTGCTGGTCGGAGACCTCATCGGCATCGCCGTCGTCACGCCGCTGACGCTGCGCCTCGTCCTGCGAACGCCGCACCTCTCGGCGCGTGGGCTACGCGTGCTCGCACCCGAAGTCGCGCTCTACGTTGCACTGGTGATCCTGTTGCTGTGGTTCATTCTCGGGACCGAGAGCACATCAGGCTTTAAGTTCTTCTATCTGTTCTTCCTGCCGGTCGTGGCGGCGGCGGTGCGCCACGGTCTCGACGGCGCTTGCCTCGGTCTCGCGCTAACGCAGCTCGGCTTGGTGGGACTGCTGCACCGACATGGCTACGACGCCAACGTGTTCACGGAATTCCAGGTGCTCATGCTGGTCCTGACCGCAACCGGACTGACGGTCGGCGTGGTCGTCACCGAGCGCCGTCAGGCTGCGCGCGCGATGCAAGAGGTGGAAGCGCGGCTGCGGGCCAGGGAGACGGAGGCGGCGCAGGCCGCCCGCTTCACCCTCGTGAGCGGCATGGCATCCGCGCTCGCGCACGAGATCAACCAGCCGATGACTGCTGCGCGTGCGCTCGCGCGCGCCGCACAGGAGCTGTTGCGTGCGCCGAATGTGAATCATGCGCGCGCCGACGGCAACCTCGTCAATCTGGTGACCCAGATCGACCACGCCGCCGGCGTCGTGCGGCGCATGCGCGATTTCCTGCGCCGCGGCCATCCGCATGTGAGCACGGTCGATGGGCGCGGCATGCTGGTGGACGCGCTGATTCTGGTGCGGGCGGAGGCCACCGCCAAGAAGATTGAGATCGAGCTTGATGTTCCCTCTGAGCTGCCGCCGCTCTATGGCGACCGGATCCAGCTGCAGCAGGTGGTACTCAATCTCGTGCGCAACGCCATGGAGGCGCTGGCGGGACGCACCGATGGCATTGTCCGCCTTGCGGTACGACGCCTCGATTCGCCCGACGCCGTCGAGGTTCGGGTCGCCGACAACGGCCCTGGAATCGAGGCGGAGCTGGCCGCGCGCCTGTTTGAGCCGCTCACCACCTCAAAACCAGACGGCCTCGGCCTCGGGCTCTCGATTTGCGCGTCGATCGTGCAATTGCACGGCGGCCGCATCTGGCTGCAATCAGGCGGAGCCGGCGCGACCGAGTTCCGCTTCTCGTTGCCACTGCGGCAGACGCCATGACGACCGTGTTCGTCATCGACGACCAGCAATCGGTACGGCATGCGCTTGCCGAAATGCTCAGCGTGTTCGGCTTCACGGTTGAGAGCTACGACTCCGCCGCAAGCTTCCTCGCGGCGTTCGACCGCGCACGAGCGGGCTGCGTCGTGGCCGACGTGCGAATGCCCGGCATGGATGGCATTGAGCTTGTTCGCGAGCTGTCGAGGCGTGGAGCAAACATCCCGGTCGTGCTCATCTCCGGCCACGCCGATGTGCCGATGGCGGTCGAAGGCATCAAGGCCGGCGCCGAGGACTTCATCGAGAAGCCGGTCGACGACAGTGCGCTGGTCGCTGCCATCAATCGCGGCCTCTCCCGCATCTTCGCACGGCAGGCGGATCACCAGTCGGGAGAGACCCTGACTCGCCAGTTCGCCGCGCTGACGCCGCGCCAGGTCGAGATCCTTGATCTGGTCGCGGCCGGCTTCACCAGTCACGCCATCGCGGCCAAGCTCGAGCTCAGTCCCCGCACCGTCGAAAGCTATCGCGCCCAGATCATGGAGAAGATGCAGGCCGAAAGTGTCGCCGTGCTGGTCCGGCAGGCCATCAGGCTCGGCCGCATCACACCGTAGAACTACCAGGGGATCGTTGCGGATACAGCGCGCGCGGGGCACTCGCTAGATTTGCTTCATCGCCATCGATGGAGCGCCACCATGACCCCCTGGCAATCCGCTCGTCCCTATCGGCCTGCCCGGGCCGCTCTCAATCCCGTCGTTCTCCTCGCGTCGCTCGCGATTGCGGCAGCCGTGCCGCTCCTGCTCCTCGAGTCTCTCCTCCCCCGGCCGATGGCGCTGCCGGCGCTCTCTCTTGCGGCGCTCGCCTGCGCCGCCTTGCTGGCGTTGGTGGCTTACTGGCGGCGCGCTCCCCGCCACGTCGACGGCATTACGCTTTGGGATCTCTCTGGTGCCGCTGCGCTGATCGGCTTTGCCGCCGGGATGCTCTGTAGCTCCGACCAGATCCTGTACTTCTTCGACCTCGAACTACGGAAGTAGCACGACAACCGCCAGGCCGGGCCCCTCTGGCAGCTCGCCAAGAGCTGAGATGTCGGACTGGAACATGAGCGGAGTGCCGTCTCCGCGTTTCAGCGACAGGAGGCTTTGCCATGGAGTATTTCTTCTCACCCGATGTATTGGCCGCCTTTGCTCAGGTGATCCTGATCGACCTCGTGCTCGCTGGCGACAATGCGATTGTGATCGGGCTTGCGGCCGCGGGGCTTCCTCCGGAACAACGGAACAGGGCCATTCTGGTCGGCGTCGTTGCGGCCACGGTGCTGCGGATCGCGCTCGCTGGGGTGACAACACAGCTCCTCAAGCTCGTAGGACTGCTGTTTGCCGGCGGCATTCTGCTCCTGTGGGTGTGCTGGAAAATGTGGCGCGAGCTGCGCAACTCGCACGCGATGGAGAACGAAGGTGCAGAAGCCTTCTCGAACTATGACATCAATGCCGACGGCACCATCGCCGGGCGCGCCCCGCGCAAAACGTTTGCCGCGGCCGCCTGGCAGATCGTCATCGCCGACCTCACCATGTCGCTCGACAATGTGCTGGCGGTCGCTGGCGCCGCGCGCGATCACCCGATCGTGCTGGTGTTCGGACTGGCGCTGTCGATTGCGCTCATGGGATTGGCCGCAAGCCTGATCGCGCGCCTCCTGCAGAGGCACCGCTGGATTGCCTATCTTGGGCTCGCCGTGATCCTCTACGTCGCGCTCGACATGATGGTCAGGGGCGCGCAGGAGCTGCAGCCGGTGGTGCGGGCGGCAGTCGTCGCCCTGCTCCAGTGACGCGCAACTGATCTTATGCGTCTACTTGCTCGCTGCCAGCAGCGAGCGGACCTGCTTGACGGCCAGATCGACTTTCAAATCGAGATAGATCTTGCCGAGCTCCGCCGATGCATGCTGCGGATGGCCACGCACGCCGTTCTTAGCGTCTGCGAGCGCGATCTTGTCCTTGCGGACCCACTGTCCCTGCGTTTCGAGATACAGCAGCGACGAGGTGTCCGGGATGCCGGCGTGATCCTCGTCAGTCGGCAACCCGCGCTTGGCAAGGATGTCGCGCATCTCGACGCGCGATTTCGCATAGAGGTCGCCGATGAACAGAACGCGTGTGCCGCTTGCGCGCGCCTCCCCGTCCAGCTCCTTGGCCGCCAGTGCAAGCTCGTCCTGGCCGCCGCCATGGTCGCCCATCAGCGCCACCACCTTGAACCCCGCCGTCAGGGCGCTCTGGGCAACGCCGCGCACGACACCAAAGAACGCCTCAGGCGGCAGCGACACCGATCCGGGAAAGCGCATGTGCCCAGTCCGCGTCACCGCGTTACCTGTGATGGCGTAGGGAAGCACCGGATAGACGAGTGCATCACCAAGCTCCTCGGCGATCCGCTGCGCCAGCGCCCGCGCGATGAAATTGTGCTTCCCGATCACCATGTGCGGGCCGTTCTGCTCGCTGCTGCCGGCGTAGATGATCGCCGTGCGTTTGCCGGCGGCGATCGCCTCCTGCACCTCGGGCCAGGTAAGGTCGTCGATCCAGACCGACGATCCTTGAGGCGACCCTTGGCCGTACCCCGGCCCCGCGATGAAAAGCAGCACGACGAGCAGACATAGTCGCTTCATGACAGCCTCCCGATTTCGTTCTAGCGATGTCACGCGGCGGTGAATTTCCGCCGTCTTCGCTAAGAGGCTACTTCAGTCCAGCGACGTGCGAAAGCGGGCTCGTTAGTTCCGGCAGCCTGCGTTCACCACCAATCCGCGCGCTTGCGCAGCGCAGCGTTGGCGGCGGTGGCCTCGCCGACGATCTGCGCAACGTTCAGCGCCGTGAGCTTGCCGCCGCGCTTGAGGATGCGGCCGTCGATCACCACGGTATCAACGTTTCCGGGCTGCGCCGCGGTCACGAGCATGTGTGCCGGATCGGTGAAAATGCCAAGATTGACGTCGCGGGTGGACACCATGATCAGGTCGGCGCGCTTGCCGGCCTTGAGCGAGCCGACCTTGTCGGCGATCCCCATCGAGCGCGCGCCCTCAATGGTGCCGAGCTCCAACACACGCCGCGCCGTCAGCTTGAATTCGTTCTCGGCTTTGCCGTTTTCGACATTCTGCACGAGCTTCATGATCCCGAACATGTCGGCATTGCCGGTGAGCTCGACGGTGTCGACCGAGAGCCCGACCGGAATGCCAGCGGCAAGCAGCTCGCCGGTCTGCGGCATACCGAAGCCGATGCGCAGCTCGCTGAACGGCGAAATGCTGATCGACGCACCAGCCTCCCTGATCGCGTCGATCTCCGGCTTGGTCACCACGATGGCGTGGATGATCTGCGTATCCTTACGCAGGAGATTGGCCTTGTAGATCGTGTTGACCTGCCCGGCTGCCGGCCGCGAGCCCGAGGCATGCACCGAGACCGGCAGGCCAAGATTGCGCGCGGCTTCGATCTCGCGCCGGTAGATCTCGGGCGGGATCGCGGTCGCTGGGTTGTTGCCACCCATGCCGCGCCAGGCCAGACCGAGCGTGATCAGGCCGTCGTTGCCGTAGCTCGCCCACTCGCGGTGCAGCCGCTCGAAGTCGCCGACATTGATCGACGCCGAGTTCGCCATGCCCTGCGCGCCCCCATAGGAGAAGCGCGCCCGGATGCCGGTCTCGCGCAGCGCCCGCAGATCCGCCTCCGCATAGTCGAAGCCGCGGATGTTGTGGCACCAGTCGTGCACGAAAGTGACGCCGGAATTGATCGCCTCGGCCGCCGCCAGCCGCGTGCCCTGGTACATGTCGGCAGGCTCGCATTTCTGGCCGAGCACCGCCGTGGTGCGGAAATAGCCCGTTTCCTGTTTGTCGCCCGACATGCTGCGCAGGAGCGTGTTCCACATATGCCAGTGGGTCTCGACCAAACCCGGCAGCACGATCATGCCCTCGCCGTTGATGGTCGCGGCCCCAGGCGCATTGAGCTTTGGTCCAACTGCGACGATCGCGCCGTCGCGCACCTGCACGTCGCAGCCCGCGATGTCGCCCGTGTCGCGCTCCATGGTCATGACAAAGGCGTTGCGGATGACGAAGTGCCCGCGCTGCGGCACGCGCTGAGCGGGCGCGGCGAGCGATTGACCCGATGCGGCAAGCGCCGCAAGCGATGTAGCGCCGCGCAGGATGCCGCGGCGGCTGAAGCGATGAGCGATCATGGGTGGCCTCTCCCTAATTTATCAGCTGCATCCTTGCGGCATCAATCTAAAGCATTTTCCGATGAAGTTGAATTTGCTGTCATAGTGGCCGCGCACGCACCAACCCATCTCCGTCGTCCTGAGGTGTCCGCGCAACACACGACGGGCCATTGCAACTTGCGCCGCCATGCGCGGACCTCGAAGGATGACGGAGAAACACCGTTATCCGCGGCTGCCCAGCTACTCGACAATCATCTCGATCACATCATAACCGAGCGCCGCGTTGAAGCCCTGCGGCACCTGATAGGTTGCCGAAATCTTCATGCCGAGCTTGAGCTGCGAGCGGTCATTGGCGGCGCCGTCGATGTCAGTATCGGACGCAATGCGCAGCCGCACGTCCGGACCGGCAGCCTGCTTGACCAGCAGCCGCCGGCCCTCCTCCTCGAGCCGCGCAATGGTGCCTGTCACCTTCTGCTCGATGACATTGGGCACCAGCGGGCCCATGCTCTGCAGCTCGCGATGGAGCGTCTCAGCGAGCCACTCGAAATGGTTCTCGCGGTCCCAGCCCTTGTATTCGTTCATGTGGAACTCTTTCACGATCGCTTCGAGGGGCATGCCCTTCGCCATCATGGTGCGCACCTTCTGGCGCGCCAGCAGCAGATAGTCCGTTAGCGCATGCAGGTCCTTCGTGTCGCCGAGCGGACCATGCGCCGGGATCATCACCTTGGGCCGCAGCGCGCTCACGACCTCGAGCTGCTTCAGCATCCCCCAGGTGGTGCCGTGGCTGTAGTCCGGCCGGATGTCGGGATGGCGGTCGATGTAGCCGACGAAGCCCGCATGCAGCACGCCGCCCTGCGGCAGCCACACCGCGAGGTCGCCCGGATTGTAGGGATCGTCCACATAGATCAGCTCGATGGTCTTGCCGCCGAGGTGAAGCGTCATGCTCTCCTTGAAGCTTAGCACCGTGTCGATCGGGCTCACGTCCCTGAGCGCCTCGCTGCGCTCGCGGAAGCGCTTGCGCCAGGCCTTGACCTGATAGGGCTTGTAGGAGGCCCAATCCTTGGCGACGCGCTCCTGCACGATCACATGCGCGGGCGGCGCAAAAGCCGGCGTGCCGCCGGCATGATCGCCATGGTTCTGCGTGATGATGACGTAGCGGACCGTTTGGCTGGTCACCGACTTGATGAAATTCTGCAGGAGGCGCGTCTCCGGCGGGTTGTTGCCGGTGTCGACCACGACCACGCCCTGCGTGGTCACGACCACGAGCGCATTGGCGTCGTTGAGCTTGCCGACGAAAGCGTAGACGTCGTCTGCGACCTTCTTGAACTCGGCCTTCTCGGGCGTGATCGCCTGCGCCGCCTGCGCGATCGCGGTGAGCGTCAGCAACAGCAGAACCTTTACGAGCGTCATGACCGGCTCCTGCGAGGCCCGCTGCAATGAAAGTAATCCCACAAACGGAGATCGCCGCAAGCCGGGCAAGCGGCTTGCGGCGACCAAGGCGTTTAGCCCGATGACGAGCGCTAGCGCGCCAGCGGGTCAGGCCGCATCTGGAATTTCACCACTTTGGGCGTGTTCCCCTTGCCGCCTTCCATGTGGAAGGGCGTGCGGTTGCCGGTATTCGACCACACGCCACGACCTTTCCAGCCGGCGTTGGGATCATCAATGCGGCCGTCGAGGCCCTTGGCCCAGAAGCCCATCGGATAGGGCACGATCATGTTGACCATCTTGCCGTCCTTGAGCGCGATCAGCGAGTCATTCTGGTTGCCGGTCGCGATCGGCACGTCCTTGCCGAGCCCGAGCGTGTCATGCTGATCGACCCAGGCGTAGTACGGCGTCTCGCCGCTGCCGTCGTCGGTCACGCCGCCGAGCTGCGGGCCGGGCAGACGATACAGCGTCCAGCCCTCGGGGCAGTGCTTGCCGGTCGCGTTCGGGCCATTGAGCGGGCCTTTGCACTTGCGCCGATCGAAGGCACCGAGATGTCCGCTGGCGAGCGCCGACCAGGCGACGCCCTGGCTGTCGATATCGCCGCCACGCGGCGAGTAGCCCGGCAGTGGCACTTCGTAGATCTCCGCCAGCGCGGTCTCGGACGGGTTCGAACCGGGATTCACCCGCACCACCGAGCCCGGATACCCGGTCACGGTGCCCCAGATCGAGCCATCCGCCGGTGACGGCGAGATCGAATAGAAGCCGACGCGGATGCGCTTGTCCTTGCTCGGATCGACCGGCTGATTGGGCTCCACATAGCCTTCGTCGCGCTTGCCGTTGCCGTTGGTGTCCAGGACGAACGGCGTCCAGCCCTGAGACTTCAGCTCGTCGCCAGTTTCTTCCAAGGCCTTGGTGTTGACCCAGCCAAGCACCTCGGCGCCGGCGCCGCCCGAGCTTGCCCACAGCGTGCGGTTGGCGTCGAAGCCGAACTGCACATGGTGAGTCGGGAAGCACGTGCTCACCTGCGTGAACTGCTGGGTGGCCGGATCAAGCATGATCACATGCCGGTTCGATGCGTTGATCGGGAACATCTTCGCCGAAGGATGGTCCGACCCCTTCTTGCAGACGTCAGGATTGGCCGCCGGACGAATTCTCGCCGCGAACCAGACGCGCGACTTCTCATCCAGCATCAGGCTGTGCGGAATGGTCTGCGCGTCCCAGAGCTTCTCCTCGCCCCAATAGGCCGACGGCGCCAGCATCACGCTGTTGATCGCCGACGGCGTCTTGGGATCGCGCACCGGCAGCTTGACCGTGCTGGCGATGTTCTTCACGGGATCGAGAATCGGAATGAAGTCGGTGCTATTCTCGGTCGCGCCGTAGAGCGGACCGTTGGCATTGATCGTCGGGTTGCGCTTGTCGGTCGCGACCTCGTCATGCAGGTAGGTCTTGGGGCCCGACCAGTCCCAGACGGTGATCACGACATTGCGCTCCGCGCCCTGCGGGCGCGGCGGCTTTTGGGCAGGCAACTCGCCCTTGGCAATGCGGTCGGTCCAGTCACCGAGGATGCGCAAGCCGCGCTCGGTGCCGAAGCGCTCGATGGTCTCGACCATGTCCTTGCTGGCCTGGCCGGACTGGATACGCCGCGTCCACGCCTCATAGCCGTTGCTGAACTTGCCCAGCGCCTCCGGGATGGTGCGTGTCGCCTTGCCGCCGACGGCGTGACAATGGAAGCAGCCATCGGTCTTGAACTCGCGCAGGAACTGCGGCTGGGTGGAGAGCTTTTCGTTGATGCCGTTGCCGTTGTGGCCGGTACCGGGGAACTCGCTCTTCTCCGGCATCTTGGCCATCGAGAGCCAGTAGACGGGCGGATAGAGCTCGGCGGCGGCCGCTTCATTCGGAGCCGGAACGGCGGTGAGATTCAAAATCTTGCCGGGCTCGGTCTCGACCTTGGGCGAGTCGACAAGCCCGTAGCCGCGCACCCATACGCTGTATTTGGCCTTCGGCAGCTCAGGCAGCACGTACCGGCCCTGGTCGTCGGTGACCACGATCTTGGCCATCTTGGTGGGGAGCTCGGTCGTCTCCGCAATCACCCACACGCCAGCCTCGGGCCCATTCGGGCCGCTGACGACGCCACCGAGATCGGTCGCGCCGATGCTGACGGGAGCTGCTTGTTGTGCATCCAGTCGTGCCGGCGCGCCGGCCAGAAATGCTGCGATCGCAATCGCTGCAACGCTTGAAAATAAACCCTTGGTTCTGCTCATCACCCTTGCTCCTCGCCGTTTTCTCCCGGGACCTACTCTTATTGGCAATAAACAATAGCACAGACCCAATGCGCCCGCGAAGGGAGTCCGCGGCAAAAAAGCCGGCAGGGCAAACGGGCTGCAACCACCCTTCCACCCGGCGCGCGGCTTCACTACCATGCGGACAAATGGCGGCGTCGGCTTCGATGCCAGCTGGGATTAAATGGAGGAGGAAACGATGATCCGTCGCATCACCATTGGCACCACGCTCACGGCGCTCGCTCTGGTTCTGAGCCTCTCGTCGATGGCCCAGGCCGTCGAGCTCAACCCTGCGGCGGTCGCGTTCAAGACCCCGGACCAGTTCAAATGGCGTGACCCGACCGATCAGGCCGCCACCAATCAGGTGGTTCTGCAGGGCGATCCCAACCAGCCCGGCAGCCTCTACATCAACATCAACAAGTTCAAGGCCAACCGCTTCGGCAACGCGCACTATCATCCCAACGATCGCTTCATCACGGTGATCGCAGGCGCCGCCTGGCGCGGCACCGGCACGGTGGTCGATCCCGCCCACGCCACCCGCGTGCCGAAGGGCACGTTCATGGTCGACCACGCCAACAAGCCGCACTGGGACGGCACCAAGGAGGAGACCGGCGCCTATCTGATCACCGGCATC
>Ga0209488_10003302_pt1 | contig 12993 bp, 10 predicted proteins | sample Rivendell_Oct201_8_FD_188349 | JGI IMG/M metagenome (GOLD analysis project Ga0209488, IMG submission 188349) | Vadose zone soil microbial communities from the Eel River Critical Zone Observatory, Northern California, USA -... | ecosystem: Environmental > Terrestrial > Soil > Vadose zone >...
GCAGCAGCAGCAGCTTGCGCGTCCCTTCGACGCGCGTGTGCTCGGCGCAGAAGCGCAGCGCATGGATCGAAGTCAACGCATGCACCGACAGGATGCCGGGCGCGCGCTGGATCAGGTCGGCGGCGTGCAGCCGCAGCCCGTCGAGGATCGCCTGCAGACCCATGCCGGCGTCGAGGCGCTTGCCGATCAGCTCGGCGGCGCCGTCGGCACTGGCGCGGCGCAGCTCCTGCAGCAGTGCCAGGCTCGCCGGCAGCGACGGTTCGCCGAGCGTCACCTCGCGGAACAGTTTCGCCGCGCGCCCGCGGTTGGGCGCGAAGGTGGCGTCGTCGGCGCCGGGCTTGCCGTCGAGCAGACCGTGGACCAGCGAGCGCAGCACTTCCTCGCCATGACGCCAGCCGATCTGCTGCAGCGTGCGATGGGCCTGGGCGACGTAGATCGGATTGTGGCCGAGGTCGGCGAAGTCGCGCACGCCGTAGCGCCACAGCACTTCGAACGCCGCCTCGAGCGAGGCGCAGCGCGCGAACGCGGTCGCCGCGCGATCGGCGGCGGCAGCCTCACCGGCATCGAGCGCCGCGATCAGCGCCGCGCGCGCTGCCACCGGATCGTCGGCGACGACCTCGGGCGCCGGCGGCAGGACCCAGTCACCCTGCTGCCGGTCGATCGCCTGCGAGGTCTTGAAGTCGGCGAGGTTGAACAGCGCCGGCACGAGGCGTTCGGCCGCGGGCACGGCCTCGGCGATCTCGAACGCGGAGCTGGTCACCAGCACGCAGTGGAACTGGAAGCCCACCGGCCGCGGCTCGACGTCGCGGATGCCGGCGAGGAACGCGGCGCCGAGCAGGTCGCGCCAGCTGGTGCCGTTGCGGTGCATGACCACCGCCTGCTGCAGCAGCTGCTCGCGATCGGTGCGCCGCGCGAGTTCGGCGAGTTCGTCGAGGCCACGCGCCGCGGTGGTCGGCTGCTGCCCACGCAGACCTGGCAGCAGTGCGGCCGCGGAACAGCAGGACAGGAACGTGCGTCGGTCGGGCAACGGCATCGGCACCTCGCGCAGTGGGCCTGCCATTGTGCCGCGCCGCGGGCGGTCGTCGGCGTCGCGTTTTTCCCGATCGCGCGGTCGCCGCGATGTACAGGTGCCGGCCGGCCGCGGCCTCGGTTTGACGAAGGCGTCTGCCTTGGGAGACTCGCTGCCGGGCGACCCGCCGGCGCGATGACGGCATGCACGTGCGGCGCGGCTGCACGAGCCGATCGGACGGTGCGGCGCTCGTTTGCAGCCACCAGGAGCAGGAACATCGGGCCCTTCTTCCCGGACGGTGCGTATGGACTCTCGCTCTTCCCACACGCTGACCATGAAGAATCCTGGACGGAACCCGCTTCTGGCGCTGGCGGTCGTTGGTCTTGCCGCCGGCTGCTCCACTGCCAACGTCGAGCCTCCGCCATCGGGCGGTGCGGCTGGTGCTGCGGCCCGCGACCCCGGGGTGCGCGGCGGCGACGCCGGCGCCGGCGCGCCCATCGCCGGTCTGACCGCGTCCGAACTGGCGTTCTTCGCCGCCGGCAAGGTCGACTTCGCCGAAGAGGAGAACGTCGCCGACGGCCTCGGACCGACGATGAACCTCGGCAGCTGCGCCGGTTGCCATCTGCATCCTGCGCTCGGCGGCTCGAGCCCGCCGGTCAATCCGCAGATCGCATTCGCCAAGAAGAACGGTGCGGCCAACAGCGTGCCTTCGTTCATCAACCTGGACGGGCCGGTGCGCGAGGCGAGATTCGTACGGAATCCGGACGGCACGGCGGACGGCGGCGTCCACGATCTGTTCACGATCGCCGGTCGGACCGACGCGCCGGGTTGCACGCTGGCGCAGCCGGACTTCGCGCGGGAGCTCGCGCGGCACAACGTGATCTTCCGCATTCCGACGCCGTTGTTCGGCGCCGGCTTGATCGAGCAGATTCCGGACCGGGCGATTCTCGCGAACCAGGCCAGCGAGGCACCGCGGAAGCGGTCGATGCGGATCATCGGCCGGCCCAATATCGTCCTGGCCGGCCACACGATCTCGGGTCAGGCGAACAACAATGGCAACGACGGCACCGTCGCCCGGTTCGGCTGGAAGGCCCAGAACAAGTCCCTGCTGCTGTTCTCCGGCGAGGCATACAACGTCGAAATGGGGATCACCAACGAGCTGTTCCAGACCGAGCGGGATGAAACGCCGACCGCCCAGTTCGCAGCCGTGCCCAACGACGTCACCAAGACCGACGGCAAGACGCCGGTGGACGCCGCCAGTGCGATCCAAAAGTTCGCGTTGTTCGCGCGCTTTCTCGCGCCACCGGTGCCGTCACCCGACAAACCCGGCGGCGCCGCTTCCATTGCCCGCGGTCAGCACCTGTTCACGCACATCGGCTGTGCGCTCTGTCACACGCCGACGCTCCATACCGGCAACACGACGGTCGCCGCACTGCGCAATCAGGCCGTGAATCTCTACTCCGACCTCCTGGTCCACGACATGGGCTCCGGGCTGGCCGATGGCATCGGTCAAGGACAGGCCGGCCCCAGGGAGTTCCGCACCGCGCCGCTGTGGGGCCTCGGGCAGCGGCTGTTCTTCCTGCATGACGGGCGGACCGCGGACTTGCTGGCGGCGATCCAGGCTCATCGGAGCGGGTCGGCCGCCGACGGTGATGCGTCGGAGGCCAACGCTGTGGTCGGCAACTTCCGCGACCTCAGGGAGAACGACCAGCAGGACGTGCTGAACTTCCTGCGTTCGCTGTAGTCGACCTGCAGGCGTCCGGGGGAGGCGCTGGACCGTTCAGCGGCATGGGCAACTTTCCGGTTGCCTGTCCCGGGAGCCGTGCTAACATGCAACCATATGGTTGCTCAACGAAACGTCCCGACCCCGCCGGGGAACCCGCCCATGTCCACCGACACCGACCACATCAGCAAGCAGATCGTCCTCCGCGCCAACGTCGCCCGCGTCTGGCGCGCCATCACCGACGCCACCGAGTTCGGCACCTGGTTCGGGGTCCGGATGCAGGGCACTTTCGCGCCCGGGGCGCGCGTGCAGGGCCGGATCACCGTGCCCGGCTACGAGCATGTGACGATGGCGATCACGATCGAACGCGTGGAGCCCCGCCGCCTGTTCTCCTGGCGCTGGCATCCGTACGCGGTCGACCCGAAGGTCGACTACTCGGCCGAGCCGACGACGCTGGTCGAGTTCCGGCTCGAAGAAGTCGAGGACGGCACGCGCCTCACGATCGTGGAGTCGGGCTTCGACCAGGTCCCCGCCGCGCGCCGTGCCGAAGCGTTCCGCATGAACGCAGGCGGCTGGGCGGCGCAGCTCGAGAACATCGAGCGCCATGTCGCGCCGCACTAGCCGCGCCGCCGCGTCGACCGGCGGCGCGCCGGTGTTCGCCGCGCTCGGCGACGCGACGCGGCTCGGCATCGTCGCCCGGCTGTGCCGCTCGGGGCCGGCGTCGATCGCCGGCCTCACCGCGGGATCGGGAGTCAGCCGCCAGGCGGTCGCCAAACACCTGCGCATCCTCGAAGACGCGGGTCTCGTGCGCGCCCGGCGTGCGGGCCGCGAGAGCAGCTGGCAGCTGCTGCCGGGCGGACTCGAGACCGCGCGCCGTGACCTGGACCGGATCTCGCAGCAGTGGGATGCGGCGCTCGCCCGGCTCGCGGCGTTCGTCGAGCAGCCGCCCTCGCGGTGACGCCGGCCGCTGCAGCGCGCAGCTGCCCGCTGCCGACCACAGGCTTGCCGTACCGGACGAGACCACCGCGGTTCCGGCGGGCGCGTTGCCTTCGGGCCCGGTTGACGGCACCGGCGACCAGCAGGAACATCAGCCGCACGTTCCCGGATGTCCAACAGGCCGCCTGCTGTTGCTGTCCGCTCGTATGCGGCAGCTTGCCGGTGGCTGCGAGGTGAATCCATGCTGCTTCGTACCCGCCTGCTCGTCCTGCTGTCGTCGACGTGCACCCTGCCTGCGCAATGGTCGCTGGTCGCCGCGGCGCCGCCGGGCACGCCGCTGGCGCTCGCTTTCGACGACAGCCGCAACGTGGCCGTCGGTGCCTTCCTGGTCGGCAACGCGCTGCAGACCTGGGAATGGAACGGCGCGGCGTGGAGCCAGAACGTCGCCGCTGGCAGCCCGGGCAGCGTGATGGGCGTGTTCGTCTACGACCCGCAGCGGCGCGCCGTGTTGTCGATCGACGCCGAGGGGGCAAGTTCAAACGGTCCGGATCTCTACGAGTATCGCGGCGCGGCCTGGAGCCTCCTGCCGCAAGCGGGTGTGCGGCCGCCCGCGGCGCAGATCGTGGCCGGTGCCTTCGACACGCGGCGCAATGTCCTCGTCGTGCAGGTCCTCGACCAGACCTGGGAATGGGACGGCGCGCAGTGGCTGCTGCGGGCGACGACGACGGCGCCGGGCCGCGTCGAGTACGCGCGCATGGCCTACGATCCGCTGCGCCAGCGCACCGTGATGACCGGTGGCGAGCGCTACGACCCGGTGACGCGCCAGACGCTGCCGACGGGCGAGACCTGGGAATGGGACGGCAGCAGCTGGACGCTCGCGGCGCAGGGGGCGTCCGGCGTGCGCAAGTACCACGCGATGGCCTGGGACGCCGCGCACGGTCGCGTGGTCGTGTTCGGCGGTTGGTACGTGATCCTCAACCACTCGGTCGTGCTCGGCGACTTCCTCGAATGGACCGGCAGTGCGTGGCAGCAGTCGGCGACCGGACTGCCGGTGCCGCCGCCACAGTTCGGCTCGCAGGCGGCGTTCGACCGCGGTCGCGGCCGCCTCGAACTCGTCGGTGGCTGGCCGAGCACACCGGTGCCGCAGACCTGGGAGTACGCGCGCGCGCAGGGCCCGACCTACCGCAGCTTCGGCACGCCGTGCGGCACACCCGGGGCGCAGCCGCGGCTCGATCTCGCCGCCGGCGCGATGCCCTGGATCGGCCAGCGCCTGCAACTGCGCCTCAGCGAACTGCCGCCTGCGAATGCCGCGGTCCTGCTGCTGGGCCTGTCGGCCACGCAGTGGGGTGGCGCCGCATTGCCGCTGCCGCTGGCGCCCTTCGGCATGGCCGGCTGCACGGCCTACGCCAGTGGCGACGCGCCGTACTTCGTCACCGGTGCGGGCGGCGGGGCGGTGTGGTCGCATGCCGTGCCGGCCAGCGCGGCGCTGGTCGGGGTGACGTTCTTCGCGCAGGCCTATGCGTTCTCGCCGGGCGCGAATGCTGCCGGGCTCGTCGCCAGCGATGCGGGCGCGCTGCGGATCGGTCTGCCGTAGAAGCGCCTCCGCGTCCCGAGCCGGTGCTGCGCCGGCCTCGTCCTCCAAGCAGTCGGAGAAACAGAGGCCCGGCACATCCCTGTTGGCTGTTCCGGATCGACGCAACTCATTGCGCGAGACCAGCACTGCTACGCACAGGATAGCGCGCTCGATGCCCGTGCCACCCGCAGGCGTGACTACCGCCTGCACGCATTGTGCGCGGCATACCCTGATCGGACGGCTCTGCGCTTGATTGGCTCTGCGAGGCGCAGGAACATCCGGTTCTCGCTCCCGGACGGTCCGGGGGGCCTGTCCGTTGTTCTCCCTTCAACTGCTCGGAGCTGCCTTGCGCATCCATCACCTCGGTCTCGCTCTCACCGCCACTGCGGCATTGGCATTCGGGCAAACGACGGGCGTGCCCGGCATCAACGACTACACCGTCAATGGCGCGGCATGCTCGGGTTCGCCGTCGTGCACCACCTGCTGCTTCTCGACGCCGGTCAGTCTGGTATGCAACGTCTCCACCGCCCCCGGCAACGTCGCGATCTTCGTATGGTCGTTCTGTCCGTGCTCGGCAGGTTTCATTTGCGGGCCGGTCAATTCCTGCTTCCCGTCGATTCCATCGACGGCCTGCGGGTCGACGACCAACCAGTCGTTCGACATCCAGCTCGGCTGTGTCAGCTCGAGTTCGCTGGTGCTCGCCAACGCTGCCGGCAGCGCCACCCTCACGCTGAACATCCCCAATCTGGGGCCGGCGCCACCCTGCTCGATCGGACCGCTGACGACGCAGGCGGTGGTGATCGATCCCTGCGGTCTCGGCGTCACCGGGTTCCCCGGGCCGTTCGTGCTGACCCAGGCCCACAGCGTGTCGTTCAACTAGAGCGGTCTGGTCGCTCCGCGGTGAATGGCGCCTTCGCCTGGGCCAGCACCGCGACGGTGAGAACACCTGCCGTGATCAGGCTCCGCAGCAGCACTGCGCTTCCCATGGTGCGCAGGATAGCACGCTCATGCTCCTGCCCGTTTGCGTGCAACCGACGATCGTGATGACACGCGGCCCTGCCGCCGGCCCGTGACCGGTGCGACAATCCGCGCCTGCCCTGGAGCCGATCACCATGCCTACCTCGCACACCTGCGGCCGTTCCCTCGCCATCGCCGTGACCCTGGCCGTGTCTCTCCCGGCCCAGGCGGTCCGCGGCGGCGACCTCGTCACCGCCGACTTCAGCACGCACGCGATCTACCGCGTCGACGGCACCGGCGCCATCAGCACGCTGTACTCCGGCCCGCTGCTGACCGGGCCCTCGGGTCTGACCGTGGCGCGCTCGCGCGACGTGATCGTCGCCGACTTCAACTCCAGCTCACTGGTGCGGATCGACGCGACCACCGGCGTTGCCGGCAGCTTCGCCAGCGGCCTCGGCGGACCGCTGCGCATCACCCAGAACTTCGCCGGCGACTTCGTGGTGACGTCCAACAGCCAGCACGCGCTGCTGGCGGTGACCCCTGGCGGCCAGGTCAGCACGGTGGCGAGCGGCGCGCCGTTCAACCGCCCGTTCGGCGTCAGCATGGACTGGAACGGCGACTATCTGGTGGCCGATGACCTCGCGCCGGGAGTGTTCCGCGTCAGCCCGACCGGCAGCATCACCACGATCCACGCCGGCCTGCCGCTGCGCCTGCCGCAGGGCGTGGCGCTGTTCCCGAACGGCGACTATGCGGTGATCGACGGCATCACCGACCTCGTCTACCGCATCGACCGCGGCACCGGTGTGGTCACGATCTTCTGCCCCAACGCCACGCTCGGCGGCAACCCGGAGGGCCTGGTCCCGGATTTCGGCGGCGGCTTCGTGGTGTCGCAGTCGCAGGCCAGCGGTTCACGCATCGTCGCGGTCGATCCGCTCGGCGGTGCCGTGCAGATCGCCGCCGGCGCGCCGATGGTGAACCTCGAAGACGTCGCCAAGGTGCCGCACCTGCGCGGGCCGGAGGTGTTGAGCACCGGGCCGGGCGCCAGTTTCACCTTCGACCTCGACCTGCCGCAGAACCAAGGTCAGCTCTACGCCCTGGTGTTGTCGGCATCGGTGTTCCCCGGCTGGCAGTTCCCCACCGGCGACCCGCGTTCGCTGACCGTCAACGCCGATGCGTTCTTCTTCGCCACCATCGGCCGCAATGCGCCGCCGTTCCTCGGCAACTGGACGGCGTTCCTCGACGGCAGCGGTCACGGCACCGCGACCAGCGACCTGAGTGTGCTGCCGACGGGTGCCTTGGCGGGGCTGCTGTTCTTCCAGCAGGGCTTCACGCTGACCAGCGGTCTGCAGGTCGGCGGCGTGTGCAACGTGCTGCGGCTGCCGGTGCAGTAGTGCCTGGGGCGTGCCGCAGCGCGCGTAGCCGCGGGACCTTGCTGCCAGCCCGTCCATCGGTCAGGTCGTGGGTGGCTCGTGACGCAGCAAGAACGATCGCATGGAGACGCTGCTGCCTCGCAATGGTGATCGCCGTCTCGCTCTGCCCGGGCCAGTCGCCGACTCCAAGCGTCGACAAGGGTGTCGCCGACAAGATCAAGCGCGAGGTAGCCGAGCCGATCACGCGCGCGCTGCCCGGCTGGCTGGTCGGTGACGATCTCGGCCCAACGGCGATCGAAGCGTGGGACAGCAAGGACGCGCGACGCCTGCGCGCCACGCTCGTGTACCCGGCGTCGGAAAGGGCCGCCGGCGCAGCGATCGAGCGGTCGGTCGCTTCCATAGGATTCCTCCCCGGATTGACCCTGTTGAAGGAGGACCGGCTCTGCCGCCGCGTCTTGTCGGAGGAGTTCGCCGAAGCAGTGTCGCTCGTCAAGACACCGGACCGCTACCGACTGCACCTCCACCGCACCGTGGTGCTCAGCGACGCGTTCATGCCGCCGATGCTGCTCGCGACCTTCAGCAGCAAGAAGGACGAAAGCCTGGAGGACTTCAAAGCCTCCGTTGCCGCGCGGATCCGCGGCCTCGATCCGGCCTTCGACACGTTCCTGATGCTGGCCCTGCAACGCCGGGTGCAGTGGGATGGCGACGCTCGCGTGACGATCACCTGCGCCGACAAGGCCTGGACCTTCGCCGCCCCCGTGGGCTTCACGCGCGTTGCCGATGGCGCGTCGATCGCGCTGTGGAAGGCCGACCATGTCACCGCGCGCGTGCATGCCCTGCTGGGCGCTGAGCAGGACGCGGCTGCATTCGCCAAGCGGTGGCTCGAGGAGCCATGCACCGAGGGCGGGCTCAACAACACCCCTCTCGTCCTGGACGCGCCGGCCGCCGGCAAGCCGGTCGAGTACGAGTTCGTGCAGTTGCCACAGGTGAACGCGAAGGGCTACCTGCGTCGCGTGCAGATACTCGGCAGTGCGCCGCTGTTCATCATCTACGACGTCGCGATCGACATCATGAACGACACCGCGAAGGCGGCCACCACACCCGCGGTCGATGCCGCCGTGAAGGCCGCGTTCGCAGCGACCAAGGAAGCACCGATCGGAAAGGCGACGGCACCCGCGAAGAAAGGCTGATCGCCGTGGATGCCAGCGCTCGCGACGGCGCCACGCGAACTGGCTGAGGCGAAGGATCAGCCGCGCTGCTCGCGCACCAGGCGCAAGTACAGCTGCTCGACCTTGGCGCGCGCCCACGGCGTCTTGCGCAGGAGCTTCAACGACGAGGTGATGCTCGGGTCGTGCGTGAAGCAGCGGATGTCGACCGCTGCGGCCAGGCCCTTCCAGCCATGGTGGGCGAGCAGGACATGCAGGATCTTCTCGAGCGTGACGCCGTGCAGCGGATTGTTGGGCTGTGAGGCGGTCATCGGGTGCCGATCGAGCGTTGGCCACCCTACCGCGAGTGCTGTGGTCGGGCAACGCGGCCTGCAGTGGTGCCACCATGCAACGGTGCCTGGGCGCGCAACGGCCGGTGCCCGCTCGCAGGCTGCCGGCGGTTGCTGGCCGCATGGGGCCGGCGCCGCAATTCGTGGCGGTGCTTGGGCGTTGCACGGCGAACGAGGCCAGCCGCATGAAGATCGTGATCCCTGGCGGATCGGGCCAGATCGGCACGCTGCTGGCCCGCACCTTCCACCGCGACGGCCACGAGGTCGTCGAACTCGGCCGCCGGCCGCGGCAGGTGCCGTGGCGCACGATGACGTGGGACGCCGTGCACGACGGGCCGTGGTGCCACGAGGTCGACGCCGCCGACGTCGTCATCGGGCTCGCCGGGCGTTCGGTCGATTGCCGCTACACGGCGGCCAACCGCCGCGCGATCCTCGACTCGCGCGTGCAGTCGACGCTCGCCGTCGGCAGGGCGATCGCCGCGGCACCGCGACCGCCGCGCGTTTGGCTGCAGGCCAGCACCGCCACGATCTACGCGCATCGCCAGGACGCCGCCAACGACGAGGCGACCGGTCGGCTCGGCGGCGACGAAGCCGGCGCGCCCGACACCTGGCGGTTCTCGATCGAATTGGCCAAGGCGTGGGAAGCCGCGGCGTGTGCGGTGCCGCTGCCGCACACCCGCATCGTGCTGCTGCGCTCGGCGATGACCATGAGCCCGGACCGCGGCGGCATCTTCGACGTGCTGCTGCGGCTGGTGCGCTTCGGCCTCGGCGGCACGCCGGGCGACGGCAGGCAGTTCGTGTCGTGGATCCACGACGGCGATTTCGTGCGCGCCGTGCAGTGGCTGATCGCGCACGAAGATCTGGCCGGCGCGGTCAACCTCGCCGCGCCCGAACCGCTGCCGTTCGCCGAGTTGCTGCGGGCGTTGCGGCGCGCGTGGGGGACGCGCATCGGTCTGCCGGCGAGTCGATGGCTGCTCGAGGTCGGTGCGTTCCTGCTGCGCACCGAGACCGAACTGGTGCTGAAGAGTCGTCGCGTCGTGCCGGGGCGGTTGCTGCTGAGCGGCTTCCACTTCGATCAGCCGGCATGGCCGGCGGCGGCGCAGGAGCTGTGCCGGCGCTGGCGCGAGCGGCGCTGAGCCCGGCGCGAGTGCGGGCATCGTCGAGCGCGCGCTGATGCACACGGGCGTGGGAGAGGGTTGGACAATCGGACGCCGCCACAGCATTCTGTGCCACCGATCGTGCGGCCAGCACGGTCGTGCCCGGCACATCGCCTGCGGCACATCTTCCAAATCACGAGGAGCGATCACCATGGCCAAAGGCCAGCAAGCGAAGAAGGTCGACAAGAAGAAAGCCGAGAAGACGCTGATGCAGAAGCGCGCCGAGAAGCGCGCGAAGAAGAACGCCAAGGGCTGATTCCTGGCGGCTGGCCGGTGGGAGCTGCCGCAGCATCCCCGCCGGCCGCCGCGGCTGCGCCGTCGAACCATGTCTTGCCGTCGCGCTCGAGTTTGCCTCCGGGTGATGTCCCGGGTCCTCGGTTGGGTCGGCATTGCCTGGGCAGCTGCGGCTGTCGGTGACGGTCAGGAGCCGGCGAAGGCGGCGAGCGCAGAGTCCGCGAGGTCGGCAGCGCCGGGTGTGACCCATTGGTCGTTCCAGCCGGTGCGGGCCGTGACGCCGCCGACCGTCGACGACCACGGCTGGTGCCGCAACGACATCGACCGGTTCGTGTTCGCCCGCCTGCGCGCCGCCGGTCTGCAGCCATCGCCGCCGGCCGAGCCCCGGCTGCTGGTACGCCGCGTCCATCTGCTGGTGCACGGGCTGCTGCCGACGCCCGCCGAGAGCGCGGAGTTCGTCGGCGACACCCGGCCCGACGCCTATGAGCGGCTGGTCGATCGGGCATTGGCGTCGCCGCGGTATGGCGAACGCTGGGCCACCTTCTGGCTGGACCTGGTCCACTTTGCCGAGACCACCGGTTTCGAGACCAACACGCCGCGCGCCCGTGCGTGGCCCTATCGCGACTACGTCATCGATGCCTTCAACCGCGACCTGCCGTACCCGCAGTTCATCCGCGAACAGCTGGCCGGCGATGCCTGCGGCGTCGACGCCGCCACCGGCTATCTGGTCGCCGGCGCCAATGACGAGGTGAAGAGTCCTGACCCGGTGCTGACTGCGATGCAGCGGCACGAAGAGCTCCGCGACATCGTCAACACCACTTCGACGGCGTTCCTCGGTCTCACGGTCGCCTGCGCCACCTGCCACGACCACAAGTTCGATCCGATCAGCCAGCAGGATTTCTACGCGTTCAAGGCGATCTTCGCCGGCGTGCAGCACGGCGAACGGCCGCTGCGCGCGGCGACCTCGAGCAGCGCCAGCGGCAGGTCGAACGGTTGCAGCAGCAGCTCGCCGAGGTGCGCGCTGCGACCGACGAGTTCGAACCGTTGGCCGCTCCGGCGGCCGCACGCACGGCTGCGCCCGCCGCCAGCGTGCGCCGCAGTGCCGTCGACGCCGTACGCAATGTCGATCGCTTCGCGCCGGTGCCGGCCCGCTTCGTCCGTTTCACCGTGCTGGCGACCAACAACTCCGAACCGTGCATCGACGAACTGGAGATCTGGTCGGCGGGGCCGGAGCCGCGCAACGTCGCGCTGGCCAGCGCCGGCGCCAGGGCCACCGCGTCGAGCCTGTTGCCGAACTATCCGAAGCACCGGATCGAGCACCTCAACGATGGCCTCCACGGCAATGACCACAGCTGGATCTCCAACGAGGTGGGAGCTGGCTGGGTGGAGATCGAACTGCCGCAGACCGTCGTGATCGACCAGGTGGTCTGGGGCCGCGACCGTGAAGGTCAGTTCCGCGATCGCGTCCCCACCCGCTATCGGGTCGAGGTCGCCACCGAACCTTCTGCCTTGGTCACGGTTGCCGACGCTGCCGATCGGCAGGACCAGGGCGGTGCGGCACCAGTTGCGGCCGGGCTGTCGCCGGAACGGGCCGCGGCCCTGCTGCAGTTGCACGCCAAGGCGGACCAATTGGCGGCGCAGCTCGCGCGATTGGCGCCGCAACAGGTCTATGCCGGCACGTTCACCGCGCCGGCGGCGACGCATCGCCTGCAACGCGGCGACCCGATGGACGAACGCGAAGCGATCGCGCCCGGTGCGGTCGCGGCGGTGCTGCCGCCATTGGCCTTGTCGCCGGACCTGCCGGACCAGCAGCGCCGCCTGGCGCTGGCGCAATGGCTCGGCAGCGAACAGAACCCGCTGACGGCGCGGGTGATGGCCAATCGCATCTGGCAGCTGCTGCTGGGCGAAGGCCTCGTCAGCACGCCGAGCGACTTCGGCAGAATGGGCGCGCCGCCCGCCAACCCGGAGCTGCTCGATCACCTGGCGCTGCAGTTCATGCAGCAGGGCTGGAGCATCAAGCTGCTGCAGCGGGCGATCCTGCTGTCCAGCACGTTCCGTCAGGACAGCCGCCCGCGCGCCGACGCCATGCGGGTCGATGCCGGCGACCGTCTGCTCTGGCGCCAGGCGCCGCGCCGGCTCGAAGCCGAGGCGATCCACGATGCCATGCTGGAGGTCAGCGGCGCGCTCGATCTGTCGATGGGGGGGCCCGGTTACAGCGCGTTCGCGCCCAATGACAACTATGTGAGGGTCTACGAACCCAGGACCGCCTTCGGCGCCGCTGACTGGCGGCGCATGGTCTATGAGACCAGGGTGCGCATGGTGCCCGAGCCGGTGTTCGGCGTGTTCGATTGTCCGGACCGCGGCCAGGTGGCGCCGCGGCGGCAACGGTCGACGACGCCACTGCAGGCGCTGAGTCTGTTCAACAGCAGCTTCGTCATCGAGCAGGCGCAGCGGTTCAGCGATCGGCTGTCACGCGAGACCGGAGGCGAGCCGGCGCCCGCCGTCGAGCACGCCTTCGCCCTGGTCTTCGGCCGCGAGC
>Ga0209488_10003303_pt1 | contig 12991 bp, 11 predicted proteins | sample Rivendell_Oct201_8_FD_188349 | JGI IMG/M metagenome (GOLD analysis project Ga0209488, IMG submission 188349) | Vadose zone soil microbial communities from the Eel River Critical Zone Observatory, Northern California, USA -... | ecosystem: Environmental > Terrestrial > Soil > Vadose zone >...
TAGGCGGCAAAAATCGCCTTCACAAACGCGACGATCCGAAATTCCGGCAGGCAGGTCATAGCAGCATTGGTACTAGGTGCACGCCAACGATGGCTCTCAGAGCTGTCCAACTGAATCTGCCGTAACAAACTATTTACGCGACACCGCAACCCCGCTGGATCTTCGCCTTCGCCAGCTGGATCTCTCCCGGATTGTTCGGCCCCGGATTCCAGGACGTCACCGCCCTCTCACACGAAACTTCCGAAGCCTTCAACGACCCCTTTGGAGACACTGCGGTGCCCACTTGGCAGTTCCCCGGCCAGCCCCCGACATCCAAGGTTTGTCAGGGTAATCTTGAAACAGGAGATCCCGTAGAAGTATTGCCAACTGCCACGGTAGGCATTTTCTTGAAGGACAAAAACCAAACCTTCCTCTATCACCCGCAGACTGAAGCCCTCCTGCAGTGGTTCGAAATGGGGACAACTTCGGATGCTATCGCCGGCGCGTTCAGCTATCCAGACACCACCGCGCTGACTCAATCCGCGGTCCCCTGTCCCAAATAGCTCAGTACAACACTCACCGTCTTACGAAGGCACGGCGTTCCGGTGCCTTTTTCTGTTGTCGGCACCGTCGTACAATACCCAGCCGGATGTGATAAATGAAACGCCGTATCTTCCTGCGGGAGCCAGTCAGCGTGGCGCTGGAGACTCTGCGCGCGCACAAGATGCGTTCCTTCCTGATGCTCCTCGGGACGATCCTGTCCGTCTCCACGCTGATCGTGGTCATTGCTCTCATCTCCGGCGTCAATCGCTACATTGCCGACCGAGTAGCCAATCTTGGATCGAACGTATTTCTTTTGACGCGCTTTCCCCTGATCACCGACGTGGAAGAGTACGTCAAGGCCAACCGCCGCAACAAAAAAGTTACCTGGGGCGACTACGAAGCGTTGCGCGCCAATATGAAGCTGGCGGAACGCGTCGGAGTGGAGTTGCGCACGCCGGGAAAAGTTCGCGCAGGTTCTCACAGCCTGGAGGACTGCAACGTTCGCGGTGTCACCGCCAACATGGTGGATATCGACATCGTGACGCCCGTCGATGGCCGGTATATTTCCGAAGGCGACGATCAGAGCCGCGCGCTAACCACCATGATCGGCCAGGACGTCGCCAACCAGATCTTTCCCAACGTCGACCCCATCGGCCGCGAAATGCTCATCGACAGCCGCCCCTTCCAGGTCGTCGGCATTGCCAGACCCATCGGCTCCGCGTTCGGCCAGTCGCAGGATAACTTCGTCTACATCCCCATTCAGACCTATTTCAAAATCTATGGCACCCAGGACACCATTTGGGTGAACATCCAGGCCCGCGGCGCGGATTGGATGGAACGGGCGCAGGATGAAGCGCGTGCAATGATGCGAGCCCGCCGCCATCTGGCTCCTAATGAAACCGATAACTTCGGCATCTTCGACTCCGCCTCGCTCATGAACTTGTGGAAAAATCTCACCGGAGTGATCGCCACGGCCATGATTGGCGTGGTTTCAGTGTTCCTGGTCATCGGCGGAGTCGTGATCATGAATGTGATGCTTGCAACGGTCACGGAAAGAACGCGAGAGATTGGCATCCGCAAAGCTCTTGGCGCCCGCCATCGCGATATTTTATTGCAATTCCTGGTGGAAGCCACCGTAATGGCGTCGGTAGGCGGAGCCATCGGGGTGCTAACCGCCTACGCCATTTCCGGACTCACCCGAGCCACCACCTCCGTGCCTATGAACGTCCCCTTCACTGCGGTGGTGATTGCGCAACTGATTTCCGCCGCAGTCGGCATCTTTTTTGGAGTTTACCCGGCCAAGAAAGCAGCCAGCTTGCCGCCGATCGAAGCGCTGCGCCAGGAAGCTTAGGCCTATGCAGAAATCAACATGCGTATGAACCTCAGTGAGAATGCGCAGATGGCCATCAAGACACTACGGGAAAACAAGATGCGTTCGTTCCTGACGGTGCTGGGCGTGGTCATCGGTATTACCGCTTTGCTCTCCGTTGTCTCCATCCTCGTCGGCGTTTATGGCAATGTGAACGACTACCTGTCCGACTATGGTGCGGAAACTCTGTTCATCTTTCGTTTCGATCCCGGCATTCGCGGCAGATTGACTCCCGAAGAACGCACTCGCAGACCGCTCACGCTGGAAGATGCCGAAGCCATCGGGGAGCTCTGCCCCGCGGTGCGTGCCGTCACCGTCAGCCTCTATCCACGCATTGTCGAGACGGAGGGCCCTCCGCGCAGCCCAGTCACCGCGCGCTATCTCAGTAAGGAAGTCGCCGGCATCGATTACTACGGAACACTTCCCGCCACCGAAGAGGTATTCAATTCCAGGCCGCGAATCGGGCGCTTCTTCAGCGAATCTGAAAACGCGCACCGCGCTGATGTCGCCGTGATCGGCTCAGACATTGCCAAAAAGCTTTATCCCGACATGGACCCGCTGGGAAAGCCCATCATGGTCGGCGGCGTAACCTACGAAGTGATTGGCGTCCTCGAACCGCGCAAAGGCGGATTCGTCAAGGATCAGTCCGCCGACAGAGGAGTGATGGTGCCCTATCGCAGTTACCATAAGCACCTCCCGCAAGATGACGAGCACTTCGTTGGAGCTACGGCCTATCCCGGCCGGATGTCCGAGGCCGAGGACCAAATCCGCGGCGTGCTGCGCCGCAGGAGAAACGTGCCTTACAACAAAGCGGACAATTTCGGCATCTCCAGCGCCCAGCAAATCGCCAACGAATTTCGCCAGATCACTTCTTCGGTAGCGCTCTTAATCTCCGTGATCAGCTCCATCGGCCTTCTGGTTGGCGGCGTAGGCGTAATGAATATCATGCTGATGTCCGTGACCCAGCGCACGCGCGAAATTGGCGTACGCAAAGCGCTCGGGGCGCGCCGCCGCGACGTCATCCGGCAATTCCTCACCGAAGCCATTGTGCTTACCGGCGCCGGCGGCGTCATCGGCGTATTGCTCGGCGGCGCCATCAGCTTGATCATCCATCTTGCAGTGCCTAGTCTGCCTTCCTCCATCCCACTCTGGTCCATCATGGTTGCTGTCGGCGTCTCCATGAGCGTCGGCCTCTTCTTCGGCATGTACCCCGCCATAAAAGCCGCCCGCCTCGATCCCGTAGAAGCCCTCCGCTACGAGTAAATCATGTGTTCGAACCACAACGAACCATGAAAATAATCTAGAGAAGGAGGTATCTTGGAGCACCGTCAAGTGGACGAAGGCCGACCTAATTCTGGCGCGATTGGAGCTCGAGTAGGAATATGACCTGGACGTCGATGGGCACAACAAACAAGGAATAGTCTGCCCCTGCTCACGGCCGCGTGCGGGTGCCCACGCGCCGACGTTGCGCATGGGGGCATGGGGTTTCGCGGCGCCTACTGCGATCATTCATACTCTAATTCGCGTGAATTTTGTTCTACTCCGGAGTGCTTACTCCCTGCTTGAGCATTTCGATGGCTTTCTCTAATCTCTTCAATCGTGTTTCTTGCTTTTTGGCTTCCGTAATCCAGCGGCAGTACTCCTTGCGGTGCGTGTAACTCAGTTTTTCGAAAACTGGAAGCAGCCCTTCTTTCTTCATCAACTTTTCAAATTCAGCAGGAACTTCGATCGTTCTTACCTCGTCATCTTTCCAAACAACGACCTCAATGGTATCGCCCGGACCTTTCCCAATCTGTTCGCGTATGGCCTTCAGAATACCTAGCATATGAAGTGGATGACCGTACTTGATAAGCGAACCCGTGTAGGGAATCCCATCGAAGGCCGCCTTTACAGGTACCTTCCCTTTGCTGCCGAATTCCGTGACGGTGTCGTACGGAAAAAGCACATAAGCCCCTCCGCCGTCCCCCGCTTCAATTTTCGCTTTGAATTTGTATTTCTTCATTGCTTTTCAAACCGTGCGGCTTCCGATCACCCCGAATTAAACCACTTTCCCCCAGAGCGCCCCACCGAGGCGAAAACTCCCGATTTGTCGCCGGAAGTTTATCCACGGCCGGGTGCCCATGCGCCGCACGCGCGCGGGGGTTCTTGGCAGGATGTCCCAAATATAAGACGGTTATTTTGTGAAACCGGCATCTTTCATCCCGCTGCAATTGCGGCCATTCGCCAGTTTCCAGAAATCGTCCGTAAGGAACTTGGCAAGGCCATCTTTGACGTCCAATGCGGCGACACAGCGGGCCTGCCGCTGTTTCGACCAATGCCTCCCGTTGCCGGAGGAGTTCGGAACTTAGAATTCGCGATCGCTCTGGATTTATCGGGCCTTCTATTCGCAGACGTTCTGCAGATAAGGCGCACCGGCAATCACTTTGCCCGGATTGCAGGGGACGGCGCTCAAATACTCATAAATTGCGCGGAGCTCGTGGTCGGTCATGTTCCTGAAAAATGGCCATCGCATCACCTGGAGCAGTTCCCCGTTGAACGGTGCCGCGAGACAATTGGCTGGAGTGCCGGGAGCGGTGCAACTCGGATGTACGTGATCGAAATCGGTGCCTTCCCTCATGATCTCGACGAACTCCTCGTAGCTGTGCCCGCCCGCAGGCAGCCCCGTTTTGTCCGGTGTCAAATTGCGCGAATAAAGGTGCGCAAGTGACACGTAAGGGCCAAAATCCCGCCCTCCGCCCAAATAATTCGCCACGTTTATCTGTGTTTTTCCGCCAAACGGAGGCGAAAGCTGATAGGGGTTTCCGCCAGGTGCGAATTCAGTTTGAGGGCCAGCCGAATGACAGCCATTGCAGTCGCCTACCGCGTTCACAATATAGCTGCCTAGTCCCACCAACGCCCGATTTTTCCCCTGCAGATTCAAGGGAACCGGAGCGATTTCGAAACCACGTTGAATCCTGGATTCCTCCTTCCGATCAGAGGTTTGGTCGTCACGCGCTCCGACGCGCTTCGAACCATTCACCGTTCCCGCGAGAACAATAACGGCGAATGCCGTAACCACTGCCGCAGTCTTTAGGAGCCTGGTGTGTCTCATGCCGACTCTCCTTAACCCTCTTCATATTCATGTTTTGCGAGAAAATTCGGGGACGTATGCGGGGAACGATATACTTATGACCGTGCCGTGTAAACAGATTTTTCATTCCTGACCTACCTAGTCGAGCTACTAGTGCGCGTTTGAGCCGCCTTGAGGCCCGACACAAGTCACAACTACCGCGTCGAGCTGTTGTAGCAACGAAGAACTCGGAGAGCGCGCAGTGTGTTCCAGCGGCTTGCCACGCCGACATCGGTCTCCATCCCCAATCTGCAATGGATTATATTCCGCCGTGTGCCGAGCGGCGTTCACTTTGTCTTCTGGCATAAATCCAATTCAATTATTTAGTTGTCTCCATGACAAGGGAATGCTAAATAACCCTCGCGAGGATGCTAACCCATGAACAACGGAAGTTGGTATTGGCCTGACGTCTCCGATTTGGATGGCGCGAAAGACGCCACAAAGTACGGAATGTGGTGCGCCATCATCGTCGCTGCGATCACCGCCGGTTTGTCGGTGCTGACGATTATGGGCATGGGCATCAGGGGAATCTCGGCCTACGCTTTGATTGACGCTTTCGCGTTCGCAGGCATCGCTTATGGTCTTTCCAGGTACTCGCGGTTTGCGGCGGTCGCCGGATTTGTTCTGTATCTCGCCGAAAAGATCTACGCGTACGTCGTTACCGGCAGCATTCTTGGTGTCGGCGTCCTGGCGGTAGTCGTTTTGTTCGGGCTCTTGAACGGTATCCGTGGAGCCTTCGCGTACCAAAAATTGCTCGTTGCCGCCCCTCCCCAGTCTGTTCCGCCCGCCGTCGCCCCAGGGCCGCTCTGAGGTAGGGTGCCCCATGCGCCGGCGTTGCACATGGGTTCTTCGCGCGGTCACGACCTCGTGGAGAATTGTGAGACACTCGCAACATCACAACAACGTGTCACCCGCAGGACCCCGCAGTGGACAACGAATCAAAATGCCCGGTAACCGGCAAACGCCAGTACGCCACCGAAGGCGAAGCACTGGCCACAGCCGCTCACCAAATAGCCACCGCCAATGCGCCAAAAGATCTTCGCGCCTATCGTTGCTCATGGTGTGACGCCTGGCACATCACAAAAACTCAGCCGAATCCGAAAAGGGTCCGCCGCGCGAGAAGAATATAGTCAGCTCACATCTGTGCGTATCGAAAGTTAATTCGCCCGTCACTCAATCTGCGAAGAGACTTGTCTTGCGCCAACCTCAATAACGCCATACGCACATCCGGAGGATTGTGATGGAATCCTCGCGTCCTCAGCTCCGATCTCACTTCAGAAGGCAACTTCGGGTCCTTAAAGTATCCTTCAGCTTTGAGCTCGAGTATTCGACGCTTCGTGTCGCTCTTGATCAATTTTTCAGCGTGGTCACGGTTTGTAACAAACTGGCTCTGCTGGCGTTCCTCAGGCGACCCGCCGTTACTTTCAGAGATGAGAGTCTGAATTGCGACGCCGTAGGCCACAGCACGGTATGTCGGATTACTTCCTGCCCTGCCTTTCTTGCTTCCCCTCCCTCACAGGAGTACCCTTCCTCGAATGTTCTCCAAGGGAGGAACTAATCATGGCTACTGCCACCACAGTCTTTGAACCAACGGTAAAAGTCTCCGCAACCAAGCTGCTGATCAACAACAAATGGGTGGACTCCGCCTCCGGCAAAACTTTCCCAACCGTCAACCCAGCCACCGGAGAAGTCATCACCAAAGTCGCCGAAGCCGACGCCGCCGACGTGGACAAGGCCGTCGCCGCCGCCCGCGCCGCTTTCGACCACGGCCCCTGGCGCAAAAAACTCACCGCCGCTCAGCGCGGCGTCCTGATGAACAAACTCGCCGATCTGATGGAAAAGCACGCCGACGAACTCGCGCAACTCGAAGCGCTCGATAACGGCAAACCCTATTCCGTCGCGCGCGCCGCCGATCTTCCGCTCACCATCGCCTGCTACCGCTACTTCGCCGGATGGGCCGACAAGAATCACGGCAAGACCATTCCCGTGCAGGGCAAATATTTCTGCTACACCAAGCACGAACCAGTCGGCGTCGTCGGCCAGATTATTCCGTGGAATTTTCCGCTGCTGATGCAAGCGTGGAAACTTGGTCCCGCTCTCGCCACCGGTTGCACAGTAGTGATGAAGCCCGCTGAACAAACTCCTCTCTCCGCGCTGCGCGTCGGCGAACTCATTGTCGAAGCCGGTTTCCCCGAAGGCGTCGTCAACCTTCTTCCCGGCTATGGTCCCACCGCCGGAGCATCGCTCGCGCGCCACATGGATGTCGACAAGGTTGCCTTTACCGGCTCGACGGAAGTTGGAAAACTCATCATGCGTAATGCGGCGGAAACCAATCTCAAACGCGTCACTCTCGAACTCGGCGGCAAAAGTCCCAACATCGTTTTCGCCGATTCCGATCTCGATAAAGCCATCGAGGGTTCGCACTTCGCGCTGTTCTTCAACCAGGGACAGTGCTGCTGCGCCGGCTCGCGCACCTTCGTCGAAGAAAAGTGCTACGACGAATTCGTGGAAAAATCCGTGGCGCGCGCCAAGAAACGCACCGTCGGAAATCCTTTCGACAAAAATACCGAACAAGGCCCGCAAGTCGACCAGGATCAATTCGACAAAGTGATGGGCTATATCGAATCCGGCAAAAACGAAAAAGCAAATCTTCTTGCCGGCGGAAATCGCGTCGGCAGCAAAGGCTATTTCATCGAGCCGACTGTATTCGCCGATGTGCAGGACAACATGAAAATCGCGCAGGAAGAAATCTTTGGCCCGGTCATGTCCATCTTGAAATTCAAGGACATCGACGAAGTCGTCAGCCGTGCCAACAAAAATATTTACGGCCTCGCCGCCGCCGTCTGGACCCAGGACATCACCAAGGCTCACGCCATCGCCGATGGCGTCCGCGCCGGGACCGTCTGGGTCAATTGCTACGACGTCTTCGACGCCGCCGCCCCTTTCGGCGGATTCAAACAATCCGGAATCGGCCGCGAACTAGGCGAATACGGCCTCGCCAACTACACCGAGGTAAAAACCGTCACCATCAAACTATGATCGATTCCCCCTCTTCTGTAGGGGCACGATACAATTGTCCCGCTCTGCGCGGGATCGTGCCCCTCTGCGATTGCCGCACGAACCGCAAATCACCAAGCCTTCGCACCGCGCGCCACGTATTAAGAAAACGCCGTCATTCCGAGCTTGCCTGCGCAGGCAGGCGAAGCGACCGAAGTTCCGACCTTGTCGGAAGGAATCTCTCTTCGATTCGTCCGCACCGGCCCTTCCGCTACGAACAATCAACGCCCGCGGTCGCGATAGAACCGGTTCTGCTTCTTCATTAATTGTTTCAGAGCCTTGGTCTGCTCGGCGCGCACCGCAGCATCCTGTTTCGCTGCCACAAACTTTTCCTCGCGGCCCAATTTGTGGAAACTATCCAGCCGCTCCGCATCGAGTGCACCCGATTCCACTGCCGCGCGCACAGCGCATCCCGGTTCGTTCACATGCTTGCAATCGCGAAATTTACAGTTCACCGCCAGTTCTGCAATTTCGCCAAATGCCTGATCGATGCCTTCACTCGCATCCCACAGCTGCAACTCGCGCATGCCCGGCGTGTCGATCAGCACTCCGCCATTCGGAGCGACAATCAGGTGCCGCGTGGTGGTGGTGTGACGCCCGCGATCGTCGCTTTCACGGATCTCGCCGGTGTCCAGTAACTGCGTTCCGAGGATGGCGTTGATGAGCGAACTTTTTCCGACGCCCGAAGAACCCAGCAGCGCTGCGGTTTTTGCCACGGGCATTTTTTCTGAACGATTCTCCTCGCAAGGAGTTTTGTCGGGAGCGCTCAGCATCAGCTCGCGAATTTCAGAAATGCCATCGCCGCGCAGCGCGCTGGAGAGAATTACGCGCACGCCGATGGCCGCCGCTTCCGCTTCACGGCGAAGCTCTTCCGGGTTCTCAGCGAGGTCGGATTTGTTCAACACGATCACCGGTTGCGCTCCGCTTTCCCAGGCAAGAGCCACGTAACGTTCCAGGCGGCGCAGATTGAATTCGCTGTTGAGCGAGCTCACGATGAACACCACATCGACGTTCGCGGCCACGATTTGTTCTTCGGTTTTTTTGCCGGCTATTTTGCGTGAGAATTTACTTTTGCGGTTCAATAAGCGATGAATGGTTGCGCGACTTTCTTCTTTGCGCGTACTAGCAAGGACCCAATCGCCCACCGCGGGAAAATCCGCGCGCCCGGCAACTTCGTGACGAAATTTTCCGCTGACTTCCGCCATGAATTCCCCCTGCGAGGAAAGCAGCCGAAACATTTCGCGATTCTCTTCAGCCACACGCGCGACAACCACATCGGAGTCAGCAGGGACTTCCGCCAGCTGTGACGCAAAAAAATCCGACCATCCTAAATCGTGCAATGAATGCAATGCGATTCTCCTCTTCTCGAACGTGCGCAAGGCACTGGACGAGGCGCGCCCGCGATCTTACGCGGACGGAAGCAGCCGGTTGCACAGGCTGAGTTCGAAATCAAGATCACAGTGGGAAGATATTAGCTCAGGAGAAGGGCATGGAGACGCACTCTTCCCGTGAGGGGATTAATGGTTCGCACAGGCGCCTCCAGAAAGGGATTTTGTGGCGTGGCAATTCAGCACCGACAGATTAGCAGAAATCGCGGTTGATCACCGGAAAATAATTCGACAGGCGCACGGTGGTATTCCTACAATCTCCGGCGTGAGCGTGACCATTCGACAATACGAGCCGCACGATTTTGCGTCGATGTACAAGCTGGATCAGGCGTGTTTTCCGCCTGGAATTGCGTACTCCAAAACAATGCTTCGCTATTTCCTTGCCCAGGCGGGAGCGGAATGCCTGGTGGCGTTGGACGGCGGAAAAATTGTGGGATTCATACTGAGCGAAGAAAATCCGCCACTCGCGCATACTATTACTTTGGATGTTGCGGAATCGCACCGCCGGCACGGAGTGGGAACGGCATTGGTAGGCGAGAGCGAAGCGAACTTAAGATTTCGCGGTGTGCGCACGGTGCTACTGGAAACCGCAACGACCAATGAAGCCGGGATTGCGTTCTGGGAGCGGCACGGATACCGTAAAGAAGCGGTGCTGAAAAATTATTATTCTGGACGCCTGGACGCATTCGAAATGCGTAAGAAGCTAATTGCTGCGCCCGGCGCGGGTTCTTAATACCGCCGTAAACGATTGTAATGGCACGCCAACTTCCGGAGACGCGATTTGAGCGATTACCTGCTGTCCGTGATACTCGGCATCATCGAAGGACTTACCGAATTTTTACCTGTCAGCTCCACCGCGCATTTGCGTATCGGCGAAGCGCTTCTGCATATTGATCTGACGAGCGGTTACTGGAAGATGTACACGATCGTGATTCAACTGGGTGCGATTCTCTGCCTGCCAGTGTATTTTCGCAAGCGTATCGCGAAGCTTTTTTCGACATTTCCGCAAGGCGAGCGCGGGGACCGAACGGCCCTGACGCATCCGTTGAGCCTGACGATCGTGGCGTTCGTGGTGACAGCGATTCCGGCGTTCCTCTTGACAAAAACGATCGGGAAACATCTGGAGAGCCTGGTCATTATGGGAAGCGCGCTACTGATTGGCGGAATCGTAATGTGGCTGGTGGATGCGAGAAACGCGAAGTCCGAGGCCGCGGGCGAAGGCGCCTCGGACTCTTTGATCCATACGTGGCACATGGAGGCGATGAGTCTGGGACAAGCGATTTGGATTGGAGCTTGCCAGATTCTTTCGGCTGTCTTCCCCGGAACGTCGCGATCGATGTCCACCATTGCGGCCGGGCAGTTGGCGGGGATGTCGCGAGCATCGGCGCTTGAGTTTTCGTTTTTTCTGTCAATTCCGACGATGGTGGTGGCAACTTGCTACGATTTGTTGAAATCGCTGCGAGGCAAGGGTGAGAACGCGATTGGAGTCTCACACATCGACGCGCACGGATGGATTATCCTGGCGATTGGATTTGTGGTGTCGTTCATCGTGGCGTATGCGGCGGTGGCCTGGTTCCTGGCGTGGGTAAGGAAGCACGGGTTTGCGGCGTTCGCGATCTACCGAATTATTCTGGGCAGCGCAGTGCTGGCTTGGGCGCTGGGATATCTGAAGTAGCATCTCGGGTTCGTGCGCAATCGACGCCGGGATAAACTCATCGCTGCAAAAGTCAAAGGAACCGGTCTGAAGACCGGTTCACTACGCAAGCAGGAATGGCAATCTACGCATACACAATGGGTGAAAGTGAGAGCTCCTGCACGGATGGACAAACGATGGGAACCAAGCCTTGTCAGCGCGACTTTGTTTGGTATCATCTAGCTGTTCCTGCAGTTCCTCCAGGCAAGCGGTGGATAGCGCCAAGCCGCCTGTCGCACTCAGCCTTCCCCAAAAAGCTGAGGAGACCTCGTGCGTTTTCTGACACCTACCGGCAACAAGCGGCTCAATGAGCTGATTGGATTCTTGTGCCTTACGCTGGCGATTTTGCTGGCCGCCGCGTTATTCACATACTGGCCCGCCGACGCATCATTCAGCGTTTCGGCCAGTAGCGCGAATGAGGCACCGCCGCACAATCTTATTGGACCCGTGGGCGCCTACAGTGCGGATCTGATGTTCCAGGCATTGGGGTACTCGGCATTTCTGTTACCACTGGCCGTGTTCTGGCTCGGGCTAAAGTGGTTTCGCAGCAAACAAGTTGAGTCACAAAAAGCCATGCTTTTCGGATATGGATTGTTGCTGCTGTCACTTCCCCCGCTATTGGCGCTGGTTCCCTTCCCGGACGTTCGCGGCGCGCTGCCTGCAGGCGGAATGCTGGGGACGCTACTCGCGAGCGCTCTTCTGGCGGGCTTCAACAGAGCCGGGGCGTACATTGTTTCGCTGGCCTTGCTGGTGACGGCAACGTTCTTGACGACAAGTTTTTCGTTCGCGAGCTCACACGCATGGGTGACTGGCCCGCGCGGTCCGGTGGGAGCGGTAGGAAAGCTGGGAATCCTGCAAAAGGCGCAGGCCAGATGGCATGACTGGCAAGCCGGTCGCGAGCAGGAACGGATGCGGCGGCGAGTAGAAGCCAATCGTCTGGAAGGCAGGAAGCCAGTAGGCAAAGCTGCGACATTCAGCGAAGCCCAGCAAACCATCCAGTTGCCGGATGAAAGCGATATTTTCCGTGGCAAATCCGAGATAGATGAGGAAGACGAAGAAAAAGGCGCGACGCACAAAGCGCCCATCCTGTTTCTCAATCAGGAGAAGGCGGAAAAACCCGCGAAGAAATCTTCCGACGCGAAAATCGCCAAGAGCAATACAAATTACAAATTGCCGCCAATCAATTTGCTGCGCGAAGGAGAACGTTCGCAAAAGCTGGACGAAGAGGAACTGAAGGACCGCGCGCGGGCGATTGAAGAAAAGTGCCTGGAATTCGATGTACAAGGGCGCGTGACGCAGATCAATCCAGGCCCGGTAGTGACCACGTTTGAGTTCAAGCCGGAAGCGGGAATCAAGTACAGCCGGATTATCGGATTGACGGAAGATTTGTGCCTGGCGCTGCAGGCGGAATCAATTTTAATCGAACGGATTCCGGGAAAATCCACGATCGGCATTGAAGTACCGAACGTAAATCGGCAAACGATTGCGCTACGCGAAATCATTGAGGCGCAGGAATTTGTCGGCTCGGCCAGCAAATTGACGCTGGCGATGGGCCGCGATTTGCACGGACGGATACGCGTGACCGATTTGGCGAGCATGCCGCACCTGCTGATTGCGGGTTCGACCGGCACCGGTAAGAGCGTTTTCATCAACTCGCTGCTGATGTCTATCTTGTATAAAGCGACGCCGGACGACGTAAAAATCGTACTGGTCGATCCCAAGCGTCTGGAATTGAATTTGTACGAAGGAATTCCGCATCTAATCGCACCGGTGGTGACCGATCCAAAAATCGCTTCGAACGTGCTGCGCAATGCCACTCGCGAAATGGAAAACCGTCTGAAGCTACTAGCGCA
>Ga0209488_10003306_pt1 | contig 12984 bp, 10 predicted proteins | sample Rivendell_Oct201_8_FD_188349 | JGI IMG/M metagenome (GOLD analysis project Ga0209488, IMG submission 188349) | Vadose zone soil microbial communities from the Eel River Critical Zone Observatory, Northern California, USA -... | ecosystem: Environmental > Terrestrial > Soil > Vadose zone >...
GTATGCGTGGGAGAACGGAGTGCTGCGGTACGTGACCAGCGAAGGCTTGCGGCGCAGCGTTACGCGCGAGACGCTGGACCTGAACGCGACGCAACAATTCAACGAACAGCGCGGATTGTATTTTCGATTGCCAGCTTGAGCGCTACTTCTTCGCGGGCTCGGGCATGACGTAGCCGGAAACTGCGGGAAGGCCGGCTCTCTCCAACTGCACGGTGGTGTGCTCAATTCCAAAATCCTGCGAAGCTTTGCGCTTGATGGAGGCGAGCAGGTGTTCGCACTCGTCAAGGTGCATGTCTGGGATGCGCGCGTGGAGGCTGAGCGCGTGGTGGCCGCCGCCGAGGGACCAGAGGTGAACGTCGTGGACTTCCTGGACGCCTTCGATGGTGAGCATGGCGCGAGCGACTTCTTCCAGGCGCAGTTCGCGCGGGCGGCCTTCGAGAAGGATGTGCGAGGATTCACGCAGGATTCCGATGCTGGACCACAATACGAGCAATCCGATGGCGAGGCCGAGGAGCGGATCGATCCAGTGCGCGCCGGTGACGTGAATGACGACCGCGCCGGCGATGATGGCGATGTTCGAAAGGGCATCACCGAAATTGTGGATCAGGATGCTGCGCAGATTGAGATCGCCGCGGCCGCGGACGAGCGCGAGAGTGATGCCGCCGTTCACGGCGAGTGCGGCGACGGAGGTCCAGATCATCCAGCTTTCGACGACGGTGACGGGGGCGCGGAATCGTTCGATGGCTTCATAGCCGAGCCAGAGCGAAAGTAAAACAAGGACAGACGCATTCGTGTAGGCAGCAAGAGTGCCGGCGCGGTGATAGCCGTAGGTTTTTTCGCTGTCGGCGGGACGCTGGGCATAACGCATGGCGAGATAGGAAATGCCGATGGCGGGAACGTCGGAGAGATTGTGAACGGCATCGTTCAGGAGGGCGACGCTGCGGCCCAGGATGCCGCCGAAAACTTCCGCGACGACAAGGCCGAGGGTGGCGGCCATGGCCCAGCCCAGCACGGCAGGGCGAAGCGTGGGGTGAGCGTGAGTATGATTGTGGTCATGTGAATGACCCGGGTGGTCGTTGCCGTGGGAATGCGCGCCCATGCTCACCATTCTACTCACTCGATGGACGCTCCGCAGCCTTCCTCCGCGCTTATTAGGCAGTTTGACACGCCCCCTCCGCGAATGGATTGACGCTCCTCCCGGCGGCTGCGACCATGAAATGAGCTTCCCGTTCTGTGTGTGTTGGCGCGGAACGAGCCTTCACACAGGGGATTTGCATTCAGGGCAATGACGGTTCCCATAGCAAAATTGAGCTTTTGGGGCGTGCGCGGATCCACGCCGACGGTGGACCCGGCGACGTGGCGCTACGGCGGAAACACGCCTTGCCTGGAGCTGATTGCGCCGGACGGCACGCAATTCATCCTGGATTGCGGGACGGGATTGCGAATGCTGGGGAGCCGCTGGGCGGCGCCGAACGGCGGGAAAAATCCCGAGACGCATATTTTCGTGACGCACTATCACTGGGATCACATCCAGGGGATTCCGTTTTTCTCGCCGTTGTATGTGGAAAACAACGAATTTCATTTTTACAGCTTTCGTTCGAAATATCTGGGGCGTGACAGCTTGAAGCAGGTGTTTGAAGCGCAGATGGCGCTGCCGTATTTTCCGGTGGACATGTCCGCGATGAACGCGAAGCGGAAGTTCAAGGAAGTGGATGGCGGGGATTCCTTCACGATCCGGGAAAATAAAATTACAGCGCGGTGGCTGAACCATCCGCAGGGATGCCTGGGATTTCGAATCGAAACGCCAGGGGGGACGGTGGCGTACGCGACGGACAACGAACCGGGCGACGCCAAGCTGGATGCAAGCCTGCGCGAATTGGCGGCGGGCGCGGACATTTTTATTAATGACGCGCAGTTTACGCCGGAACAGTTGGCGACGACGAGGAAAGGATGGGGGCATTCGTCATGGCTGGAAGGAGTGCGCGTGGCGCGCGAAGCAGGAGCAAAGACGCTGGTGCTCTTTCATCATGATCCGGATTCCACGGATCGCATGGTGGATTTGCTGCTGAAGCGGGCTCGGGAAGAGTTCGATTCCGTTTTTGCGGCGAGCGAAGGCATGGTGATCACTCTGGGGGCGCCGGGCGAAGGCGTGCAGGCGCACATGCCGGGAACGCGCACGGCGTTGCGGCGCGAGGCGCAATTCCATGCCAAGGTTTCCGGGCTGACGGAAGGCGGAAAGGCGTTCGAGGAAGAAACGATGGTGCGCGATCTTTCGTTGCAGGGCGCGCTGATTTCGCTAAAACATTTGCCGCAGTTGCAATCGGAGCTGCAAGTGACGATGGAGGCGCCGGGGGAGAATGGCGTGCAGGCAATGAAGTTGCGGGGTTACGTTGTGAGAATCGATGAGGGAGCGGAAAAGGGGCATGTGGCGGTAGGGGTGGTGTTCACGGATTAATTCGAAAGCTCAAGCGCTGTCGATTTGCTAAGCATGGGCGCCCCGATGTGATTGGGACGCCCATGTTGCTTTCTTGGCTTGGTCGCGCTGCTCCTGTAGGCTGAAGGAACTCACTATGGCTGAGAAGATAGCAAACTTTGTTCCCGTGAGTGTGCTGGACAAGCGGAAGCCGACTAAGCGCGAGATCTTGCGCGGGCTGGTGCGGCAGGCGCCGTTTGTGGCGAAGAATTTTCAGCTTTATTTTCGAAACGCGTGGCGGCGGAACATTATTGGGACAAGAGTGGTGGCGCCGTATGCGGTCACGTTTTACGTCACACACAAATGTAACCTAGCCTGCAGTTACTGCACACAAAAAGAGCCGGATGTTTTCAGCGACGAATTGCCGACGGCGACGACGATTGGTCTGTTGAGGCGGATTCGAAAAGAGACGGATTCGATCGTGATTACCGGCGGGGAACCGACGCTGCGGGCGGATATCGAGGAGCTGGTGGAAGCGGCGCGGTTCAAATGCAAGTACCGCTCGCTATTGCTGATCACGAACGGGACATTGTTGGACCGGAAGCCGCGAATATTACGCGCGGTCACGGGGCTGGTCGTGAGCCTGGATGCCTTGGCGGCCGATCCGACGAATCCGCTTTCGAAACCGGCGGCGCTGCCGAAAGTGCTGGAGAACCTGGCGCTGGCGAAGGAGCAGCTGGGCTGCCCACGGCGCATCACGATCAGCACGGTGATCGAGGAATGGAACATCGGCGAGGTGGAACGACTGCTCGATTGGTGCGGCGAGCAGGGGTTTGTGTTTGCGGCGCAATCGGCGCAGATGGAAAAGATGCCGAATCTGGCGCTGCTGAAGAATGCGCGGTATCAGGCGCTGGTGGACAAGATCATCGAACGGCGGCGCAGCGGGCTGCAGCCGATCAACGGCACGCCAAGGACGATCGAGACGCTGCTGCGGTTTGGCGATTTCGAATGCTATCCGACGATGTTTCCGCGGGTGTATCCGAATGGAGATGTTTTTTATCCTTGCGAGCCGTTGCACAAGGTCGCGGGGAATTTGCTGCGGGATGGGTCGCTGAAGAAGATTTTTGCGCGCGGGAAGAAAGTATATGGGGATATTCCGCCGTGCCAGGGGGTTTGCTACTTGTTCGGGAACGTGCTTTCGCATTATTACGTGAATGACTTTTGGGGGCTGGCGGGGGATTTTATTCAATGACTGGCGCGCGTGAGATTCCTTTGTGCATGGGCTGAAAAGCAGAAGAGAAGAACCTTAACGCAGAGGGCACTGAGGAGGCGCAGAGGACGCGGAGACAGATTGCAGAAAGATTGCGACGTACTTGTTTAGCTGAGGTCGGCGATTTTCTTGTCGAGGTGGGCGAGGGCGGCTTCGAGGGATTTGCGGTGCTGGGGGTGGGTAGCGGTCGCAAGGTCATTGACGATGCGGGTGCGCGATAGCTGCAAGTCCTTGCGCTCCTCGTCGCGCTTCAGTTCTTCGGGGGTTTTGGGCCCCGAGCCGATTTTCTGCTTCGGCGACTGCGTTTCTTCCACCTGAGACTCGACGTCCTTGCTTTCCCAGCCTCTTGCCATAGGCATAGTTTGACACAATTCGTGCGCGCTTGTAGCGCTGAAGCTGTGATTGTTGCCAGGAGAAAATCAGGCGCTGGCAGCGCGGGCTTGCGGAATAACGGGGAGAGAAGGGCGCATCACGCTGCGAAGAGTGCTTTCAGCGACGCGCGCAAGGTGCTCGGCAAAAATGCCGCTGTAGGAGAACTCCGCGGTGTGATCGGGCCAAACTACGCGAACGAGCCAACGGTCGCCTGATTTTTCGGCGCGGGCCGAAGTGATCTCAGCGACGGGAATCATCAGGAGCGGTTGGAAGCGAGAGTCGAGCACCGAAATACTCTCCGCGCCGACAAAAAGCTGGACGGATGCAGCGGCAGAGCTCCGGGATTGGTATTGCCCACCGTTGACGACGACCAGGGCACCGAGTTCGCGGGCTTTGTCATCGACATTGAAAACTGGCTTGGCGGGCGGGAGAAGAATGGCGGCGATGAACATAACCATGCCGATGAGGGCGTAAGCATAGTTGTTTCCCAGACCGAGCGGCAGGATGACGAGCGCAGCGCCGGCGATCCCCAGAAGAATACAGAAGAGGCGCCAGGAGCGGGGGTTGCGGCGCAGGTGTAGAATCCGGGGAATCAGCAAAACCAGCGCGAAGAGAATTCCGACGGCGGCGTTGCGCAGTTTCTTGCCGAGGCTTTCAGGCCGAGTGAGGGCCGGGCCGGAGTTCGTGCTCATGGTTGCGCGCTCTTTCAGGGTTTCAGTCCGTTGATTTCGCGCATGCGGGCGAAGGCGCGGCGGACATGCGGAATGGTGATGGAGCCGCCGACGATCAGGGCGACATTCAGCGCGTCAATGACTTCCTCGCGCTTCCAGCCTTCTTCGCCGCAGCGCACCAAGTGATAGGTGATGCAGTCATCGCAGCGCAGAACGGCGGAGGCGACGAGGCCGAGCAATTCCTTATTCCTGGTGCCTAGCGGGCCGGGTTCGTAAGCCTGATGGTCGAGAGCGAAGAAGCGCTTGATGCCGAGATGGCTGCAGCCGAGGATTTCCTCATTCAGCTCAGCGCGAAATTTCTGAAAATCTTCCAGGCGTTCTGCCATCGTTCCTCCGGAGGCACGCTGAGCTGGCAACCAGCCAGCTATTATGAACTAACTCGAGCTACTTCGGCAGAACGCGGCCGGGGCGCTCGATTTCTGCATCGCCTCCGACTGCGGCGATCTTCGTGCTGCGATGGCCACGGCCTGCGCCCACTGGTGTTTTGCATTTTCCGTGTAGACGTGGCCGTGAAACACAATCGTGTCCGCGGGAGCAGTGTTTGCGCTTTGTGCTTGAGAGCGCAGGGAAGCGCCGAGCACGAGCGCCAGCGTTTGGAGAACGAGTCGAAGGGCGTAATTTTTCATTGCCACTCTTTCCTTGCAATCAGAATGTTGGCGGTGTGTTGATCCACAACAGCCATGTTTCTTTCCGCCCCGGGTTTCTCCAGCGATGCGGAGTCGAGCTTTCGAAATAGAGGCTGTCGCCGGGTTTCAGAAGGTAGTGCTCCTTGCGGTCCAGCCAGATTTCAAAATCACCACGAAGGATGTGCAGAAATTCTTCGCCCTCGTGCGAATAGGATTCGCCGCTGCCGCCGCCGGGTTTGACGCGGAAGAGATGCGGCTCCATCGCCGTATTGCCCCAGGCGAGCAATTCCATGCGGACGTCAGGTGTCGTCTCCAGGATTTTTCGCTGCGCTGGCCGAACGAGCCGGGGATGTTCCCCGGCAGTTTCGAAAAGCGAGAGGATGTTGGTGCGATAGAAGCGGGCGATGCGGCGAAGCGTGGCGATCGAGGAGCGCATCTGGCCGCGCTCGAGGCTGCTGAGAAACCCCACGGACACGCCGGTGGCTCGCGCTACCTGCGCGAGGGAGAGGCCGCGGCGCGTTCGCAGGCGCCGGAAACGCTGACCGGGATGCGCCTGTACTGCCGCGGTGGAAGAAACAACGCCCTGGCGTTTCAACACATGAACGATGGCGGCAGGATTGAGGCCGCGAGCGCGGCGGAGAAAAATCGCACGCTGGAGCAAGCGTACATCGGCTTCGGTGTAGAGGCGATAGCGGCTTTGCGTTCGCAGAGGCGTGACGAGGCCAAGGGCCTCCCAGGCACGCAACGCGGAAGAAGAAATCCCGACGCGGCGCGCGACTTCGCTGATGCGCAAGTGACGATGCGCCCCTGGCTTCGCTGATGCGGTGGATAAATTCTTTCTGCTTGACACCGGTCCCGGCTTTCTCTAAGTTTACTGGATTATAGTAAGGTTTCCGGGGCGCAGCAACCACGAAGAAACAGAGAGTCGAAAAACTATTCACGGCAAGGGGTGAGGTCATGAAGGTAGAAGCACGTTTCCGGCAGGTCCGTACCATCTATTGCCAAAACATTCTTACGGCCGCCCTGGTTGCGGCTGTAATTCTCTTCGCGGCGCCTTTGGCGAACGCGCAGAGCACCGGCGGCCGCATTCGCGGAACAGTAATAGATTCCAGCGGCGCTGCGATTGCCGCCGCCAAGGTCAGCATCATAAATGAGGCGACGAGCGCCACGAGAGAAACGGAAGCCGGCGCTGGCGGGGAATACATTTTCCTTGAGGTTCCAGTGGGAACCTACGAAGTCAACGCTCAGTCGGCTGGCTTCAAGAAGTATGTCCGTAAAGGAATTGCTCTCAATCTGAATGAAGTTGTGAACTTGGATATTGCGCTTCAAGTGGGAGCCGCCGTGGACACGATCGAAGTGACCGGTGCGTCTCCCCTCGTAGACACAACTTCCACGCAACTTGGCGCGGTCGTCAATGAGCGCGCCGTAAGCCAGCTCCCGCTGGCCCAGCGCGATGCTTACCAACTCCTGCAGCTTCAACCCGGCGTGCAGTCGCAGCTGGGTGTGGACGGTGTCTATGGGAGTGATCGCGCCGGCGTCGTGAGCGTCAATGGAGGCCGCGGCCGTGACAACAACTACACGGTGAACGGCGGCGACGGCAACGACCAGTTTGCAAATCTTCCGGCGATCCAGCCCTCCCCTGATGCCATCGCTGAGTTCCGCGTGCTGACCAACACGTTCGACGCCGAATACGGCCGCAACTCCGGAGCGGTTGTGAACGTGGTCACCAAGTCCGGCACGAACGATCTTCACGGAAACGCATATGAGTTTTTCCGCAACAAGGATTTGAACGCGCGCGGTTTCTTCGATTCGCAAAAACTGGATTATTTGCAGAACCAGTTTGGAGCTACGCTGGGCGGACCGATCATAAAGGACAAGACTTTTTTCTTCGCTTCCTTTGAAGGTAACCGTATCCGCAAGGGCACTTCCTCAGACACGGTTGCAGTGCCGACCCAGGCTGAACGGAATGGAGATTTTTCTGCGGATGGTTTGTTCGCTGGGTCCTATGGCTCGGGGGTAGCGAACGCCATGAATGCGCGGCTCAACTGTCAGAGCGATATAACGGCGGGGGGCGGCGGGTCGATCCTGGGGAATTCCAATTATTCCGCGATTTTTCCTAACGGCATCATTCCGACAACCTGCTTTGACCAGACCGCTCTTGACCTTCTGAAACAATTTGTGCCACTCCCAAATGCAAAGGATGGAAGTGCGATATTCCAGGGAGTGCCCTTGGGACATGAGCGGAGCAATCAATTCACCGTCAAGATTGACCACGAACTCAATAAGAACCAGCGATTGACGGGTTACTACTATTTTACGCAGCACTATCTGGAAAAGCCGTTCGCGCGGTTTCAGGCCGGCGGCGCAACGCTTCCTCAATTTGGCGATCTGACGGATGAGCGGTTCCAGCAATTGAATATCAGCCATACCTGGACGATCGGCTCGACCGCAGTCAACGAGGCGCGGTTTACATTTTTCCGCGAGGGGCAAGGCACATTTCTTCATCCTCAACACACGAATAAGGTGCAAGACTCGTGTACCTCCGCGGTTCCCGCCGGCACCTGCTTCAGCGATCCGGGCAACCCAGACCTCGGGATTCACCCAGTACTCGGCGCCAGCCGCGAAGGGGTACCGTTCGTCAGCGTTTCCGGTGGCTTCAGCTTCGGCAACAACTTTGAAGGAGAGCTGCCACAGACGGGCAACACGTTTCAATGGTCAGATAACTTCAGCAAAGTTCTTGGAAAGCACTCCATCAAGTTCGGCGGTGATATTCGCTATCAGAAATTCGATCAGTTTTTGTTCTTCGATGTGAGCGGCCAGCAATTGATTTTCGGGGGAGGACCGAACGATCCGTGCTTGGGCACGGTCGATCCGGTGAGCCAAGTGTGCACGGCTACTAATTTATTCCCGAACTATCTCCTGGGCCTTACCGACCAGTACGGCCAGGGATCGGCTCAAGATGAATTGGTGCGCAGCAAGTCCCTTTACCTGTTCGCGCAGGATAGCTGGAAGATCCGGTCAAATCTGACATTGAACTATGGACTGCGCTGGGAGCTGAACACGCCCCTCGCCGATGCCGGACAAAAGGTGCAGACCTTTCGGCCGGGACAAGTTTCAACCATCTATCCATGCGAGCTTTCACCGCTCAGCGGGCTATACAACCCGGGGGTGAATAACTGCACTAATACAGGCGTCGTGCCAACGGGATTGGTCGTCCCCGGAGATGCAGGCATACCTAAAGGCCTCACAAAAACTTACTACAAGTCGTTTGCGCCGCGTATCGGACTGGCGTGGAGCCCGAACGCGCGGGATGGCTTCTTTGGGAAATTGTTCGGAGGCCCCGGCAAGACCAGCATCCGATCGGGGTTCGGGATTTTCTATAATCCCGTCGAGCAACTCGTGCTGGAGCAGTTCAGCGCGGAACCTCCTTTCGGGGGAAGCACCTTTCTGTTTAATACGATGTTCAACACGCCGTTTCTCGGGCAGGATGGCACGACTCAGTATCCCAATCCGTTCAACGGAGTACTTAACCCGCCACGCGGCCAGCCGGTGGACTGGTCTCTCTTCCGGCCGATCCTTCTGTTCGGCCAGGCACCCAAGAATCTGCGATCCCAGTATGCGGAGCAATACAATTTCGGCATCACGCGGGACCTCGGGAAAGAGATGGCCTTGACGGTCAGCTACATCGGCCGCCAGGGACATCGCTTGCTGGCTTCGCAGGACCTCAATCCCGGCAACCCAAACACCTGCCTGGATCTGCAGGCCATGTCTGACGCCTTCGCTGCCACAGACGCTGCGTTGTCAACCGCGCTCGCCTGCGGTGCATTCTTTGCCGACACAGGTTACTTCATCCCGCCAGGCACTGTTCTGCCCAACGATCTGCACCTTCCGTATGGCTCAACGAGCATGGTTCCTGGGGGAACCACGGTGGGTCCAAAAGGAATCTCAATCCCAGGGCTACGTCCATTCTCATCGCCCAATTGCCAGCCGATGACGGGTGCCGGATGTCCGCCAGACTCCATCCCCGTCTTCTCCAGCATTTTCACGCAGAATACCATTGCCAACTCGTCCTATAACGGGTTTCAGATGAGCGTCGAGAAGCGTTTCTCGCACGGGTTGCAGTTCCAGGCGTCGTACACGCTTGGCAAGTCGCTCGATTACGCGTCGACTTTCGAAAGCTTGGTGGATCCCATCAACCCGAAACGCAACCGTGCGTTGTCGCTCTTCGATTCCAGGCACCGTTTCGTGTTCAGCTACTACTGGGAACTGCCGGTCCCAAAGTACGACGGTTTTAAGGGAAAAGCCTTGAACGGCTGGAGCGTTTCGGGCATTACCACGTTCCAGACGGGATTCCCGATCCGCATTACGTCGCAGGATGACGTCGAACTGCAGGGCAGCTTCGATTTCGAAACGCCAGGTCAGCCAAATATCGCCGCACCTTTCAAATCCATCGACCCGCGGAAACTGACTTGCGCCGCTGGAACAGGCACTGACCCCGCTACTTGCACGTTGATCAACGCCGGATTCAACCCTGACGCCTTTACCAATGAGACGGTCACGCCGGGGACCATCGGAAATGCGCCCCGCACCGTTTGCTGCGGCCCAGGTCTGAATAACTGGGAGTTTAGTTTCCAGAAGCAGATACCGCTCAACGAACGGTTGCGGCTCGAATTCCATGGAGAGCTGTTCAATGCATTCAACCACTCGCAATTCTTCCAGCCCGACGGCAACATTACCGATGGGTTCGACTTTGGCCGCGTCAAGCGGGCGCGCGATCCGCGGCTCGTGCAGTTTGCTCTGAAGCTGTACTTCTAACGCGAATCAGGCGTCCGCAGGAAGATTGGGAGGCGCGGCTCGCGAGGGCCGCGCCTTCTCACTTCCGAAAAAGGTAAAATGAAAGAGCAATTACGAACAGTTTTCCAGCTTGATACTGACCGCAGGGAATAGACCTGCTCTTACGGAGTACTCTCATGCACGACGCACTGCAGAAGGAAATCGCAACCTACGAAAAGCGGACTCCGAAATCCGCCGCGGCGCACAAGCGGGCCCTGCAACGCATCCCGCTCGGCGTGGCGAGCAATTACCGGCACTACGAGCCTTATCCCATTTTTGTGAAAGATGGAAAGGCCGGCAGGATTCATGACGTGGACGGCAACGAATACGTCGATCACAACCTCTGCTTCGGCGCCCTGATGGCGGGACATTGCCATCCCGCGGTCGTGAAAGCCGTCGAGCAGAAGCTCCATGAAGGAACTACCTTCGGAATGCCACACGAACAGGAATGGGAGCTTGCCGAAGAAATTTGCGCGCGGTATCCAATCGATATGGTGCGCTTCGGTTCGAGCGGGACAGAAGTGACGATGCATGCCGTCCGCATCGCCCGCGCCGCAACAGGCCGCGACAAGATTCTAAAGTTCGAAGGCTCCTACCACGGATTGCATGACGCAGCTCTCGTCAGCGTCAAGCCCAAAGCCGAAGATTGGGGCGATGCGGATGCTCCTAATTCCGTTCCCGGCGGCGGCGGCATTCCAAAAGCTTCCCTCGCCAATGTCGTCGTCGCGAGCTTCAACAACCTCGGCAGCGTCGACCGGCGCTTCCGCGAAAATCCAGGCCAGATTGCCGCGATTATTCTCGAGCCCATCTTGATGAACGTCGGCTTGTGCATGCCGCAGCCCGGATTCCTGCAAGGCTTGCGCGACATTTGCACCAAAAACGGAGCGTTGCTGATCTTCGACGAAGTCAAAACCGGGGCAAAGCTTGCCTGGGGCGGGGCAAGCGAATTTTTTGGCGTGAAGCCGGACATGATCTGTCTCGCGAAATCCATCGGCGGCGGTCTGCCCCTGGGCGCATTCGGCGCGGGCCGCGCGGTGATGGACCTGATCTCGCAGCACAAAGTCTTCCATGGCGGGACGTACAACACCAACCGCGTCGCGATGGCTGCAGGTCTCGCGACGTTCCGCGAAGTGCTCACGCGCGAAAGTTATGCGCACGTCGGCAATCTCAGCAAGAAAGTCACCGAAGGCTACCGCACCATCGTGAAGAAATCCGGACTGCGGGCTTACGTCGCCAGCGCCGGCGTCAACGGCGCGTTGATGCTTTACCCGGAGGAGATCCGCAACTATCGCGACTGGACCAAAATTGACGTCGACCTCTGGCGACACTATTGGTTCGGCATGGTCAACCGCGGCGTACTCGCGCAGCCCTACTGGTGGGATGAGCAATGGACGATCTCCGTGCAGCACACCGACGCGGACATTGACAAGCATCTCGCCGTGTTCGAAGAAGTCGCGCCCGCGCTTTCAAAGGCGCAACGGGAGCGTGGCCTCGCATTTGTCGGTGCGGCCGGACACTAATCTTCATCAGGAAGAAATCCAGGAGAAGGCAAGCTTGGCGAACGAGGTCATCACAAAACCCGCGGCGCAAGAAGCACCACACTTGCGCCGCGTTTTGGGCAAGCGAGACCTCGTTCTTCTCTTCGTCGTCGCCGTGTTCAACTTGAATGTGGTTCCGTCGATAGCCGCCAACGGCGGCGTCACGGTCTGGTTGTGGATGATCTCGCTGATTCTTTTTTTCTGGCCGCAGGGCATTGCCGTGATCGAGCTCGCTCATCGTTACCCGGGAGAAGGCGGCGTCTATCTCTGGGCGAAGGAAGTTTTCGGCGACTTCCACGGTTTTCTCTCCGGCTGGTGCTATTGGACGAACAACATGATGTACGTTCCCACGGTAATGCTCTATTTCGTAGGCGTTTCCGTTTTTGTTCTGGGTGAAGGGCATCGCGGACTGGCGGACAACAAGGCTTTCGCGCTGACGGCTTCGCTCGTGTTGCTCGTGCTCCTTGTAGTTCTGAACGTGATCGGTCTCGGTGTGGGAAAATGGGTCAACAATCTGGGCGGGCTCGGCACCGGCATCGCCGCGGCCCTTTTGATCGGCCTGGGAATCGTCGTGTGTACGCGCTTCGGAACCACGGTGACGGCCGGGGATTTCAAGATCCCGGCAAATCCACGGTTCGTTCTGAATTCCTTCGGCGTAATTTGTTTCGGCCTCGTCGGGCTGGAGCTCGCGTCCATCATGGGCGATGAAATTGATAACCCGCAGAAGACGCTGCCGGGCGCGGTCGCTTGGGGAGGAGTTCTCTCTGGCCTGCTGTATGTCGGCGCAACTTTGACGCTGCTCGTGGCCGTGAGCAAAGACAGCATCAGCGTTCTGCAGGGAATCGTGCAGGCAGTCAGCCACATGGCGGCGCGTGTGGGCGTTGCGTGGATCGTCGCTCCGTTCGCATTTCTGTTAAGCCTCTCGATTGCGGGGATCGGCTCGGCGTGGCTCGGAGGCTCCGCAAGAATCCCGTTTGTCGCGGGGCTCGATTCCTACATGCCGTCCTGGCTCGGAAAGATTCACCCGAAATATGCGACGCCGTATGCCGCGTTGATCGTGCACGCGGCCGTCTCATTGATTCTCGTGGTGATTAATTTTACGTTCTCTGGCGCCGGTGTCCAGGAAACGTTTCAAAAACTCCTCTCGCTCGCCGTGGTGCTGCAATTGATTCCCTTTCTCTACATGTTTGGCGCGCTCCTG
>Ga0209488_10003307_pt1 | contig 12981 bp, 10 predicted proteins | sample Rivendell_Oct201_8_FD_188349 | JGI IMG/M metagenome (GOLD analysis project Ga0209488, IMG submission 188349) | Vadose zone soil microbial communities from the Eel River Critical Zone Observatory, Northern California, USA -... | ecosystem: Environmental > Terrestrial > Soil > Vadose zone >...
GCGATCCACGTGCGGAATGAACACGAGCACCTCCCTGCCGGGCGCGAAAGGAAGGCGCTCGACGATCTCCAGCATGTAGCGGCGCGGCCAGCCGCGCGTTTCGAGAGTGAGCGAGAGCCGCGCCGTCCCTCCGACGCTTGCCTCGCGCGGCGCGCGCCGCGAGGCGGACAAGCCGGCCAGATTCAGGCGCGGCGCGATGGCGGCGATCGCGATCGTGGCAAGCACCAGAGCGAACGAGCCGTAGAGCAGGGTAATTCCGCGATTCCAGGCGATCAGGAAAAAAGCCGCCGCGAGCGCGGCGAGCACGATGCGCAGCGAGAGCTTTCCTTCCAGCGCGGCGAGCACTGGCAGCGAGGTGTCGAGACCCTCGTCGGGGCTCATCGACCGATCGGTTGGGATGCGGCTTCGACGGGAACGCGCAGCGTGCCGAGAATATCCGCAACGGCCGCTTCCGCGGCGCGGTCGGGGGAGCTCGCAGCCGAGGGTTTCGGCATGAGCCGGTGGCCGAGCACCGCCGGCGCGACGCGTTTGACGTGTTCCGGGGTCACGTAGCGCTGGCCGGTGAGGAGCGCGAGCGCGCGCGCCGCGCTCACCAGCGCAAGCGAGCCGCGCGGGCTTGCACCCAGGGACAGGCTTGGGTGCGTGCGCGTGCGCTCGACGATATCCACTGCGTATCCCGCGACTTCGGGCGCGATCTCGATGCGTTCGACGGCGCCTCGCAGCACTTCGACTTCCTCCAGCGAAATCACGCGTGCGAGCGTATCGATCGGATGGCTGCTGCTACGCTGCGTCTCCAGAATCTTCAGTTCCGAAGAGCGATCCGGATAGCCGAGCCGGATGCGCATGAAGAAGCGATCGAGCTGGGCTTCCGGCAGCGGATACGTGCCGTGGAACTCGATCGGATTCTGCGTGGCGATCACCATGAACACCGCCGGCAGCGCACGCGCGACACCGTCGATGCTCACCTGTCGCTCGCCCATGCATTCCAGCAGACTGCTCTGCGTGCGGGGCGGCGCGCGATTGATCTCGTCGACGAGCAGGATATTTGTAAACACCGGCCCCGGCATGAATTTGAACGTGCGCTCGGACTGGTCGAAGACCGAAATGCCGGTGACGTCCGAAGGCAGCAGATCGGGGGTGCATTGCAGGCGGCGAAACTCCCCGCCCAGGGATTGCGCAATCGCGCGCGCCAGCATCGTCTTGCCGACGCCCGGAACGTCGTCGAGCAGCAGATGGCCTCGGCAAAGCAGGGTAGCAATCGCAAGCAGGATCTGCTGTTGCTTGCCGTACAGAATGCGGCTCAAATTCTCGTGCAGGGATTTGAGCGCCGCGCTTGGATCCGACATGCTTCCCTCCTTGCCCGTGTTCCGCGAGCAATTGCTGATACCACAGTCATGCAAGCGCTTCAGATTCAGCACCAGCCGGACGTGGCGAAGCGCTGTCCAACGAAGTCCCCATAGTCTGACATGAGTGGTGGCACGGCGCGCATCGGCACATTCAGGCACCACACGCCCTCTACTGGATCGCCCTCGCTGAACAGCGAGCCTGAGACCACCACCGCGTAGGCAGCACGCCTCCCAGCCCCGGAATACAGCCGCGTGCCTGCGCACACCTCTACAATAGCCCGGCTCATGGACCCGCTCGAATATTCCCGCTACGCCCGGCAACTCGTCGCGGCGAAGCCTGAGCTGAGCGAAGAGCTGGAGCGCTCGAAAGACTTGGGCTGGACGCGCGAAGCGATGGAGGCGTTTCTGCGCGAGCGCGGCGGCGGCGACGAGGGCGCCCTGCATTCCGGACTGCGGCTGCTGCGCCAGCGCGTGATGCTGCGCACAATGGCTCGCGATCTTTCGGGATACGCCGACCTCGGCGAAGTGTGCGGGACGATGTCCGCGCTCGCCGAAGTCGCCATCGACGCGGCGCTCGCGCATTTCAGGCATGAAGACCTTGTCGTGGTCGGCATGGGGAAGCTCGGCGGCGGCGAGCTCAACGTATCCTCGGATGTGGATCTCGTCTTCCTTTACCCCGAGGAGGGCGACCGGGCGGCGGACAAGCTCGAGTTCTACACGCGCCTCGGGCGCCGGCTTATCGCGGCCTTGGACGAGTCCACCGGGGACGGCTTCGTTTTCCGGGTCGACATGCGCCTTCGCCCCTGGGGCGAGTCCGGGGCTCTTGCCACGAGTTTCGACGCGCTGGAGGAATATTTCGTGACGCAGGGCAGGGAATGGGAGCGCTACGCCTGGATCAAGGCGCGCGCGCTCGGTTCCGGCGGCGAGAACGAGGCGCTCGCCGCGATCGTGCACCCGTTTGTGTACCGCAAATATCTCGACTACGGCGCGTTCGCCGCGATGCGCGAGCTGCACGCGCAGATCCGCGAAGAAGTGGCGCGAAGGGAGCTGACCGACCAGATCAAGCTCGGGCCGGGAGGCATCCGCGAGATCGAGTTCATTGCGCAGGTGTTCCAGCTGATCCGCGGCGGCCGCGACCCGGCGCTGCAAATCCGTCCGACGCTGAAGGTGCTCGCGCTGCTCGCGCAAAAGAAACTGCTTCCCGATGCCGCGGTCGAGGAGCTCTCGGAGGCCTACGTGTTCCTGCGGCGCCTTGAGCACCGGCTCCAGTACCTGGACGATGCGCAGACGCACGAGCTGCCGGAACGGGCGGAGGAGCGCGCGCTCGTCGCCCGGGCGACGGGTTTCGATTCCTGGGAGGCGTTCCGCGCCGCGCTCGATCGGCACCGCGCCCGTGTGTCCTCGCAATTCGAGCAGGTGTTTTCGGTCGAGGAGGTTCCGAAGCACGCGCTCGCGCCCCTGTGGACCGGGTCGGAGCCGGGGCGCCTGGCGCAGCTCGGCTTTCGCGACGCCGCCGGGACTGCGGCGCGGCTCGCGGCGCTGCGTTCGGGCCCGCGCTATGAGGGCCTGCCGCAGGCGAGCAGGACCCGCTTCGACGCCCTGATTCCCAGAATCATCGAGCAATCCGCCGAGCGCGAAGACCCGGACGCGGCCCTCGCGCGCTGCCTGGAGTTCATGGAGACGGTCAGCCGCCGCGCCGCGTATCTCGCCTTGCTCGACGAGCACCCCGCGGCGCTCGAGCGCCTCGCGCAACTGCTGGCCGCGTCGAGCTGGGCGGCGGAGTATCTCAACCGGCATCCGATCGTGCTCGACGAGCTGCTCGACGCGCGCGCCTTGTTCGCGCGCCCGGACTGGAACGCTTTCGCCCTGGGGCTCAGGCGCCAGCTCATCGCCCGGCAGGGCGACGAGGAACGGCAGATGGATTGGCTGCGCGAGGCGCATCACGCGCAGGTCTTCCGCCTGCTCGCGCAGGACCTCTCGGGCTTGCTCGGCGTCGAGCGGCTCGCCGACGATCTGTCCGATCTCGCCGACGTCATGCTGCAGGTGACGCTGGAGCTGTGCTGGACGCAGCTGCGCGCCCGGCATCGCGACGGGCCTTGTTTTGCGATCATCGGTTACGGCAAGCTCGGCGGGAAGGAATTGGGCTACGCGTCCGACCTCGATCTCATCTTTCTCTACGACGATTCCGACGATCGCGCTCCGGAAATCTACGCCCGCCTCGCGCGGCGCCTGAACCTCTGGCTCACCAGCCGCACCCCGGCGGGCGTGCTCTACGACATCGACCTGCGGCTGCGGCCTGAGGGAGAGAGCGGCCTCCTGGTGAGTTCGATCGACGCCTTTCGCCGGTACCAGCGCGAATCGGCCTGGACCTGGGAGCACCAGGCGCTCACGCGGGCGCGTTTCTGCGCGGGCGAGGCGACCGTAGGCGCCGAGTTCGAGAAGGAGCGGCGCGCGATTCTTCAGATGCCGCGCGATGAGGCCAAACTGCGCAACGACGTGCTGTCGATGCGGGAGCGGCTCCTCCAGGGCCACCCGAACGAGAGCGGGCTATTCGACCTCAAGCACGACCGCGGCGGCATGATCGACATCGAATTCATCGTGCAGATGCTGGTGCTCGCTCACGCGCACCGCCGTCCCGAGCTGACCGCCAACGCCGGCAACATCGCCCTGCTGAAGCTCGCCGCGAAGCTGGGATTGATTTCCGGCGATTCCGGCGACGCGGTCGCCGACGCCTACCGCGAATATCGCCGCAGGCAGCACCGGCTGCGCCTGGGCGGCGCGAAGTACGCGCGCGTGCCGGCGGCAGAGGTGCAATGCCACATCGACGCGACGCAGGCGCTGTGGCGGAGGGTGTTTGGGAGGGAGTGACTATTCCCTCCGCCCCGCATCGTCAAAAAGCCCCCAGGAATTGCACGCCCAAGCCCGCTGCGTTGTATTGCGGATTGTGGCGGTTGATGCCTTGGCCGTTCGACACGTGCATTCCCCTGAGGGTCAGGGACAAGGCCTGCCTGCCGTTCAATCTATAAGAGAGAGTGGGGCCGTACCGGAACATGAAGTCATAGCGGGAAGCGCCGGCGGGGAAATCTCTGTCGTAGAGAAGGATGCCTGCGCTTCCGTCCAGTGAAGCCGACACGTTCCCGCTGTGCGGGAATTCGGCCCGGATTGCCAGAACGGGTCCTGCACCGGTCGCGGTGCTATCCAAGTTTTCGTCCATCAGCGTGCCCGCTTCGACGGAGCCTGTCCGCCGCGTGATGGCTCCGCGGGAGCGGGACACCGTAAGGCCTCCATAGAACTTGAAGTCTGGGCTATCAAATCTCCTTATGTGGAAGAGAAAGTCGAAGTTCGCCGTGCGGATCTTGCGGTCGCTCTCGACCGGTCCGAGCTCCTGCAGCTCAACCATGATCTGCCGCCCGGCCTGCGTCTCCGGCAAGACATTCGCCTTTTCCTGAGCCTGGCACGAGGCGTTCCCGCTCAACGCCGCGAACAGCAACATTGAAGGGATGGCCGCCTTGGGGTTAGGCCTAAGTCGGCCTGAAGCACCAGTGCCACGGCTCATAGTCGTAACCATGCGGATTCCTCGCTGGATATGAGAGAGTGAAACCAAACCGGCCGGCGTTCTTCGACAGCCATCGAAATGCCCTGGATTTTTCGAATTCGAGTTCGAGAGGCGCCGTACCCTCGTCGGTCGTGACATCGATTGCCCGGCCGGAGTGGTGTTCGCTGTAACCGGGAGGAGCGCTTACGCAGAGGACGGCGTCCAGGGACAAGCCTTCGGCGAGCTTGGCGCGGATTATTTCGGCCTGACGATCAACGCTTCGGAAGGCCGAGGCGATCTTGATGACGACGCCATCGGAAAGCGCCGCGGCGCTCATCTCCCGCCACTTCGCGGCCGCCGCGGGCGCAAGCATGTGCTTTCTGCCGTCGTCCCCCATGGCTGCGACGACCAGCTCCTGCGCCTCGGGATGCAATACCAAAGATCGTGCCGCGATCAGATCCGTCGATATCTCCAGGGAAGTCAAAACCGCCCGGATTCGCTCGGGGCATTCGATCGGTGCCGGCATGCGGGGGTTCGAGCGCGTTTTTCTCATATGCGCTCGATTTCGCGAAGCATGAGCAATTCGCCTGGCTCGGCTTGATGCTTCACGTGCTGCTCGGGCGACGCTGGCGAGAACCCCAGGCGCTCGAGCAAGCGCATCGAGCGAAAATTCTCGCGTTTGAGCACAGAGGAGAGGCTGTGTACTTGATAGTGCCCGACAAGCTCGGAGATCATCGCCTGAACGGCTTGGCGCGCGAGGCCGCGACCCCAGTAAGCGCTGGACAGCTCGTAGGCGATGGCCGCGCGGTCGTTGGGATGCAGCGTTGCTTGAACGTAGCCGATGAGCTCGGAAGTCGGGAGGCGGATAACCCAGTTGAGCCATTGTTCCCGGCCATTCGCCGACAGCCTCGACTCGAGCTTCGCAAACCGCGCGCGCAACCATTCGAGAGACGCGGGCGGTTCGTTCTCGTACTCGTAGATCGCCGGGTCGCTCAAGACCGCGAACATCTCTTCCGCATGCGCCGCGGTTTGCGGTTCCAGCGTGAGGCTGCCAGTCTGGATGACGCGCATGTGCTCAGCTTGCACGCCCGCGGAACGCCAATTGTGGACGAACGCGTTTGGGTTGCCCGGGGATCGGCGCAGGAACTTCACCGCAACGCTCAGCGCCGCATGCCAGGTAGAAGCTTTCGGCATTCGGATCCGCGTCGACGGTCACCGAGGAGGCCCCGCCTCGAAGAGCGGTCTCAAGGGCGTGAGCCACCAATGCGCGCCCGATTCCGCGGTCCATGAATTGTGGCAAGACCCAAAGATGGTCGAGCTTCCAAGACCGAGTCGAAGGCACCAAGGAGTAGAAGCCGGCAATCTCATCTCCGACCGCTGCCACGAAGGTAGGCATCGAGGCAATGGCGTCGCTCGAGACGCTGAGTTCCTGCTTCCACGATTCGATCGTGTCGGCCGGGTAGCCCCAATACGCTTTCGCCTTGAGCGCGAGCGCAGAAAGGGCTTCTGCTTCGCGCTCTTGCGCCGGGCGGATGTTCATCTCGCAACCTGCCGGCCGGCCAGGATCGAAGCTTCCCGCGTTCGGGAAATTGGGGTAACGCGTATCGGTGAATCAGGTGGTCCGCCTTCTCGTACGTCCCACTCGAGAGTCTCCTTGATGGTGTCCGAGATCGGTCGGCAGGTCAGCCCCGCTGCAATCGCCCTCTGGTTGTCGCCCATAAAGAGGCCGCCGGATTCTTCGTCGTTCTCGGGAATCCAGAGCGGAAGCTCCGTCCATGCTTCGGCGCCGGCGGCGATCAGCTCTTCGTCTGAAACCCAGTTAAAGCGCGCATCGCGCCCGACTGTGCTGCGGCACGCCTCTAGAAACTGTCGCATCGTCAGCAGCGACTGCGGGCCAACCGCATTGAAGTGTCCCGTGCGCCGCCCCTCACTCAGGCGCACACACCAATCGGCGAGATCGCGCGCATCGATGAACTGGATTGGACGCTCCGGGCGCCCGGGCGCGAGCACTTCGCCCCCCTGTGCGATCCGGCTCGGCCAATACGTAAACCGCTCGGTCGGGTCGTGCGGGCCTGCGATGAGGCCCGGTCGCAGGTGCGCGACTCGCCCTGGAAACGCGGCCTCGAGCGCCTCTTCGGAGCGGGCTTTGAGTGGGCCGTAGCCATCGTTTCCTTTTGCCACGGCCGCAGTCTCATCGTACGTGCGCCCTGTCGGGAACCGTGCATAAGCAGAGATGCTGGAGATGAACGTGTAGTGCTCGATCCGCCGATCCAGATTCTTTGCCATCCTGCGCGCCTGCTCCGGAGTGTAGGTGCTTGTGTCGACCACGGCATCGAAGCGCCTTCCGCTGAGGGCAGACAGGTCGCCGTCACGGTCGCCGTGCAGCTTCTCAACCTTAGGAAAGAGATTCGGATTGTGTCGCCCCCGGTTGAAAAGCGTCACGCTGTGCCCTCGAGCCAGGGCCGACTCCACCACGTGCCGACCGAGAAAGACCGTTCCGCCGAGGATCAGAATCTTCACCTGGTGCGCGTCCCCTTGAGCGACGGGTTGGGCAGCAGCGTCCAATCACCCAAAGCAGTGAGAGCCTCTTGTTCGGCGATGCCTTTGGCTTGTTCTTTCACTTCAGTTGGAACCCACTTCGGGAATGGAACCTCCCGGCTCACGTGGTGCCCGGACGGCGTGTGCTCTTCTCGAACCTTCGCAATCCGAGTCGCCGGGAATCGGTCGGCTACTCGGACCAACGCTGGCCAAAGACGGCGATGGACGAGAGTAAGCTTTCCGTCGACAAGACGACATACCAGGATATCTTCCGAATCCGTCACTGCCTGAAGTATCGCAAAGATATGATGGCTTTTCGGGTGAGCCCACCAGCTTCCTTTGATGGGCTCGTCGACAATCGCCTCGGTAAGTCGGGGAACGGCGCCTTTGCCTGATACTAGGACTACCCCATGCTGTCGGACAAAGGCGATTGCCTTCGCGGCGGTCATGCGTTCTTTTCCGGTAGCCGTTGCGTTCACAGAACGGTTTAGCGGTCAAAGTGCTGGGTCAGGCGTCGGTTTCTTCCCTACGCCAAATGCTCGATGTTCTCGGGCAAGCCCACCCAGGCGTGTTTGCGTTCTTCGTAGACCGAGAACGCTGGTGCGGGAAAGCCGGGCTCCGCGAAGGCACCAACCGGGACGGCGACATATTCCTCTCGATCTTCGATCGTGTAGTGAACCGTTGCGCCGCAGGTCGGACAGAAGTTGAACGTAATCCTGCTGCCCGCGTCGCCAATGCGTACATACTGCTTTGACTGCCCTTTGATCGCCACGCACTCCCTACGAAAGCGCGCTTGAGCACCAAAGACGCTGCCGGTTCGACGCTGACAGGCGAGACAATGACACACCGACACTCGAATTGGATCTTCGGTGACGGTCACGGTGAGCTGCCCACAGCTACAGGATGCAATTCGAGTGGCCATTAGCGAAGGGTTAGGCTTTGTATGAGCTATCGGATCAGCCCGCGAACCTCAACCCGAGCTGCAGCAGCTCGTCCCACGCATCGCCTTTGACGATTCCCTTGACCACGCGATCGACTTTGGCGGCGTGCTCGAGCGCGGCGAGGAGCGTCGCACGCGGGAGTTTGCGCGCGGCACGGCCGACCAAAGATTGTCTCGCGTCGCCCCACACGCGCGCTTCGCGCAGAAGATCTGTAAGCGGGCGGCCTGCGGCGATTCCGTTCTGCACGCGGCAGATGGCGCGGATTTCCTCGGCGAGGATCCACAGCACGCGGGGAAGCGCCTCGCCTTCGCCGCGCAGGCCTTCGAGCATGCGCGCAAGCCGCGCGCGCTCGCCCGAGAGCATCGCTTCGGTGAGCTTGAGAGCGTCGTAGCGCGCCACGTTCATCACGGCCTCGCGCACGGCGTCGAAGTCGAGCTCCCCCGCGGGCAGGAGCAGTGCGAGTTTCTGGATCTCCTGGTGCGCGGCAAGGAGGTTGCCCTCGACGCAGTCGGTGAGGAACTGCAGGGTTTCGGGAGTCGCGCGCTGCTTCTGCCGCGCGAGGCGGGCGGCGATCCATGCGGGAAGCCGCGCGCGCTCGACCGGGTAGACGTTGACGAAGATTCCCTCGCGCTCGAGCGCCCTGAACCATGAGGACGCCTGGCCGGCCTTGTCCAGGCGCGGCAGCGTCACGACGGTGAGCGCGTCGGGGGGGAGCTTTCCGCAAAACGCCTCGATCGCCCCGGCGCCGTCGGGCCCGGGCTTACCGGCAAGGCGCAGCTCGATCAGCTTCTTGTCGCCGAAGAGCGAGCGGTTCGCCCCGCTCGCGACGAGCTCGCCCCAGTCGAAGCCGCGCTCCCCCGCGAGGACCATGCGCTCCGAAAACCCGCTTGCGCGCGCGCGCGCGCGGATCGCGTCGGCGGCCTCGAGCGAAAGCAGCGGCTCGTCGCCGTGGATCACGTACAGCGGCCGCAGCTCGCGCGAAAGATGCGCATCCAGCTGCTCGAGCTTGAGAGCGGCCATGCCTATTCGAATGCGGCTGAGGCCGGCTTCGCCGCGACCAGGCGCCGCATGATCTGCTGCACCATGTCCCTTTGCATGTCCCGGTAGAGCAGCGCTTCCTCGGTCTCCTTCGCGAGCACCTGCGCGTCGCTGTAGGAGATGTCGCGCGTCAGCTGGATTTCGCTCGTCGGCAGGTAGACCTGCGCGCCTTTGGGATCGGTGACGCGGAATCCGACGCGGTAGCGCAACTGATATTCGCTCACCCGGCCCGAGGCGCTGAAGGAAAGAATCACCTTCTCGCGCAGCTCCTGGGTGAAGCCGAATACGGCCTGCGCGTCGCCCGGCCTGTCCACGAGGCGCGTCTTGCTCGCCGCCGCGACGTTGCGCTTCAGCTCGACCACGAGCTGATTGTTGCCTGGAATGTAGAGCGTCTCGAAAGGCATCTGCTCCTGGCCGCGCAGATGAAAACCGCAGGCCGCGAGGAGCGCGGCGATCCCGCCGGCGACGGCTGCGCGGGAGGAACGCTCAAACGACCACATTGACGAGGCGTCCGGGGACTACGACGACTTTCTTCACCGCCTGGCCGTTCGTGAAGCGCGTCACCGCGTCGTGGGCGAGGGCAAGCCGCTCGAGCTCTCCGCGACCGGCGGATTTCGGCGCGCGCATGTGTCCGCGCAGCTTGCCGTTGACCTGGAGCACCAGCTCGATTTCGTCCTGCTCGAGTGCCCCTTCGTCGACGACAGGCCAGGGTGCAGTCAGGAGATCGCCATGCTGGGCAGCGTAACCCAGGTCCTTCCACAGCGCAAAGCTGATGTGCGGCGCGACCGGGTAGAGCACACGCAACAGTATACCCATCGCTTCGGACGCGGCTTGCGAGACGGCATTCACGCCTGCGTCTCCCTGGCCTCCGGAAAAACCTTCGAGCAGATTGAGCATCTTCATGCAAGCGGAGACGACGGTGTTGTACTGCATTCGATCATAGTCATACGACGCTTGCTTCAATGCGAGATGAACTGCTCTGCGAAATTCGCGTATCGCAAGCGTCTGCGAGGACCAATCCTTGACCGGGATGAATGTACGAATCGAGACCTGATCTGCCGCGGCCTTTCCGCGTCCTGCAGCGAATGACCAAAGCCTCCGGAGAAACCGGCTGGCACCTTCAACGCCTGAATCCGACCACTCCAGCGATTGTTCGGGCGGTGAGGCGAACATGACGAACATGCGCGCAGTGTCCGCGCCGTACTTCTCGATGAGATCCTGCGGATCGACGCCGTTGTTTTTCGATTTCGACATGGTGCCGATGCCATCGGACTCCACGGGCTTGCCGTCGGAACGCAGTACGGCGCCCGTGCGCTGCCCCTTGTCGTCGTGCTTCAGATCCACGTCGGCGGGGTTGTAGTAGCTGATGCGGCCGCTCGCTTCCTTGCGGTAGAAGATTTCGTTCAGCACCATGCCCTGCGTCAGCAGTCGCATGAACGGCTCGTCCACGCCCGGAACGAGCCCGAGGTCGCGCATCACCTTGGTCCAGAAGCGCGAGTAGAGCAGGTGCAGGATGGCGTGCTCGATGCCGCCGATGTACTGGTCGACCGCCATCCAGTACTTCGCGCGCTCGTCCACCATGCTCTTTTTCTGGTCCGGGCAGGCAAAGCGCATGAAGTACCAGGACGAGTCGACGAAGGTGTCCATGGTGTCGGTCTCGCGCCTGGCCGCCTTGCCGCACTTCGGGCACTTGCAATTCACGAACGACGGCGTTTTGGCAAGCGGATTGCCGGTGCCGTCGGGCACGAGGTTTTCCGGGAGGACGACGGGAAGCTCGCCGTCGGGTACGGGAACGTCGCCGCAGCCGTCGCAGTGGATGATGGGGATCGGCGTGCCCCAGTAGCGCTGGCGCGAGATGCCCCAGTCGCGCAGGCGCCAAGTCACCTGCTTCTCCCCGAGACCTCTCGCCTTCAGGTCTGCGGCGATCGCGTCCACGGCGCGTTGGTAGTCGAGCCCGTCGTACTTCCCGGAGTTCACGCAGCGGCCGTAGTCGGCGTACCAGGGCTGCCAGGCATCGGTCGAATACGGTTTGCCTTCGACGTCGATGACCGGCTTGATCGGCAGGCCGTACTTCTTCGCGAACGCGAAATCGCGCTCGTCGTGCCCAGGCACGCCCATTACTGCCCCTTCTCCGTAGGCCATAAGCACGTAGTTGCCGACCCAGACTTCGATCTTCTCGGCCGTGATCGGATGCGCGACGAAGAGGCCCGTGGGCATGCCTTTCTTGTCGAGCTGGGCGAGGTCCGCCTCCATCACCGGGCCGCGCTTGCATTCCTCGACGAAAGCGGCGAGCTTCCCGTCCGACCGGGCGGCATGCGCGGCGAGCGGGTGCTCGGCGGCCACCGCGCAGAAGGTCGCGCCCATCAGGGTATCGGCGCGCGTGGTAAAAACGCGCAGCACTTTTTTCTCGCCCGCGAGCTCGTAAGGGAAGCCGATGTTGACGCCGCGGCTCTTGCCGATCCAGTTGGCCTGCATCGTCTTCACACGCTCGGGCCAGCCGGCGAGCGAGTCGAGCGCCGCGAGCAGCTCGTCCGCGTATTTTGTGATCGCCATGTAGTACATCGGGATCTCGCGCTTCTCGACCAGAGCCCCCGTGCGCCAGCCGCGGCCGTCTATCACCTGCTCGTTCGCGAGCACCGTCCGGTCGACCGGGTCCCAGTTCACCGTGCCGGTCTTCTTGTAGACGAGGCCGCGCTCGAGCATGCGCAGGAACAGCCACTGGTTCCAGCGGTAGTAGCCGGGCGAGCAGGTCGCGAGCTCGCGCCCCCAGTCGATCGCGAAGCCGAGCGAGCGCAGCTGCCGCTTCATGGCGGCGATGTTGTCGTAGGTCCATTTCGCCGGGGGCACGCCGTTCGCCATCGCCGCGTTTTCAGCGGGCAGACCGAAAGCGTCCCATCCCATCGGCTGAAGAACGTTGAAACCCCGCATCCGATGGAAGCGGGTCATCACGTCGCCGATGGTATAGTTGCGCACGTGCCCCATGTGCAGTTTGCCCGAAGGGTAGGGGAACATCGACAGGCAGTAGAACTTCGGGCGGCCGCCTTTTCCGGGGGGCTCCTCGATCGCGCGAAACGCGAAGGTTCGCTCCCAGTGCTCCTGCGCTTCGCGCTCGACGATCTCGGGGTGGTACTGGGGCTGCATGAGCGGGTTCGGGAAAAGCATGGATTATAGCCGCGCGGGTCGGCGGCGCAGGTGCGCGGCGACAAGGTCTTCGATGCGAGGCCGAAGGTCGCTGTCGGAGCGTGCTGTAAAATCGCGCATTCTCGAACGCCCGCATGCTCAACCTACTCGAAAACCTCAACCCCGAGCAGCTCGCCGCAGTCACCCTTCCCGATCAATCGGCGCTGATCCTCGCCGGCGCCGGCTCGGGGAAGACGCGCGTTCTCACCACCCGCATCGCCTGGCTGATCCAGACCGGGAACGTGAGCCCGAACGGCGTTCTCGCCGTTACCTTCACCAACAAGGCGGCACGCGAGATGCTCACGCGCATCTCGGCGATGCTGCCGATCAGCACCCGCGGCATGTGGGTCGGCACCTTTCACGGCCTGTGCAACCGCTTGCTGCGCGCGCACTACCGCGACGC
>Ga0209488_10003308_pt1 | contig 12980 bp, 13 predicted proteins | sample Rivendell_Oct201_8_FD_188349 | JGI IMG/M metagenome (GOLD analysis project Ga0209488, IMG submission 188349) | Vadose zone soil microbial communities from the Eel River Critical Zone Observatory, Northern California, USA -... | ecosystem: Environmental > Terrestrial > Soil > Vadose zone >...
CCTGCTCGGACGCCCCGGGACCGAGGTGCTGTGCGGCGAGCGCGCCCACGTGTACCGCTACGAGCACGCGGCCGCGGCGGTCAATGCCCACGTGCAGTTGCGTCCCCTCCCGGACGTCGACGGCACCCTGCACGACACGTTCCGTTGGTGGGCACCGGTGATCCGCGCCGGCCTGCAGGTGTTCGCCGCGCGCACCGGCATCGCCATGGCGATGCCGAACGACCGTGACGCCGAGGCGGTGGTGGGAATGCGCGATGCAGGCGTGTGGGCGCCGTTCCTGCCCGCAGGCCATCGGCACCGCTGGCAGGACCTGCGCGCCACGGTCGTGCCGCTCGAGGTCGAGACCGTGAGCCGCGGCGTCGATTACCTGTTTCCCGGCGTCCGCCAGCTGCTGCCGCACCTGCGCCAGGTCGGCACCGTGGTGGCCATCGCCAGCAACTGCCGGACGATGTACATGGAAGCGATGAAGCACGGGCAGGGACTGGCAGCGTTGTCGGACCTGCAGTTCTGCCTCGATTCGCCGGGAGTGCACAGCAAGACCGACATGCTGGCCCTGGCGGCGGCCGCCGCGGGCGCCAGCCGCACGGTCATGGTCGGTGACCGGGAGCCCGACCTGGAGGCGGCCAGGGCCCTGGGCTGGCCGTTCATCTGGCGGCAGAACGATCGCTGCCAGCTGGCCGATGCCGACGCGGTCTGGAACGGTGACCCGGAACAGCTGCTCGGCATCCTCGGCCTTCCTCGAATATCATGACCCGGAGCCGTAGCTGCGCGCCTTCGGTGCCCTGCCGGCGAGGTTGTCCATGCTGTCCTTCCTGACCACGGCGATGTTGTGTTCGGCCTTCAGCAACGACGGGCCGTTCGTGGTCGCCGTCGTCGGCACGGTGGGTTTCTTCGCGGCGGTGATCGCGTGGCTGACGAACCGCGCCAAGTACCGCCAGCGGCGGCTGGAATTGATCGAGCAGGCACTGCGCAGCGGCAACCTGGCGCCCGAGGCGCAGGCCGAACTCGCGCGCCAGCTGCGACCCGCGGCGGCGCGAGGCTGGCTGTTCTCGCTCGGCTGGCTCGGCGCCTTCGGCGGCATCGCCTGGCTGTGCCTCGAGCCGCGGCACGACCAGTACGTTGCGGCGGTCGTCGTCACGGTGTTCAGTTTTGCCTGCATCACCCTGCCAGTCGCCCTGCGAGAGCTCGAGAGTCGACGGGCGTGAGGCCGCTCATGGAACTCAGCGTCATCCTGATCCCGATCCTGATCTTCGTACTGTTGCGTGGCATCCTCGATCAGCGCAGCAGGGCCCACGCCGAGCGGTTGGCGGTGTTGGCCGAGGCGCTGAAGTCGGGCGCCGATCGCGCCGCGGTCGAAGCGCTCGCCTACCAGCTGACCGGCCGCAGACCGGCGGCGCCGGTGGTGCCGGCGGGCAGTCGATTGCAGGCGCTGCTGCTGGCACTCGGCTGGCTGACGATGTTCGCGGGCGCGGGCCTCTGGGTGCTCAGTCAGCTGCTCAATTCGCCCGAAGCCGGCGCCGCCGGCGCGTTGACCGCGCTGGTCGGCTTCGGCCTGGTCACCTACCCCTTCGCGCTGCGCGAACTCGAAGCGCGGCGCCCCGCCCGGTGAGGAACTGAACGATGCTTGCCAGTACCGACCCCGATGCGCTGTGGATCCTGCCGGGACTGGCCGTTTTCGTGATCGTGCTGGTGTCGCTCGGCCTGCGCGCCAAGGCCCGCTCCGAGCGGTTGCGCGTACTCGAGGCAGCGCTCGAGGCCGGGGCCGACCGGGCCACGGTCGAAGCTCTCGCCTACCAGCTGACCGGCCGCAAACCGGTGGCCCCGGTGGCGCCGCCGGTGCCCGGCAGCCGGTTCCAGGCGCTGCTGTTGGCGCTCGGCTGGCTGACCATGTTCGCCGGGCTCGGGGTGTGGGTGCTGAGCCTGCTGGTGCATTCGCACGAGACCGGCGCCGCCGGCGTGCTGACCGCGCTGGTCGGCTTCGGCCTGGTCACTTATCCGTTCGCGCTGCGCGAACTCGAAGCACGGCGCCCGACGAACTGAGCCGACCCATGCTGGCGAGCCAAGGCGAAGAACTGTTCTGCATGATGTGCATGCTCGGCCTGCTGATCACCTGGATGTCGCAGCGGTTCAAACTGCGCCTCGAGCGGCTCAAGGCGATGCAGCAGGCGATCGACAGCGGGACGCTCGACGAGCAGACGCGCAAGGTCATCCTCGACGCCTTGGCCGGCGACCAGCGTCGCGGCGGTGAATGGCAACGCGCGCTCGGACAGCATCTGCTGTTCCTCGCCCGCAACCTGGTGTTCCTGGCCGGTTGGCTGTCGATGTTCATCGGCGGTGCCATCTGGCTGGTCAACTCGACGATCGACGACGACCGTTTTTCGGCCAGAGGCGGCATGATCGCGACGTTCGTCGGCTTCGCGCTGGTGACCATGCCGCTGGCGTTGCGCGAGCTCGAGGGCCGTCGCATCAAGGATCATGCATAGCGGCGCCGGCCGGCGCCGGCGACAATGCGGCGATGTTGGCTGTGCTGCCCGCGCCGGCGGATCTCGAGCGTGAAGCGATCGCGCTGCTGCGGCAGTGGCGTGTGCCGCACACTGCCGTACGGGTGCAATGGAATCCGCGGTTGCGCACCAGCGCCGGCCGCGCCTGGCACCAACAGGGCCGCATCGAACTGAACCCGCACCTGCTGCTGCGGGCCCCACGGTTGTTGCACACCGTGCTGGTGCACGAGACGGCACACCTGGCGGCCAGCCGCCTGTTCGGCCCGCGCACAGCCGCGCATGGCCGCCATTGGCGCGCGTTGATGCGCCTCGCCGGTCTGCCGCCGGACCCGACCCACGACATCCCGGTCGCCCGCCGGCGGCGCCGGCGGTTCGCCTACCTGCGCCTGTGCGATGCCTGCGGTGCCCGCCGTATCGGCCGCAGCGTCCGCTACGGTGCCTGCGGCTGCGGCGCCGCCGACCGGTTCCTGGTCATGCGCGCGCCTGCCGGCGCTGCCGGCCTGGCGGCCCTGCGCGGGCTGTCCCTGTCGGCGGTGCGCGCGCAGTGCATAATGGGCGGCCCATGAGCGGCTCCGACGACGTGTTCGAAACCGTGGTGCGCCTGCGTCGCGAAGGCATTCCGGCGGCGCTGGCGACGATCGTGGGCACGCGCGGTTCGACTCCCGGTCGCACGACGATGCGCCTGTTGGTGCTCGAGGACGGCACGTTCCTCGGCACCGTCGGCGGCGGCTGCCTCGAGGCCGAGGTCTACGAGGCGGCGCTGGCGGTGATCGCCGACGAACAGCCGCGCACGTTGACCTTCCGGCTCACCGAGAAGCACTCGCCCGACTCGGGGCTGATGTGCGGCGGCGAAGTGACGATCTTCGTCGAACCGGTCACCACGCCGGCACTGTGGATCTTCGGCGCCGGTCACGTCAGCAAGGCGCTGTGTCAGGTGGCGGCCCTGGCCGGCTTCCGCGTCACCGTCGCCGACGATCGACCCGCGTTCGCCAGCCGCGAACGCTTTGCCGAGGCCAGCGAGACCGTGGCCTGCAGCTATGCCGAGGCGATCGCGGCGATGCCGATCCGCGCCAACACCTACTGCGTGGTGGTAACGCGCGGCCACAAGGAGGATGGCCTCGTGCTCGAGGCGCTGGCCCGGCGCTGGCAGCAGGGCAGCAAGCCGAAGTTCCTCGGCATGATCGGCAGTCGCACCAAGCAGGCGGTGTTGTTCCGCCATCTGCGGCAGCTCGGCATCGGCGACGATTTCCTCGCCACCGTGCGTACACCGATGGGGGTCCACGTCGGCGCTCGCAGCCACGAGGAGATCGCGGTGTCGGTGGTGGCTGAATTGATCTCGGTCCGTCGTCTCGGCATCGACCAGGCGAACTCGTGGGACAGCAAACAGAAGCAACAGCCGCTGCAGCAGACCAGGGAGCTGCCGATCACCGGCTGCGAGTCGGCCTAGTGCAGTCGCGGCTGTGCGCGCTCGCGGCCGGCGTGCTGCTCGCATGGGCGCGCCCTGCGGTCGCCCAGGACGACCGCGTCGTGCTGGTCACCGGCGAGGCGATCGAGCGGATCAAGGTACTCGGCTTCGACGTCCGCGAGCTGCGCTACCAGCGCGACGCCGACGCTGAAACGATCACCGCCGATCGCGTGGCGCGGCTCGAACTCGGACGCGCCGCCGCGCGCCATCCCGGCGGCGCCGATCTGGAGCCGGGTGCGCTGCTGGCGGCAGCGCGGCGGCAGCTCGAGGAGAAGGACGTGCTGGCAGCACAGGTGGGTCTGCTGGCGGCGGCCGAACTCTGGCTGCAGCACGGCTCTGCTGCCGGCGAGCAACGTGCGGTCGCCGTGCTCGACGAACTGCGGACGCGCCTGCCACAGGCCGGGACCGTGATCGCCGCGCTGCGGCTGCAGATCGATCTCGGTCTCGGGCAGGGCCCGGCCGGCGTGGCGCGTGCCCTGGGCATCGCCCGCCGACTGCTGGCCGACGCGGTCGCCGGCCACTGGGCGCCCGGCTGCGGGCTCGAGGGCGAATACCAGGTGCTGCGTGCCGCTGCCGCCGACGGCAGCATCGGCGCCCTCGACCTGCAGGATCGGCTGCGCGAGCTGCTCGTGCGCGCGACTGCTGCGCGTGCCGGTCCGATCGATGCCGTGCGCACGCTGCTGGCCGACAGCCTGCGGCGCAGCAGCGACCTCGCCGCCGCCAGGAGTCTCTACCAGCAGGTCGTCGATGCCGACCTGGCGGCGGTCGACGCGCGTGCGGCGGCGCATCTGGGTCTCGGCCAGCTGCAAGAGGCCGCCGGTTCGGCCCGCGATCGCGAACCGTACCGCGCGGCGATGTTGCAGTTTCTGCGGGCGCACCTCGCCTGCCGGATGGCGCGCCGGGACCAGCACGCCGAAGCGCTCTACCACGCCATGCAGGCGGCGGAACAGTGGCAGGGCGACTACTGGCAGGAAGTCCACGGCCGTTGTCGCGGCCTGCTGCTGCGCGACTACGCGACCAGCGCGTGGGCGGCGCGGGTCCGCGGTGGTTGATCCGGGTATCCTGCTGTCGGTGACTGCCGATGGCCGCCAGCCTGCCGCCAAGCCGCCTGGCGAACGCAACGGCACGCCGCGAGCGGCGCCGCCGGGTTGGCTCAGCAACACCGTGTTCTGGCTGTTCTGGGCCTCGTTCGGTGTACTGCTGCGGTTCTGGTTCCGGATCCGCGTCGAGAACCATCCGCGGCTCCGCGGCGCCTACGTCCTCGCCCCGAACCATGCGTCGTTCCTCGACCCGTTGCTCGTCGGCGCGGTCACCCGCCGGCGCATCACGTTCCTGATGACCGAGGTCATCTGGCGCTCGCCGACGCTCGGCTGGTTCTATCGCTGGAGCCGATCGCTGCCGGTGTCGGTGCGGAGCGCCAACCGCGAGACCTTGCGGACGGCGCGCACCGTGCTGCAGCAGGGTCGGGTGATCTGCATCTTTCCGGAGGGTGGCATCAGCCGCGATGGCGGGCTGCTGCTCGGCAACCCGGGCGCGGTGTCGCTGGTGCTCGCCGAAGGCGTGCCGGTCGTGCCGGTCGGCATCCTCGGTGCCCATCGCGCGATGCCGGCGAACGGCCGCTTCCCCTGGCCCGCCAAGGTCGTGGTACGGTTCGGCGAGCCGATCATGCCCGAGCAGCTCGCGCACGGCGCCGGCGACCGCAAAGGTCGTCTGCAGGCGGCCACCCGCCTGATCATGCAGCGGCTCTCGGAGTTGACCGGCCAGCCGGCCCGCGAACAGCAATTGGCAGCGCTGCGCCGCCGCTGAACGGATTTTTCTTCGTCCGCCCGATCAGAACAAGGGGTGCTCGTTCCACCTAGTTCGCGGGGCTCGCGCGTCAGCGACCCCGAACCCATGGAACGAAAGGCACGCGAGGACATGGCCGGGGTCGCGCTCGAGAACGCGCGGATGTTCCTGCGCCGGTGGGGTGACCAGGTCACCCGGCACGAGCGGGACGACCTGGCGCAGGACGCCGCCTGGCTGGCGTGCCGTCACGCCGGCGAGGTGCGCGACCACGCCTGCTTCCCGGCGCTGGTGCGGACCATCTCACGCCGCCTGCGGCACCGGGCATTGGCCCGCGCCCAGCGGCGCCCCGACGGCGAGTACGAGGACCTCGAGCTGTTGGCGGACACGCTGCCGATGCCGGTGTGCAGCCAGTGCGTCCTGGTGTGCGGCGAGTCGGTGCCGCAGGCCTGGCTGCTCGACGAGCTCGACTCGGCGATCACCTGTCTGAGTGATCTCAACCGGCGGCTGTTGTTCGGCTTCTACGAGGGCTTCAGCTGCGCCGAACTCGCCGACCGCTTCCACCTGACCATCGACGGCGTCAAGGTCCGACTGCACCGCAGCCGTGGCCGGCTGCGCCTGGAATTCGAGGCCCGGGCCCGCACGGCGGGCTACCTCGAGGATTGATCCCCAACAACGAAAGGCAGGAGAACGATGCACACGCGCACGCGAACGATTGTGGCGGCGATTCTGGCGTTGGCGGTTTCCGTGGCGGCCCAGGGTGGCGCCGGCGGCAAGCCGATGCCGGGCAACACCAGGACCGAGAAGCCGGGCGACAAGCCGGGCGACAAGCAGACGAAGCCGCAGTTGAGTGCGGCGGCGAAGGCGGCCCTGCAGTCGGCGAAGGAGACGGCGGGCAAGATCAAGGGGCAGAAGGGCCAGGAGCGCACCACCGGTCTCGAGGCCGCCGCCAAGACCTACGAGCTGGTCGCCGTCGATTTCGCCGCCGAACCGATGGCCGCCGCCCAGGCACAGTTCGCCGCGGCGGAGCTGTGGCGCCGCCACGGCAGCCCGGCGCCGGCGGAGAAGGACTTCCTCGAAGCTGCCCGCCTGGATCCGGCCCGGTTCGGCCAACGGGCGACGCTCGAAGCCGCCGACATGCAGCGGCGCCAGAAGCAGAACGAACGGGCACTCGCCACCTACATCCAGGTGGTGGCGATGGACGCCAGTTCGTCGCGGGCGCAGGAGGCACGCCTGTGGCAGGCGCGGTTGCTGCAGACTCTCGGCCGCATCGACGAAGCGCTGGCGGCATTTGCCACCGCGGTGGAAGCCGCCGAGCGTCCGCGCGCTCTGATCGAGGCCGCCAACTGGCTGGCCAAGGCGCTGATCCAGAAGGGTGACCTTGCTGCTGCCGAGCAGGCGCTCGCTCACGCCGATACCACGATCGCCAACGCGGGCGAGGACGACCCGGTGGAAGCCGGGCGCCTGCAGAAGGCGCTGGCCGGGATGTCGGCGCGCAAGACGCTGCAGCGCGCCAAGGACAAGCAGAATCAGGCCGGCAAGGACGCGCGCCAGCTCGAGGACGGCAAGAAGGGCGACAACGGCCCACGCCGTTGAGCCAGGGCACGGTCGGCGCCTGGCATCGCCCTGGCGCCGACCGGTTCACGGCGGTCCGCGTGCGCGCCGTCGCCCCTCACGGCACGCCGATGCCGTAGTAGATGAAACCCTGCGCGCGCACGCGCCCCGGATCCCAGATGTTGCGGCCATCGAACAGCACCGGCTGCACCAGCAACGGCTTGATCTCGTCGAGATCGAGGTGCCGGAACTCGCTCCACTCGGTGACCAGGATCACGGCGTCAGCGCCCGTTGCCGCGTCGGCCGCGTTGGCGGCATAGCGGACGCCGTCGCCGAGGACCTGCCGGGCGGCCTGCATCGCCTCGGGGTCGAACACGGTGATCGCGGCACCGGCCTTGCGCAGTGCGTCGATCACCACGAGGCTCGGCGCTTCGCGCATGTCGTCGGTCTTCGGCTTGAACGCGAGGCCCCAGACGGCGAACTTCCGGCCCTTGACGTTGCCGCCGAAGTGCTTGAGCACCTTGTGCACGAGCAGCAGCTTCTGTGCTTCGTTGACCGCCTCCACGGCGGGCACCACCTGCGGCTGGTAGCCGTGCTCGCGCGCGGTCTGCACCAGCGCCCGTACGTCCTTGGGGAAGCACGAGCCGCCGTAGCCGACGCCGGCGAACAGGAACGGGAAGCCGATACGCGCATCGGTGCCGATGCCCTTGCGCACCTGGTTGACGTCGGCGCCGACCGCTTCGCAGATGCGCGCCATCTCGTTCATGAACGAGATGCGCGTCGCCAGCATCGCGTTGGCCGCGTACTTGGTCATCTCGGCAGAGGCCGGATCCATGAACAACAACGGCTTGCCGGTGCGCAGGTACGGCCCGTACAGCTCCTCCATGGTCTTGCGCGCGCGGTCGCTGTCGCAGCCGACGACCACGCGGTCGGGCTTGCTGAAGTCCTCGAGCGCGGCGCCTTCCTTCAGGAATTCCGGGTTGCTGACCACGTCGACCGGATGCTTGCTGTGCACGGCGATGCGGTCGCGCACCTTCTTGTTGGTGCCGACCGGCACCGTGCTCTTCAGCACCACGGTGCGATGGCCGTTCATGTGCTTGCCGATCGCGTCGGCCACCGCCAGCACGTGCGTCAGATCGGCGCTGCCGTCCTCGTCCTGCGGCGTGCCGACGGCGATGAACACCACCTGCGAGCGCTCGATCGCCTGGGCGATGTCGGTGCTGAAGAACAGCCGGCCCTCGTCGACGTTGTGTCGCAGCAGCTCCTCGAGCCCGGGCTCGTAGATCGGCACCTCGCCGCGCTGCAGTCGGGCGATCTTGTCTTCGTTGACGTCGACGCAGGTGACGCGGTTGCCGGTTTCGGCAAAGCAGGTGCCGACCACGAGGCCGACGTATCCGGAACCGATGACGGCGATCTTCATGATGAGGATGAGGATGCGGTTGCTTGAGGGGGGGACCGTAGCTGTGCGGCGGATGGCTGGCAACTCGGCGGCTTCCGGGCCGCCGCCGCCATAGGATTCGGCACATGGCCCGCATGCTCTTCACTCTGTCGCTGCTGACTCTCGCCGGTGGCTGCACCCTGCCGCGCTCGATCGACGCGCTGCAGGCCGAAAGCCCGCCACCGGAGTTCGGCCGACCGGCCTGGGTGCGCACCTGCGCCGGCGTCGGCGCCTGGGTCGGCGGCATCCTCGGTGGCGTGGTGTCGGTCGTGCTGCTGCCGGTCACCTATCCGATCAGCCTCGCGGCCGGGGATTCGTTCGGCGACTGGTCGCGCAGCGAGTTCCTGTTCTTCCCGGCGGTCGGCGGCGCGGCCAGCGGCCACTTCCTGTTCGGCGCGCCCCCCGACGCCGTGGACTTCCTGTGCCGCCGCGCCTGGGTCGGCGAACCGCTGCCGGTCAACACCTACGAGCTGGTGCCGATGCAGCCGCCGGTGACGGCGGCGAAGCCGGCGGCAGAGGGCGTGCCGCCGGAAGGGCGCTGAGCCGACGACCGCGGCCGTCCCCGTGCATCAGGAACGGCCGCGGGCGCGACTTCAGTTCGCCGGGATCGGGCTCACAGGCCGATGCGGAGTTCGCCACCGTTGGAGGCGATCACGCCGAGCGGATTGAAGCCCGCCGAGAACATCGCCGCCTGCGCGAATACGCGCACGCCGAGCAGCGTCGTGTTGTTCGGGACCGGCAGGTTGAAGTTGTCGGTCGAACCGGCGACGACGCGCAGGAACTTGGCGTCGAGACCGACGAACTGCTGACAGCCCGTCATGCCGATGGGACCGAGGCTCACACCGGGATTGAATTGCGTGAAGCTCAGGATCATCGCGCCGATCGCCGTGCCGGCCGGGATGTGGCTGGTGGTCATGACGAACGTCGTGTTGATTGCCGGTCGGCTGCCTGCTGCAGCACTCAGCGCCAACGGCAGGATCGCGGCCGAGTTGATCGACAACGGCAGGGCCGTCGTCCAGTCGATCGGGCCACTGTCGGGCGCGTTGTTGCCCGCACAGATGCCGACCAGGGCGTTGCCGCCGGCCTGGTTGGAGCAGACACCCCAGCTCAGGACGAAATCGCCGCTGGTGAGCAGCTTGATCTGGAGGGTGTTGGACGAGCCGGGCACGTTCCAGTACGGGACGTTGACCCAGGTCATCATCGCCCGGCTGGCGTTGGTGTCCCAGTAGACCGTGCCACCGCCGGCCGGGCTCGGGTCGAGGTCCTGCCACATTGCCGCGATCACCGGGTCAGCCGCGCCGACCATCTGCAGTGCAGTCGGGTAGCCGGTGTTGATGGCCGTCGTCGAGGCGCTCATCCAGATCAGGCCATTCGAGCCGAGGCCGACGCTCGTGCGGTTGGCGCCGGCGAACGGGAAGCTGAAACCGAGCGGTTGGCCGGCGATGACCTGGTCGTCACCGATCGTGAGCACGGTGGAGTAGCCGGGGTCGAGGCCGGGCCCAGTCATGGCGGTGTAGCCACCAGATCCGTTCTGCGCGAACAGGATGCTGTGGTTGCTGAGGTCGAAGCTGCTGGTCGGCGGGAAGATCTCGTAGGTCGTCAGGCTGCTCGGGCAGCCGATGCCGTAGCCGATGAACGAGCCGGCGCCACACTGCGTGCGGGGCAGGACCAGGAAGCCGCCGATGCCGTCGGGGAACCACTCCATGTCGCGGCCGGTCAACGGGAACGGTCCGCGCGGAATCGTCTGGTACAGGGTCGGGTTGCCCGAGGTCGAGATCGGCAACACCGAGAAGTTGACCGGGTTCAGCGCGTTGCTGCCGTTGCTGGCGCCGACGATCGGATTGTTGCTGCCGAAGCCACCGGCGACGACCGACATGTTCGAGTCGTAGTGGAGGACGATGCCGCCGGTGTCGAACATCTGGCACTGCATGCTCAACGGCGTCGAGTGGCCGTACTCCATGACGTGGTCCCAGGTGATCACGGCGCGCGCCGGCGTGCTACCGCTCGCAGGGAAGGTGTTGTACCAGATGTTGCCGCTGCCAGGCTCGTTGGGATTGAAGTCGTTCCACAGCGGCGCGATGCGCGGCCCTTGGCTCCTCAGATTGGCCTCGGTGGGGAGGTAGTCCGGACCTATGCCGACCGGCGCGTTGGTGCCGAGCCAGATGTACCCGTTCGAGCAGACGACGATGTCGGTGTAGGTGTTGCCTCCGTATGCGAAGCTGAACCCCAGCGCTTGCGATGGCGAGTAGGCATCGTCACCGAGAGCGAGGTTGGTGCCGAAGTTGGTTTCCCAGCATGGAGCCTGGGCGAGTGCGAGCGCCGCAAACGACAGTGCGGCAATGGTGGATCGGACAAGAAGCATGGAGCATCCTTTTGCATTGGCGACGACGACGCCCTGTTCCGCTACCGAGGGCAAGTCGTCGCTCGCAGTGGTTGGGAGAGAGATGGATGCGGAACGACGCCGGGAAGTCTACCCGCGTCGAGGATCGTGGGGGGGCGGTGCCTTGTCGAGTCCGTTCCGCCATGCCAGCGGGGACAACCGATCGCCCGGGTTGTCCCTCGTGGCTGCGATCCCTAGATTGCGCGGCCTGGGCGATTAGCTCAGTTGGTAGAGCATCTCCCTTACACGGAGAGGGTCGCAGGTTCGAGTCCTGCATCGCCCACCAGCCGGCGCCAAACCGGGGCTCGTGCGCAGGTCCCACGCGCAACCGATCGCGCCGGCCGGAGCCCGGCCGCGATCGTGTCTGCCGCACCGTATCTGCAGCGCCGCTGGCTCAGTGGCCGATGGAGATCGTGCCGCCGTTGGAAGCGATCACGCCGAGAGGGGTGAACCCGCTGCTGAGCGTCGCGCTCTGCGCCAGCACCGTGACCCCGATCAACGTCTGGCTGTTCGGGATGTTGATCGCGAACGGAGCCGTCACCGTCGGCGTCGGGAAGGCCAGCACGGTGTGTCGGCTCGGGTTCAGGAAGTCGACCCAGCCGGTGCAGCCGGGCATGCCGTACGGCGTCAGGTCGGTGTTGCTCGGGTCCAACCCCAGCACCATGAATCCGAGTGGCGTGCTGGCGGGGATCGGCCCGGTGCTCAGGTGGAACGTCGTGCCGATGTGCGGCAGACTGCCGGGTGCGGCATCGAGCGACAGCGGCGTGCCGCCGGCGCCGGTGCTGAACGGCAGCGACGTCGACAGGTCGCGATTGCCGGGGTCCACCGCGTTGTTGCCGGTGGTGTAGCCGACCAGCGCCTGGTGATTGACGTTGGCCACCGACTGGTAGCGCAGCTCGAAACCGCCGGCGGCGAACAACGCCAGCTGGAACGTGTTGGTGCCGGTGTTGAAGTACTCCGGCACGTTCGACCAGGTGACGTAGAAGGCCTGACCGCTCGGATCGGCGTCGGCGAACACACCGCCATTGGTCGCTCCCGGTGGATACAGGTCCATCCACATCGGCGCGAGGCTGGCCGGGTCGGCGAGGAACGGCAGGTGATCGCCGGTGCAGCAGCGGCTGTCGAAGTTCTGGGCGAACCAGATGAAGCCGTTGGAGGCCACGAAGATCGAACCCACGGCACCACCGGGGTGCACCCAGGTGAACGGCAGGTTGATCGCAGTGGACACATCGTCGTCACCGAGATTGAGGTTGTTGGCGAAACCATTGAAGAACTGACCGGAGCCTGACGCCGCCACGAAGCCACCCTGGCCGTTGGGCACCACCAGGATGCTGGTGCCGCTCAAGTCGAAACTGCCGGGCGCGAACTGTTCGTAGAAGGTCTGATCCTGCTGCGCCGGGCAGCCGACGCCATAGCGGCTGAAGCCGGCGGCGCGGCAGGCGGCGCGCTCGAAGATCAGGTAGCCGCCCTGGCCATTGGGGATGAACTCGTAGCTCCTGCCGGCGAGGTCGTAGTTGCCGGTGAACTCCTGGTAGGCCGTCGGGTTGGTGCCGGTGTTGACCGGCGCGCCGACGATCGACGAGAAGGTGACCGGGTTGGCGGTGGCGCCGTTGCCCTGCGTCACGCCGACCAGGGCCGTGTGGTAGTCGAGGACGCAGGTGGAGTCGTGGGCGATCACGATCTCGCCGGTGCTCAGCAACTGCACCTGCATGGTGACGGTGCCGGCGGAGCTGCCGAACTCGGGGACGCCGGACCAGGTGATCACGGCGCGCGCCGGCGCACCACCGCTCGCGGGGATGGAGTTGAAGAACACCGCACCGCCGCTGCTGGCATCGAGGTCCTCCCACATCGCCGCGATGC